>Ga0114999_10004186_pt1 | contig 17636 bp, 15 predicted proteins | sample ArcticOcean_MG_C_3_FD_89820 | JGI IMG/M metagenome (GOLD analysis project Ga0114999, IMG submission 89820) | Marine microbial communities from western Arctic Ocean - ArcticOcean_MG_CB8_126 | ecosystem: Environmental > Aquatic > Marine > Oceanic | place: Arctic Ocean: Canada Basin | collected...
AGAGCACCTGGATACTCTGATCACACCTCATGCGGCTCAACCCGGCTGTTTTGCCACATCCATGCTGCTAGCTATTGTCCCGCTGATGAAGTTGGGTCTCGTTGAACCAGAATGTTTCGTCAGTGCAATAACAGGCAGTACAGGAGCGGGACGTACCCCCCGGGATACAACACACCACCCAATGCGCCAGAGTAATTTATTTGCATATCAGCCGCTACGCCACCGACATGGCCCTGAGGTCTGTGACATTGTGCAAGCTTGCACAGGAAGCGATGTCACTTTGCACTTCGTGCCTCAATCTGGGCCATTTTCACGTGGAATATACGCAACAATATTTGCGCCATGTGCTGGGATAGCTGACCAAGAATTGATTGCTACCCAGCTAACAGCTTTTTATAAGGACTCGGACTTCGTAAACATTGTGTCAACGCCACCTAAGCTCAAAGACATCGTTGGTACAAATAATGCTGCTCTAAGCGTCAATGTAGATAAAGGCACAGTAGCCGTCTGTTGCGTAATTGACAATCTTGTTAAAGGAGCAGCAGGCGGTGCGATTCAGTGGGTAAACCGACTGGCTGGCTGGCCGGACTCGGAGGGGCTCATTATTGCTCCAGCAGGATGGGTGTGATGGCAGCTCCACGATCAGCCAATCTGTCTGAGGTTTATCCTCTAGTACCCTTTCAGCCGGTAACTGGTCAAGGCGTTTTTCTCAAGGATGCTCAAGGACGTGAAGTATTGGACCTCTACGGCGGTCACGCGGTGGCATCCTTAGGATATGGGCACCCACGACTTACAGCGGCAATTAAAAAACAGGCGGAAGAGCTTCTATTTCAAAGCAATCTCGTTGCAATGAGTGTCCGCGATGAAGCTGCGGAAAAGCTTGCTGATTTTGCACCTGATGGACTATCCCGAGTTTTTTTCGTCAACAGCGGCTCAGAGGCTAATGAGAACGCCTTGAGGATCGCACTCCAATCGACTGGGCGTTCCAACATCGTAGCAGTGGAGCACTCATTTCACGGCCGTACCGGTGCGGCTGCCGCAGTGACATGGGGCGCCAATACAAGTTGGTATGGTTTTCCACGCACACCCTTCAATGTCACATTCGTACCGCGGAACGATATTGCCGCACTGAAGGCGGCAGTCAACAATAATACTGCAGGAATAATCATCGAACCTGTACAAGGGGTTGCAGGCGCATTTGATTTTTCAAAAGAATTTTTAGTTCTCGCGCGAGAATTATGCAATCAACACAGCGCTATGCTAATCCTAGATGAAGTCCAGACTGGTGTGGGGCGTTTAGGCACACCATTTGGAGCTGATTTTTTTGGTGTGACGCCGGATTTGCTGACTACTGCTAAAGCTTTGGGTGGCGGCGTCCCTTGTGCAGCGCTTCTCATGACTGACAGCTTAGCTGCCGACCTTCGGCCCGGTGCCTTGGGCTCAACATTTGGCGGAGCCCCGCTTGCCTGCGCAGCCATCAAAACTGTGCTCGAGGTAATTGAGGAGGAGAATCTTTTAAAGCATGTGCAAAAAATAGGAGCTTTAATCCAGGATAAATGTGTTTTTGGTCCGATTGTTGGTGTACAGGGCGCAGGCTTCTTAATTGGCCTAAAAACAAAACCGCGAGCAGCTCTCGTGCAGGCTGCTCTGCTCCGCAGTGGAATACTTACAGGAACAAGCGCGGACCCGTATGTCTTGCGTTTGTTACCACCATTCATTCTCGAAGAGAAGCATGTAACCCTCCTCTTGAGAGCTCTACAGGAGTTTGAAAGTGAAACGTTTTAATGATCTGACTGATTTTTCCACACAGGAAATAAAATCTCTGCTCAAGCTAGCTAATCGACTTGAGCATCAACCAGAGCCACGTGCTTTAGAAGGCAAAGTTCTTGCCTTGCTCTTCCTGAGCCCTTCTTTACGAACACTGGCCTCATTCCAAGCAGCCATGTCTCGACTTGGGGGCAGCTCATTTGTTATTTCGCCTGAGATGTCAATCCATGGTCTAGAGACACGGCCGGGTATTGTCATGGACGGTACAGCAGCAGAACATATTCGCGAAGCCGTACCGGTCATAGCCTCGTACGGTGATGCCATTGGAATCAGAGCATTTGCCGAGCGTAAAAATCTTGAGAATGATTTAGCCGATCAGGAGTTTGAAAACCTCGCTTCTCTGGCTAACGTTCCACTAATCAATATGGAGTCTGCCATTCAGCATCCATGCCAAAGCTTGGCAGACTGGAAAACCATGAACGACTTAGGCATACCTAGCAACGGTGGACGTTTCGTTCTCTCGTGGGCATACCATCCAAAGGCGTTACCATTAGCTGTTCCCTCTGCAACAGTCCGTATGGCAGCTCAACGCGGCATGGATGTTGTTGTACTTCGTCCTCCTGGGTTTGAGTTACCATCGACAATTATGCAGGATGCCGAAAGGCTTGCTGCTGAAAATGGCGGCAGCATTTCAGAAACTACTAATCGTCGTGAGGCCATGGAAGGCGCAAACGTTATCTACGCTAAATCATGGTCATCAACCTCTCACTATGGTGATCGGTTGGGCGATCAGGCGCTACGAGAAGACCTTCTGGATTGGTGTATTGATGAACCTTGGTTCGACAATGCTCAAGAAGATTGCCGCTTTATGCACTGCCTCCCTGTTCGTCGAGGCGTAGTCGTAGCTGATCGTATACTAGACGGACCTCGCAGTGTCATCCTCCAGGAAGCAAATAATCGCATGAAGGCGCAAATGGCAGTACTTCATCGCATGCTTAAAGGTTAATAAAATATGCCGCGACTAAGTCAAAACGAGAGGGCTATTGCCGTGAATTCTCTAAAACGAGCTACACCCTACATCAGAATGTTCAAGCGTAAGGTCTTCGTGCTTAAAGCAGGTGGCGATGCCTTTGCGACGGTAGAGGGAACACGCGCCATCATGGAGCAGGTCGGGATTCTTCATGATGTAGGAATCCGCGTCATCCTAGTGCATGGCGGGGGTCCACAGTCCACTGAACTGTCTAAAGCTCTCGGCGTATCAGCCGAGTTTATTGATGGACGCCGAGTGACTGATGAAAAAGCGCTTGAAGTCGCAATGATGGTCTTGAACGGACAAATCAATACCCGCCTTCTGGCCGCATGCCGGGATCTTGATATACCTGCTGTTGGCCTCAGTGGCGTGGATGCCGGCCTGATCAAGGCCCACAAACGACCACCAATACTTAGTGATTCCGGTGGAACGATTGACTACGGTTTTGTTGGCGATATCGACGAAGTCGATTCTAGTATTCTATTAAAGCAGTTGGATAACAATCTCATTCCAATAATCAGTCCACTATCGGCCGATGAATCAGGCACATTGTTAAATATCAATGCAGATACGGTAGCAGCTGCTGTGGCTGTGGCGCTTAACGCTGAAAAACTGATATTAGCTACCGGAGCACCTGGCATTCTGGAAGACATAAACGATCCCCGCTCTGTAATCTCTTATTTAGACGTAGCAGGTCTGGATAAATTGCGTAGCGAGGGGCACCTCTCTAATGGCATGCTGCCCAAGGCTGCGGCAATTAAACATGCCCTTGCCGGGGGTGTTTCACGTGTCCACGTCATCTCTCACAATCTGCCTGATAGCCTACTGCTTGAGGTTTTCACAAATGAAGGGATGGGTACTCTAGTTGTTAATGATATCCAGAATCTCACGTCTGCTGAGCAACAGGAGTAAAACTCTATGACACGATTATGGGACAAGGGTCTACCTCTAGATGAACGGATTCTTAAATTCACTGTCGGAGAGGATCATCAACTCGATGAACGGTTACTTAAATACGACGTACTTGCTTCCATCGCCCACACCCAGATGCTGGAGAAACAAGGACTACTAACACCTTTGGACTCTAAAGCAATCTGTGATGGTCTGAAAAAGCTGCGTCAACAACATGCCCAAGGTCAGTGGTCAATCAGCTTGGAAGAAGAAGATGTTCATGGTGCCTTAGAAGCCCGACTCCTAGAACTTATTGGGCCGGCGGGCGGAAGAATGCACTTGGGACGTTCCAGAAATGATCAGGTGCTCGTAGCACTTCGCCTTTATTTAAAAGACGCTGCGAACATGCTTCAGTTGGGTGCCCAAGCCGTGTCAGAAGCTTTAGACTCACTGGCAAAACGTCAGGGAGATATTCCACTACCTGGTTACACACACATGCAACCAGCCATGCCTAGTTCTGTCTCACTCTGGGCTAAGGGCTTCGCCGCAGAAATTCGTGATGATGCGCGAGGTCTAAACGCTGCAAAATCACGGTCTGATATCAACCCACTGGGTTCAGCAGCAGGATACGGCACTCCAGGAATTGATATAGATCGCGAATCAACAACGAAGCAACTAGGTTTTTCCTCTGCTCATGAGCCTGTAACCGCAGTCCAACTCAGCAGAGGAAAAGCTGAGGCCAGCCTTACGTTTGAGATAGCACTGTTGCTTGGAGATCTGAGTCGTCTCGCTTCAGACCTGTTACTGTTTTATACAAGCGAATTCGCATTTGTAACTCTCCCACATGAGATGACCACCGGCTCTTCAATCATGCCGCAAAAGCGAAATCCAGATGTGCTTGAACTGGTACGTAGCACACAGGCTGTTGCCACAGGGGCCTTGACCGAAATTCTATCTATTACGACAAAACTCAATTCTGGATACCAACGTGACCTACAACGCATAAAGGCTCCCTTATTCCGAGTCATTGACCTTGCAAATGACACGTTAGGAATCATGGAACATACCCTCAAAGGGATCTCTTTTAAGGCGAATAATATACACATGAAATCTGAGCTTAATGCTGCAGAACAGGCAAATAGATTAGCAGTAGAAGAGGGCATTCCTTTCCGGGAAGCGTACCGCAGAATTGCAGGCTTACTTGATGAAATTGACTCATAACTTTACGACTGATTGCGTGAGAGAACGGTGCTGATAGGGCCTCATAAAAAATTATGTTCAGTTGTTTTTTTGCTTGCTCTTGCGCTGAACGGTTGTGGACAAACAGGGCCTCTAATACTTAGTTCAACGCCTACTGAGCAACTAGAAACATCTGTCACCGAAACAGAACTAGAGGAAAAGCAAAAACTTGCAGAAGGCGCTTCCAATAACGATTGTTAAAAATACAGGGTTCAAGGCGATTCAGTGAAAGACTCTTTAAAACCATCAAAAAAGTCTACCGATAAGCCATTTGTGCTGGTCGATGGATCCTCCTACCTTTTCCGTGCGTATCACGCGCTTCCAGAATTCACTTCCAGTAAGGGCGAGCCAACAGGTGCAATCCTCGGGGTTCTGAACATGCTCCATAAGCTGCTAGACGATTTTGATCCACAGCGTATTGCCATAGTCTTTGATGCACCAGGCAAAACTTTTAGAAATGATTTATATGCCAAATATAAAGCCAACCGCCCTCCCATGCCAGAAGACTTACGGCCACAAATTAAACCTCTCTTGGAAGCTATTGAAGCCATAGGCCTGCCAGTAGTGATGATCGGAGGTGTAGAAGCAGATGATGTGATTGGAACGCTTGCCACTCAAGCTAGCGAATTAAATATTGCCACACTAATCTCGACGTCAGATAAGGACATGGCGCAACTTGTTAATAAGCACATCACTCTTATCAATACCATGAGCGACACAACAATGGACGCAGATGGTGTGTATGAAAAATTTGATGTCCGACCAGACCAAATTGTGGACTATTTGACGCTAGTTGGAGATGCCTCAGACAACATTCCTGGCGTTCCAGGTGTTGGACCAAAAACTGCGGCCAAATGGCTAAAAGAGTATAGCGACCTCGAAACTTTAGAGGCTCACGCAGAAGAGGTGAGCGGCAAGGTTGGTGAAAGGCTACGAGAAACCCTTAACACTTTACCGCTATACAAAGAATTAGTAACAATTGTCCGAGATGTGGCTCTACCTGTCGAAATTACGCATCTCAAGCTTCAAAAACCGAATAAAGAAAAACTCTATTCGCTCTATGAGCGCCTAGAAATCAGAACATTGTTAAGAAGATTGGAAGCTGAATCTGTTGATGAGGAATATTATCCCAATAAAACTGAGTATGAAATTATCTATACAGATGGACAGCTCGCTGATTGGTTATCACAACTAAACAATACCGATCTAGTAGCTATCGATACAGAAACAACCAGCCTCAATTATATGCAAGCTGAGATTGTAGGTCTTTCGTTAGCCACAGAGGCTGGCAGGGGTGCATACATCCCATTAGCTCATCGTTATCCCGGAGCGCCAAAACAGCTGGATAGAGATCAGGCACTAAAAACACTTAAACCATGGTTAGAGAGCTCTGCAAAAAAGGTTGGACACCATTTTAAATACGATGCTCATATCTTCTTGAACTATGGAATTTTTCTGAACGGAATGACTTACGACTCGATGTTAGAGTCATTCGTATTCAATTCCACGGCAACACGCCACAATATGGGTTCAGTAGCCTTAAAGTACCTAAATAAAAAAACCACACAATATGAAGAAGTAGCAGGTAAGGGGGCCAAACAAATTTGCTTTGACCAGGTAGATATAGAGACGGCTGCTCACTATGCCGCAGAGGATGCGGACATTACCTTTCAGCTTCACGAAAACCTCTGGCCAAAGCTAAATGCAATCCCTGAACTCAAAAATCTCTATATGGAGATTGAACAACCATTAATCAGCGTCCTACAGAAAATGGAACGCACAGGCGTTTTAATAGACGCAAAAATACTTCGCCACCAGAGTCAAAGATTAGCCGAAACGATATCTGAAACTGTAGCCGAAGCACATGCTGAAGCTGAAGGGCCTTTTAACCTAGATTCTCCAAAACAACTACAGGAAATTCTCTATGAACGTCTAGAGCTGCCGGTGCTTGGCAAGACTCCCAAAGGACAGCCATCTACAGCAGAGGGCATACTTCAGGAGCTTTCCAGTGAATACGAGTTGCCAAGCCTTATTCTCAAGTACAGGGGTTTATCTAAACTTAAGTCTACTTATACCGACAAGCTTCCACTGGAAATCAATTCAAAAACTGGGCGAGTTCATACTTCCTATCATCAAGCAGTAGCAGCTACAGGCAGACTTTCCTCATCAAACCCTAATTTACAAAACATACCAATACGTACAACGGAGGGTCGGAAAATTCGGCAAGCCTTCATCGCCCCCATCGGATACCAACTACTTGCGGCAGACTACTCTCAAATAGAATTAAGGATAATGGCGCACCTTTCCCAAGATAAAGGCTTACTCACGGCTTTTGCCAATGATCAAGACATCCATCAAGCTACTGCCGCAGAGGTGTTTGGGGTCGAAAGAGACAGCGTTACAAATGCTGAACGCCGCTCTGCAAAAGCAATCAACTTTGGTTTGATCTATGGGATGTCGGCATTTGGACTAGCTAAACAACTTGGCATTGAACGCTCTGCAGCTCAAGAATATATAGATAACTATTTCAAACGGTACCCGGGAGTAAAAACATACATGGAGGAAACTCGGGAGAACGCCCGCCAAAATGGGTTTGTCTCAACTGTCTTTGGGCGTCGCCTTTATCTTCCAGAAATCAATTCGAAAAATCATCAAAGACGACAATACGCAGAACGTAGTGCCATCAATGCACCAATGCAGGGGACTGCTGCAGATATTATTAAACGCGCCATGCTGCAAGTTGATAAATGGCTCCAAAAAAAGGAAATGGATGCCAGCCTTATCATGCAAGTGCATGATGAGTTGATCCTTGAGGTTCCCCAGTCAGACGCAGAAACTTATGCGCAAGAGCTAACCAGAATAATGGAGGGTGCAGCAACGCTCGATGTAAGGTTAAAAGTTGAATGTGGACTCGGCGCCAACTGGGATGAAGCTCATTAAAACAGCACTAAAAGTGTCATCCCGTAACTCTATCTGCAGATAAAAGACGAGCATTGCGTTTTCTGTCAGTTTCCTTCAAATGCATCTTGCGTAAGCGAATACTCTTTGGTGTTATCTCCACCAGTTCATCATCATCAATAAATTCAAGCGCCTGTTCTAAGGAAAGAATAATAGGTGGCGTGAGTAATAAATTTTCATCTGTTCCTGCGGCTCGAATATTATTCAATTGTTTTGCTTTTGTTGGATTTACCGCTAGATCGCTCTGACGGCTATGAATTCCAATAATCATGCCCTCATAAACATCGGTGCTATGTCCAATAAATAAAGAACCTCTTTCTTGCAGAGTAAAAAGCGAGTAAGCAAGGGCTTTTCCAGCGGCCATGGAGACAAGCACACCATTTGAACGTCGACCAATATCAGACTCTATAAATGGTTCATATTGTTCAAAGGCATGATATATAAGGCCTGTGCCAGCAGTTGCAGTAAGGTATTCAGTACGGAAACCAATAAGCCCGCGCGCAGGAATACTATATTCCAACCTAACCCGGCCTTTACCATCTGGGGTCATGGTCTCAAGCTTGCCTTTGCGCTCAGCAATCTTAGACATGACTGAACCCTGATAGTCTCCATCAAAATCAACAGTCAGTCGCTCCCAAGGCTCCATACGTTGTCCATCTACAGTTTTGTAGATGACGGCTGGACGCGAAACCGCCAGTTCATAACCTTCTCTACGCATGGTTTCTATCAAAACACCAAGATGTAGCTCACCTCGACCTGACACAACAAATTTCTCTGAATCGTCCGTTGCTTCGACTCGCAACGCAACATTACGTTTTAATTCCTGGTCCAGTCGAGCGCTGATTTGGCGACTCGTAACAAACTTCCCGTCAATTCCACAAAAAGGTGACTTGTTGACTTGAAACGTCATGCTGATGGTGGGCTCATCAACTTTTAAAGGAGGTAGCGACTCCGGATTATTTAGATCACAAATAGTATCGGAAAGGAGCAAGTCTGGGATGCCGCTGAAAACGACTATATCCCCAGCCTCCGCTGATTGAATAGGTTCTCGCTTTAATCCGTGAAATCCATACAGCTCCATGATTTTTTCATTGCTCTTACTGCCATCTGCGCGGACAACGCATACTTGTGAGTTCGCTTCCATACGACCACGAGTAATTCGTCCAATCCCGAGTGCCCCGACATAAGAATTATAATCAAGGCTGGATACTTGCACCTGAAGGGGACCATCTACTACTACTTGCGGCGCGGGAACATGAACAGTAATAGCACTCAGCAAAGGTGCCATATCAGTGACATGTATAGCTAAATCATGAGTTGCATATCCCTCTAAAGCTGAAGCATAAATAACCGGAAAATCAAGTTGCTCATCACTTGCTCCTAAACGATCAAACAGCTCGAAGGTTTGATCAAGCACCCAATCAGCTCGAGCCCCATCACGATCAATTTTATTAATCACAACAAGCGGCACAAAACCACGTTCAAACGCCTTCTGTGTAACGAAACGCGTTTGCGGCATTGGCCCCTCAACAGCGTCCACTAGCAAGAGAACTCCATCAACCATGGACAGCACTCTCTCCACCTCGCCACCAAAATCTGCGTGACCCGGGGTATCAACAATATTTATACGCCACTCATTCCAAGTAATGGCTGTATTTTTTGAAAGAATGGTAATTCCACGTTCACGCTCAAGATCGCCCGAATCCATAACGCGGTCGGGTATAGCGGCACGATCACCCAAAGTTCCAGATTGCTGTAAAAGACGATCCACTAATGTGGTTTTACCATGATCAACATGCGCGATGATGGCGATATTTCGAAGGTGTTTCATATTGGATATAACGATAAAGAAACTGCAGAAAGGCGCGCATTATAGGGCTAGTTGAAAAAATTTCCTCTAATACACTGAAACAACCACTTAGAGTAGGGTAAACACATGCATCACTATACAGTGCTTAATTAGTTTTACGCAGTACGATCATCCCAATAAAACTCCTTAAGCGTGCAATCTATTGCCTAAGTATCAGTCGTGATAATTAACCACTTCACCATGAGTGACTGAGCCTCATTAATACCTTGCTTCTTTGGACCAGAAAAAAGAATAAGCGGAACAGCAGAGGGTACGGATTTTTTGATTTTCATTAGCTGGTTAAGACTAGAACTTTTGCTGAGCTTATCTGCTTTGGTTAATAGAACAGCAACAGGAACCTGAGAGCTTTCTCCCCAGTCAAGCATAATTTGATCTAAATCATTCAACCCTCGTCGAATATCTACCGTAACAATCAACCCAGCCAATGATTGCCGTCCCACAAAATATGATTCAAGCAATTGACGCCAATGCTTTTGCACCGATTCGGGTACCTTTGCATACCCATACCCTGGCAGATCTACAATTCGGCATTCCTCACCCAGATCAAAAAAATTAATCAACTGGGTGCGACCAGGAGTCTTGCTTATTCTTGCAAGCTTACGTCTTTGTAAAATTGCATTAATTGCTGTCGATTTGCCAGAATTGGAACGGCCAGCCACAGCAACTTCGCGCCCAGAATCTACTGGGAACTGATGAGGTTCGTCAGCGCTTTTTATGAAAGCAGGAGTGAACGGATGATGCATAGGTTCTTATCTGCTATGTCAGTTGGGTAAATTCTGGCTTCTATTGTATTAGTGTACAATTTACAGTCGCCTTACAGGTGACAGATTAAAGGTCTGCGCTAAAAAATCAGACGTAAATAAGGAATACCGAAATGAAAATAAACAACTTAGCGCATCGAGTGATTACATCTATATTAACGGTGACTGTACTACTAATTGGACAAACCGTTATTGCTCAGGATGATGCCGAGAACACCTCGGATAGGTTTCAACTCGGTACACACTATGATCGACTTACTCCAACTCAACCAACTAGCTCCAGTCCGGATCAGGTAGAGGTAGCAGAGGTTTTTTGGTATGGCTGCCCACACTGCTACACTTTCGACCCATTCTTAGAGAATTGGAAATCCGATCTGCCGGACAACGTCAATTTCGTGAGGATTCCAGCAGTCTGGAACCCTCTAATACAGCTACATGCACGCGCTTACTACGCTGCAGAAGCTCTAGGCAAAAGCGAGGAAATGCATTCTGCATTTTTTCGTGAAATTCATGTCAACGGTAATTACCTCGACACAGAAGCAGCATTACAAACTTTTTTTGGTGAATTTAGTGTAAGTCCAGAAGATTTCACAAACGCTTTTAATTCATTTGCGGTACATACGAAGCTTCAAAGAGCAGACGAGCTTTCCCGACGCTACCGCATATCAGCTGTACCAACGGTTATTGTTAATGGAAAATACACGACAAATGCCACATCAGCTGGAAATTACGAAACCCTCATTGAGCTTATTCGAGAACTTGTAGCCTCTGAATCTTCTGGCAATTAACCTGTAACCATATCTAATCCAAGATTAATGTGAATGACTCTAGAAGTTCAATACGCGTAATGATGAGGGCAGCTTAGACGGATGAATTCTTCCGTGTTGATGCTTTGTAGAGATACAGGGCTATCGAGGCAGTCACAACTAAGCCAACAATTCCAGGTAGCCCTGCTGACAACGCAATTACATTGGGGTTGCCAGTAATCACTATGGGAATCGCCATTAAAATACCAATTAATGCCTCCCCCGTTATCAGACCAGACGCAAATAAAGTACCGTTCTTTAATGAAGCGTCATCATGGCCGTTAATTCTATTACTACGATTAGCGAAGTAAGCTAGTAAGCCTCCCATGAGTATTGCTGTCGATAGCTGAAGTGGCAGGTATATTCCCACCGCCACAGCTAAAACTGGCACACGCCAACTGCTCCCTCGCGCTTTAAGAGCTTGGTCTATGGCAATTATTACTACGCCTATTACCGCACCTATGAAAACCATACCCCAGGGCAACCCTGAACCAAAGATGCCCTCTGTCACCGATGCCATCAACGTGGCTTGAGGAGCAAGCAAGGCATTTGGATGTTCTGGGGACGGCGCTCCAATACCATAAGCCTGCAATAAAAGGTTCAGAATTGGCGCAATCACCAATACGGAAGAAATGACTCCCACGCCCTGCATGCACTGCTGGCGCCAGGGTGTCGCGCCTAAAAGATATCCTGTCTTTAGATCCTGAAGATTATCGCCAGCAATTGCTGCTGCGCAGCAGACTACAGCCCCAACCATTATCGCAGCAGCCGGGCCTACAGCAGAATTTCCATCCATTAGCCAAAAAAGCAAAAGTGAGGTAATAAGTATTGTTGCTATCGTAATACCCGAAATCGGATTGTTTGAAGAACCTACAAGACCCGCCATATAAGCTGCAACCGAAGAAAATAGAAAACCTGCAATTACCATAATTAACGTCATGATGAGTGCGATACTCAGGCTATCTACGATAGCCTGATATAAGAAAAAAATCGGAATTAAAAATATCACTATCGCCCATAACACAAGCTTCATAGGCATATCGTGTTGCCTATGATCATAATGAGCTGCCTCAACTATATGTTGGGATTTGAGGCCACTCTTTACTCCAGAAAGCAAGGTTCCCCACATAGATATCAAAGCCCCAATTCCACCGACCAGCATCGCTCCTACTCCTAGATAACGTATTTTTGATGTCCAAATTCTGAAGGCTAAGTCCGATGGGTTAACTCCCTCAATAAAACCAGCCATCAGGGCAGGATCCGTATCAAGAAAAAATGCGGAGTAAACAGGAAGTGTTAAGTACCAGGAAATTGCCCCTCCCATAAAAACTAGAACAGCTATGTTAAGACCTACGATGAAGCCAACACTGATAAGGGCAGGTGATAGATTGATTCCAACGTAGACAATGGTACTACTAGACCCCAAGTAAGTTGCAGCCTGAGTGGCTCCTGGCCAAAGCCGCAACCCTGTCTCGGCTAGCTTGGTCAACGCGCCTAGAAAAGCTGCAATGCCCAGATACTTTGCACCTTGAACCCCACTTACCCCAACCTTGAGGACCTCTGCCGTTGCCGTGCCTTCTGGGTACCTAAGCTGCTCCTCTACAATTAACGAACGCCGCAACGGAACCGTAAAAAACACACCTAATAAACCTCCAAGACCAGCTATAACACTAACCCAGCCATACTCGAAAACATCCCAATAACCAAGAATGATCAAAGCTGGTAATGTGAAAATAACCCCCGCTGCAAGTGATTCCCCTGCCGAAGCTGCCGTTTGCACAATATTATTTTCAAGGATATTTGACTCTTTAAATAACCTTAAAATTGCCATCGATATCACGGCTGCAGGAATAGATGCAGAAACAGTCAGCCCAGCGAAAAGACCCAGATAAGCATTCGCTCCTGCTAGGATCATTGATAAAAATATCCCTAGAAAAACAGCTCTCAGGGTAAGTTGGGGTAATGGTTTTGCTTGTGGCATTAGAACGCTTTTCTGTTGCCTTATATTACGGCTTGATGAATCTCTTGGACTAGTTGATATCACCTGCCAGCCGCTTTAGATAACCTGATGCAAGCATCAAAATTAGTCCCGCGCCCACGGTCATCATAACTAATTGCAGGTATAAGCCAGGCATTGTATCCACAGCATCAGCCCTAAATTCTCCTGCAAAAAGACCGGCCAATATGCTACCCAAGGATAACGACAAGAACCAAACGCCCATCATCTGCCCCACTAGCCGGCGTGGGGCAAGCTTCGTGATCGCACTCATCCCTACCGGGCTCAATGCAAGTTCTCCCATTGTCATCAATAGGTAAGTAAATATTAGCCATGATGGCAATACCTGTTGCCCTTCAGCAACCAGTGCTGCTGCCCCAATCATGACTGTAAAAGCGATACCAAGAATTATCAGCCCTATCGCAATTTTCAATGGTGAGCTTGGATCCATATGTCGCCTTGCAAGCGCCACCCAAAACATTGAGTACAGCGGAGCAAGTAGAATAATAAAGACTGGGTTTGCAGACTGAAACCAACTGGTTGGTATCACAAAACCACTAAACTCTCTGATCGTGTAGCGTTCAGCAAATAAGTTTAGGGAAGAACCCGCTTGCTCTGATCCGACCCAAAAAACGGTAGCAGCACTGATTAGTATAAAAATTAATGCTATTTTTCCGCGCTCCTCTTTAGTCAGACCACTAAAAGCAAAAATGTACAAGAAATAGGCCGCGGCAACAGTAACAATTACGTAAGTCGCTCCTTGCGCCAATTGAATTGCATCGTATCTTATCCAGTCCATGACTCCTGCAATAAAAAGGTACGCAACCAAAACGATACAAGCAGCAATAGTTGCCCACGCGTAGCGTCTGAAGCGGTCAGTCTGGTTTACTGACGGATCAGGTTCTCGACCAGCATTCCCTAAATGGTGCCGTGTCAGACGAAACTGAACCAATCCAAATAACATTCCAAAACCTGCTGCGACAAATCCATAGTGCCAGTTTTGAAGCGCTAACCAGCCACAGACTAATGGCCCTAGCGCAGCGCCAAGATTAATTCCCATATAAAAAATAGTAAATCCACTGTCACGGCGTGGATCGTCATGCTCATAAAGATCCCCAACAATCGCTGTGATATTAGGTTTTAAAAGACCAGTACCAAACACTATGACTATTAGCCCCAAGAAAAAAATCGTATTACTGGGAATAGCCAAAATAAAATGTCCGACCATAATGATAATTCCGCCAACCCACACAGCACGTTGAGCCCCCATCAACCGATCCGCAATCCAACCCCCTGGAAGGGAGCCAAGAAAAACTGCCGCTGTATATAAACCGTAGATAGCCATTGCGTTCTGATCAGAGAATTCGAGCCCACCATCCTCTATCGTCGCTATCATAAAAAGGACTAACAAGGCCCGCATACCGTAGTAGCTGAAACGCTCCCACATCTCAGTCATAAATAGTGTTACAAGGCCCCTAGGGTGGCCGAATAGATCTTCTTGGCCTGTGTGGGTTTCAACGTGGTTGCTGCTCATATCTGTCGGAGGAATCATACGTCTGTGTCATCCGAGTCATCGGCATCAGCAGGAGCGTCACCCTGATTTCCAAGCACCTTCGCCAAAAGGAGACCGCCTTCATAAAGAATGTAAACCGGAACCGCTAGAAGCGTCTGGGAAATAGCATCTGGGGGTGTCAAAAGCATGCCCATAACGAATGCCCCCAAAAACACATATGCCCGAGCTTTTCCAAGCGTCTCTAATGAAACGAGACCACTCCAAACAAGCATTACTGTGGCAATAGGCACTTCGAATGCTAAACCAAATGCAAAAAATATAGTCAGGATGAAATCCAGATAAGAGCTTATATCCGTCATCATCGTTACGCCTTCGGGCGAAACAGCAGCAAAAAAACCAAACATCAACGGAAAAACAACAAAATACGCAAATGCAACGCCCGCATAAAAAAGAACAACGCTTGAAATAAATATCGGAGAAGCAAATCTTTTTTCTTGACGATAAAGTCCGGGTGCTACAAATCCCCAAACTTGATGGAGAATTACTGGCATGGAGAGAAACACAGCCACAAAGAGTGAGGTCTTAAATGGGATAATAAAAGGTGAGGCAACTTGCGTTGCAATCATAGTGGCATTTTCAGGTAGACGGTCCATCAGAGGAGTTGCTACTAGCGTAAAAATTCGCTCAGCAAATGGAATCAAGCATAAAAAAATCAAAACTATGGATAGTGCTGAGCGAATTAAGCGTGTTCTGAGCTCCACCAAATGGGAAACCAGACTGCCCTCCGCAAGTTCTTCCTCACTCTTCGTACTCATGGATGCTTTGTCTGCTCTTCCTGGCCCTTTGCATCGGGCGCGTTAGTGTCGCCATGCGGTGAGAGTATTGTATTTTCCCCTGAAGTCTGGTCGATACCACCCGCTGCCTGATCCTTCAGATTATCCGCCTCTGAATTCTGGGTTATATCACTAGGAACACTCTCCGACTCTTCAACAACTCGGGGCGCAAGATCATTGGACTTAGGTTGACTCTCTGGGGGTTTCGGAGGATTCGTTGGGGCGCGCTTCTTAAACTCTTCAAAGTCTAGTTCTCTCTGAAGCTGTCGTCGAAGCTCATTAGCGGTTCTACGTGCACGACCGATCCATCTGCCAATCTGGGCCGCCATACGCGGCATGCGCTCCGGACCTAGTATCATCAGCCCGACTCCAAAGATTAGGATTACTTCCCAGAAGCCGATATCAAACATTAAGTTTTGCTGCTCTTACTCTTATCTTTTTGCTCAACAAATTCCGCATCAGCCTCCCCCGCCTCTAGTTGCGGGCTCTGATCTTTCGTTTCATCGCCTGTCGAACTACCTTCATCATCGCTATCCATGGCCTTTCGAAAGCTCTTAAGAGCTCCACCCAAATCACCGCCCACGGACTTCAGCCGCTTAGTGCCAAAGATAAGTAAAACAATAACCAAAACGATCAACAACTGCCAGAGGCTTATCCCACCAAATCCCATCTCAGCTCTCCAGTAAAAACTTAGTGCCCTAATAATACGCGAAAGCGGGCTTACGACTTAGACTAAATAACCATTTGGTTTCACTCGAAGCCAAAAAGTTACTGGGCCCTCGTTACAGAGACTAACTTGCATAGTCTTTCCGAAACAACCAAACAAGACTGGCACTACAGACATTTTTCCCAAACTGATCAGATGCGCGAAAAGCACACCGCTTATCTCTGGGGAAGCTGCTCGTGAGAACCCAGGCCGATTTCCCTTGCTCGTATCTGCTGCCAAAGTAAACTGGGGTACAAAAATCATACTACCGCCAGCCTCTTGCACATTATAGTTCATGCGCCCTTCCTCATCTGAAAACACGCGATAGGCTAAAATCCTGTCTAAAAGACGGGCAGCTTGCTTAACGCCGTCACCCTTCTCAATCCCAATCATGACTAGAAGTCCTAGATCGATTGTGGCGACACTCCCACCATCCACCACTACACTAGCGTGACTAACACGTTGTAATAACCCAATCACCCGCTTTCTCTATTGATTATTTCTTTGAATAATTTGACCTCATACCATACATGCAGCCAAGAATAACTAATATATCTGAAGAATAAATTATTTATAGTTTTTCCCACTTTTTCTCTTTTATTATTATAAATAAATAATTTTTTCCCACTTATTGTATATATAACAAATAGTGGAGAATATTTATTCTATTTTTCTTTGAGATATCGATTAAGCATTTCCGACTCAAATACGGGCGCCGAAAAGAACCTCTTATTCACTAAAAACAGTCATTACCTGCGTTCTGTTAATATGCGTTCCTAGCATCTAGCTTACCCTTTGCATAATGGGCAAAGCACGCCCATCTGGGCGTTGCATATAAGATGTTATTTTTTATAAAATGTGCTCATGAACGGCAAACTTATTGTCAATTAAGCATTCTTAATACCGTCTAGTAATCGCATAGGTTTGATTCGACAATAGTCGCCACAAGGGTTTAAAGGATTTATAAGTATGGCTCTAGCAGTTGCACTAATCTTGTTGGTTGTGGGCAGCCTTCTATTCCACTTCTTCAGTCCCTGGTATTTCACCCCGCTTGCTTCCAATTGGGGACTAATCGACTTTACTGTAAGCATTACGTTCATTATTACGGGAATTGTATTTGTTGTTGCTAATTTTTTCATGGCCTACTGCATAATCCGCTATAGGCACCGAAAAGGTCATAAAGCAGACTACAATCCTGAGGATGCCAAATTAGAAGGGTGGCTCACCATAATTACAACGCTGGGCGTCGCAGCAATGTTAGCGCCT
>Ga0114999_10004189_pt1 | contig 17632 bp, 19 predicted proteins | sample ArcticOcean_MG_C_3_FD_89820 | JGI IMG/M metagenome (GOLD analysis project Ga0114999, IMG submission 89820) | Marine microbial communities from western Arctic Ocean - ArcticOcean_MG_CB8_126 | ecosystem: Environmental > Aquatic > Marine > Oceanic | place: Arctic Ocean: Canada Basin | collected...
TTAATTGAAAATTAGTTATGGTATTACAGTTCACAATGAAGCCGATGAGTTAAACAGATTATTAGAAATTCTCATACACAAAACTGATAAAGAAGATGAAATAGTTATTTGTGTAGATGGGAACGATGAAAAAGTACAAGAAGTTATTCAGAGTTGGATTCAACAATATGGTAGTGATGATGTTGATACAATTAAAGATATTATAGTTTACCATAGAAAACTTGATGGTAATTTTGCAGACCATAAAAATTCGGTTATAGAAAATTCAACAGGTGATTATATATTTCATATAGATGCTGATGAGTATCCAAATGAAACATTATTAGAACAACTAAAACAAATAATAGAAATGAATGATGGTGTTGATTTGATTTGGATACCACGTGTAAATACTATTGAAGGTATGACACAAGAACATATTCAGAAGTGGAGTTGGAGAGTTACCGAAAGTGGTTGGGTAAATTACCCCGATTATCAAGCTCGTGTATTTCGTAGAGATGAAAGTATACGATGGACTCGCCCACTACACGAACTAATTACAGGTTGTAAAACATATGCACATTTACCACCACACGAAGAGTTAAGTTTGTATCATCCTAAAACAATACAAAAACAAGAACAACAAAATATGTTTTATATTGAAAATTTTAATAGAGATTTGTTAGTAAGAGAAGGTAATGGATGATAAAAATAAAATTATTAGAACACGAAATTCACAGAAATGAAACTACGTTTCGTCCATTTTTATTTGCTCAAAATACATTAAAAGACATTGGAATTGAATTTACTACCTCAGATGATTATGATTATGCTTGGGTTGGACAGGCTAGTATAATAGATAAGAAAAAATCATTAAAAGAATCAATAGATAAAGGTTTAGAATTTTTATCTAAACTTGGTGGTGATTATATGATTGTAGATGGTCAAGATGCTACATCATTAGTTGGTACTATAGATGTATTCAGAGAATCAAATGCTTTATTGTTTTTAAAAAATTCTTATTTAAAAGATTTTGATTTATACAAAAAAGGTTGGATAAATGGTAGAATGTATTGGGGAGAGGGTGAATATTCAGTACCAGATATAGATGAATTAAAACCAAAAATGAAATTGACTGGGTGTAATTGGTTGGGAACTATACAACCACAATGGATGAATTATGATTCTAATAAAAAATATGATATTTCTTGTATGTTTAGTTGGGGTGACATTGAAAATTTTGAACACGAAATTCAAACAAATATTCCATATGACGACCATCGTAGAATATTATTAGAGAAGTTAGAAAAAACAGATTATAATATTGTAAGAAGGGAATCTGGTGTTCGTATACCTCAACAACAATTCTATCAAAATATGTTTGATTCAAAAATAGTTATGGCTCCAATAGGTTATGGAGAAATGGCCGTAAGAGATATTGAAGCCGCAGGATTTGGTTCTGTTTTAATTAAACCAGATATGGATTACATATACTCTAAACCATTTGTTTATGAGGACGGTGAGACTTACATTTCTTGTAAATATGATTGGTCAGATGTAGAGGAGAAGATAGATTACGTTCTATCTAATTATAATGAACTACAACCACATTTAGTTGAGAATATGAGAAAACAATTTAAAGAACAATATTCACACGAAAATTTAGCATTACATCTTTATGATGTTTTTAGAAATTTACCATCTATGTCAGTTGAAAATGCAGAACAAAGTACGACAGATATATCACTTGAAGAAGTTGATAAGATTCAAACAGTAGTTAATATTACTGATGGTATGTGTTTTGACCAATATAAATCTATCTATAAATGTATAAAAGAAAAAGAAGGCTCAAATGTTTTAGTTTTTGGAGTTGGTAGTGATTCAGATTTGTGGTATGAAACAAATAAAGGTGGTAAAACAGTTTTTTTAGAAAACCACGATGAATGGTTTAAAAAAGTTACCCAAGAGTCACCACATCTTAACGTATATGAAATACAGTATACTAATAATGGATACGAAGCTGATAAGTTATTAAAAGAATATGATTCAGGTAATCACGATTGTCTTTCTGTTGATTTACCAGAGGAAGTTAGAGAAACTAAATGGGATGTAATTATAGTAGACGCTCCAGCCGCGTGGGATTACAAGTATCCTTGTAGAATGAAAAGTATTTATGAAGCATATAACTTATCTAAAAACTCAGAACACATTGATATATTTGTACATGACACTCATAGAGAAATAGAAATACAATATTGTGATTATTTTTTAAGACCCAATTTTGAATTTGTAGAAGAAGTTACAGACCCACCTGGTTCTCGTTGGGAAGGTCGTAAACTTTTCTATTTTAAAAAATAAGTAAGGAGTTATATAATATGTTTAGTTATAATGAGTTTAAAAATTTAATTGGAATAGTTAAACAAAGCTTACCAATAGTTGATTATAAAGATGTTAAAGATAATACAGAAAAGTTTTGTATACTACGTCACGATATAGAATTTTCAATTGATAGAGCATATAAGTTAGCTAAAATTGAAAAAGAATTAGATGTAGTATCTACATATACTGTTCAAGTTAGAAATAACACATATAATGCATTATCTGAAAAAAATATAGATTTAATTTCAAAGATTAAAGAGTTGGGTCATCATATAGGTCTACACCAGAATCCACCATCCTCGATGAAATTAGACACCTTAAAAGACTATATTATGAGGGATATAACTATACTTGAGGAGTGTTATGGATTTGAAATTGATAGATTTGCATTTCATAGACCCAAAAAAGAATATCTAAATTATTATGTTCAATTAGATAATAAAATTAATTGTTATGATAAAAAGTTTTTTCATTTTTTTGAAAACAGACCAGAAAGTTTAGAGATATTATATTTAGCAGATTCAAATCACAAATGGAAATATGGATATCCATTAGATTTTGATTTTTCAAAAATTAATAAATTACAATTGTTAACTCATCCGTTTTCGTGGTCAGATAGTGGTGGTGATAATTATGGTAACTTTGTTACTTTAATTAGAGAAAGAAATGATGAATTAGTAAATTCTATGAACACAGAAACAAATACATTTCCACAAGAGTTATTGTCTTGAAATATAAAGTAGTAGTATTTGGAACTAAACAATCAACAGTATCTTTAATAGATAAATTTAAAGATGATATAGATTTAGTAGTAACAATAAATGACAACAATTCATATAGTATTTCAGGTAAAGGTGATGTAATTGATTGTGCTAAATATAATAACATAGAATGTTATTCTACTGATGATTATAGTTTAAAATCTTGTGAAGAATTTTTTGAAAATAATGAATTTGAAATAGGTATAAGTTATGGTTGGCAAAGATTAATACCAAATTCTATATTAGGTAAGTTTAAACACGGAGTTTTTGGAACACATGCGAGTCCTTTGGGATTACCTTATGGTAAAGGTAGGTCACCACTTAATTGGTCAATCATTAGAGGTTTTAAACAAGTTTACTTTAATTTATTTAAATATGAAGTTAAGGCCGATAGTGGTATGATTTACTCTACAACTAAATTTGAGATAAATGATTGGGATACAATAGAATCAATTAAAATAAAAGATTTGATGGTTACAAAGAATCAAGTTGGTAGTTTGATAGTAGATTATAAAAATGGTAATATAAAATTATTTCCACAAAAAGATAATATTGAAGAAACATTTTTTCCCAAACGGTCACCTAAAGATGGAAAAATAGATTTAACTTCAAGTGTTAGAGATATACATAATTTAATTAGAGGTGTTACTAAACCTTTTCCAGGAGCGTTTCTTATGTGTGATGATGTGAAAATTACAATATGGGATGCTGTTCCATTTGATAACCAATTAGATTTTAGTCAATACGAAGTGGGTGAAATAATAGAATTTGTTGAAGGTACGTGGAGATTTATATTAAAGTTAGTTGATGGTACTTTATTGGTTAATGATTTTGAATGTGAAGAACGTAGTACTCTTAAAACAGGAGTAATCTTAAAATGAAGAAAAATGTTATATGGTGGCCTGCAGTAAAGAATAAAGACCATAGTGATAAATACGGAAATTTTGATTATTTTGAATACTCAAGAAAAACTTGGGAATTTTGGTGTAAGAAAAACGATATCTTGTTTGTTCCATTTGAAGAACCAGTTGAAAAAGATTTATATGAATATAGAATTAATTGGCAGAAAGCTATATTTGTGTTTGATGAGTTAGAACGAAGAGGAATAGAATACGACCAGATTGCGTTAGTAGATAGTACTGTTATGGTAAAGTGGGATTGTCCTAATTTCTTTGAATTAACAGATAGAAAATTTACAGTTACAAGAGATATTGATAATATGAGTTGGACTCGTGACAGTATTCTTGGTTACAAAGAGTTCTTTGATGGATTTGAATTAGACTCAACTAAATATTTTAGGTCTGGGTTTATGATATTCAACGAAATACACAGAGAGTTATTTCAAAGTTTAAAACAATTTTACATAAAGAACAAGACAGATTTTATTAAATTACAAGATGAGATTGTTCGTAAAGGTAATGACCAAACACCAATTAATTATTGGGTACAAAAGAATAATATTGATTTAAAATTCTTACCACAAGCTCTATGGATGTGTTCACATTTACATAGAAAAGAAATGTTATCACATAACTGGCAATTAGATGAAGATAAAACACCGTTTTTTATAAAATATGCTAATAATTGGATGTTTAATGGTATACCAAAAGACCAAAGAACTTCTTTAATGAGTCAGACTTGGGAACTTGTTAAGAATAATTATACTCTTGATGATACTGAGTTTTTATTAAATTCTGTTAATCATAAAGATACGTTCAAAAACGCTACATCAAGAAAATTCAAGAAAGATTTAATAGAATTTTTTAGTGATGATAAATACAAAGATATGTTTGTAGTAGAATATGGAGCGTGTCACGGTGATACAACAAAAATATTTAGTAGTATTTTTAAAAAGGTTTACGCGTATGATTGGGCTCAAGAAAATGTTGATAGAATTAACAAGAAGTGTAAAGGTTGTGATAATGTTGAAGTTACAGTAATGGATGTTGTCAAAGAGGAGTGGAAATTTCCTAAAGCTCAAGTTGTTTTCGTAGATGCTAGTCACGATTATCCACAAGTTGCTATAGACATACAAAAAACTTTAGATTATTTTGATAACCCAATTATTATAATGGACGACTATGGTAATCCCAATAATAAAAATATAAGAATGTCAATAGATGAAAAAATAAAAGAGGGAAAAATCAAAATACATAAAAAGATTGGTGAAGATGTTGGATATAAAACTAAAGCTGGTTGGGAAATGATTGATAGAGAGGGAGTTATCTTGTGTTAAAAGCTATCTTTATATCAGTTAGAACTGGTTCAACTCGACTACCAAATAAATCAATACTAAAAATTAAAAATAAACACACTATTGAATATGTTATAGATAGTGTTAAGAAATCAAAATACGCTGATGTAATTGTTTTATGTACAACTGAAAAAATAAATGATACAATGTTGTGTAACATAGCTGAAGCGAACGGTATAAAATTTTATTGTGGTGATGAAAACGATAAGTTAAAAAGATGGTATTCAGCCGCTAAAGAATTTGATATTGATTTTTTTGTAACAGTAGATGGTGATGATTTATTTTATGATTCTCAATTATCTGATATATGTTTTGAACAAGCTGAAAATGGAGATGTAATCAATGGTCAAGGTTTGTATAATGACACATATGGATATAAAACTACTACAATAAAAACAATTCTTGATTTAGTAAAAAATAAAGTTGTTGAACCACACGAAATTGTTGGTTATCTTAAAGATACTGAATTAAAAGTTAGTGAGTTAGTAAATGTTCCTGACATACTTAAAAAGAAAAAAATTAGAATGACGTTAGATTATCAAGAAGATTTTGATTTTTTTAAAACTATAATCGAAAATATAAATGATGACTTTACTTTAAACGATGTTTTGTCTTATATAGATAATAATAAATCTGTAATAGATATAAACTATTTTAGAGAAAATGATTGGAAAGTTAATCAAGGGTTATAAACGAGGATGGAAACCAAAGAAATAAACAGAATAGGTCATGTAGTCAGTATAAATAATAAAAACTGGAGAGTAGCTCAAAAAGTATTTCGATATGGTAGAGAATGGCAATATACACTTTCACATGAAACAGTTGAAGGTACTTATGAATCAATGACTTTAAATGAAAATGCATTAGAACAAATAATAAAATCAGGTTCAAAAGTAATAGATGGTATGGAATAAAATGAGAAATATAAAAGATAATCCATATGGAAAATATAATGGAAATGAATTAGATTATGTTTTAGAAGTTTTAGATTCTGAAAATATGGATAGAAAATCTAATCCATATGTAAATCGGTTTGAAAAGAAATTTGGTGAAGTTTTTAAAAGTAAGTATTCTATAGCACATAATTCAGGAACATCAACATTACATAGTTGTTTGGTAGCGGCTGGTGTAGAGTGTGGTGATGAAGTAATATCACCTGCACATACTGTTATTATGAACTCGTTTGTTACTCTTCATATGGGAGCTACACCGGTTTATGTTGACATTGACCCCGATACTTTTAATATGTGTCCTAAAGATTTAGAGAGAAAAATAACTAATAAAACAAAAGTAATACAAGTTGTTCATATGCATGGTAATCCATCGGATATGATAGAGATAATGAAGATAGCTAAAAAACACAATATTCCAGTTATAGAAGATTCGGCTCAATGTGTTCTTGGTTATATAGACGGTCAATTGGTTGGTACGTTTGGTGATATGGCAAGTTGGAGTTTTGAAAATAAAAAACATATTTCAACTGGCGAGGGTGGAATGGTCACGACAGATAATGAAGAGTATGGTACAATTATCAGAAAATACGGTGGTCTTGGATATAAAAATTTACAAGCCGGACAAAGTTTGAGACAACTACTACCAAAAGATTTTCAGAATCCACATTATAAACGACACGATACTTTAGGTTACAATTATAGAATGAATGAACTTACTGCTGCAGTGGGACTTGGACAATTAGAAAGAGTTGACTTTTTAGTTGAAAGACGTAAAGAAATAGCAAAAATGTATGATGAAGCTTTTAAAGATTGTTATTTTATTAAACCTCAAAAGGTTTTAGATGGTCATATAAATACATATTGGACATATACAGTTAGATATGAAGGTGATGATTGGTTTAAATTATATGATTTAGTTAAAAAGAATGGTGGTGATGGTTTTTATGGTGGATTGTCAATACCGTATGAAGAACCTGTTATGTCAAAGTATAAATACATAAAAGGTGAGTGTCCTAATGCTGAAATGGTGCAACCAAAAATGATGCAGTTTAAATGTAATTATAGAAATTTAGATGAAGCTAAAAACAAAATTGATATCTTGAAAAAAAGTTTAAGTTATTGATAATTTAACTAATATATATTAATAAACAAGTAAAGGGTTTTAAAATGAAAACATATATTATAGCAGAAATAGGTATAAATCACAATGGAGATATAGATTTAGCAAAAGAGTTAATTCTCAAATCTAAAAGTAGTGGTTGTGATGCTGTAAAATTTCAAAAAAGAGATATTGAATCAGTATATACTCAAGAGGAGTTGGATACATCAAGAGAGTCACCTTTTGGTACAACTACACGAGAACAAAAAGAAGGTATTGAGTTTGGTATAGAGGAGTACAAAGAACTACAATCTTATACACAAGAACTTGGTTTAGATTTTATAGTTTCTTGTTGGGATACTAAGAGTTTAGATTTGGTTGAAGAACATTTAGACGTTAAGTATCATAAAATAGCTTCAGCTATGGCAACAGATAAAGAGTTTCTTGAAAAACTAAACAATATTGGTAAACCAGTTATACTATCTGTAGGAATGTGTACAGATTCAGAAGTTGACGCGGCTATGTCAATACTACTTAATGTAGAATATATATTAGCGTGTACAAGTACATATCCAACAAACGCTGAAGAAATAAATTTAAGGTACATTGAAACATTGAAACAGCTATATCCACGTACCAAAGTTGGTTTTTCTAATCATTATAATGGTCTTGACGCGTGTGTAGGTTCTATAACATTTGGTTCAGAATGTGTTGAGTTTCATATTACAAAAGATAGAACAATGTATGGTTCAGACCAAGTAGCTTCAATTCAACACTCTGATGATTTAGTGGATTCTATTCGTAAAATGGAATTAATGGTTGGTGATGGTGTAAAAAAAGTATATGACTCAGAAGTTCCTATTGCTGCAAAGTTAAGAAAAATAAATGATACTGTAAATTAATGGTATGTTTGATTTAACTGATAGAACTGTATTAATAACTGGTGGTTGTGGATTACTTGGTCAACAACACGCTGAAGCTATTTTAGAATTTGGTGGTGAGGTTATATTAACCGATGTAATTTCAGATACAAATGGGGTCACTAAACTAAAAGAAAAATATAAAAAAAATATTAGTTCTGTTTATATGGATGTAACAGATAAATCTTCAATACAACACGTTGTTGATTCGTGTGATAAGATTGATGTATTAATTAATAACGCTGCATTAGACCCAAAAGTAGAAGATGGTTTAGAATGGAAAAATAAATTTGAACACTTAGATTTAGATTCTTGGAATGAAACTATCGATGTTATTCTTAATGGTACTTTTTTATGTTCACAAGTAGTAATAAATAAAATGTTATCTACAGGATTAGAAAGTGAATATTGTAGAAATGGTGGAGTAATTTTAAATATTGCTTCCGACTTATCTATTATATCACCTGACCAAAGAATATATGGTGAGGGAGTGAAACCAGCTAGTTATGGAGTTGCTAAAGCAGGTGTAGTTAATTTAACTAAGTATTTATCTACGTATTTAGCTAAAAAGAATATTCGTGTAAATTCATTGAGTCCCGCTGGAGTTTATAATAATCAACCTGATGAATTTGTTTCTAAGTTTAAAAATTTAATTCCAATGGATAGGATGGCAAGACCAAACGAGTACAAAGGAGCTATTGTTTTTATGTGTTCTGAAGCTAGTTCCTTTATGACAGGTCATAATTTAGTAATAGATGGGGGAAGAACAATATGGTAAACGTTTGTTTAATCGGATGTGGTGGTGTTGGTAGAAGACACTTAGAAGCAATGTTAAAGGTAAAACACGATATAAATATTGAAGTTGTTGAACCTAACATTGAGGGTATATCAGACGCTTTTGTATACACACCTTATGCTCAAAATATTAATTACTTCACTAAAATAGAAGATGTTTCTGATAATATTGATATTTGTTTAATAGCTACAACAGCTAATGTTAGAAAAAAAGTTATATTAGAACTTATTAGTAAGAAAAATGTTAAATTTATAATACTTGAAAAAGTCGTATTTCAAAATGAAAATGATTTTGATGAAGTAATAAAATTATTCAAAGAAAAAAATATTAAAAGTTGGGTTAATTGTCATCTTAGAGCTCAACCAATTTATAAAGAGGTTAAAAAACAATCTATTATAGCCGAAGATACTATTATTACATATGACTATTCCGATGATTTTACTTTATCTACTAGCACTATTCATATATTAGATTTATTTTCTTATTTATGTGATGATTATGATTTAGAAATAGAAAGTATTGTTACAGACACGGAGTTAAAACCAAGTAGACATAGTGGTTGTGTTGATTTTAACGGTGAGATGGAAGTTACAAGTGCCAATGGAGATAGATTAATTGTTAGAAAACGAGATGCTGTTTTTGGAGAACATTTAACAGTATACCATAAAGATTTAACGGTTAGTTCAAGTGAAGGTGATGACCCTAATAATAGGATTGGATTCGTACAAGATAAGAAAATACCATATGTTTGGCAGAGTTCATTAACTAATTCTTACATTGATGATATTATTGAAAAATCTGATTGTGATTTATCTACATTAGAAAATTCAGCTAAATTACATAAAGTGATGTTAAAAAGTTTTAGAAATTTATTAAAAGAAAACTATAATCGTGAGGTAATTGATTGCCCGATAACTTAAAAGATAAAGTACTCTTAGTAGGGCCTGGTAACATAGGATATGACTACTTTGAAATTTTACAAACTTTCAATGTAAAATTTGATATTGTTGGTAGGTCACGTGGGTCGTGTAAACAATTTAGTAAAAAAATTAATAAATATGTTTATAGTGGTGGTATAAAATCTTATATAAAGAAAAATTCTAAACCACCAAAGTATGCTATAGTTGCAGTAAATGAAAATCAATTAAGTAATGTAACTTTATCTTTAATAGATTATGGTGTTAAAAACATATTATTAGAAAAACCAGGTGGATTAAGTATTTCAGAATTAACTAAAATTAAAAATAAAAGTATTTCGAAATCTTGTAAAGTTTATATTGGATATAATAGACGTTTTTATCAATCAGTTGAAAAGTGTAAAGAATTTTTAAAGGACAATAAAGAACCACTAAATATTCACTTTGAATTTACTGAGTGGTCACACGATATAGATTTTAGTCATTATACTAAAAATGAATTAGAAAGATTTTTTTTATGTAATTCATCTCACGTAGTTGATTTAGTGTTTCATTTGTTTGGAAGACCTAAATTTTTAAATTCATATACAAATGGTTCTTTAAAATGGCATCCATCAGCTTCTATTTTTAGTGGAAGTGGAAAAACAGAAAAAGATGTTTTATTTACTTATAATGCTAATTGGTCTTCAGCTGGTAGGTGGGGTATAGAGATAAGTTTAAGTGATTGTAAATTAATATTAAGACCACTTGAAAAATTGTTTATACAGAAAAAAGGTTCATTAGAACTTGAAGAATTTGATATTTTTAATTACAACAATCTGGATTATTTATATAAACCAGGACTTTTTAATCAAGTTAATTTTTTTCTACACGGAGCTACAAAAAATCTATGTACAATAGATGAACAAATAATTAATTTTGATTGGTACTATAAAATAGCTAATTATAAAGAGGAAGTAAAATGATAATTTACGTAGACATAGATGGTACTATATGTACTTTAAATAGTTCAGACGATGAAAACAAAGACCAAAGTTTTGACCCAGCAGGTTATGAGGACGCACAACCTATTGAAGAAAATATAGATAAAATAAATAAATTGTATGATGAGGGTCACACAATTATTTATTGGACTGCTAGGGGAACTGTAACTAAAATAGATTGGATTGAGTTAACAAGACAACAATTATTTGAGTGGGGATGTAAGTGTCACGATGTACGAGTTGGTAAACCACAATATGATTTATGGATAGATGATAAGTCAATGAGAATAGAGGAAGTATCAGTATGAAAACTGTAACTTTATTAGGTAGAGGCCCAAGTTTACAATATTTAAATGTACTACCAGATTCTGAGTTAGTTGTTCTTGCTAACGATTTTGATACAGAGATATCACAAATTAAAGAATTAAGTGATTACTTAAAAAAACAAACTATTCATTTAGTTTTAAATATGGTTGTACATAATGCAAATGGTTACAACGCAATAAACTTCTTTACAGAGTTTAATGTTGTTAAACTAATTAGACCATACCTAAATGGTATCAGAGTTCCTGGTAGTTCTGGTCAAAGTATACCATTAGAAGAAAACTTTTTAGGGGACAATCATAAAGAATTTATGTTTCAAGGTGGTCTCAAATATCCATATGATTATGCTGGAACAGGATTAGCTGCGTTCGCATACACAATGTTAGATACTGAAGCTGATGTAGTTAATGTTCTTGGTTTAGATTTTTATGACAATTTAAATTATGGAAAATCAAATTATTTAGTAAAAGATAAAGATGGTAGAGATTTTATTAGAGATTTTTGGAAACCGGAAGATATGCAAGAAAATGTTTGTAAGTTAGTTAACGGAAGACCAGACATTCAAGTTAATCTACACACAATTTGTAAGAATTTTATTGGTGGTATGGAAGATATACAAAACTTAAATATAATTAAATATTGAAAAAATCGGAGATACTTATATATGAAAGTAAAATCATTAGAGGTTATGTATGTCTGAAAAGAAGAAATTAGCGGTTGTATTAGGTGGATGGCATTATCCTTACGCATATTATAAACAAGTAGTAGACCAGAAAATTCCAGATGGTTGGGAATGTGATTATTTTGTGGTATCACATCGTGACCCAGAACTTCCAACAGTATTTGAAGAAAAACAAGCGTTGTTAAAAACAAGAGGTGATGGTTTATTACAATCATTTGATAAAGAAATGTATAGTCATATAGTCACTAAAAAAGAACTATCAGATATGGGTTATATTTATAACGTAGAAGTTAGTTCAATTGGTGATTTGTATCAATTAAATCAATGGGTACAAAGACATTATACTGGACAATATGATAAAGTGTTATTTAGTCACGATGATAATTATATGCTAAATGATGAGTTATTTTTAGATATATTAGAGTGTAGAGTTGACTTGTTTTTAAATTTAGAACGTAATCAAATTACAAGAGTTGAAAAAGATTTTGATTGGAAACATCTTTCATCAGGTGTTTTAGAAAATACAATAACACCAAGAACATCATTTACTTTTCTTGATAAAGAATTATTGGACGATATAGTACCAGAGATAGAAGAAATAACTACAAGAAATGTTGACTTGGATAGAAGTGGTGAAACTACTACCATATATAATTTAAATGATAAACAAGTGGATAAACATCCGTTGGGTTCTTGGAATTGGCCATCTCGAAATTTTACTAATTGGATGGTTGATAAAGGTTATACCGCTAAATCTGTAAGAATTTCACCAGTTTATAGAGCTAATAAATATTTAATTGAAGGTGAACGAGGTTTTATTTGGACACAAGTAGATGAACAAAGAATTATACATAACTTATCACAATACTACGACTTGAGTTAAAATGGAAAAAATAAATAAAAAGTTTGCGTGGATAGTTGATGGAAGTGGTGCTAATTCTTGGGGTGTCAAGAATGATGAAGCTATACATTTAAAAGATGGTACTCCATTTGTTAATCCAACTTTTAGTTTTGATAGTAAAAATGGTGGTTCTTTTTTGTTTAATTGGCAATATCCATTTATGTTTGAAGAGGGTTATTTTTTAAATTGGAACGATTACCTTAAAGAAAATAAAGAATTACCAGATATTGATTTTGATATCATCTTTTTAACAGTTATGAAGAATTATGAAGAGTGTACTATAGAAAAGGTAAGAAAGAAATATCCTAATGCTAGAATAGCTGGATACATAAAAGAACTTTGGCAACCAGGACAACATTCGTTTACGTTTGATTATCCAGGTTATTTAAGACATATAGAATTTCTTAAAGAATGTGACGCTGTTGTTTTATATAATATGGAGATGGGTGTTTTTAGAGATATGCAAGAAAAAGTTGGAACTGAGTTTAGTATAGTTACTATGCCAATGGATGTAGATTATTTTTATAAAAGTTTTTATAAAGAGGAAAGAGAACTTTCTTTGTTTTGTTATTTACCACCTATACATAACAGAAGAAGTAATACAGAACAATTTTCAAGGTATATTTCAGATAAATACAATATAAAATTTGTTGATAGAGATGTTGAAGCATATAGAACACAGTCACAAACTAATCCAAATGAATTTAGATTAAGAGATTTTATAAACAAATGGTCTAATTGTGTGTTTCATATTAATCTTGACCCAGATTGTAATATGCCTGGTAGTCAAGCTATGCAATGTGCAGCATTAGGAGTTATTAACATTGGTGGATTAAATTGTTCTCATAGGTTATTATGGCCAGAGACATCAACTAATGACGTAAATATTTTAGAGAATAGAATTAGAGAGTATGTCCAAAACCCAATAACTATTAATAACGCTGTAGAATACGCTCATAGAACAGTTAGAAAATATCACGATACTGAATCGGTGATAGAACAAATAAAAAACATAAAATGGAGTAGATAATGAAGATATTAGTAACAGGAGGAAATGGTTTAGTTGGTAAACATTTACAAGATATTTTACCTGACGCCATTTATGTTTCATCAAAAGATTATGATTTAACTGAATCTCATGACGCACATCGTTTAATGTATAAAGTTAGACCAGATATTGTTATACATTTAGCTGCAAGAGTCGGTGGAATATTGGATAATATTACTCATCCAGTAGATTATCTTGAACAAAATATTTTAATAAACACTAATGTTTTACGGTATAGTCATCAGTTTAATGTAAGTAACGTGATTTCTATATTGAGTACTTGTATTTATCCTGATATAGTAGATACATATCCAATGAAAGAAGAAATTTTATTTAACGGCCCACCACCACCTGATAACTTTGCTTATGCTATGTCAAAGAGATGTATGGCTACACAAATGGATTCTTACGTAAAACAATATAATAAACAATGGTCTTATTTAATTCCTTGTAATTTATATGGTGAACATGATAAATATGAAGAACACCATAGTCATTTTGTATCAGCTCTAATTAAAAAAATACACGAAGCTAAAGATAGTGTAGAAATATGGGGAACTGGTAAACCATTAAGACAATTTATGCATGCTGAAGATTTAGCCAGAGTTATAAAATATATGATTGATAATAATATAGTAGATAACTTTAATGTTGCACCAGACTATGTACATTCAATAGAGGAGATAACTAAGATAGGAATGGAATCTTGTGGTAAAGGTGATTTAGAGATTGTTTATGATAATACAAAACCTGATGGTCAATATAGAAAAGATGTTGATTCATCTAAACTTATTTCGGTGATGAAAGATTTTAAATTTATTTCACTTGAAGATGGTATAAGGAGAGTTTATGATAACTTTAGTCAAAGATACAATTGATAATACAGATATAGATAGAGTAATTGATTGGTTAAAAACTTATCCAAGACTAACAAAAGGGCCTGTAACTTTAGAATTTGAAGAAAAATTTTCTAATTGGTTGGGTAGAAAGTATTCAGTATTTTGTAACTCTGGTTCTTCAGCTAATCTTTTAATGTTATATGCTTTAAAAGAGGGTGGTTACTTAAAAAATGATAAAGTTGTTGTACCATCAGTAGCGTGGGCAACAGATTTATCACCAGTAATACAATTAGGATTAGAACCAATATTATGTGATTCTAATTTCCAAGATTTATCCGCCGATTTGGAACACTTAGAAAAAATATTTGTGGAAGAATCACCATCAGTACTTATGTTTGTTTCTGTATTAGGATTAGTTCCTGATGTGGAAAAGGTTGTAGAATTATGTTCTAAGTATGATGTTGTGTTATTAGAGGATACTTGTGAATCTATGGGTTGTGAATACAAAGGGAAAAAACTTGGAACGTTTGGTAAGATGTCAAGTTTTTCTACATTTTTTGGTCATCACATTTCTACGATAGAGGGTGGTATAATTTCAACTGATGATAAAGATTTGTATGAGTTGTTAGTATCAATAAGAAGTCACGGTTGGGATAGAGATTTAAGTGAAGAAACTCAAATAAAATTACAAAAAGAATGGGACGTAACAGAGTTTAATTCATTATATACATTTTATTATTCTGGTTTTAATATGAGGTCAACTGATTTACAAGCGTATATTGGACTAACTCAGATTGACAAATTAGATGATTGGGGAAAGAAAAGAGAATCTAATTATAATCAGTATCAAGACTTGATAGAAAATAAATATTGGAAACCAAAATCATATGTTGATTCATTTACTTCTAATTTTGCATATCCAGTAATAAGTCCAGATAGAGATGAGATAGTTAAAAAATTACAAGAAAATAAAGTTGAGGTTAGACCTATGATATGTGGTTCGATGGGAACTCAACCATTTTATGTTAAACATTATGGGAAATTAAAACTACCAAACGTTTCAGTTATTGACAAATATGGATTTTATGTTCCTAATAATCCAAAATTAAGTTCAGACGAAATATTATTTATATCTAAGATTATTAACGAAGGGATTACAGAATGAAGTATTTAATTACAGGTATAGCAGGATTATTAGGTTCAAGATTAGCAGATTGGATTATTGAGAATACTGATAACGAAGTGATTGGTGTAGATGATTTAAGTGGTGGTTATATTGAGAATGTAAATTCAAAAGTTAAATTTTATAAATTTGATTTAGTGGATTTAGAAAAGGTAAATGGTGTGTTTAAAAATGAAAAACCTGATGTAGTTTATCATTTTGCAGCTTACGCCGCTGAGGGGTTGAGTCCATTTATTAGAAAGTATAATTATGAAAACAATTTGATAGCTTCAACAAATCTAATAACAAAAAGTATTCAGTATGATGTGAAGAGATTTGTATTTGCTAGTTCAATGTCCGTGTATGGAGATAAGTATGAACCACCATTTAATGAAGACCTACAACAATGTCCGATTGACCCATACGGAATTGCTAAGTTTGCTGTGGAACAAGATTTAAGAGTAGCATATGAACAACATAAACTACCTTACACAATAGTTAGACCACATAATTTCTATGGTAGAAACCAAAACATATGGGATAAATACAGAAATGTATTGGGTATATGGATGTATCAGATTAGTAATAATATGCAACCAACTATTTTTGGAGATGGAGAACAAAAAAGAGCATTTAGTTATGTAGATGATTCAATAGAACCATTATGGAACGCGTCACAGAATGATAAATGTATTGACCAAATAATAAATTTAGGTGGTATAACGGAACATACGATTAATGAAGCGTGTGATATTTTACTAAATGTTACTAAAACTGATTTGAAATCTCAACATTTAGAACAGAGACACGAAGTTAAATATGCGTGGTCAACTTGGGATAAATCTGTTGAACTTTTAGATTTTAAACATACAATTGATTTAGAAGAAGGACTTACTAAAATGTGGGATTGGGTACAACACCAACCAAAAAGAAAAAGATTCTTTTGGTCTAACTATGAATTAAATAAAGGTATTTACGACTTTTGGAAAAAAGAAAGTTAATATGAAAAATTTAGTTTTTATGTTAGATGTTGATATTAAGGGTGATGGTAGATACGCCAGTAGTAGAAGAGCTTCATATAAATATTCAATAGATAGTTGGAAAAAATGGTGTGATAAAAATGATTGTGAGTTATTTGTTCTTAATGATTTAGTATTGGAAAATGACAAGATGGGTATTTGTTGGCAAAGATATTATTTGTTTGACATATTAGATGTTAATGAAATTGAATATGACCAAGTTTTAATGGTGGATGCTGATACCATTGTACACCCAGATTGTCCTAACTTTTTTGAAATGACAGAAAATAAAATGTGTGTGGTTGAATTTGATGGTAGTTGGGATTGGGTCTTGAGAGGAATTGAAAATTATTCTAAATATATGTTTGATGGTTTTATGATGCCGTGGGAGAAGTATTTTGATTGTGGATTTGTTTTAGTTAATAAGAGTCACAAACAATTTTTTCAAGATATAGTGAGTTTTTATTTTACGAATCAAGATAATTTAATTAAATTACAAGAAACATTTTTCAATGGTACAGACCAAACACCAGTGAATATGTTAACCCATTTACATAAAATAGATTTAAAATTATTACCTTATGAATTTAATATGAATGATATGGCTAGAAAAGAA
>Ga0114999_10004190_pt1 | contig 17628 bp, 16 predicted proteins | sample ArcticOcean_MG_C_3_FD_89820 | JGI IMG/M metagenome (GOLD analysis project Ga0114999, IMG submission 89820) | Marine microbial communities from western Arctic Ocean - ArcticOcean_MG_CB8_126 | ecosystem: Environmental > Aquatic > Marine > Oceanic | place: Arctic Ocean: Canada Basin | collected...
CGGGCAACCGTCACCTCGGTAACTTCCAGAGGTTCGCCGCCTTCAATAAAGGCGATATCCGCCGACGTGCCGCCCATATCGAGTGTCACGATGCCTTTCATAGCATCCTCACCGGAAAGATAAGCACCCGCTTGGGCACCAGCCGCAGGGCCTGAGAACAAGGTGTAAACTGTCTTGCCCCCTTGCACCGCTGCAGAAAACGGCATCACGCCACCATTGGACTGCATGAGAAAGCGTTGCTGCGTCGTTACGCCACCATCATCCAGCCCTTTATTGAGATCACCAATATAATCAACTAACACCGGACCGAGATAGGCGTTCAGAAGCGTCGTCGATAGGCGTGGCCATTCGCGAATACGAGGTAGAACTTCTGACGACAACGAAACGTGGGCGTCCGGGAATTCCTCAAGGATAATCTCGCGGCTGCGTTCCTCATGACCCGAATTAGCGTAGGAAAACAGATAGCAAATGGCAATAGAATTAGCGCCGGATTCCATCAGGGAACGGGCATGCGTCCGCACGACGTCTACATCCAACGGCGTGACTTCAGCGCCTTCCCAATCGATCCGCCCGGGAACTTCCCGGGTCATGCTCTGCGGCGCGAGATGCACCGGTTTATCATAGAAATAGTCGAACGGATTACCGTCGCGTCCCTGGCTCTGGATCTCCTGCACGGCGCGATAGCCATCAGTGATCATCAGACCAACCTTGGCGCCCCGCATCTCAAGCAAGGCATTGGTGGTAATTGTTGTACCATGCGAAAAGAACCCGATCTCATCAGGCGGTGTTCCCTTGGCGACGAAATTGTTCACCCCATTGAGAACCCCGATGGCGGGGTTGTGAGGTGTACTAGACACCTTTTCGACTGCAAATTCGCCGGTTTCGACATCCAGCAGAACAAGATCCGTATGGGTGCCACCAACATCAACACCCAGGCGAAAGCGGGCTTCTACACTCATTTTCCGCCAAACTCCCTATCTATTTTATTTCTATATTTGAAACTATTTGTAGCGCAACCACCTGACGCGGTCACCCCCGAAAATGATTAGGGAAACCGCAGAAAGCTGGACTATTTCGGGGCACGTGAAGCGAGGAAAATTCCAATGGCGATCAAGACAATACCTGCAAAATGATAGCCCTGCAGCGTCTCGTCCAAGAGCATGATCGCCAACACAACAGTAAAGGCCGGAATCAAATGCAGGAACTGGCTGGCGCGTATCGGCCCCATTGTCTTGATCCCGTAATTCCAAGCTACCATCGAAATCGCACCAGAGAATATTCCGAGATACGCTATGGTGCCAAAGTTCTGAGCGTTAAACGGCATCGCCCTAAAATAAAAGCTTTCCACGAGATACGGCCCCAGCAACATCGGGATGCCAAAGCCGAGCAACAAGGTGACGACAACGAGTGAATCCATCTCTCGCGGCAATTTTCGAATAAGCACCGCATAAAAACCCCAAGCGATATAAGCGACAAACACGATAATATCGCCGAGGTTGAAGTCGAGCTTCAAAAGCCGGTCGATCGAGCCGGCTGCAATCAGAACCAAGACACCCCCGAGTGACAAAGCCGCCCCCAACGCCTGACGACCGGTGAATTGATCACGAAACAACAACCAGGCCAAAAAGACAATAATGACCGGTTCAACAGAGTTGATGACGGCGGCGTTAATCGCAATCGTGTACTGCAGCGACAGGAACAATAGCGCATTCCCGCCAAACCATAGAAGCATCGCGAGTAAGGCGAGGGTCTTCCAGTTCTCTTTTACGAGAACGATTTGCCTGCGGATTCTGGGATAGGTAATGGGGAGCAGGATCAGGAAAGCAAAAACTAGCCGCCAGAAAGATAACGCCATCGGCGGCGCATCGTCCCGCACATAGCGCACCACGATAGTTGTCGTCGCCCAACAGAACATCGCAAAGGAAACCGTAACATAAGGATTCAACAGCAACCGCTTCCATAGCGGCCCGGCTTCTTCAGGCTCCGTCTGGTTTTCCGGTTGTGTCACAGATCGCCCTCAACCGGGTGCGCGGAAGTGCGGTCCGGAATACCCCTTTTAACTAAAGGAGTTCTGCACAAATAGAAACGGCGGTGCAATGCACCGCCGTTTCCATAAAAGTTCTTATGCCCAGCTAAGCAGCCGTACGTTTCCGTTGTACATAAGAGGCCGTAATGTGCTCCGCACAATAAGGGCGACCCGGCTGCGCCGTCTTGCCACAAATATGAAGGCCGTGACGTCCTGGCTCTTCCGTTTGCTGGCGGCACATCCACGACTTAACGTCGGGACCAAGCGCCACTGGCGGTTCTTCACGAATGACCGGCTCCGGTATTGGCGGTGGTTCAGGTACTGGTGCGCCGCGCTGTAAATTCAGGCGATGTGCCTTACCAATAACAGCATTCCGCGTAACTCCCCCAAGCTTCGCGGCTATCTGACGTGCCGACAGGCCTTCGGCCCACAGGCGAGTCAGAACTTCAACGCGTTCTGGTGTCCATTGCATTTAACGCCGTCCTTCTATTTCTATATATCGTGTCCCCGTGACAGCACCACCACCATATATAGTCAAATTACGGTTGCAAACTAATTTTTCAGCATAAATCAAAGGTTCCTGTGGAAAACTGTTGATTTTTCGGCCTTTTAAGGGCTTTTTTGTAACTTTATCCACCGTTTGCTACTTTTAGCGGCTCGATACACCGCGCATCGTCATTGCGCGCATTATTGACGAAAACCCCAACGCGATAGAATGCCATCGGATCAACCGGATATGGTTTGAGAAATTTCTCGCACTTAGCCACATCATTTGCCGGATCAAGCCACGCGGTATAATTTTCCGGTGGCAGAATAACCGGCATCCGGTGGTGGATTGGCCGCAACTTGTCATTGGCATCGGTCGTCAAAATTGTCACGGTCTCAACCAGATCGCCTTCTTCGTACCCGTAACCATCTTGCTTGGCCAGCCAGCTTTCCCACAAACCGGCAAAGGCAAAGACAACGCCGCCCTTCATCCCAATACGGAAGGGCTGCTTCTTGCCGTTTTCCATTCGCCATTCGTAAAACCCGTCCGCCGGAATCAAACAACGGCGTTGCTGTAAAGCCACCCGAAAACTTGGCTTCTCCGATAGCGTCTCCCCCCGAGCGTTGATCATTTTCGCGGCGGCAGTACCATCCTTCGACCAGCTCGGAATAAGGCCCCAGCGGGACATCGCCAGTGTCCTCGTTCCGGTACCCGTCATTCTAATGGTGATAATCGGTTGGGTAGGCGCAACATTAAACCGAGGCTCAAGATTGGGGATATTTTCATAATCGAAAATTGTCCGCATGGCCTCTGGTGCCGTCGTGATCGAGAAACGTCCACACATAAGTCTACATTACCGCCCGGAAAGATTCGCAAGAAGCGGCTGTCTGCGGGTTGTAGCCATCCACCGTGAGGATTATTCTCGCGCCAACAACAACTCAGGGAGAGAAAAAATGGCTAACAGAGATTTAAGCGGAAAAGTCGTCATGGTCACAGGTGCTGGCAGCGGATTAGGCCGCGCAATGACACTAGCACTAGCAGAGTCTGGCGCGACGGTCGCCGGTATTGATGTCAATGTCGACGGCATGGCTGAAACCGCAACCATGACAAAAGGCAGCTTCACGCCGATCAAAACCGATATCACCAGCGTCGCCGATGCAGATAATGCTATCGCGACAGCCATCAAAGATCTCGGTGGGCTTCACGTCCTTATCAATTGTGCTGGGCTTGGCATGCCAACCTTGCGCGTCGATTACTGGGACAACCGGCTGTATTTTTGGGAGGCTGACCCGGACAAGTGGCAACGTCTGATGGACGTCAACGTTCGTGGCGCCTTCCTGATGGCCCGCGCTGCAGCCCCTCATTTGATTGAACAAAAATGGGGCCGCGTCGTTAATGTAACGACCAGCATGAACACCATGATCCGGGGCGGCAATATGCCTTACGGCCAATCAAAGGCTTCGTTGGAAGCGGCAAGCAACGCCTGGGCTGATGATTTCAAGGATTCCGGTGTCACGTGTAACGTTCTGGTCCCCGGCGGCGCGGCTGATACGCCGATGGTGCCGAATGAATCACCCTACGCGCGGGAAAATCTGGTTCAGCCCGTTGTAATGGGGCCGCCCGCTTGCTGGCTGGCTTCCAATGCATCAGACGGGATCAACTCGATGCGCTTCCTCGCCCGCAACTGGGACACTGAAGCCTCGGACGAAGATAACGTTAAATCTGCTGGTGCCCCAGCTGCATGGCCAAGCCTTGCCGATGCAGCATCGGTTGGTCAGCCAGTAACAGCACATGGCAAGGATATCCCACGCTAACGCAGGTACCCTCAGACTAAAGGAAATCCTGTGACGGACATCAATTTGACGGGTAAAGTTGCTATCGTTGCCGGTGGCGGCGGTGGCATGGGTCGGGCAATAGCTTTGGCGCTGGTCGAAAAAGGCGCCAAAATCGCCGTGTTCGATGTTCGTCAGGAAAATGTCGATAAGGTTGTTGAGGAGGCTGCCGCGATTGGTGACTCCGAATGCGCTCTCCCGCTGGTGCGGGACATCACCAAAATCGACCATTGTATGTCGGCGGTTCAGGAGACCATTGACGCCTTTAACTCTGCGGATATCCTGGTCAATGCCGCAGGGCTCGGTATGGCAACTCTCAAGGATGATTACTGGAACGATAATCTAAAATTCTGGAATGCCGATATCGACCGTTTCAACGCGTTGATGAACGTCAACTGGAATGGCCCGTTTCTTCTCGCTCGCTGCGTTACGCCCTATATGATCGAAGAGGGCTGGGGCCGCATCGTTAATGTCACCACTAGTCTCGACACCATGACAACACGCGGCTACACGCCTTACGGACCGTCAAAAGCTGCCCTAGAAGCGGCAACGTCAGTGTGGTCCAAAGACCTCGAAGGCACCGGTGTTACAGCCAATGTACTGGTTCCCGGTGGGCCGGTGAATACCGACTTTATTCCCGAGAGTGCTCCATTTGACCGGACAAAGCTAACTCAGCCAGAGGTCATGCAGGCGCCAATGTGCTGGTTGGCCTCTGATCTATCGGATGGCGTTACAAACATGAGATTTGTCGCTCGATCCTGGGATCCAGAGGCCTCTCTGGAAGATGCTATCAGAGAATCCGGCGGCCCATGTGCCTGGCCGGATGCTGGCAAGAAAGCGTTTAAGCCAACATGACATTTCCCAATCGCAGCAAACTCCTTTCTGAAATCGTCGTCCTCGCCGATTTGGCAGGGGCCGAGATCATGAAGATCTACCGTGGCGACATGCAGGTTCGGCAAAAGGCCGACTCCTCTCCCGTAACTGCCGCAGACGAGGCCGCAGAAGAAATTATCCTCGCCGGCCTCCGCAAGCTGACACCCGACATTCCTATTGTCGCCGAGGAAGAAACTGCCGCCGGAAAAATCGTTGAAGTCGGTGATCAACCCTACTGGTTAGTCGACCCACTTGACGGCACTAAAGAATTTATCGCGCATCGAGACGAATTCACCGTCAACATTGCGCTGATCGAAAACCTATCCCCAACAATGGGCGTCGTACTTGCTCCGGCCCTAGATACATCTTATGCAGCAGACGGGCCAGGAACTGCCATTAGACGCATTGGCAATCAGCCTCCGCAATCCATCGCCGCTCGGCGAATACCGGACCAAAACGTCATCGTGACGGCCAGCCGGTCACATGGCAACAAAGACAAAATGCAGGCACTCCTCACGGGCTACGCATTAGGGGATGTCGTCGTATCGGGCAGCTCGATAAAGTTTTGTATCGTCGCCTGTGGTGAAGCCGATATCTACCCGCGCTACGGACCTACTTGCGAGTGGGATATTGCTGCCGGACATGCCGTCTTGAATGCCGCCGGTGGCAGCGTATGTACACTCGATGGCAATGACATGCGTTACGGCAAACCCAAATTCTTGAACCCGGAGTTCATCGCCTACGGCAATAAAGGCTGAAACATCATGTCCGACCCAACAAACGAACCTATAGCGGAAGAAGTCCTTCAGAGAGCGGCAGAATGTATTCAGGCCGGTCAACTAGTCGCCTTCCCAACTGAAACCGTTTACGGGCTTGGCGCCGATGCGACCAACGCTGACGCGATTGCCGCGATCTATGCCGCAAAAGATCGACCGTCTTTCAACCCACTGATCATCCATGTCGCCTCCCTTGAGGCTGCCGAACAGCTAGTGGTTTTTGATGACCACGCCAGAACCCTTACTGCAACCTGCTGGCCAGGAGCGTTGACCCTTGTACTGCCACGTCGGGAAGATTGCGCGGTTTCGCTGTTGGCTGCTGCCGGGCTCGAGACATTGGCCATCCGGGTTCCCGCCCATGCCCTGGCACAGAGATTTCTCGAAAAAGCTGGAGTCCCAATCGCCGCACCAAGTGCCAATCGGTCTGGCACCGTCAGTTCGACAAAAGCCGACCATGTCCGGGCCTCGCTGGGCGGTGCTGTGAACATGGTCCTCGATGACGGTCCGTGTCAGATCGGCCTCGAATCGACTATTATCGATTTGGCGGGGGATGCCCCGACCCTGTTGCGCGCCGGTGGGGTCACAATCGAACTCCTTGAGAGACAAATCGGTGAAATCAAGACGGCAACCGATGACGACACGGCTCCGAAAGCACCCGGCATGCTCTCCCGCCACTATGCCACCGCCATCCCATTGCGGATGGATGCCCTTGAATTACGTGAAGGGGAAGCACTTCTCGCTTTTGGCGGCCGCACCCTTGGCCCGGCACCCGCCATTTGCAATTTGAGCCGTGGAGGTGATGTCAAAGAAGCTGCTACCAACCTGTTCGACATGATGCGTCAGCTCGACAAGCCAGAATTTACCGGCATCGCCGTTATGGAGATTCCGGAAACGGGTCTCGGACGAGCAATCAATGATCGGTTAAGGCGCGCCAGCAAGTAGCGCCTGCTTGCCCGCAATGGCTTGATCGGCTAAATCTGAGTACTGAATATTTCAAGCTAGAGGAAGTGCCGTGGACGGGAGCACACACACCGTATCTTCTGCTGTGCTGGATGGCATTGCGGAGATCGTTGGCGAGAAAGGCCTGATCCGGGATCAGGCCGATATAGAGCCATATGTAATAGACCAGCGAAAATCCTATATCGGAGCAACGCCGATGGTGGTCCGCCCTTCGTCAACCGAAGAGGTCTCGAAAGTTGTTGCCCTATGCGCCGAATCTGGCACGCCGATTGTGCCACAGGGTGGCAATACCGGTCTCTGTGGCGGTGCAACACCGAGTGAAGCTGGAGACCAGCTTCTTCTCAGCCTGACACGTATGAACCAGGTCCGCGCGGTCGATCCGCTCAACTACACCCTGATCGCTGAAGCGGGCGTAATCCTGACCGACATTCAGAAAGCGGCAGATGATAATGACCGCTTGTTCCCATTAAGCCTTGGCGCCGAAGGAACCGCGCGAATTGGTGGCAATATCGCGACCAATGCCGGGGGCACCGGCGTGCTACGCTACGGCAACACCCGCGAACTAGTCGTTGGTATCGAGGTCGTCCTACCCGATGGACAAATCTGGGACGGGCTTTCAGCCTTACGAAAAGACAATACCGGTTACGATTTAAAACAACTCTTTATAGGTTCTGAAGGCACGCTCGGCATTATCACTGCCTGTGTTCTCAAACTATTTCCAAAGCCCCGCGACGTACAAACCGGCTTCGCCGCTGTCCGCGACGTCAGCGCAGCCATTGAAATTCTAGCCCGTGCCCGCGCTGCCAGCGACGACCGGGTCACCGCCTTTGAGTGGATGGCGCGCAAGGGACTTGATCTGGTCTTTAAAAACATTCCCGGCGCGCGGGATCCACTGTCACAGCCTTACTCGGAATATCTGCTTATTGAACTGACCTCGGGCCACGAAGAAGGCGGATTACGAGAAACACTGGAAGGAATTCTGGGCGACGCCATGGAACGCGGGGAGGTCCTCGACGCAACCATCGCCGAAAGCCGCCAACAATCCGCGGATATCTGGAAATTGCGGGAAACAATCCCGGAAGCACAGGCTATCGAAGGAACCGGCGTTAAACACGACATCTCGGTCCCAGTATCAAGCATGCCGGAATTTCTTGAACGGGCAAATGCAGAAGTCGCTAAGGCTGTCGATGGCGTCCAGATTTGTGCCTTTGGCCATATCGGTGACGGCAATGCCCATTACAATCTCAATCAGCCCGACAACTCGGATGGTGAAACCTTCTTAAAGTACAAGGAAGAACTCAACCGGATAGTCCATGATATCGCGACAAACTTGCGCGGCAGTATCAGTGCTGAACACGGCATCGGCCAGCTTAAGCGTGAAGAGCTGGTCCACTATAAATCACCCATCGCGCTCGATGTCATGCGCAGCATCAAAGCTGCCATCGACCCCAAACAGATAATGAACCCCGGCAAAGTTCTCTAGGGCGATCCATGTCGGAATACCGGCTGCCTCATGAAGAAATCAGATTTGTTCTTGAGGAACTGATCGGCCTCAAGGAGGTTGCGAAACTCCCAGGTCTAACGTCCGTCACCATTGAAGATGCTTCAGCCATTCTCGATCAGGCTGGCCGCTTCGCTTCAGAAACATTGGCGCCACTCAACCAGATTGGTGATCACGAAGGCGCCGCACTCGAAAACGGCATCGTGCGCACCGCTAGCGGTTTCGCGGAAGCCTACAAAGCCTATAGCGAAGCAGGCTGGTGCGCGAGTGCCGGTGACCCCAGTTATGGTGGACAGGGCCTGCCTCGATTAATTAACACCGCTTTGTTTGATGTTTGGAATGCAGCAAACCTTGCCTTTGCGCTGTGCAACACCCTAACAGATAGCGCCACAGCGCTTCTGAGCCAACATGGCACCGATGAGCAACGAAACTTATACCTGACACGACTTCTCAGCGGCGAATGGACTGGTGCGATGGCCATGACCGAACCGCAGGCAGGTTCCGATGTCGGCGCTCTATCGTGCAGTGCGCAGCCTGACGGCGATACTTATCGGGTAAAAGGCCAAAAGATCTTCATCAGCTGGGGCGACCACGATCTGACGAACAATATTGTTTATCTGGTGCTCGCCCGTCTTCCTGATGCTCCCTCAGGATCAAAAGGCATCTCGCTATTTGTCGTGCCTAAATTCGTTCCCGATAAGAACGGTAACCCCAGCGCGCGCAACGATGTCGCCTGCATTGCATTAGAGAACAAACTCGGCATCCATGCCAGCCCGACCTGTATCATGGAGTTTGGTGCGAATGAAGGTGCGTTGGGATGGCTAATCGGTGGGCCGCATCGCGGCCTAGCCGCCATGTTTACGATGATGAATTCAGCCCGTCTCGCGATTGGCCATGAGGGGCTGGGCATTGCCGAGCGTGCCTACCAGCAGGCAAAAACCTACGCCGCCGAACGGCTGCAGGGCCATGATCGGGACGGCAAACCGTTAGCGATCATAAATTTTCCGGATGTCAGGCGGATGCTGCTGTCAATGAAAGCCCGGCTCGAAGCCATGCGGGCGCTTTGTTATGATGCCGCCCTATCAGTCGACTTCGCTGCCCACCACCCGGAAGAGGCCACCCGCGTGTTACATGACGATAGGGTGGCGTTGCTCACGCCTATTGTCAAAGCCTGGTGCACCGATGGCGCGGTTGAAGTGACCTCGACCAATATTCAAATCCATGGTGGTGCTGGCTATATAGAAGAAACCGGCGCGGCCCAGCTCTTTCGCGACGCTCGGATCACGCCGATTTATGAGGGCACGAACGGTATCCAGGCGCTTGACCTGGTACGTCGCAAACTCGGAAGCGACGATGGGCTCGCAATGAATGCTTTGATCGAAGAGATGCGGCAATTCGACGGTGCCCTTTCAACATCAGACGACGGCGCTATTGCTGCAATCCGTGGCAGGTTTGCAGAGGCCCGCGCAGCGCTGGCCCGCACAACCCATCAGCTTCTCAATGACCTGCGCAACGACCCTGACCGAGCCGAAGCTGCGGCGACGCCCTACCTCGAATTAGCAGGAACAGTTCTCGGTGGTTACTATATGGCGCGATCTGCTTTGATCGCCAAAGAAAACATCTCCATGAAGACCGGAAACACCAAGTTTTACCAAGCCAAGCTCGCGACGGCCCTGTTTTACGCCGAGAGTATCTTGCCAAAATCAACGGCGCTCGCGCGGGCCGCGACCGGCGGTGCCGACACGGTATCCTATATGGCGCCAGAGGACTTTTAGGGGGTCGTTTTAAGGCCCCAAAAAGCTGCTCATTTTTATTCGATTTCCCTCTTGCAATTCGCGCCGGAATAGATCAAAAAGCGGCGCTATTTTGGTGTTACACAATCCCCCATCGAAGGAAGTACGTGGATGGATCAGACCTCACCCCTGTCCGAAAATATCGCTTCGACGGAAGAGCTCGCGTCTCTCATTGAAACGCCCGTCAATGACAATACGCCCAAGGATTATTTCAAAGAGCAAAACGGCGAGATATATGCCGGATCGCATATCCTTGCGGATTTATGGGGTGCGGACCGGCTTGACGACATCAAATATATAGAAGAAGCGATGCGCAAGGCAGTAGAGGTTTGTGGCGCGACGCTTTTACACATTCACCTTCATAATTTTGGTGACGGTTGCGGCGTATCTGGGATCGCCGTACTCGCTGAATCTCACATCAGCGTCCACACCTGGCCGGAACGTGGTTTCGCGGCGTTCGACATCTTCATGTGTGGTTCTTGTGACCCGGAACTAGCTCTGCCGATTTTGCAAAAGTATTTCAACCCGGAACGTATGGACACCGATTTGCAAAAACGCGGTAAAGTCGCGTGAGCGGCGATTGGTTTTCAGAAACTCTATATCCGGAGTTTCAGCAATCACTCACCATAGACGACGTTCTGTTTGAAGGCTGCACAGCCTTCCAGGACGCGGTTATCTTCCGCAATTCCCGGTTTGGCCGAGTTCTGACCCTCGATGGCGTGGTCCAGACAACCGAACGGGACGAGTTCTGTTATCACGAAATGATGGCCCATGTGCCGATGATCGCCCATGGCGCCGTCGAGAAGGTTCTGATTATTGGTGGTGGTGATGGTGGCGTCCTTCGTGAAACGCTAAGGCACCCCACCGTGCAGACGACGATGATCGAGCTCGATGAAACCGTCGTTGAAATTTGCCGTGAGCATATGCCAAGTCTCAGTGATGGGGCCTTTGACAACGACCGTGCCGATGTCCGCTTTATGGACGGCATCAAGTTTGTCAAAGAAACCGATGAAAAGTTCGATGTGATTATCGTCGATTCAACCGATCCTATTGGCCCCGGCAAAGTTTTGTTTACCGATGATTTTTATAGCGATTGTGCGCGCTGTTTAATAGAACCCGGCATCCTAGTTACCCAGAGCGGTGTTACCTTTATGCAGGATGAAGAAGCACGCGCGACCTACCAGCGTATGACCAGTCAGTTCGCTGACTCATCGCTCTATATTACCCAGGTGCCGACCTATGCCGCCGGGTTCATGACTTTTGGTTGGGGTTGTCACAGTACCGAGCCGCGTCAAACGCCGCTATACGAAATCGAGCGGCGCCTGGCACCGCTCGACCTCAAGACAAAATATTATACATCCGCCATGCATGTCGCGAGTTTTGCGCTGCCCGGCTATATAGAAGCGCTTAAAGGGTAATCATCCCCAGAGTTCTTTGCTGGCGATTTTGGCGCCTTCAACCATCGCGGCGAACTTCGCCCAAACGATTGTGGGGTGGACTTCGGGCTCGGCCATCGCCTGAGTGCCAAAGCCGCAATCGCCACCGGCCATCACGTTTTCCTTGCCCACGACAGAGGCAAACCGCAGCAGCCGTTCAGCGACGAGTTCCGGATGCTCAACCAAAACCGATGAATGGGTGATGACACCGGGGATAATGGTCTTACCCTCTGCAAGATCAATGTCTTCCCATAATTTCCATTCATGTTCGTGACGCGGATTCGCGGCCTCGAAGGAAACCGCATCGGCATTGATCTTGAGGATGATGTCGATGAAGTCCTTCATCTCCATGTCATGTACCCGCGGCCCCATATTGATGCCGTAACAGGTATGATAGCGCACCCGGTCTGAGGGGATGCCCTTTAGAGCATGATTGATACCTTCAACTTGTTTCTCCGCCCAAGCCCGGCATTCATCAACCGATTTATCGGGGTTTTTGACGTAGTAATTGATTAGGCGTGGATCATCGATCTGCAGCAGAAAACCCGCATCAGTGATTGCCTTATACTCAACGTTCATCGCTTCAGCGATGGCAAACAGGAACGCCTCATCATCTTCGTAGTGATCATTGAGAACATTGCCTGCGATATCACAGGGTGAGATTGCGGGAACAAAGGCTTCCGAAACATTATTCGCTTTTACAGCCTTCGTCAGGTTGTCGAGATCGCGTTCCAGCAGCGCATTGCCCCTGTAGGTCAACTTTTCAGTACAGGCCATCTGCGCATTGCTAGGGTTCGGCGCTCCGGTAGCATCCTTTGTAATCGGACTGTAAAACTCTGGGAACTCACGGGATTCCCGTGAATCGGCCCAAGGCGAAGGGCGTTTCCGTCCAGTCGGGGTCAAACCGCCCAGACGTTCATGTGCATAGACCGCAAAGCCACGCTTAGAAAACTCACCGTCATCGACACAATCAATGCCGAGTTCGGCCTGCTTGGCGACGATACCGTTCACCGCATCGGTGAGCTTTTGGTCATATTCCGCTTTTGGAACCGAATTGCCCTGATCTTCTGAGATCATTACTTCGATCAATTCGTCCGAACGCGGCAGGCTGCCTACGTGGGTTACAAGAATTCTGTCAGTACTGCGGATCATCGCGCGGTGCCTCTCTATTTTCGGTTTCGTAAAAAATTAGAACTCGAAATCGGTGGTAATTTACGGCGAATGCTGTTCGAGCAAAAGGGCAATCCACTAATTCTTTAAGGGCGCACCCATGACCAAAACCCAGTAATGCTGATAGACGACTTTGCCAGGACCTGGGCTGACCCGGGCATACCCTATACCGGCATGTGTCAACCCCTCGATCAGCATGTTTCGCTTGTGCCCCGGGCTGTCGATCCACACCGCAACGGCTTCACCGCCACCCCGCATTCCAGCGGCAATGTTTCGGCTAACAGACGCCAGGGATAACCCACATCAGAGACCCGCTTGCTAAGACCCGAACCATTGGCGCCGGTATGGCTATAGAAATCTGCCGCCGCCATGGCGTCAGCATGTCCGGTAGCCGCCGTTGCGAGACGATTGTCGAAATCCAACCGGGACAACCCGTTTGCCAGCCGAATTTTATTGAGGGCTACGAGAAACGGCGCGACTATTTCTGGTAAGACAACCTTATCAGGTTGTGCAGGCGGAACAGCAGGCTCTGTGGTCTTCGGTTCAATGATCGGGTCTGGTATCGCAGGAGCGACAACAGGTTTTACCGATTCCGGCGTACAGGCGACAGCAAGCACCACCAGCGCTATCAATTAGGTGTTTAGGCAGTACCGTCAGCTTCAGCCACGTCGGCAGCCCGCTGTTTAAGAACTTTGAGATCGATCTTGTTGGTTCCGGCAAGCGGCAGTTCTTCAACAAAATAAACCCGTCTTGGATGAGCATAGGCTGGCGCATTGGCCAGCGCATGTTTTTTAACTTCATCTTCGGTCAGGCTACTCCCCGACCGCAACACGATAAAGGCGTGTGGCACATGCGCCTTCAGCGCATTTGGCGCCGGCACAACGACAGCCTGCATAACGTCCTCATGCCGTTCGAGCATAGTTTCAACGTCGCCGGGATAGATGTTTTCGCCAGCTGTGACAAACATATCATCAGCGCGCCCGACGAAGTAAAACCAGCCATCGTCATCGCGCCGCAGAATATCGCCGGTATCAAGCCAGCCATTCTCCAAAGACTTTGCCGTTTCCACTGGCAAATTATGATAGCCGATCATGACACCAGGATTGCGGGTGTGCAGAACGCCCTCATTCTCATGCGGCCCATCGACCAGACGAATTTCAACATCCGGCAAGGGGTAGCCAACCGTCGCCCGAGGTTTTTCCAGCCCTTCGGCGTGTTTCCACGACAACAGAACCGGGCCACCTTCGGTAATACCGTAATTGAGATTGATACGGGCCTCCGGAAAGATGATTTGCAAATTATCGAGCAACACTTCCGATGCCGGGGCCGAGCCCATGCTCACCGTGCGCACCGAGCTTAAATCGGTTTGTTTCAGTAACTCTTCCTGCTGCAGCAGTAGCGCATACATGGTGGGAACACCGGTCAGCATGGTTAGACCGTAATCGCCGATACAGCGGATATAATTTCCGACATCGAATTTCGCCAGTAGAACAACACGTCCACCCGCACCAAGCGCGGACTTAATCGCCAGCAAGGCATTCTTGTGATAAAGCGGCGCGGCGATTATGCCACAATCATTGGCGGTGATGTCGCGGCTTGCTATCAGCTGACCAATCATCCAGCGCTGTCCAACATGGTGCAACAACACGCCTTTTGGCCGTCCGGTCGAGCCTGATGTATAAGGCTGTTCAGCGATATCCTCAGGGCCCGGCACAAAAGATTCAAACAGCCCGGGATCGACAAAGTCCAGATACCCGTCTTCACCAGCTTCGTCGAAAATCACGCAGCGAGTTTGGTCATCGCACAGGGCTCTGAGATCGCGTTCACAGAACACCATTTCAACGTCGGCGTCCTTGGCGATGAATCGCACCTGATCGGCGGGCAGCTTGGTGTTGATCATCACTGGCACACAGCCAGCCCGCATCGCCCCGAACAGCACTTCGAGAAATTCGAGCCGGTTGAGAGAGAGGATCCCTACTCGATCACCTTGCTTGAGACCGGCTTTGATTAGACCACGGGCTAATCCGTCAACGGCATCGTTCAGCTGCCGGTGCGAAATTTCTTTCGGTTGCGCCGGATTCCACAGATCAATGACCGCGGTGCTATCGCTGTCACTATAGGCCGCGAAGACGTCCCCCAGATTTCCGGTGTCAGGGCGCATCAAACAGCCATCACGGCGTAATAATGATTTTCCCGATGACCTCACGGTCTTCGAGCATCTTGACGCCCTCCGCTGTTTTCTCCAGCGGTAGAACTGTATCGATAATTGGGCTGAGCTTGCCTTCGGAAATCATCGTCATCAGCGTTTCCAGATCCTCTGCCAACCAGCTATTTGAGCCAAGAATTTTGAGCTCGAAAGTCCAAACATAGCGCAGATCAGTTTTAGGATCGAAACCGGCAGTCGCGCCGCAGGTCAGAATTTTACCACCACGCCGCGTAACCTTGAAAGAAGGCACCCAGGTATCGCCACCGGTGAAGTTGATGACGACATCGACACCACCTTCGAATTTCCGACGATGCGGCTTGCCGAACTTAGTCCAGATCGCCTTCATAAAATCTTCATCTTTGTAATTGATGACATGATCAGCGCCCCATTCGGTTAGCGCCTTCAACTTGTCTTCAGTACTACCGCAGGCAATGACTTCGCAGCCCATTGCCTTCGCCAGCAGAACGCAGCAAGAACCAACACCACCGCTAGCGCCGAGAATCAAGACCCGTTCGCCACCCTTCATACCGCCATTCGTCATCATCATGCGATGCGCGGTGCCATAGGCTACAGGCAAGGCCGCTGCCTGTTCATAAGAACAGCCTTCGGGAATGGTGATCATCCGGGTCGCATCAACCAAGCAATATTCTGCGGTACCGCCGGGTAGCATCTCACCCATCAAGCCTTTGCTGGGATCGGTAGGATCGAGCGGATTGACCAGGACGCGATCGCCCGCATTCCAGCCATCAACGCCAGCGCCGACTTCAGAGATTTCGCCAGAAACATCAAGTCCGATAATCATCGGCATCGGAATTTTGATGCCGGGCATGCCGCGGCAAGTAAACACATCATGGTAGTTCAGAGAGGTCGCCTTGACCCGAATAACAACCTGGCCTTCACCGGGCTTCGGATCGGCGTAATTTTCTTCTAAAGTAAGGTTCTCAATGCCACCTTGTTCGTGCAGACATACTGCGCGCATTTAACTCTCCTGTAGATATTTTAATGGGCCAGCGAATGCCCGGACTTCCTGAACGCGATGTGCCTGATCAAGCAGGCTACGTCAAGTCCGGACGGTGTAGATTTTATCGACATTTGCCCCGAGTTTTGCCGAGTTGCCGCCATAAACATGAATTGAAATGGCGGGTGTCGTCCCGGGGTTGTGCATACAATGAATGTTTGATGCATTGACCGGCAGATGCGTGACCGATCCGGCTATATGATGCGTGCTGCTTACGGCGCCGGCCTCACAACAATCCGGCGTGGCGTCAGTCGCGCTATAAATCGTTTCCTGAATCTCTCCTGTCAGGACCCCGAAGCTACACCAGGTCTGATGATCATGGATCGGCGAGTGAATGCCCGCCGGCCAGACAACGGCCAAAACAGAGAAATCATCGTGCGGGCATAAAAAGACTTCGTGTTTTTCGTAATCTTCGCCGCTCGGTGACTGCTGTTCCGGAGTCAAAAGATCAGAACATGACAGCAGCGATGGCAAATGTTCTGCAATCTGGGCTGGCACCTCTTCCAAAGGCAAAGTCGCCAACAACTCGGAAACAGTCTTGCAGAAGGCCGGAATCAGGGTGGCGGGGTCATTTGCAACCGCTCCCTTATGACCGTTGATATCGATCACTTCATGCATCAAACTCTCCTGCACCTAAACACTACCGAAATAGTCCTAAAATTCTGTAAATTGCATTTTAAGTAGGATAATATTTTTATCAACTCCATTTTAGAGAAATTTTATTTTTAAATTTGGATTAAATGAAAAACGTCATTCTTCTTTCAAAAATTAGGAGAATTCTCGTACATATCGTTCGATTTCAAAGACATGTGGATCATCCGCTCCCAGCGTCCGTAACGCCTCTGCCAGGCGCAAAACATACTCATCATTTGGCCCACTCGGCCCGGTCGAGGCGACAACCTGCGCCGCGATTCGTTCGGCTGTTTCGGGACCAAGATAGTTAGGGTTTTCCGGCGTACCGATATAGACGAGACCTTCAACAGACACGGGCTCCCCCGCATGAAATTTGAGCTCTACCGTCTCCAGGCTATAGCCACCTTTCTCCCGGTAATCGAGGGCGGCCATGATCGATTTCACATCCGGGGCAGCGATCCGATAGGCCATGCCCCAGCACGTCCCGTCATTGGCGGCTTCCAGCGTCACGACTCGCCCCGGCGCCCCGGGCACGCCACGATGATCGGTCGAGCCCTGCCAAAAACGCCTGACCCAACCCGAAATTATCGCTGGACGTTTTTCTGCAAAATAAAAATCGGGCCGCCAGACGAGCGATCCGTAGCCAAATACCCAGACATCATCACTCATAGAAATTTTCTAACGTATTATTGAGCCGACGGTGGCCACACATCGTTTTCATCGAATATGATGATGGCAGCCCCCGCAGCATCCTCGGGACTGACCAGCACAGCGTGGTCACTGAGCGGCGACGTCGTGACACCAGCCCCAGCTAAGAACTGCCGGGTTTTATTTAGGTCACCTGACTGCAAACAGACTGCTGCCATAAAGGGCATTGTAGGCGACTCGACGTCCGGCAAATGCCGGGCGAGAGCGGC
>Ga0114999_10004199_pt1 | contig 17593 bp, 16 predicted proteins | sample ArcticOcean_MG_C_3_FD_89820 | JGI IMG/M metagenome (GOLD analysis project Ga0114999, IMG submission 89820) | Marine microbial communities from western Arctic Ocean - ArcticOcean_MG_CB8_126 | ecosystem: Environmental > Aquatic > Marine > Oceanic | place: Arctic Ocean: Canada Basin | collected...
CCAAAATAATAGTACCACTGAGGGATATATTTAAGTTGCATCCCCATTTCCGCAATCAACTTGCCATTATCCTGAACTTTAATCTTTGCCAATTTTTCTGAATTTTCTGCTACTAAATCACCTAATCGTCGAAGTAAATGCCCTCGCCCCGTTGCAGTGAACTTAGGCCATTCCCCAACATTAAATGCCTTCTTAGCGGCTTCTACCGCTTTATGAATATCGTCTGCATTACCTCTGGGAATAAGGCACCAAGGATTTCCTGTAAAAGGATTCGAAGACTCAAAGTATTCTCCAGACTGGCTTTCAATGAATTCACCGTCCACGTATATTTTAAGTTTTTTTAATTCAGTCATTAAATTTTTCCTCATTAAGAATTACATATTAAACAATACCTTTATCCCCAAGTACTGCCTTGCGAAACCTATCCTTTAAATAAGCACCATCTTTTGGTGGCAATACAAAGTCTAAAGGCTCAGCTTTAACCTTAATGACAGATAATATAGGCCCCTGATCTTCGAAAACTCTTACCACATTTAAGTCTAGTTCTTCCTTGGTCCTAACTGTCATCGTTTGAGATATTCCGCACCCTGCCGCAATGGTCGCTATATCTGCCTTATGAGCTGTTGCCGTTTCCTGCATTCCTGTCTCCCCATAACGTTCATTATCAAAAACCAAAATCACTAAATTTTTTGGCTCTTGAATCGCAACAGTGGCTAGACTTCCTATTCCCATAAGCATTTCTCCATCACCTGTAGCCACAACTATACGATGCTTTGGCTGAGCAAGAGCTAATCCAAGTCCAATGGGAACCGCACCACCCATCGCCCCCCATAATGGGAAAAAGGTATCTCTATCTCCCGCCGCCGTAAAATCCCAGTTAGGTGACCCGAGACCGCTAACAAGCAAAAAGTCATTACCTCCAACATCTACAATTTTCTTTGCAACTTCGCGTCTACGAAGAGGGTATTCAGATGCACTATTAGTTTTATTCATTTTACTTTCCAAATGTTTTCAAAGGTACCAACTTTTGATGTAATAAAAGAGCTGTAGCCTGCATTCCAGTAAAAGCTCTATGAAGAGTTGCCTTTGCTTGCTTTCCGACGTCTTCTGGATTTTCAACAACCTCCGTCAATACATCCATTGCTGACAGAGTTGGTTGCGTCCCCTGACCCATCGGTACTTGCCATGGATTAAATTCATGCCATTGGCCGCGCATAGTAATAAAGGTTGCAAAAGGAAACCGGCACGTCCTCATTAGCCCAATCATATTTATGCAATTTCCAACCCCTGATGACTGCATTAAGAGAACCCCCCTTTCTCCACCAAGCCAAGCACCAGCGAGAACTCCTATTCCTTCTTCTTCTGACGTTAAGGGCACGGAAATGATATCATTATCGGCTATGCATGCTTCTATTAGCTTAGCATGTCCTGCATCCGGCACATAAGCAACTTGCTTAATATTAGCTTCTTTCAATGACAAATATATATCTTTCCACCAGTCCAAGGCTCAATCTCCTATTTTTTAAACTTAACTTTTCACTAAATTCCAGCCAGATTTCCACCGCTGTAATAACGTATATAAACCAAAAAGAAACACTAAAACTGCTATAATGGGGCGTGGAAATCCACCCATCATATAGAGAGGGATAGCCATAGAAAAACACGCACATGGTAAATAGAAGAGTGTCCACTTATTTTTACTCCTATGCTTCTGGAACAAAGGAAATAAGGCCGAAAAAAAAGCGACTATAAGGAAAAATAATGCCCAAGGCCTTGTAAAAAAAGGCGACAAATCCTCAGTAATAGCAAGGGACCTTGCTAAATTTAGTTCTGCAATATCTCCTAAGACAACTCCTAAAATCATAGGAGCCAAGGGAAATCCAAATTGCCGCATAATGAACCCTAGAATCCCAAACCACAATAAAGTCCATAGATCAAAAGTAACATTATGAAGCGCAAAGACACCAATTCCACAAAAACCTAAAATAACAGCTGCCAACATATACATTCGTATTCTAGTTACGAGCACAAATACCTTAAGCATTACAGATTGCATCATTATCATCAGAAAAGTTGCAATAAAAAATGATATAAAAATAGAATAAGCCAAAACTGGATTATCGCTAATGAAGTTAGGACTTGGAACGACATCATGGATTAACAAAGCACCAAGCATAACAGCTGCCGTTACATCACCAGGAATTCCAAGTGCCATAAGAGTAATTAATGCCCCTCCTTCAACAGCATTATTAGAGCTTTCAGGAGCAATTATACCCTCTGGGATTCCTGATCCAAATTTCTCAGGATTCTTAGATGCTTTTTTTGCCTGATCATAAGCTAGGATATTAGCAACAGATCCACCAGCACCTGGCAGGATTCCTGTAAAAACTCCAATTGTTGCTGATCGAATAACCAATGTCCAACGTTTAGCAAGCTCTTTGAGTGCATTTAAATGCTCAATTTTGGCATGAACTGTACCTCGCTCAGATAAAGATTGTCTGGCAACCTCTGGATCACGAATATCGCTAAGTAACTGGGAAAAGGCGAATAATCCAATTAACACTGCAATAAAATCAAAGCCCGATAATAAAAAATCTGAACCAAAATCAAACCGAGCCATTCCAGCAGCATCATCTTCACCTACTGTCCTAACCAGTAAACCCATAGTCCCGGCAATTAGCCCTTTAACCAAATGCTTTCCAGAAAGACTAGCCGTTATAGTTAATGCAAATATAACGAGCATAAAATAATCCCAAGGATGGAACTCTAGACCAACCCGAGCTAATTGGGGAGCCAAGGTAACTAAACAAATGGCGCTAAAGATTCCTCCAAAAAATGACGACCACACGCCAAGGCCTAACGCTAAACCTGGTTTTCCTGCTCTAGCCATTGGAAACCCATCAAACGTTGTAGCTACCGATGACGGAGTCCCTGGAATTCCTGTCAAAATCCCAGCCATCAAACCACCAGACAACCCTCCGACTAAAACACTTACCATCGTTGCCAAACCCTGCTCTGGTGGCATGGAAAATGTGAATGGCAGCGTCAATACTACCGCCATAGCTATCGTAAAACCTGGAATTGCACCAGCGATCAACCCTCCTGCCACTCCTATGGCCATCAGCATCATCGTTTTCACTGAAAGAACAATATCAAAGGCTGCTATCACATTTTCAATAATCATTGCATAACCATTATAAGGCAAAAGGATTATAAATAATTCCAGTGGGAAGCATAACACCCAGACCAAATGTAAAAAGACTCCACATCAAACCAACAGTCAAAATAGCAATTATAGCGTGTATAAAGATTTTCTTTTTTTCCCAACCTCCAAGGAATGACATTAAAAGAAAAACAAAACAAATTCCGCCAATCAACATTCCAAGAACAGGTAAAGACCAAAGAAATAAAAAAAACATACAAAAGGAAATTATTGGGTTACGCCAATATGACAAAAATCCTTTAAGATTATCTTCATACAGAAAACTCTTTTCTGTTGATTTTATCTTTAAAGACTGCAGCAGATAGATAAATGATAAGACAGCCAGTATTGACAGAATTAAACGTGGCCATGTAGAGGGCATAAGCACTCCATAATTGGGCTGTCTAATATCAAAGCTAGCCCAAAATAATACGCTGCAAATCAACAAGAGAAAAATGGCCAAAACTACATCACGGTTAAGATGGCGCATTTCTATATTTCCCTTCCCAAGAAGAGAGAAAATGGGTCCAAGCACAACTTGGCTTGGACCCCCAAACTTACATAAAATAGACTATATTAACGTTACTTTCCCCAGCCCATCTTATCGGCTATCCCCTTAAACTCAATAAAGGATGTATCGATCCATGATTGGTACCCTTTAGGTCCAACCCATTGGATTCCAGTTCCTTTTGCTTTCATTTGTTTGAGTAAGTCTTTATCTTCTGCTGCCTTCTTAAACAATCCAGCCCACATATCAATCACATCTTTAGGAGTGCCTTTAGGAGCAACAATACCACGCTTTAAAGAGAACGAAAGATCGACACCTTTTTCTTTTAGAGTCGGAACGTTAGGTAGAGCTGGATCTCTTTTATCAGCTGCAATTGCATATGCCTTAAGTTCCCCAGACTCAATATATTTACGTCCTGAAGCAACATTAAGAGTTCCGAGATCAATAGCACCAGAAAGCAATGCTGTCATCCTTTGTCGAGTTCCATCAAAAGGCACATATTTAAATTTCATGCCTGTTTTTTGCTCAAGTAAAAGCCACGTGAACTGACTCGTAGAACCAAAAGTAGCGCCTGTTTTAATTGATCCTGGCTTGGCCATAGCTCCCTTTTTAAATTCCTCAAAAGAATTCCATGGAGCTTTGCCTGCTGCTCCAATTATATCTGGCGTATCAGTCAAAAGTGCCACTGGTGAAAAAGCATTGTAATGAAATCAATTCGTCCATTTAAGTGACTTGTAAATGCACTTTGATGAATCGCAAAAAGTGTACATCCATCTGGCTTTGCCTTACTAGCTTCTTTAGCTCCCTTATTTCCACCTTGACCTGGGATAGTCACAACTTTAAGTTTTGGCTTCAGGTTGAGATTAGCCATCGTTTTTTCGAATATTGAAAAAAGAACGTGAGTGCCTCCTCCCGCCTTCCATGGAACTATCAACTTTGCCGTGCTGCATGGTACAACTCCAGCCTGGGCAAAACCTGAAATTAAATTCAAACTTAAAAATGCTGCCCCACCCATTAAGCTTGCTAATATTATTTTTTTCATAAAATATCCCCCTTGATCTCAATTTTTCTTTTTGATTTAACTGTTAAAAACTTCTTCTTAGAAACCAAAAATCAACCTTATTTAAAAGTTAACTTTCTTGATTAATACTAACAATATTATATGCTCTAGTATACTATATTATATTATACTATTATAATCATTCATCAATTTGAAATTAGTTTCCTCTAATTCAAACTAGAGAAATAAATTTGTTCAAATTCAATAGATTGTAAATACATGAGAAATCTAGAACTGCCGGGCCGCTCAACGGTACATTGTAAGAATGGAATGGCTGCAACATCGCATGCAGTAGCTACTTCAACAGCTATTTCTATCCTACAAAATGGAGGTAATGCAATGGATGCGGCTATTGGGGCCTGCGCAGTTCAATGTGTTGTAGAACCAGAATCGACTGGCATTGGAGGTGATTGCTTTTGCATATATGCGCCAGAAGGTTCAAATAATTTAGTTGCATTTAATGGATCAGGTAAAGCGCCAGCAGCTGCTAATCATGAATGGTACCAAAACCAGGGTATAACAGAAATTGAGCGTCAAAGTCCTCATTCTGTGACCGTTCCTGGAGCTGTTGATGCGTGGGAACAATTACTTCTATCTCATGGTACAAAAGAACTAGGCGAATTATTAAAACCTGCTATTGCACTAGCTGAAGAAGGGTATGTTATCTCTCCTCGCGTAGCCAGAGATTGGGCTCAACAAGCCTCAATGTTGGCCAATGACCCAAATGCCAAAAACCGATTTCTCCCTAATGGAAAACCCCCTGCTGTTGGAGATGTCCACCACCAACCAGAACTAGCCAATACATTAAAAATAATTGCTCAAAAGGGCCGAGATGGATTTTATTCTGGAGTAGTTGCCAATGATATTTTAACTTATCTTCAAAGCCTTGGTGGTCTCCATACAAAAAAAGACTTTCAGACTGTTCATGGCGACTACGTAACACCTATTAAAACAAATTTTCGTGGCTATGACGTCTATGAATGCCCTCCTAATGGGCAAGGCATCATTGCTCTGCTATTGCTCAATATTGTTTCTGGATTTTCCCCAAATGACAATGATCCTATGTCAATCGAAAGACTTCATATGGAAATAGAAGCCGGTCGACTATGTTATCAAGATCGTAATACTTTTCTTGCAGATCCTTCACAAGCAGACGTTCCAGTTGAATGGCTACTTTCTAATGAACATGCTAACGATCTTAGAAATTTAATTGATCCAGATATAGCAATGACCAATCTTCCCCATGTTTCTAGTCCAAAACATGAAGATACTATTTATATTTCAGTTGTCGATAAAGACCGCAATATGTGCTCTTTTATAAACACATTATTTAATGCTTTTGGAAGTTGCCAACTCGCACCAAATTCTGGGGTAATGCTCCAAAACCGTGGACAAGGTTTTGTCATAAATCCATCACACCCAAACTGCATAGCACCAGGAAAAAGACCTCTACATACAATTATTCCTGGAATGTTGGTACGTAATAATAAAGCAGAAATGCCCTTTGGAGTGATGGGGGGACACTATCAATCCTTTGGTCATATGCACCTTCTCTCAAGGCATCTCGAGTTTGGACTAGATCTTCAAGAAGCGATAGATCTACCAAGACTCTTCCCTTTACCAGGAACCCAAAAAGTGGAAGTAGAAAGTGGTTTCCCACAAAGCATCATAGAGGGACTGGCAGCAAAAGGCCACAAACCTGTCCCTACACAAAAACCTATTGGAGGAGCTCAGGCCATCCGCGTTAATTGGGAAAATGGAACTTTAACGGGTGCTTCAGAGCCACGAAAAGATGGTTGTGCACTTGGATACTAAAGCATTGGGGATCCTCTAGGTCCAAGACACCTTAATGTGAAACAAGACACCTTCATGTAAAAAGTTTTTATTTTGTCTAAAATAGCCCCTCAATTTGCCCTGCCTTATTTAAATAGATAGCATCGGCTGCGGGCACTCGAGGTAATCCTGGCATAGTCATGATTTCACCCGTAATGGCAACTACAAACTCTGCTCCAGCTGATAACCTGACCTCTCTAACTGTGACTGTATGACCACTAGGCGCTCCCTTCAAATCTGGGTTTGTAGAGAAACTATATTGAGTTTTTGCCATGCAAATAGGTAACTTCCCATACCCATTTTTTTCAAAATCTTTTAGTTGATTAATTACTTTTTGGTCCGCAATCACCTCTTTTGCTCCATACAATTTTTTAGCAATCGTTTCAATTTTATCAAATAACGCCATAGTGTCTGGATATAAAAACTTAAAGTTTGACTTTTTGTCACAAAGTTTAACCACGTGCTTAGCTAAATCTATTGTTCCATTTCCTCCATTAGACCAGTGAGAGGCCACAATGGCTTCAGTTCCTAATTTTTTTGCAGTCTCTTTAACTCCTTTTAATTCTTTATCTGTATCAGCCACAAATTGATTAATAGCGACTACCACTGGGACCCCAAATGACTTAAGATTTTTAATATGTCGGGCTAAGTTTTCACACCCTTTCTTTACAGCTGAAAGATTTTCCTTACCTAAATCTTTTTTACTCACTCCACCATGCATTTTTAGTGCTCTAACAGTAGCAACTAACACAATCGCTGCAGGAGTTAATCCAGCTTTCCTGCATTTAATATTTAGAAATTTCTCAGCTCCCAAATCTGCTCCAAATCCAGCTTCTGTGACCACATAATCAGCAAGCTTTAAGGCCGTCTTTGTGGCTACCACCGAATTACAACCATGGGCAATATTAGCAAAAGGCCCACCATGAATAAAAGCAGGATTATTTTCCAATGTTTGGACAAAGTTTGGCATTAGTGCATCTTTTAATAAGACAGAAATTGGACCATGCGCATTTAATTGCTTTGCACGAATTGGTTTACGGTCTTTTGTATAGCCAACCACAATGTTCCCAACTCGAGTTGTCAAATCATTCAAATTTTTAGCAAGACAGAAAATAGCCATAATTTCTGAAGCTACGGTAATATCAAATCCATCTTCACGAGGAAAACCATTTGAAACCCCCCCAAGATTACAGTTTATCTGACGAAGTGCGCGATCATTCATATCAACAACACGACGCCAAACAATTCGCCGCGCATCAAATCCAAGGCTATTTCCCCAATAAATGTGATTGTCTATTAGCGCTGAAAGTAAATTATGGGCGACCCCAATCGCATGGAAGTCACCAGTAAAGTGGAGATTGATATCCTCCATTGGAACGACTTGGGCGTATCCTCCTCCAGCAGCGCCACCCTTCATACCAAAACATGGCCCTAAAGACGGCTCACGAATACAAATAGTTGCTTTTTTCCCAATAATATTAAGTCCGTCTCCAAGACCGACCGTAGTGGTTGTTTTCCCTTCACCCGCTGGTGTTGGCGAGATAGCCGTTACTAAAATTAACTTCCCATCTGAACGATTTTTCAACTTATTAATATACTCAAAAGAAAGTTTAGCCTTGTGCGGTCCATATTGCATAAGTGCTTCAGATGGAATTCCAAGCATTTCCCCCACCTCAGCAATAGATTTCATTTTCGCTTCGCGAGCAATTTCAATATCGCTTTTTGACATAAACATCTCCCAGATTATCAAATATTTTTAATTATAAAATTCAAAATGTACTAATTGTAAAAGAAATAAGTTTAAAATTGAGAACCTTTTTGATTCCTCAGTAACTACATTAATTTTTCTAATGGGTAAGTAGCAAATTGTTAAAAGAAAGTATAATAGACACTTAACATCAGATAATTTGAAATAATAATAACATTCTACGTCTTATCTAAATTAAACCCAGTTTTACCTAATGTTACTAATAATTAAGAAACATTGTCATGTCCCAAATTTGTCACCAACTTTCAACTTATTTTCCACACCTAAATCAGTAATTAATATTTTCTTGCCATTACCAAAACGAACACGCTTTACCAAAATTGATCCTCGGCCGGCAGTTACTAAAACTCCATTATCAGATGCTTCACTAATTTGACCGGTTCGCCCTGAACACTGATCAACTTTTTCGCAATCAAAAATTTGCAAAGTTTCCCCATTTAAGGTTGTCCAGGCACCCGGCTGTGGATTACATCCTCTAATTAAATTATAAACTTCACCAACTGACCTATTCCACTCAATTTGAGCAACCTTTTGGTTACACCAACCCTCATACGTTGCTTTCGAATGATCTTGTGGAATTTTTGGTGCTTTACCTGATCGAACTAAGTCAATTGCTTCTATAGTTGCATCAATACCTATAGGAAAAACTTTGTCAAAATATATACTGCCCAACGTATCATTAGGACTTATGTCAATCTTTTTTTGAAGTAAAACTTCACCTTCATCCAATCCATCATTAGGCCAGAAATATGATAACCCAGTTTCCCGAGCACCCCATATGATTGGCCAATTTATGGAACTCGGCCCCCTATGAAGAGGAAGAAGCGATGGGTGAAAACAAATAGAACCATAAGTAGGTATCGAGCGTGCTCGTTCGGGCACAAAAATTGTCACATAAGCCATCACACATAAATCAGCTCGCAAAGCCTCCATGTCCAAAAGAACTTTCTCATCTGTGAAATTCTCTGGCTGTTTAACAACGATCCCCTCCCCTTCTGCAAAGGTCTTAATAGGGTCAATAGCCTTCCCTTCTGCATCGGGAGCACAATAAAGAGCAACAACCTCATCTTCCCCCTTATTGAGAATAGCTTCCAGAGCAGCTTTTCCAAATGCCTGTTGGCCCATAATAATCATTCGCATATCAATATTCCTTTACTTCAAATAGCACCCTCGGCCCGTGCCAAAGCTATCTCATCATCACTCATTCCTAATAAATCACTTAATATTTGTTCAGTGTGTTCACCCAGTAAAGGAGAGCGCCTGACCTCAGTTGGCGAATCCGATAATTTGATAGGGTTACCAACGGAAATATATTTTCCACGTTCTGGGTGATCAACCTCAACAATAGTTCCTGAATCACGCAAAGACGGCTCTTCTGCCAATTCCTTCATAGATAAAATAGGTCCAACTGGAATGTTTAATGGGTTACAAATCTCCATGACTTCAAATTTTGTTTTGGTCATAGTCCATCTCTCAATTACTTCAAACATCTTGTTGAGCTTAGGCAAACGAGCCTCTGGAGTTGCCCATTCTGGGTCTTCTTTCCATTCAGGCTTGCCAATAACATCACAAATATTCTTCCAAGCTGGCGCCTGCGTGATAAAATAGGTATAGGCATCAGGATCTTGATCCCATCCCTTACATTTTAAAATTCGTCCTGGTTGGCCACCGCCAGAATCATTGCCCGCTCGCGGAGTAGCCTCACCAAAAGGAATATCCTGACCAAATTGAGAATACTCTTTTAATGGTCCTGACTTTAAACGTTGTTGATCACGTAATTTGACTCGACTTAAATTAAGAACACCATCCTGCATAGCACATTCAACACGCTGACCCCTGCCAGATTGTTCTCGTTGGTAAAGAGCGGTTACAATACCTAGAGCTAAGTGCAGACCAGTACCAGAATCACCAATTTGAGCTCCTGTAACCATTGGGATATCTCCAAGGTTGCCCGTCGTTGAAGCCGATCCACCAGCACACTGGGCAACGTTTTCATAAACTTTACAATCAGCGTACGGCCCTGGGCCAAACCCCTTTACAGAAGCATAAATCATCCGTGGATTTATTGATTGCACCCGCTCCCAAGAAAAACCCATACGGTCGAGAGCCCCTGGAGCAAAATTTTCAACCATGATATCGCATTCTTCAATTAAACGCTTCAAAATCTGTTTACCACTTTCTGTTTTTGTATTGATAGTTACACTCCGTTTATTATGGTTCAACATTGTGAAATATAAACTATCCACCATAGGCACATCAACCAATTGCTTTCGTGTTGCATCACCCACTCCAGGACGCTCAACCTTAATCACATCAGCACCAAACCAGGCCAAAAGTTGTGTGCAAGTTGGTCCCGACTGCACATGAGTCATATCCAAAATTTTAACACCTTCTAAAGCTTTCATAATTTATTCCTGCTAATCACAATGAAATTAATATTTTCAGTTATTTCTTGGATATAACACTTTGCGGATTTAGATTACCAATACGGCCACTTTCAGTACCCGCATTCTCATCTATCACTGCATTAATAAGTGTTGGTTTTCCTGATTCCAAGGCTTTATTTACTGCAGAGGCTAAATCCTCAGGAGAGGTCACATTCATACCAATACCACCAAAAGCTTCCATCATCTTGTCATATCGAGCATTTTTTACAAAAACTGTTGTCGCCGCATCTAACTCACCTGTGGGATTAACGTCACTGCCACGATAGATACCACCATTATTAAATACGACGATACAGATAGGAAGATTATACCGGCAGATCGTTTCTACCTCCATACCTGAAAAACCAAAAGCGCTATCACCCTCTATTGCCAAAACTGGACATCCAGTTTCAATAGCTGCTCCAATAGCTTGACCCATACCAATTCCCATTACTCCCCAAGTGCCAACATCTAGCCGTTTCCTCGGTCGATACATATCAATTATACTGCGAGCAAAATCAAGCGTATTAGCCCCCTCATTAACTAGAACAACCTCCGGCCTTTCCTTGATAATAATCTTTAGGGCTCCAAGTGCGCCGTGAAAGTTCATGGGAATATTATTATTTTTTAATTTTGGTGACATCCGAGCAATATTAACTTCTTTTTTAGCTCTCACAGCATCCAGCCATTCTTGCGGAGGATGTTGCCAGTGGTCGCCTATCGCATCATTAAGGAGCGAAATACACGAACCAATATCACCGACTACGGGGGCTGTAATCTCAACATTACTATCCATCTCTTTAGGCTCAATATCAATTTGCACAAACTTCTTAGGTTTGCTACCCCAAGATCTTCCTTTACCATGCGACAGTAGCCAATTAATGCGCGCACCAATCATTACAACAACGTCAGAATCTTTAAGAACCATTGAACGGGCTGGACCAGCGGATAATGGATGAATGTCAGGTAATAAACCTTTAGCCATACTCATTGGCAAATATGGAATACCAGTTTTCTCGACAAAAGTAGCAATTTCATTGTCAGATTGAGCATAAGCAGCTCCTTTGCCAAAAATAATTAAAGGGCGCTTAGCATTTTTCATTACCTCTACCGCCCGCAAAATAGACTCATGATCTGGCAGCTGGCGTGGAGCAGGATCAATAACTTTAACTAATGATTTTATACCCAAATCTGCACTCATAGTCTGTCCCATTAATTGGGCTGGTAGATCTAGGTAAACGCCGCCAGGGCGACCAGAGACAGCAGCCCTAATGGCGCGGGCAATACCAATACCAATATCCTCAACTTTGAGTATTCGATATGCTGCCTTGCAAAGTGGTTTAGCAATAGCCAGCTGATCCATCTCCTCATAATCACCCTGCTGCAAATCTACAATCTCTCGTTCAGAAGAGCCGCTTATTAAAATCATTGGGAAACAGTTAGTTGTAGCGTGGGCCAAAGCTGTCAAACCATTAAGAAATCCTGGTGCTGACACCGTCATACAAATTCCTGGTTTTTTCGTCAAAAATCCAGCAATGGCAGCAGCATAACCAGCGTGTTGTTCATGCCTAAACGATAGCACGCGAAGACCTTCAGCTTGCATGAATCTCCCTAAATCTGTAATAGGAATACCTGGAACATTGTAGATAGTTTTCACATCATTGAGCTTTAAGGCTTCAATTATAAGATGAAATCCGTCAGTAAGCTCTTCAACCTCGTCTCTTAAATAACTTACGTATCTTTCTTCGATTGTATTTACAGCTTTATCTACCATTTTCTTATTCCCACTTAATGTATATAATATTACTTCAATTAGCTTATATAATTCACATATTTTTCAACATGGGTTGCAAGATTTAAAGTATGCTCTCGCACCAATTTTTCCGCTAATTCCGTTTGTCTTTTCTCAATTGCTTCAACAATATATATGTGGTCCACTATTGACTTGCTAAAACGGCCATCCTCACCAATCGTTTTAGATCTAATAGACCTCAAATGAATAAACAAATTCTCAGACAAATTAGTGATTACTTTGTTTTTACTTAAAGATAGGATCTTTTGGTGAAAATTAATGTTATTCTCCGAATATTCATCAAGTTTGGCCATAATTTGATCTGACTCAAAAGTCTCTACTAAGTGCCTTAGAGATGCTATTTCGGCGTCTGAAGCATTTAAGGTTATCAAACGCGCAGCCATACTCTCAAGTGCAGCCCATACTGTAATCATTTCTAAAATCTCAACCTTTGATTTTCGTATAATATAAACACCACGACGGGGAATAATTTCAACTAGTCCCTCTTGCTGAAGCCGTGCCAATGCCTCGCGCATCGGTGTTCGACTAATATTTAATTGCGCTGAAAGATGGCGTTCATCAAGCCGTAAATCATTAGTATCTTCATAAAGATTCATTGATGTTATAGCTTTTTTCAAATTTATATATATTTTATCTTTTAAGCAAAAACTTGACTCAATAGGCTCTACTTCTAATAGAGCACAGTCTTTTGGTCTTGCTATAACCACTTTCATTGTTCCTTTCTAATAAGCCTACCTTTAAGCAACTTAAAGAGAGGTAAAAGAAGCAAAAACAAAGCAACCACCATGATCGAACCAGATATTGGTCTCGAAAAAAATATAAACAAATCTCCTTGGGCCCCAATTAAGGATTGTCGCATTGCTGGCTCTGCTATTGGACCCAGCACAATAGCCAAAACCGCAGGGGCTAAAGGATAATCTAGTTTTCGCATCAGATAGCCAACAATTCCAAAAATCAACATTAACCAAACATCATGCATATCCTGAGTAGGAACATACCCTCCCACAATGCATAAAACAAAAATAATTGGAGCAAGAATTGTAAAAGGTAATTTAAGCACAGATATAAATGCTGGAATAAAAGCAATATTTATAAGTAGTGCAAAAAAATTAGCTACGTAAAGACTCGCAATCAATCCCCACACGAACTCTGTATGATCAACAAACAAAAGTGGTCCAGGCTCCAACCCCCATATGACCATCCCACCAAGCAGAATAGCAGTCGTTGGAGATCCTGGAATTCCTAAAGTAAGCATAGGCAACATTGACCCCGTCGATGCTGCATTATTTGCAGATTCAGGAGCTAGAACACCATCGACATTGCCCTTTCCAAAGGTTTCAGGACTAGATGAAATCGACTTAGCAACTCCGTATGCCATCAGAGAGCCTGGGGTTGCCCCTGCTGCTGGGAGAATGCCAACAAAATATCCAAGGAATGATCCCATAACCATCGTTTTCCAACCTTTTATTACCCTCCTAATAGCAGCAACAATCCGAGAAACCGAAAGATTGGCCTTGGATAACGACATGTTTCCGCGTGACACCTCTATAGTCCAAAGCATCTCACCTATACCATAAACACCAATAGCTAAGACTAAAAAATTTATGCCATGAAAAAATCCTGGTAGGTCAAAAAATATTAAACGAGGTTCTCCACTGATAATATCTAACCCCACAGCACTAAAAACTAACCCTATGAAAATTGAAAAAAAAGTCTTGGGAATATCATCTCCTCCTAGGCCTATAAATGTTGCGAATGCTAACATCATCAAGGCAAACTCTTCGGGCGGACCAAATGCTAAAGCAACCTCTGCAAGAGGGGGAGCGAACGCTGTAAACAAAACAACGGAAATCGTTCCTCCAACAAAAGAGGCGATGGCAGCAGCGACTAAAGCCTGATCTGCCTTCCCCTGCATAGCAAGAGGTCGCCCATCAAATGTCGTAGCAACAGCCGTAGATGCTCCAGGTATTCCCAGCATAATTGAGCTGATAGCACCTCCATACATAGCACCGTAGTAAATCGCCCCCAAGAAGATTACAGCCGATGTTGGAGGCACAAGAAATGTCATGGGAAGTAAAATAGCAACCCCATTCACTGACCCAAGGCCTGGCATAGCGCCGATAAAAAGGCCAACAGTAGCTCCAAAGATAACTAAACCCAAATTAAGGGGTTGAAAACTAACGGCAAATCCATCTGCCAGTAAACTTAAGATTTCCATATGCAAAGTTACTTCAATCCAAGTGTAAAAAACTTTAAAATACTAATAAATGAGATCAAAAAGTGGATAAAATAAAGGCTCAGTGACACCTTTTGGTAGCGTTTTAGTAAGCGCAACTTCAAAAAAAAGGAAGGTTATTATTGGTGTTGAAACAACGACACTAGAAATTAATTTCCATGAGTGGTGTCCCAAATAACGCATATAGAATGCCATAAATAAAGGTAATGAAACATAGACCCCTACCAGATGAATTAATCCAATCATTGTGGCCAAGGCAAGACTTACAATTAAAAAAACCCGTAAGACATCGCGATCCATAAATGGATCCTCTGATTTAGCAGGCAAACTCGATCTACGTAACCAGTTAAAAAGAATAAAAGCGCAACAAACAAGCATTCCAAATGCTAACCAGAAAGGAAAGGCACCCCCCCCAGGACCTTCATCTTCAATCCAGCCAATTGGTAACTCCGCACTTTTCCACATAAGGTAAACGGAGAAAACAGCCATTACTAACGCCATATACAATTCAGCAACCCTCATGACAGTTCCTCCGTCTTACCCTTTTCATTTTTATCTAGCTTTGAGCTAAAAGAAGAGTAACTACTTAATATCGCCCATAGTCTTTAGAATTTGACGGTGCTTTTCTTTCTCGTTAACAAAATAACGAGTGAGTTCGACCCCGGTTAACCAACCTGGAATCAAACCTTTCTTTCTCATATAAGATTGCCACTCCTCAGTCTTATACACTTTTTCAAATACACTTTCGTAATACTTTTGAGCATCAACTGATATTTTTGGAGGGGCAACTATAGACCGCTGCATGTAATAGACCATATCATCGCCATGACCTAGCCCTGCAAAGGTAGGAATTTTTCCAAACTTCCCTTTGAGCTTTCCTTTTGGAGTAAAACTTGCTATTGGACGTGATTTCCCAGCATCCCAAAATCCAACTTGTTCAGAAGGGTTGTTGACTGTTGAATTAATATGTTTTCCAATTAATTCTTTAGCCACTTTTCCACCACCTTTATATGGAATATATGTTACAGCTATCCCAAATTTTTTCTCCAACATCGCTGTCACTAGTGAATCTTCCGCTCCCTTGCCTGTTCCACCCATTTTCCAGTTTGCTTTACCCGCCGCTTTAACTGCTTTAACATAATCTTCAACAGACTTTATACTTGTGTCCGAATGGACCCAAAGTTGAAAAGTATCTTCCGCCATACGAGTAATTGGCGTGAAATCCTTAATCTCGATTCCAAGCTTAGGCTGCCTAAGTGGCGTCGTGTAATAACTATTTAAGGTAGCCATTATCACATGTGGGTCTCCACTTTTTCCCTTAAGGTACTGAAGCGCCTCAGCGCCTGAACCCCCACCCTTATTAATAGGAACAAATGGCCTAGTTGACAACTTATGCTTTTCTACAAGCCCCTGAATAAAACGAGCTAATCTATCAGCTCCGCCTCCTTTGCCAGCCATAATAACAAACTCAACCGGTTTTTTTGGACTCCAACCAGCCTGTGCAGAGATGACGAAGCCATTTAATCCAAAACTGAAAGTAATTAAAAATAGAACGCTTAAACACAATTTAAAATTTTTACTCATTTTTCTCTCCCTTGATTAAAATTAAAATTTATTAAAGAATCCTTATTTGTAACTCTAATAACTCGCTTCTCTGAAATTTGCCCTCCTTCTCAGAAATTGGAGTTATCACTCAATTACTTTACATGGCATAAAGTATACCACGATCTAATCCTATCTCTGTTTTAGATTCAATCATTATTTTAGCATAGAAAAAATTTAAAATATAAAATAGCCCTATGAAACCGTTATTAATGTTTTAAAAGGACCTGAAATAAAATATTCAAAATATTCAAAATATTCAAAATATTCAAAAAAGGATCTCTCTATGATTGAATTAAAACCATCCAAAATAAAAACTCTTACGACCCTTGGAACGGGAACAATTGGGGCGGGCTGGGTAACTATTTTTTTAGCACAGGGCCGTTAGGTCAAAGCATGGGACCCTAGATTAAACTTTGAAACCAATTTACGTTTATTTGTGAAGAACTCTTGGTCATTATTGGAGGAACTTCATTTGTTGTTGCTGGCGTAACTCCAGATCATTTGACTTTCTGCAATTCCCCCAATGACACAGCTAAAAATACTGACTTCATTCAAAAAAGCGCTCCAGAAAAACTTAATAAAAAAAGTAAATTTTATGGCACTTTTGAGCCAGTGATTAAGAAAGATATGATAATATCTGGTTCAACTTCTGAACTTTTAATAAGCGCTCTTCAAGGGGGCAAAACCTATCCCCATCGATTTGTATTAACTCATCCATTTAATTCTCCCCATATAATAGCATTAGTTGAAGTCATTGGTGGTAAAAAAACTGCTCCATGGATCGTTGACACTGCAACAAATTTTTATAATTCAATTGATAAAAAAGCTATTAAGACTATACAAAGAAGTTCCAGATCACCTTGCCAATCGTTTACAAGCAGCAATTTGGCGCGAGGCAATCTCTCTCGCTGTAGAGGGTGTTGCTAGTGTCGAGAACATAGATGCCTCAATCTGCTATGGTCCAGGAATTGAATGAGCATTAATGGGTCCAAATTTAACCTTCCACCTTGCGGGAGGGGTTGGCGGAATAAAAAATTTTCTTAAACACTTTGGCGAACCTATGTCAAACTGATGGAACGATTAGGCAACCCAATGCTAGATAAAAGTACATAGGACATATTAATTAAAGTAATTCAGAAACA
>Ga0114999_10004201_pt1 | contig 17588 bp, 15 predicted proteins | sample ArcticOcean_MG_C_3_FD_89820 | JGI IMG/M metagenome (GOLD analysis project Ga0114999, IMG submission 89820) | Marine microbial communities from western Arctic Ocean - ArcticOcean_MG_CB8_126 | ecosystem: Environmental > Aquatic > Marine > Oceanic | place: Arctic Ocean: Canada Basin | collected...
CACAATCCAAGCCGACGAATCGCTCAACGCCATCGTGGTCCGCGCAGATCCTGGCACGATGGCCGAAATTATGAACGTCGTTCGAAAACTCGATGTTCGTAAGCACCAAGTCTTAATCGAGGCTGCGATCGTAGAGATCACGATTGACGACACGAGCGCGCTCGGCGTTGAACTTGCTGCAGCCGACGGTCGTGGCGAAAGCGTGCCGTTCTTTTCGACCAGCTTGGACGGCATCCTCAATGGTCTACTGAGTGGACTGGTACCCGACGTTGGCGAGGACCCCAATGTACTGGGAGCTCTAGCCAGTGTATCCAGCCCAACATTAGCCGTTGCAAAAATCGATGCCAACGGAGTTTCGTTTGCAGCCGTCGTGAATGCCCTGGCAACGAACTCGCAAGCCAACCTGCTCTCGACACCCAGCATCATGACGTTGGACAATTCCGAAGCGCACATCCTGGTCGGCCGCGAAGTACCATTTCGAACCGGTTCATTTACTACGAACAACGAATCGTCCGGTAACCCATTTACAACCGTGCAGCGCGAAGATGTAGGTATCGAGTTGACGGTTACACCCCACATCTACGACGGCACCGAAGTGCGCCTCGACGTCGCCCACCAGATCACAAATGTCCTTCCGACGCCAGTCGGTGGCAGCGCGTTTGCCGACGTCGTGACATCAAAACGCACGATTGAAACGACTATCCTTGCTGAGGATGGCCAGACGATCGTACTCGGTGGACTCATTCAAGACGACACGAACAACAATGAAACCCGAGTTCCATTTTTCGGTAGCATTCCTCTCGTCGGCCACCTTTTTAAATCCAAAACCAAGCGTCGAGCCAAAACGAATCTACTGGTATTTCTCAGACCGACCGTATTACGCAATATCCAAAAAGCCGACAGTATTACAAAATCCAAGTACGAGCACATCTGGGAAGTGGAGATCGATTCGAAAGGCCACGAAGAATACGACGAAATGTTTCGGGGTGAACGTCCTCAATAGCCCCTGTCCTGAAATTTCCTTCTTAGCGCTCGTCCCGAAAACTACGTATGCTGGACAAGCACTAACTAGACAACCCAGGCAAATGAAGGCGATTCTGTACAAGCTTAATCGCTGGCTCATTGGACTCATTGCCCGCCCGACCCGCACTGAAAGCAGCGCACCGCCTCCCGAAAAAGAAGTCGTCTACGTATTGCAAAACAGATCGCTCACTGATCTGGTCATTCTCGATCTAGTCACACAGAAATATGGTTTAGTGTCACCTCACAAACCGTTGGCGTTTGCCGGACTAGACGAAGCCAAAGCCTCCGAACTATTCCAGCCTGAACTATCCCTGTCCGAGCACGACGCGACCGAGCAAAGAGAACCGAAATTCAGTGAGCCTACGCGGTTTTTCTCCCTGTTTCGCTCTGCTGGTGGGCGCATCACCATGCAGACTCTGTCACGCCGGATGCAACGTCTAGTTAACGCACCGTCCGACATAAAACGTCAGGTCGTTTTGATTCCCGTGACCGTGTTTTGGGGTCGCTCCATGTCCGCTGAAGGGTCCTGGTTGCAACTTGCGACTTCCGAGCACTGGGCCGTCACAGGTAGGCTCAAGCGCTTCGTCAATCTAATCTTGGCGCGCAAAGACATTTGGGTGCACATAGGCCGAAGCATTCCCTTGGCCGAGGTCGCGGCCGACGACGTCGAGCCTAGCATTGCCCTAAGGCGGACCGCTAGATTGCTTCGCGTACGGCTACGGCAACAGCGCATCAATACGCTGGGTCCGGACTTCTCACACCGACGCACACTAGTCCATCAAATTGTCTCCACCCGTTCGGTGCGTAATGCAATCGACGCCGAAATCGCCACTGGCAGGGGAGAGAGTCGCGTCGAAAAGCAAGCATTACAATTGGCCAAGACGATCGCCTCGGATATGTCGTATCCGACCATTAGGATCCTCTCAGCGCTCCTACGCTGGTTTTGGAACAAAATTTACGCCGGGATGGATGTGTCAGGTATCGGCGTGATCGAGAGCGTCGGCGCGACGCATACGCTGGTGTATGTCCCGTCCCACCGCAGTCATCTCGATTATTTGGTATTGAGTTACCTTTTATTTCACCGCGGTTTCATGATTCCGCACGTCGCGGCCGGGGATAACCTCAACGTGCCTTTCTTAGGTGGCGTATTACGACGTGGCGGTGCGTTTTTCATGCGCCGGAGTTTTCGCGATGATCCGCTCTACACCGCAATATTTCGCGAATACTTGTATCAAGTCTATCGCCGCGGCCACTGTGTCGAGTTCTTTCCCGAAGGCGGGCGCACCCGCACTGGTCGGCTACTTCGAGCCCGTTTGGGTTTGCTGAAAATATCATTGGATCACTATGACCGAGGGCTTCCAAAACCCCTGGCATTCGTGCCGGTCTATGTAGGCTATGAAAAGCTCGCGGAAGGCGCGAGCTATCTTTCAGAATTGCGGGGCGCGGACAAGAAAGGCGAATCATTCTCGGACGTACTGCGCAATATCAAGCTCATTCGTCAAGATTTCGGTCGCGTGCAGGTTAACTTCGGCGATCCAGTCAAGCTCGATGAGTGGGATCAGCAATACGCTGGGAGTGACGCAGATCGTGTCGGGCACCTCAGCGAATTGATCATGCACCGCATTAACGACGCCGCTTCGGTAAATCCTGTAAATCTGGTAGCTTCCGTTACTTTGACCTCACCGCGACAATCGGTGGAAGAGCATGTGCTCGTCGACCAGATTACGGTTTATCGCGAGCTTCTCGAACGCTTGTACGGACCGGACGTACTGACCCACCAGGAACTAGACGCAAAGGGTATCGTTACCTATGTCGAATCTCTCGGCATGCTCAGTCGCGACGTCGAAGAATTTGGGGACGTCTTGTATCACGACAACTTCACGTCCGTGCAAATGACGTGGTACCTCAACAACGCAGTACACCGATTCGCTCTAGTGGCGCTAATCGCCTCTTTCTTGAGCAATCGCAGGCGCGCGCTCTCCCATGAGCGTTTGTGCCGGATGACCAATCTGGTTTTTCCCTACCTAGCGCAAGAACTTAATCTCGCGTTTACCCAGGCGGACATCGATCGCGCTCTCGATTCTTTGGTCTCGCTACAGCTGATCGAGATCTCCGACCGAGGCTTGAGCGCTGCCCCGCAAGGTAGCAAGCAGCAACGCCAGCTCCACTCGCTCGCTAACCTGGTCACGCAAACCCTGGAGCGCATGTACATCGTCGTCAGCCTCTTGAGTCGACGTACACACACGATCGAATCGCTGCGCAAGCAAGCCCAATTGATCGCACACAAGATTTCGCGAATCTATGGAATCAATGCGCCGGAATTTTTCGACCAGCGCTTATTCGACCAATTCATTGAACGGTTACAGGCACAACAAGTACTGACCGAAAACGACGCTCGTGAACTCGAGCACGACCCGGTCATCGACCAGGTGCTGCGCGCGGCCGAATTCGTGATCAACCCAGAAATTCGCTACGCCGTCCTGTCAGAAACCAGCCCCGTATAGACGTCAAATCGAATCGTTGAGCCGCGCACCTGAAAGTTCGGCGGCAAGACTATGGGATCGGTTGCGCGCCGTTTCAAAACAACCCGGTGCAACGCCCGACGCTGAGCAAGCCGAATGCAAGTCCCCAGGTCATGGTCAAACGGCGCGGCCAATTGACGCAAATGCTGCAAGCCGCGATGCGGCAATGCGCGCTTGTTGCGGCTCGGAAACATCGGATCTAGATAAATCACATCCCAATCTTGTGTTGTGCTCCCAAGGTGATCGATGCCATCGGCGCAGAGGGTTTGCACGCCGGTAAATCCGGCAAAAACCGACTGCAGCAGCAACCAGACTATTCGTTCGCGTTCGACCATCGTCACCTGCCAGCCCTGCTGTGCCAATACCAAGCCGTCCGCGCCAAAGCCCGCGCAAGCATCGAGAATCGTTTGGCCACTGCCGCACGCTTTGAGCAATTCGGTACGATATGCCTCACGCTTGTGCACGACATAAAATGGCTTTGAATACTCCGAACTCAACAACCCCAGGCCATCAGCCGATAAACACAGCGCACTGACTTTGGGGAATTCATCCGCGGCAATCAAATCACACCAATTGGCATAGGCTTGAGCTTGTTCTTCGCAGTCTGGCGAGTAGTAAAGTTTCAGCAGCCCGCTCATTAACTACTGCTAGCCTTTGCGTCGCCAAGGCGAGTCGCCCTGGATATAGGTGGGTAAGCCAAAGGCTGGCGCCACACTGTCGCCCCGCGCGAAGGTGATACGCGCAACCTCGACCATCACGCTAGCGTGTGGCACAACGTCTGCAATGAACGTTGATTGCATGTCGTGCGGCAGCCAGGGCGGCATATCGCCAACAATTGCACTCGCGGCAAGTGCCCAATCAGGCATATCACTGACCAATTCAGTCTCATGCAGTGGATCAAGTACGTGTACGTTCACCCGATAGTGGGTCAGGTAATACGCCTCGCCGCGACTTCGTACGGACACTAAGACGTCGTCACTTGATGCCGCGCCGTGGCCTTCATGCTCTTTGTGCCAGTTTAAAGCCCAGACCAACGGACTCGGTACAGGGACCATGGCGGCGTTGCTAGCAACCGCAACCGCCTGACCGACCGCGGTGCCAATACGTACACCGGTAAACGAGCCCGGGCCACAGCTAAATCCTACGAGTTCGGTATGCCGCGGTGAAATCCCCGCGTTTCGGTAGACTTGGTCGAGCATGGTCAATAGATGCTCATTATGAGCACGCTTTAACAACCGCGTGTTCGCAAACACGGTCTCTTCTATAGCCAATGCCACGCTACAATGCGCAGATGACGTTTCGATACACAAGGTAATAGTCATTTGGTCGAGCATAGCCAACCCTTAGAATTAGCGGAAGCATTGACAGCGCTGCAGCAACTGGTGACACCTTTTCGTCGCAGAGAATCAGTGCCACTCGAGCAAAGCCTACACCGCGTACTTGCCCAAGCGATATCCGCCCCAACCTCACTACCGCCGTTTCCGGCATCGGCAATGGACGGTTATGCGGTCCGCCGAATTGACTGGGATCGTGACAACACGACGGCCTTCGATATCATTGGCGAAAGTCTTGCTGGGCATCCGTTTACAGGTCCCCTCGGCCCTCATCAAAGCGTCCGCGTATTCACGGGAGCGGTCGTGCCTCCCCACGCGGACCTAGTTGTCTTGCAGGAACGCGTTCGGAAGGCGACCCAAACGACCGTGGTGTTTGAACCACACAACCCGGATGAGTCATTCGTGCGTCCGGTTGGCCACGATATTACCCAAGGCGACATCGTGGCAGAAGCGGCCGAGCAGATCAGTCCGTTTACCGTAGGGACATTGGCCGCCGCGGGAATCAACCGTGTCGAGGTATTCGAAAAACCAACCATCGGGGTCTTTTCCAGCGGTGACGAATTGATCGATCCGGGTTCGCCACTCGCGGCCGGGCAAATTTACGATTCCAATCGCGTCGCCGTCCTGCAACTGCTGCAGAGCCTACCCTGTCGCCTGGTTGACCTGGGCAGATTGCCAGACGAACCCAACGCAGTCACTGAAAAGCTACACACTGCTGCCGGCGAGGCTGACTTGTTGATTACGAGCGGGGGCGTGTCTGTCGGTGATGCAGATTTCATCACGAGCACGATTGAACAACTGGGCGAGCTCGCTTTTTGGAAACTAAACCTCAAACCAGGCAAGCCGCTCGCGTTTGGAAAAATCAACGGTTGCTACATATTCGGCTTGCCCGGCAATCCAGTTTCTACCATCGTCACGCTGCTCCTACTTGCTAAGCCCACCATCTTGCACCTGTGTGGCGCGACGTTCGCCCCCCCGATGCGGGTGCAGGCCAAAGTGCAAGAAACGGTGGCCCACACCAAGGGACGCACCGAATTTCAACGCGGGGTATTACGCGAGGTCAACGGTGAATCATGGGTGCATCCGACCGGGGATCAGAGTTCCAACCGGCTGAGCACATTCCACGGCGCAAACTGTTTAGTCGAGGTTCCAGGTACCAGCGGTGATTTGCAGCGTGCCCAGCTAGTCACCGTCATACCATTTTCTGGGCTGCTTTAGACTTTGGCGTTTCATACCTCTAGCGCTTGCTTAATCGCCGTCTGAATCGTTGCTACCTCGCCCTTCCCATCGACCTCGACATAGCGCAATGGGCGCGCCTTGTAGTACTCGACAAGCGGTTGCGTCTGCTCGTAATAGACCGCCAGGCGTTCTCGCACCGTCGCTTCAGTATCGTCTTCCCGCTGCACAAGCGGTTCGTTCGTCTCGTCATCCTGATCAGGCACGAGCGGTGGGTTGTAAAGGGCGTGGTAGACGCGCCCAGAGCCTGGATGGACCCGGCGCCCTGTGACGCGCTTGACCAACTCATCATCGTTCACTTGGATTTCGACTACCGCGTCAACCACGACGCCAACGGCATCCATCGCTTCGGCCTGAGGGATAGTGCGAGGGAATCCATCGAACAAGAACCCGTTCGCACAATCGTTTTGCACGATACGCTCGCCCACCAGATCAATAATGATGTCGTCCGACACCAGCGCACCAGAATCCATCACCGCCTTCACCCGATTGCCTAGCTCGCTGCCGGAGCTAACGGCCGCGCGCAGCATGTCACCGGTTGAAATCTGCGGGATCGACAAGCTCTCTTTGATGAACTGGGCTTGTGTGCCCTTACCCGCTCCGGGCGGCCCCAATAAAATGATCCTCATGTAGTACGAATCTCCGTTTGTTGTTCTTGTCGCTTTTGCATTCCCACAATACCAAGTTTCTGACGGCTACGGGCAATCTAGGAGTGGCTTCAGAGCCCTCAGCGTGCCCGCGTAATCACGCGTTCAACATCGCCGTGACCAACGAGATGGTGAAGCGTGTTCCATGAAAGGCTGTTGTAAAACAGCATTAAGAGTTCTAGCCTCCTTATGACCAGGAGGATGGCCAAGACAAAATTGACCTACAGCAAAGTTGGTTGATTTTGGGCTAAAAGAGCCTTCAGCGTGCCGGAGGTAAAAAGCGCATGGATGTGCGAATGCGGAGTGGGAAAAGAGCTCCGGATTAGCACCCGGGTATTAATTCTGCGCTCCGCTCACGCGGCGAATCTCGTGCACGCCTCTAAGCATGTTGATATAACTCAGCAGTTGTAATCCTTCGAGCCAACTCGCCAGCGTCACATCTACCGTAATAATCGCTTCGGTTGCTGGAGTATTCACCCGTCCAGTCGTGCCGGTGAGCGGGAGATGCATGCCCGCAATGATCTGCGTCACGTCGTGCAGAAACCCCTCACGGTTCTCGCCGACGATGCGTAGCCGTGCATTATCCGGAAATGCGACGGCCGGCATACCCGGCAACCAGAGCTGTTCAGCCAGCGCATCATCTGCCAATAGCTCCGCCAGTGGTCCAATGCAGCTGAGTTCCCCACCACCGATCCGGATGAATAGGTCGTCCTGCCCATCAGTACCCGTCGCATCGCACAACTTTTGTACAATCAATCTGTGCGATTCGCCCAGTCCCACGCCGTAGAGTTGATCGGACAACGTTGCCCTACCAACACTGAGTTTCGCACTGTCGTCGATGCCGCGAAAATAGCCCAGCGCTTTGGCTCGTGCGCGGTGCGTGCGTAGCATGCGCAAATCAAACTCGAGCCACTCACGCTTAGGCACAGCTTGCTCGGCGGTGCCAATTTCGACCTGCTCGCCCGTTTTCAATTCGGTATGCAGCGGCACATGGACCCCATTGACCACTGCCGAGCGGCAAGCGTGGCCAACATCGGTATGCACTCGATAGGCAAAATCCAATGCGGTCGCGCCAGCGGCAAGCTCGAGCACGTGACCGCGCGGCGTCGAAACATAAATCCGTTCTTGCGTTACTCTCTCATGCAAAATCTCGCCCAAGCGCTCTGTGCCACCAAGTTCATCGTGCCACTCCATGGCTTGACGCAACCAATCCATCTTTGCAGAAAATTCTTCGTCTTCGGCGATGTTTTCTTTATATGACCAATGCGCACACACCCCGAGCTCAGATTCTTCATGCATTTCCCTGGTTCGAATTTGGACCTCGAGCGTATTCCCGTCATCAACGGTCACTGCTGTGTGAATGCTCTGATAGCCATTCTCCTTGGCGGTCGCAATGTAGTCGTCAAACTCACTTGGAACATGTGGCCAAGCCGTATGGATGACGCCGAGCGCCGCATAGCACTCAGCGAGCGACTCGACAACCACACGTACGGCGCGAACGTCATAGACTTCTTCAAACGACACGCCTTTCGTTTGCATCTTGCACCAGATGCTGAAAATGTTTTTTGCGCGCCCGAACACCTGCCCGTCGACACCGTGGCTACGTAGGAGTGCACGCACTTGGTCCACGATATGCAACATTTGCGTTTCTCTCGCAGACCGCTTGCTAGCCAATCGGTTGGCAATGTCCATGTAGGCTTCTTCTTTGAGATAGCGCAGCGAGAAATCTTCGAGCTCCCACTTGAGTTGCCATATCCCTAATCGATTGGCCAACGGTGCGAATACGCTTTGCGCTTCTTGTGCAATTCGCCTACGCCGCTTGTCGCTATAACGTTTAGCCTGCCTCAAGGCCACGACTCGTTCGGCCAGTTTTACGACCGCAACTCTGACGTCGTCTATGAGCGCAACAAGCATGCGCTTAACGTTTTCAACTTGGTCCTGTTTTTCTTTTTCCAAGAGTGGCGAGTTGGACATCTCTAGAATGCTCGTCGTCGCCATGGCCGCTACTGAAAACACCAGGTCAGCCGTATCCGAGCCGAAATGATCTGTGACGTTTGCTTTTGCAAAGCGATCTTCCCGCACTCCGCGATACAGCAATGCCGCATGGACAGCTGACTGGTCCATTTTTAGTTGCGCCACCAATTCCGCGAGTTCGATGCCTATCGGGAATGCCGTTTCATTTTCGGACTTCAACCAGTCACAGCAATCCAACAACCGCGCACGATCTAGGTGGTCATGTTCAGTCACCAACGAATCGCACCAGGCGACCACATCGGTCTCACTCTGCGGCGCATTGGATTGGGCTTTAGCCACGCTCAAAGTATCCTACGGTTTCTACATGGGCTGTTTGCGGAAACATGTCATAAATCCCCAATTCGACCAATTCGAAGCCTTGATCTATGACAACCCGGGCATCCTCGGCAAAGGTTTTTGGATTACACGAAACATAGACCATCTGGGCGCATCGTTCATCTCCCAACCACGATTTGAGGTTTGGCCCCGCCCCACTCCGTGGCGGGTCGAGCAAGACAGCATCCACCTTTGAGCTTAGCTCCCCCTCCGGGGTATACAAGTCACGAACTTCAAATGTACACGACAACGCGACGTTGTTCTTGCTCGCGTTTTCTGCCGCCTGGTCAACTGCTTGTGCGGCTGCTTCGTAGCCGACCACCGTTGCGCCTGAGCGCGCCAACGGCAACGAGAAATTGCCGATCCCACAAAATAGATCAGCGACTGCCTTACCAGACACGTTGCCCAAATAACCTAGCGCGGTCCGGACCAACTCGCGATTCATAGCCGCATTGACTTGGGTGAACTGAGCAGGATGAAAATCCATCGTGATGCCATATTCCGGGATCTGATAGTGCAGATCTCGAACCGGGTCACCCCAGACGCATCGCAGAGAGTCATAGCCAGAATCTTGCAGCAATACCTGAATATCGAACGCATCGGCAAATTCGCGCCATAGCATTTCATCGTCGGCGGTCAACTCGTACAAGTGCCGCACCATAATTGCAGCACTAGTGTCGCCTTCTGCCAGTTCGATTTGCGGAATCTGGGCAGGCTGTGACATCCGCTCGATAGTGGTTTTGAGCGGCGCGATCAACCTGGATAAAGTTGGCGTCAGTACCTCGCAGTGATCCATACGAGCCACGCGATTGCTAAACGATTCTCTAAAACCAACCAGCAATTGCCCTCGCACCGAGCGTACACCCAGGCGGGCCTTACGCCTATATCCCAAGCGTGTCAGACTAACAGGGTCCCGCCAACGGGCGCTTCGAACGTCCACTTCTGCCAATGCAGATCGCAGAGCGTCCTCCTTCAACCGCAACTGCGCCGGAAGGGCTATATGGTGCATGGCGCAACCACCACACCGTGGGAAGTAGGAACACGCCGATCGCACTCGATCAGCGTTGGGTTGTGCAACGGACAGGCCATCGGCAAAACGCACACCGCGCCGTTTTTTCACAATTCGTGCATGCACCACCTCTCCTTTCAGCGCATTCTTGACAAGCACCGGGCGCTCATTCAATTGGCTCACACCCAGCCCGTCAGCTTGCACGGCGATGATTTCCAGACTTGCCTCCTGCGGCAGTTTGCGCCGCGGCGGGCCGGGTTGGGACTGTTCAGGAAGGGAGGTCTCCACCACTACTCCTGGCTCGGTATCCGCAGCATTTTACGGCTTACCAATGGGCGTTCCCCCAAAAGCGGGGCTAGTCGAAGCCGAACAATGCGCTTGGCGATGTGCGCCACCGAATTATCCCTGAAGTCATCGTCTGCTATTGCTAACAGCACCGATCCGAGATAACGACCGGACTCGTTGGCAGCAACTTCGCAAAAGCCGAACTCGTTCTTGAACACATACCTTTTGCCCGGCTCGATGTGCTTGCCGCTGTCCGCCTCATAGCGAAAGTCGATGCCGTATCCCAGTTGGTCCAGCAGCAGTAGTTCGTACGGTCGTAGACACCTTTGGACATCCAATCCGGACGCCAACCTCGCCAAGACCACGTGCGTTGCGTCGAATATTGTGGGTTCGGATTGGCGCTCGTCGATGAGCCTCGTAAGCAATTCCAAAACGTAGAATCCGGCAACTAACGCATCAGCATGCAATTCGATCGAGCGTGCTTGTTCGAATTTGGTCACGGTAACCAGATTGCTACGGCCGGCAAAGGCCAGCATGCCTACCGCAAATGGCTGCAGATGCCCTCCCTTTCGGCGCCGCGCGCCGCGCATTACGCCGGCTATTCGGCCTAGGTCGCGCGTGAAGAACTGAACGATCAGACTCGTCTCTTTGTATGCACGGGTGTGCAGTACCAGCGCGGAATCGTGCTCTTCGTGGAGCAACCTAAGAATATCCCAGACTTCGCAAGTGATGGGCGCTATTGGTCCAACCTTTGCGCACTTTCACCCACAGGTGCAACATCACTTTAGTCTCGAGCATCTGCTCAATGTCGAGGCGTGCTGCTTGTCCGACGAGTTTGAGCCGCTGACCTTTGTTACCGATCACGATGCGTTTCTGACCTTCGCGCTCGACAACGATGTCGGCCTGGATTTCAGTAATCGTCTCGCGCTGTTCAAAGGACTCGATGGAAACTGCGACGCTATGCGGAATCTCGTCCCCGAGCTGGCGCATGAGTTTCTCGCGCACAATCTCGCTCACCAAGAAGCGCTCAGATTGATCGGTTACCTCATCATCGGCAAATAGGTGCGGCCCTTCGGGAAGCCGGGCAAATACTTCGCGCCGAAACTCTTCCACGCCTTCGTTTCTGAGGGCACTCAACGGCAAGATTTCAGAAAAATTCCCTGTTTCACTCAGCCGCTGAATCTGCGGCAACAGATCTTCCTTCTGCTGCAGTAGGTCAACCTTGCTCAATGCAGCAAAGCATGGCTTGTTTTGCTGCTCCAACATTTGCATCACATGATTATCCTGCGGGGTCATTCGGCCGGCCTCTACAACTAGCACAACCACATCCATATCGCGTAACACGCTTGTTGCGCTTGCCACCATGTAGCGGTTGAGCGCTTTGGCGGTTTCGCGGTGTATGCCGGGTGTATCTACGTACACAGCCTGCATCGCGCCCTGCGTATCAACCCCGATTAGATTGTTGCGTGTCGTCTGCGGTTTTCGTGAAGTGATGCTCATCTTCTGTTTCAAGATGTGATTCAGAAGCGTCGATTTGCCGACATTGGGCCGACCGACGATGGCTACATAGCCACAATGCTGCACTGTGTCCAGCGGGTTAGACAAGATGTTGATCCTCGATGAGCTTTAGGACTTTCTCTGCAGCTTGCTGCTCCGCGCGACGCCGTGACGATGCGAAACCTACGTCGCTGACCTCCAATTCTGTGACGTCGCAGCGTATCTGAAAAAGCTTCGCGTGGTCAGCCCCGCTGACTTCCTCCACGTAATACGCCGGTAACGAAAACCCTGCGCCTTGCAGTAGCTCTTGCAACATCGTCTTCGCATCCTTTAATCCAGTTTGCGGCAGGTCACGCATGCGTGATTCGAACAGCCTGCATATCACGCCACGGGCGGCGTCAATTCCAGCGTCTTCGTGAACTGCCCCAATGATCGCTTCAAACGCATCTGCCACGATTGAGTCACGTTGCCGACCACCGCTTTTTAGCTCGCCCGAACCCAGCCGAACATGCTCAGGCAAGCCTATTTCGCGCGCCACCTCGGCAAGGGCGCGCCCCATTACCAAGCGTGAACGCATAAGCGTGAGTACATCCTCCTGGATGTCCGTGTAGCGTGCGTGTAGATCTGCTGCAACGACATAACCCAAGACGGCGTCACCAACAAACTCAAGCCGTTCGTTGTTATCCGTGGAGTAGCTTTTATGGCACAGCGCCTGGACCAGCAGGTTGTCGTTGACGAACGAATGCCCGAGCTTATCTTCGAGTTTGGCTAACTGTTTTCGTTCTGGTTCAGAGAGCGGTGCACTATTCGAATATACGGACTTCATTGAAGGACAAAACCACATCTATATCAAAAAATAGATGCTCGCGCACTTCGTAGTCAATGTTAAGCACAGTTTGTTCCCGATCACGGTCAACTCTCACTCGTTGCGACACCGGTGTATAGATACTTTCAACTCGAAATTGCTTCTCGAAGTGCTCCATGATCTCGGCTCGCGACATTTTTTGATGGACCGAACCGATATCCAATCGGTCCGCTACAGATTGAACAATGCGAAAGTCGATATAGTGCGGGCCCAATCTTAGGATGGATATCGCAGCGCCGGCGAGGATCATCAATAGCATCAGCCATAGCCAAACCGACATACCACGTTAGTTGCGTTTGTTGATCGGTTGTTTCATCAATCTCGCTCCGCTCGGAACGCTCTATCTCGTACCATTTCTAGTCTTCATTCACCGAATCCATTGATTACGAGCGAATGTCGGCCAGTGCCAACCTGGGGGTTTGTGGGTCCAGATCGCAACCGCTTTGCCAACTATATTTTCTTCTCGCGCCGGGCCCCAGAAGCGAGAGTCCTGGCTCTTGTCACGATTGTCCCCCATCATCAAATAATCGCCCGGACCCAGTTCCCAGTTTCGCGCACGTTCGGTGTCGCCGTTGCGATAAATCGTGTGATCAACGCCGCCAATGGACTCGGTATATTCGCGCATATTCATACGGCTACGTCGGTCTTCAAACTCACGTACGAACTTGTATGGCAATCGCGCACCATTTATGAATAGCGCTTTGCCCTCGTAACGCACCTCGTCGCCCGGCAGCCCGATGACCCGTTTAATGAAATAGCGCGGATCATGCGGTGGGATAAACACCATGACATCACCCCGCTGCGGGTTCCCAACATCCATCACTTTGGTGCCGAATACCGGCAATCGCAACCCATAGGCATACTTGTTGACTAAAATGAAATCGCCCACATGTAAAGTCGGCACCATGGATTCAGACGGAATCTGATACGGCTCGGCCACGAAGCTGCGTAAGATCAAGACCAGCAAGAGCACCGGGAAGAAGGACTTTGCATACTCAACCAGCGTCGGATCATCTGCTTCGGGGTCTTTTTCTAACCGTCGGCGTCGTAGCAATAGGGTGTCCCCTAGCCACACCACCCCACATCCGAGAACTACCCAAAATAGGATCGCCGGTAGGTCGATATCCATCTAGCGATCCACCTTCAACACTGCCAAAAATGCCTCTTGTGGAATCTCCACATTCCCGAGTTGTTTCATACGCTTTTTGCCTTTTTTCTGCTTTTCCAGGAGCTTTTTCTTGCGCGTGATATCTCCGCCGTAGCATTTCGCCGTCACATTCTTGCGCAGCGCTTTGACGGTTTGGCGAGCTACCACTTGGCCGCCTACGGCGGCTTGCACTGCCACATCAAACATCTGTCGCGGAATCAGCTCTTTCATTTTCTCAGCTAGCGCCCGCCCGCGTCCATGCGCGTGGTCGCGGTGCACGATACCCGCGAGCGCATCGACTTTGTCACCGTTGATCAGGATATCGAGCTTAACGAGATTTGCCGCCGAAAAGTGGGTAAACCCATAGTCGAGCGACGCAAAGCCCCGGCTCACCGACTTGAGTCGATCGAAAAAATCCATGACCACTTCACTCATGGGCAATTCCCAGTGCATTGAAACTTGGCCTTGAGAAAATTGCATGTCTTTTTGCACACCCCGCCGCGCCACGCACAACGACATGACGTTACCTACATACTCTTGCGGCAATAAGATATTCACATCAGCGATAGGTTCGCGCATTTGGTTGTAATTGGCTGGCAACCGCGAGGGGTTGTCGATCAACTCAACGCTGCCATCGGACAACTCGATCTCATAGACCACGGACGGTGCTGAGGTGATCAAGGCTAATCCATACTCGCGTTCGAGACGTTCTTGCACGATTTCCATGTGTAGCATGCCGAGAAACCCGCAACGGAAGCCAAACCCCAGGGCCTCGGAACTTTCTGGTTCATAGAACAAAGACGCATCATTCAAGACAAGCTTGCTCAACGCTTCCCGGAAGTTTTCAAAATCTTCCGAGTTCACCGGGAATAGGCCTGCATAGACCTGTGGTTTGACCTGGTCGAAACCAGGCAATTGCGGCACATCCGGTACGTTTGCCGGCACCAGCGTGTCCCCAACCGGTGCCCCTTTTACCTCTTTGATGCCGGCAACGACGTAACCCACCTCTCCGGCAGCCAATGCCAGATCGGACACGCGTTTCGGGGTAAACCGCCCCAACTCGTCAATCGTGTGAACCTTGCCTGTCGATTTGACCAGTATTCGACCCCCTTTCTTGAGCTCCCCTTGCATCACCCTTACGAGGGACACAACCCCGAGATAGTTGTCGAACCAAGAGTCGATAATAAGCGCCTGAAGGTCAGCGGTCTTGTCGCCATCCGGTGGTGGAATTCGATCAACCAGGTAGCGCAATAACCCGTCCACGCCCGCACCCGTTTTCGCGCTGACTTGCTGGATGTCGCTCACGTCCAGACCTATGATTTCTTCAATCTCGGCCGCAACTTTATCGGGATCAGCCTGCGGCAAATCAAGCTTATTGAGCACGGGCAACACCTCGAGACCTTGTTCGATGGCGGTGTAGCAGTTGGCGACTGACTGAGCCTCAACGCCTTGTGCGGCATCCACAACCAACAACGCGCCTTCGCAGGCGGCTAACGAACGCGATACCTCGTAGCTGAAATCTACATGCCCTGGCGTATCGATGAAGTTGAGCTGAAAGAGATCACCGTCGGGATGCTGGTATTGCAGGGTCACGCTTTGGGCTTTGATGGTGATACCGCGCTCACGCTCCAAGTCCATCGAATCGAGCACCTGCGCAGCCATCTCACGCTCCGCCAAGCCACCGCAGCGCTGGATGAAGCGGTCTGCCAGCGTGGACTTGCCGTGATCTATATGGGCAATAATCGAAAAGTTTCTAATGTGCTGGTTGTCGGGCACTATCGAATCGGCCGGTTAAAACGCGCGCGAGTGTACACCGGTGTGACCACACGCACCAAACCACCATACAGGGGAATAAGTAAGTCGTAGCGCCTAGTCCGGGACTCGAATTGGCAAGAACACCGGGCTACCATTGCGCAATACCAATACTGGGTATGTCCTGCCGGCACTGAGACCGTTCGCAATTTCTTCGAGATCACCAACATTATCCACGGCTTGATTATTCAGGCGTGTAATCACGTCGCCGGTTTGGACACCAGCCTGTATAGCACTATTTTGCGCTTCTAAGACCCGCACACCTACCTCAGTACCCAATCGAACCCGCTCATCTGCGGATAGATCTTGCACCACAAGCCCAAGACGATTCGAGCCCGATGTCGTTGCCGCGGGGCGCTGGGCAAAAAGGTCATCTGGCAACTCACCGATTTTCAGGTTGAGCTCCTGTTTTTCACCACCGCGCACGATGGCCAGGATTGCTTCATCTCCAGCAAGAACGCGTCCAACGAAGTGCGGCAATTGCGCCGACCGTTCGATGACCTTACCGTTGAAGTGGGTAATGATGTCACCCTCCTGCAGGCCGCCGTTCTGCGCGGGGCTTCCCTCCATGACCTGATTGATCAAAGCCCCAAAGGGCCGATCCAAACCGAAGCTCTCGGCTAGATCACGATCGACAACTTGTATCATGACCCCCAACCAACCTCGCGACACGCGCCCGGTTTCACGCAACTGGTCGGCAACTTCTATTGCAACATCAATAGGTATCGCAAACGAAACGCCCATGAACCCGCCGGAGTTGGAATAGATCTGTGAGTTGATTCCCACGACCTCGCCTTCCAAATTGAATAGCGGTCCACCTGAATTGCCCGGATTGATCGCCACATCCGTTTGAAGATAAGGCACATAGTTGCCTTGCTCATTCGGCAAACTACGGCCTTTGGCGCTGACAATACCTGCGGTGACCGAATACTCAAAGCCAAACGGCGAACCGATGGCGAGCACCCATTCGCCAACTTTCAACGTTTCCGACTTGCCAAGCGTGACCACTGGCAAGTCTTCGTCGGTCTCGACCTTGAGCACGGCCAAATCCGATGTTGGATCCGCCCCGACCAACTCTGCGATCAATTCACGCCGGTCGCTCAAGCGAACCACAATCTCACTCGATCGATCGACCACGTGATTATTGGTCAATATGTAGCCATCTTTACTGATAATGAAGCCGCTCCCAAGCGAAGCCCGCGGTCGGTCACTGGGTGGTTGTGGACGAAAGAAACGAAAAAATTCTTGCAGCTGATCGTCGCGCGGTGCGCGTTGGCGTTGACCAGGCTGCACCAAGGGCCGTTCGGCCACGGTACTGATATTGACCACAGCGGCGGCATTGTCTTCCACCAACTGGGTAAAATCAGGTAGCTCAACAGCATTCGCCGAGGCGCCGGCGAGCATCATTACCGGAAGTACGATGAGGGCAACAAGACGGGCCTTAATTCGTGTCATAACTTCAGACATCACGTTTCCTTTAATTGGGTTCTACGATCAACGCGTCGCTCACATGATCGACGCTAACGACCGACATCATTTCGATGAACCTATCCTGCCAAGGTCTCAATAACCCTGCGGTGACGGCAAGAATCGCCGCGACCACACCTAGCATGACCAGTTCATCACCGGCTCCCCTAAAGTTCTGATAAAACACCACTGCAACCACCAAGCATACTATTGGCAGACCAAAAACACACAAAACGACGGTGTTTAACCCACGTTGGCTCACGCTTATTCCGCCTGATCCCGATGAAGTATCACCCCAACACCGGGCAGGACAGGTCCCGCATGCGCTCGGCACCCCAGTATGGAGAACGATTTTGCGCGCATTCACTAAACGCTAGCCTCTATGCTGAACTGTG
>Ga0114999_10004204_pt1 | contig 17588 bp, 14 predicted proteins | sample ArcticOcean_MG_C_3_FD_89820 | JGI IMG/M metagenome (GOLD analysis project Ga0114999, IMG submission 89820) | Marine microbial communities from western Arctic Ocean - ArcticOcean_MG_CB8_126 | ecosystem: Environmental > Aquatic > Marine > Oceanic | place: Arctic Ocean: Canada Basin | collected...
CCGAAAGCTGGTGGTTGGCGTCATCGCGGTTCTGAGCCTGTCCGCAGCCATGATTGTGCGAGTTGACGCCCTTGTCGGCCTCACGGACGTATCAGGGCCCGCGACCGTCAGCGAGCACGCCGACCGCATCATCACGGGCGGTCATGGCTTGCTCTTTCCGGTGCACCCGTTCCCCGTGTGCAACGTGTTCAACAACTTCGGTGGGTTCAGCAAGACGTTCGGTGCTGGCGGCCATCAGGGTGTCGATGTCTCGTTGCGAGTCGACGATCAACTCGGCGACTCGCTCGCCGACATGACGAATTCCCAGGGCATGAAGGAGGCGGCAAAAGGATCGTTGCTTGGTTTGATCCAGCGCTGCGATCAGATTTTCCGCTGACTTCTGGGCCATCCGCTCCAGTCCAGCTACCGCATCGAGTTCCAGCCGGTAGAGATCGGAAGGAGTTTTTACCAGTCCCTCGGTGACCAGTTGATCGATCAATTTCTCTCCCAGGCCATCGATGTCGAGGGCCCTGCGCGATGCGAAGTGTTCGATGCGTCCGCGGATTTGCGCCGGACACTGCAGGTTCTGGCAGTGGGGGATCACTTCGTCCTCAGGGCACCAGACCACCTCTGAGCAGGCGGGGCACTTGTCGGGGAAGTGGTACTCCTTCTCGGATCCATCGCGCAGAGATTCGATCGACTTGACCACCTGGGGAATCACATCGCCGGCGCGTTGAACTACCACCTGATCGCCGATCATTAGCCCCTTGCGTTTGATCTCCTGCGGATTGTGCAGGCCCGCACGGGAGACGGTGACGCCACCCACTTTGACCGGTTCCAGATGGGCTACCGGGGTCAATGCCCCGGTGCGGCCGACCTGTACCTGGATATCGAGCAGGCGGGTGGTCTCCTGTCGCGGAGGAAATTTGAGAGCGATGGCCCAGCGTGGGGAACGAGCTCTCATCCCCAGTTGCTCTCGCAACTCGACCCCCTCGACCTTGATCACCAGGCCGTCGATGTCAAACGGCAGTCGCTCTCTCGATTCGAGCACCTCCTGGTAGATCTCCAGCAACTGCTCGGTGCTGTCGACGCTGCGCAGGAACGGACTGGCGAGGAACCCCCAGCCAGGTAATCGATCGACCAGTTGTTTCTGCGAGGAGAGATCGATCCCCTGCTGGTCGCCGACGCCGTAGATGAAGACATCGAGTGGTCGTTTGGCCGAGATGCGCGGATCGAGCTGGCGAAGGGATCCCGCTGCGGCGTTACGGGGATTGGCGAACAATCCCTCCTCGGCACTGCGCGATCGATTCATCGCATCGAAATCGGCGTGAAGAAGGACGGCTTCTCCTCGCAACTCGACGGATGCCGGAGGATTCTTGTCTGTCAGTTGCTGAGGAACCGAGCGAATGGTGCGTACATTTCCTGTCACCTCCTCGCCGACCAGTCCATCGCCACGTGTCGCGGCTCTTACCAGTACTCCATCCTCGTAGAGGATCGAGACCGCCACCCCGTCAAACTTGTATTCGACCGTCAAGGGAGGATTGGCGTCTTCATCTTGCAGTTCGAGTCCCCGCCGGACCCGGTCGACCCATTGCAGAACTGCATCTGTTCCCATGGCATTTTCCAGCGACAACATCGGCACGCCATGTTGCACCGGTGGGAGGCGCTCGGCGATGAAGTCCTCCGGGCCCCACTGGGCTCCGACCTTTTGTGTCGGAGATTCAGCGTGGACCGCATCGGGATAGCGCTGTTCCAGTGCCTGAAGATCGTCCAGAAGGCGATCGTATTGAGCATCGGAGATCTGCGGATCGTCGAGGATGTAATAGCGGAAGTTGTGCTGGTGAAGTTGGGCCGAGAGGGCTCGGATTCGCCGGAGATCGTCCTTCTCGCTGCTCATCGAACTCCTGTGGCCAGCGGAATCGATCTCGCAGTACCTTTCGGCACCCGGACCGGTCCCGGTCGGTTATCCTCTGGTCACCGCCCCGCTGTGGGGAGGTCTTCTGGAGGAGAACGCACGAAGATGGCCGGATCAACCCCTAACGCCCAGCCGACCACAACTCCGGAGATCCCCGATCATGTATTGAGGGTCCATCGGAGCCTCGTCGAAGCGGGCCACCGCTGCTTGCTGGCTGGTGGAGCGGTCCGTGATCACTTGCTGGGTCTTCCACCGAAAGATTTCGATCTCGCCACCTCTGCGATCCCGGAAGTCGTCGATGCTCTGTTCGAGAAGACGGTGCTGGTCGGGGCCCAGTTCGGAGTGGTTCGGATCGTCGAACCGGAAGGAGAGGTGGAGGTCGCCACTTTCCGCGCAGACATCGGGATCGCCGATGGTCGCCGACCAGAGACGGTTCGATTCACCGACGAGAAGGAAGATGCGCTGCGGAGAGATTTCACCATCAATGGAATGTTCTGGGACATCGATGCCGAGCAGGTCGTGGATCATGTCGGTGGTCGCAAAGATCTGCAGATGAAAATCATCCGTGCGATCGGTGAGCCGCGAGAGAGATTTCAAGAAGATCGACTGCGGATGATGCGAGCGATCCGTTTCTCCACCGTCCTCCAATTCCCCATCGAGCCTGACACCTGGCAGGCGGTGGTAGATGAAGCCAAATTCATCGATGATGTCAGTGGCGAACGAATTCGCGATGAACTGGAAAGAATCCTCGTTTCCCCCCATAGGCTCGCTGGATATCAGCTCCTCTCCGACAGTGGATTGATGCAATGCATCTTGCCAGAGATCGAGCAGATGCGGGATGTGATGCAGCCACCTCAGTTTCATCCCGAAGGGGATGTCTTCGTTCACACCGGCCTGGTCCTGTCGCACCTCTCGGAGCCTTCCTTCACCCTGGCGATGGGCGCCTTGCTTCACGATGTGGGCAAGCCGGGCACCTTCGAAGATGCCGAGGATCGGATTCGTTTTCATGGCCACGATGAACTGGGTGCAACCATCTCCGAGCAGATTTGTGATCGACTGCGATTGTCGAGACAGCAGACCGAACGAATCGTCTACCTGGTTCGTAGACATCTGGTGTTCATGAATATCCCACAGATGCGGATCGCCCGCAGATACCGCGTCTTCGAGGAGGACGGATTCGAGGAGTTGCTCGAACTGTGCCGTGTCGATTGCCTCGGTAGTCATGCAGATATGAGTCTCTACGAGACCTGCCTCGGCATGTGGGAAGAATGGAAGGAACGGGCTCCTTCGAGAGATCCGCTGTTACAGGGACGTGACCTGATTCAGCTGGGGATGAAGCCGGGCCCAGAGATCGGATCGATGCTCGAGGCTCTGGAAGACGCACACCGCGAAAGCGAGGTGGTGGATCGAGACGCCGCCATCGCTTGGGTCCAGGCACGACTCGAAGGGCGGCAGTGAGTTGCTGCGATACGGTTACATCACCAACGGTCTTGCCGACCATACTCTCGAGCAGGGAATCGATTTGTTGGCAGAGGCGGGGTACCAGGGCATCGGAATCACCCTCGACCACCATCATCTCGATCCATTTCAGGTCACCGACTCTCGCCTCGCGGAGATTGGTGAGCGACTCCGAGCCAGGAAACTGGAGCCGGTGATCGAAACTGGTGCACGCTACGCCCTTGATCCGCAACGTAAGCACTGGCCATCGCTGGTCAGTTCGGATGCCGCAAACCGCCAGCGAAGGGTGGAGTACTACCGTCGTGCAATGGAGATTGCCGTGGCCATCGGAGCCAAGACGGTGAGTTTGTGGAGTGGTGTCGCAGAGAAAGGGATCGATTCGAAGACGAGTCGCAATCACCTGGTCATGGCTCTCGAAGAGGTGCTGGCCGACGCTTGCGGTAGCGGAATCTCGATCGGTTTTGAACCGGAGCCAGGAATGGAGATCGAAAGCCTGGCGGATTGGCGATGGCTACGAGAGCAGGTGACTGGAAGCGCTCTTGGATTGACTCTCGATCTGGGGCATCTGGCCGTGACCGAATCGGTGCCCCTCGAAGTCTCGATGGCGTCAGTGATCGAAGATGTCATCCATGTTCATGTCGACGACTGTAAGGATGGTGTTCATCAGCACCTGGAACCAGGGGCCGGGGAGATCGATTTTGATCCACTGTTGCAGTTGTTGGTGGAGCAAGGCTACAGTGGTCTTGCGCTGGTGGAGCTCTCACGTGACTCTCATCGCGCACCGGAACTGATCGAGCGGACGATTCGGTACCTGCATGCAGTAGAGGCCAAAGTGAACTCGAAAACAGGAAACAACTCCCGGAAAGGGACGGTTTGAGTGAACCGAGAAAAAAGACTAAAAAGCACAAGGGTGACAGCAAGGTGAAGAAGAGCGGAAAAAGAGATGGCAATAGAAAAGGGCAGAGCCACGACGACCGGTCGAATGCCACTTCCGATCTGACCAGCTCCAACTGGATCGATATGATCGCGATGGCGATTCGTACTCCGGTCTTCGATCACCAGCGCGCCATCTACACCAATCGAACCCTGAGATTTGGTCAGGTCGACGCGGTTGGTTTCGACTTTGACCATACCCTTGCCGTATACAACTGCCCTGCCCTGGATGATCTGGCAGAAAAACTGGTGGCAGATCGGCTCGTCGAGCATGAAGGGGTTCCGCGCGAGTGGCTGGAACAGGTTCCCGATGCTGGCTTCGCAAGGAAGGGACTGATCCTCGACATCGACGAGGGCGTATTGCTGAAGACCGATCGCTATGGACACGTCTTGCGTGCCTTCCGTGGGCGCAGCAAGTTGACCGTGGGGCAGAAACGCGATCTCTATGGTGATCGAGACATCATCCCTCATGTGACCGATGATGATCGCTTCATCCAGGTAGATCATGCTTTCAGTCGTCCTGAAATCCTGCTGTGGTCCGCACTGGTCGATCACACCGAATCAGGCGAGAGACGCAAACTTTGGCAACGAATCCGTAAACACACCGATACCATTCATCGGGACGGATCACTGAAGCAGGTGATCACTGCGAATCCAGAGAAGTTCATTCTCCCCGATCCTCGTACCGAGGCATTGCTGGTACACCTGAAGGCGACCGGCAAAAAGGTGTTCCTGCTGACCAACAGTGAATGGGAATATACCGCTGCCATGATGAACACGGTGCTCGGTCGAGATGAGGATTCGGGTGAAGATTGGCTCGAACTGTTCGATCTGGTGGTGGTGGAGGCTCGAAAGCCCGGGTACTTCCAGCCCTCCCAATCGAAGGACGCAATAATTGGGGTCGATGAGAAGATCTTGATCGGTGGAAAATTGGCCGAGATCGAGAAACATATCGGTTGTAGCGGAAACGAAGTGCTCTACGTGGGCGATCACATCTATGCCGATCTCATCTCCTCCAAGAAAAACGTCTACTGGCGTACCATGCTGGTGGTTCCTGAACTGGAAGAGGAGTTAACCGTCCAGTCAGGCATGCCAGGCATCGTCAGTCAGTTGAGGGAAGTGGATGAACGTAGAACCGGGACCGAGCGTGAAGTGATGCACTGGAAGGCGGTCGAGGCATGCCTTCTTAGCATCGAAGATGTGATCGACTCGGATCGCAAGGGCCTCAAGAAACTGCGATATGAATGCGCGATCGCACGTAAGCAAGCCACCGACACACTCAAGGATTTCATTCGCCAGCGAGAATCCCTACGATCCAAGTTGAGTATGGCGACCAACGCTCACTGGGGCAGTCTCTTTCGTGCTGGTAGCGAGTTGACTCACTACGGTCGGCAACTGGAAGACTTTGCTTGCACCTACACCAGTCGTGCGACCAATCTGCTCTTTTACCCGCCAGGGCACTACTTCCGCTCTCCGATGGACTATCTACCTCATGAGTTGGAGTCGATGTAAGTCACCATTACGCGTGTAGAATGAGATCGAATGAGAAAACAAAGAATTCTGATCCTCGCCGTCGCCGTGGCATGTATCTGCGGTTCAGGATGCAGTGCATTATTCGAGTCCAGCAAACCGATCTTCGATCTGGGTGCAAGTAATAGGACAGCATCGATCGGGCTCATGAGCTACGAGCAAGGTGGCGTGTCCCCATTCATCACATTTGATGATACGTATGATTCTGGCCTGCGTGGAACCCGGTATTCATCGAACTCTGTTTCATGTGATGCTGGGTATCCTGGCAGCGAGTCCCGCGGTATTCACCGGGATTCCACAGCTGTGGGCCTCGGTTTGACCTACCTGTTCAAGGAACGAATCGGTCTTTACGGTGGATGGAGTTACGCGGACCGCTCCGATTTTCACTCCTTCTATGACCCCACATTTTTCATGGATGAGTTCGGGAATTATCACGTCGATTGCGGCTCCAGTTCCAACATGGGATTGATCTACGGCGCACACTTGTTTCTGAACGAGACCTGGGTGCTGGGGGTCAGGCAGAATGACGCCCTCGAGGAGACCTTCATCTCCATCGGTTTTGATGTGAATCGGATCGAAATTCCGACGTTCTTCGAAGATTTCTAGGCAGTGACTCGCGGCCGTCGTTTGCTCGCCTGTTCCGGTCAGCTCACCGTCACCGATTTGGCCAGCGATCTCGGCTTATCTACGTCTCGGCCGAGAGCTCGTGCGGTGTAGTAGGCGAACAACTGCGCCTGCATCAATTGCAAGATCGGCACGGTCCATTTGCCCGCTGCGGGGCATTCGATGAGGACTTCCGGTCGTGGTTGAGGTGGAGGGCACCCTTGTGGCTGAAATGCCACCAGCTTGCCACCCCGGGCAGAGATCTCAGCCATCGCTCCGAGTGAATGCTGACGCAATTGCGGGCTGCCGGTTCCTGGTAGGAAGATCACCGTGTGCATCGCATCGTCGATCAGCGAGATGGTGCCGTGCTTGAGCGCCCCAGCAGACATCCCCTCGGCGTGACAGTAGGTCACTTCCTTGAACTTGAGGGCCGCTTCCAGTGCCAGTCCATGCTGGATTCCACGCCCGAGGAAGAACCAGTTTCTCATGACGCTGTGATGCTTCGCCAGGTTTTTGATCGATGAATGATCTCCGTCAGAGATGGCATCGAGTCGCTCCGGTAGCCTTTCCAGGTCGTGCTGGATGGATGCGACTTGATCCGCATCTTGTAGCCCCTTGATCTCGGCCAATCGCAAGGCGATTCGCAGCAGGATCACCAGTTGAGAGACGGTAGATTTGGTCGAGAGCACGCAAATTTCTGGCCCGGCTCCCTGATCGATGAAGTGATCCACTTCTCTGGCCATCGAGGAAGAAGAAACATTGAGGATCGCCGACAGAGAGGCACCTCGTTTCCTCGAGATGCGCAGTGCTCTCAGGGTGTCGTAAGTTTCTCCCGATTGACTGATCGAAAGTACATGGTCTCCCTCTCGCAGGCTCACCATGTGTGGCATCTCATCGGATGACATCGCCGGAACGAATTCATGGGCGAGGCCACTCAGCATGTACTGACCCATCAGTGCGACATAGTAACTGGTACCCACTCCAGTGAGCACGGTGCGGTCGGAGGTCTGGATCGCCTTGACCATCTGATCGATCGCCTGATCAGGGACCGCCAGAGCGGCTCGCACCACGTCACCATTCTCCGAGATCTCCTTCGACATGAAATCTCGGTGCCCATCCAGTTCTGCGGCACGTGGAGGGATGGAAATCGTCTCTGGAGTTCGATGGACCACCTCTCCATCGGAGATGTTCTTGATCTCCCAGGAGTCTCGATCGATGCGCACCATCTCCCCATCATCGAGCCACAGCACCTGATCGGTGAGGCCGGCGAAGGCGAGAGGGTCCGATGAGAAGCAGTGGAAATCGCTGCCGATTCCGACCAGCAGGGGGCTCTCCTGACGCAAGGCATACAGAACATCCGGTTCCGACTGGCTGGTGACCCCGATGGCGTAGGTCCCTTGTAACTGGCGAGCGCAGGCCAGGATCGACTGTTCCAGAGAGAGGCCATCACGCAGGCCTTTCTCGATCAGATGTGCGATCACCTCGGAATCGGTCTCCGACAGGAAGGTGTGACCTTCCTCGGACAACTGATCCCTCAACTGTTGGTAATCCTGCAGGATGCCGTTGTGGACGATGGCGAGGTCGCCGAAGGAGTCGGTCAGCGGGTGAGCATTGAGACGGCTCACTCGGCCGTGGGTGGCCCAGCGTACATGCCCCAGCCCGGTGCGACCGGAAACCAGCGAGAATTGCTCCTCTTCCGCGACTTGCTTGACCGGACCGGTACCCTTGCGAACCTGAAGGTGTCCCTCTTCATCGAAGTAGGACAGACCGCAGGAGTCGTAGCCCCGATATTCCAGCAGCTCAAGAGACCTCAGCAGTTTGCCAGAAATCTCCTCACTCGAAGCAATGCCAAAGATTCCGCACACGGTTAGCTCCCGTCCAGCGAGTCACCCCGGTAGGTGCATCCATTGTTACAGGTTTCATCGACAGATACCCAGCTCAAGCCGGGTAGATCAGAGATGAGTTGGTGCCAGATCCAGATGGCGATGTGTTCCGATGTCGGATTCTCCAGGCCATCGATCTCGTTGAGATATCGGTGGTCGAGGGTGTCGATCACCGGTCGAACCGCAGCCTTCAAGTCTGCGAAGTCCATCACCCAACCGGAGTGCTCTCCCACGGGCCCTTTGACCGAGACTTCGACCTGGAAGGAGTGGCCATGAAGCCTGCGGCACTTGTGATCCTCGGGTACATGGGGAAGGTGATGGGCAGATTCGAATGAGAATCGGTGATTCAGTTCGACGATCTCGTTGCGGCTGGCGTTCATGTTCGTCGAGCCTCCGGTTCCCAGATGTATTTGTGTTGTTGCAGTTGCATTCGAACCGCCAGTCGATCGGAGAGGATCCAATCCGACAACTCGGCTGGTTCCAGTTCCCCGAAGACGGGTGAGAACAGGATGGGTACCTGGGGGGAGTGCTCTTCGATCACGGCCTTGGCCCACTGGTAATCGGTACGGTCGGCGATGACGATCTTCAACTCGTCACCATCCTTGAGATGATCCAGGTTTGACCACAGATTGCGCGACTCCTCGCCACTACCGGGTGCCTTGAGATCCATGATGACACCGACTCTCGGGTCGAGATCTTCCACCGGAAACGACCCCGATGTTTCGAGCAAGACCTCGTCGTAACGATCACAGAGGGCCAGCAGTAACTCTGGAGTCTTGGGTTGGGCGAGCGGCTCACCTCCGGTCACCTCGATGAGGCCAATCCCGTAGGCGTCGATCTGCTGAAAGATCGAATCGAAACTGAGCTCTTCGCCACCCTTGAAGGAGTAGACGGTGTCGCACCAGCGGCAGCGCAGCGGGCAGCCGGCCAGCCGAACAAAGGTGCAAGGTAGTCCTGCACGGGTGCTCTCTCCCTGGATGGAGCGATAGATCTCGACGATTCTCAGTGTCGTCACTGGCTGACCTCGAGGGAGATCAAGAACTCGCGGATATCGGCTGGAATCTCAACAGGTGTCATTCCTTCGATGGAGCAGCACACCTTGGTGACACTGGCCTCGAAGCAGGCTTTGGGATCCCCATCTCCCTGCGACTGGTGGCCGACGAAGTGGAAACAGACCGAACTGCGGCCCACATCCGAGGTGGCCACATCGACCTGCACCGGATCGGAATAGATCACCGGTGCGGTGAATTCCGCTTCCAGTTCGCGAGTCGGAAATCCCAGACCATGGTCCCTGGTCCAGCGGTGATAAGGCATCGGCCCCCGCTGCTGGAAGCACTCCTCGAAAGCCTGGTGACAGATGTGGAGCAACCGCGGGTAGTAGACGATTCCCGCGGCATCGACATCGGCGAAGCGAATCGGAATCTGGACACTGAAGTGCACGAATCCTCGTTTCCGCCGGGGACGATCCCCGGTCCGAGGGACAGGATAAGGCCGAACCTGTCTCAAGGGACAGGATCCACGAGGAAAACCGCCGACAATCCTCGGGTCAGGGGTTTGCGGCGATCGATCGCATTGCCGGGAACTCCCCTCATCGGTAAGATCGGGGTTGCAGAGGCCTTGGAACCGAATTGACCTGACCCGAGGGTGGGTACCTCGAGGTATTGAGGTCGATGCTCTGAGATCGAGGTTGGCTGCCGTATTGCGCCATTTTTCAGCCACATTGAAGATCCGGGGGGCCAGTGGAACCAATCGCAACCATCGAGCAGCTGATCCAGGAGATGGATACCACCATCGCCACCGAACAGCGGGAGCGAACTCGACTCAACGAATTGGTACGACTGGTCGAGAGATTCTCCGCCGGAGTCTCCGATGATTTCCTCAGCCAGTTCGAACCGGGGACCCAGCGGTATTCTCGTCATCTGCTCCACGCAGATCCGCAGGATCGCTTCTCGATGTTGTGCCTGGTATGGAAACCGGGGCAGGGAACGCCGATTCATGATCACCCATCCTGGGGTGTTCTCGGGGTCCTGCGCGGCCGGATGCGATTCACCAATTACGCACCGGATGAGCAGGATGGTCAGCATTGCCTGGTACCGGTCGAGACCTTCATCGGAACTGCCGGATCGGTAGGGACCGTCTTTCCGCCAGCGGTGGATTTGCACCGGATGGACAATTGTTCCGGCGATGAAATGGCGATTACACTCCACGCTTATGGCTGCATGGTGAAAGAATTCCACATCTACAATGCAGAAACGGGACAGCGCCGCGAGGCCACCAGTGAGTTCGATTCGGTCCTGGAAGGCGCCTACCCGCAGGCGAAATGAGCCTGCCTCGGTGAAATCTCTTCAACGCTCCTTGCTTCTGGGTCCCGGGCGGGATTCCATCTCCCTGTAGTCAGATCCAGGACCGGGAGGCCCATCCGATGCGTTTCGCCATCATCACCTCAGATCCAGGACTCGAATCGTGCCAGTTATTGGCGGCGGAAGCGACATCGCGTGGTCATCAATGGGTCGATCTGGAACTGCTCCGATTGGCGGTCCGCACCACGCAGCCGACCCTACTTCACGATGGACTGGAAGTGGGCCACCTCGATGCGGTGATCATCCGACTCGGCGCACTGTTTCCGGGACTGGTCGAGGCCGCTGGGCGAGCTCTTGAGCAGCAGCGAGTGGCGCTCCTCGATGGCGTCGATTCGCTGTTGGCGGCTCAGGACAAGATGACCACCCTTCAAAAGTTGTCTGCAGCGGGGCTTCCGGTTCCTCAGTCGGAACTGGTACGTGATCTCGATCAACTGGAGGCTGCCATCGAGCGGGTGGGCGGAGCTCCAGTGGTGATCAAGCCGATGTCCGGGTCACAGGGGCGTGGCGTGATTCTTGCGGAGCGGGCATCCACCGCAGTATCGATGATGGAGAGCGTGTTGTTTCAATCGCGCGAGTTCATCGTCCAGCGGTACATCGAGTGCGGTGGTCAGGATACGAGAATCCTGGTCATCGATGGCCAAGTTGTGGCAGCGATGCAGCGGACCGCTCCAGCAGGTGATTTTCGATCGAACCTCCATCGGGGCGGGAGTGCCATCGGCATCGAACCCTCCGATGACATGAAATCGCTCGCACTGGAAGCGTCTCATCACATGGGACTTCGCTGTGCGGGTGTCGACCTGAACGAATCGGATGGGCAGTACCTGGTGCTGGAAGTGAATGGGTCTCCTGGTCTGCAGGGGATCGTCCGCACCACTGGGGTCGATGTCGCCAGCCACTGGATCGATGCGCTGGAGAAGGCGGTCGAGGACCCCACGGCGGACACTATGAGGAGGAATCGTGAACAAGTCTGAAATCATCCAGTTGCTCGCCGAGTGTGGCGAAATCCTCGAGATTTCTGGTGCCAGTCCCTTTCGAGTTCGAGCGTTCCAGCAGGGCTCCCGTGCGCTCGAGAACTGGCAAGGGGATCTGGTTCAACTGGTCGAGGAGGATCAAGTCACATCGATCCGGGGAATCGGCAAGGGACTCTCATCGATCATCCGGGATCTCGCAACTTCCGGAGTCAGCGAGGAGGAGGCTCAGATCCGTGCACTGGTACCGGAGTCCTTACTCGAATTACTGCGAATCCCTGGTCTCGGCCCCAAAAAAGTGCGAGCGATTCATCAAGAGCTTGGAATTCTGACCGTAGCGGAACTGGAAGCCGCTTGCTTCCAGCAGCAGATTCGTGAGCTGGCCGGGTTCGCCGAACGAACCGAAAATGTCATCCTCAAGGGGATCAAGAACCTGCGACGCTTTGCCGGTCGAAGCCTGCTATCGGTCAGTGGTCAGGTGGCCACACGCTTCCTCCAGGCTCTGCAAAGATGCCCTGCGGTCGAGCAGGTGGAACTGGCTGGATCTTTGAGACGAAGTCGTGAAACGGTGGGCGATATCGACCTCGTCGCCTCGACCGAGGATTCACTGTTGGCTCGGCAAGCGTTTCTGGCGACCGAGGGGATCCGTGAGGTGGAGTCGGAAGGGGAGACCAAGAGCAGGGTGCAGTCGGAGGAGGGAATCGGAGTCGATCTACGAGTCGTCACTCCGGAGCAGTTCGCCACGGCTCTGCAGCATTTCTCCGGCAGCCGCGAACACAATACTAGTCTGCGCCAACGAGCTCGAGACCGCGGCTGGAAGTTGAACGAATACGGCCTCTGGGATGCTGCGGATCAGCGGCTGGAAACCGTCGATGAAGAGTCGATCTACGAGCATCTTGAACTGGCATCGATTCCACCGGAGCAGCGAGAAGATCTGGGTGAGATCGAACGTGCAGAACAACTATTCACCGAAGGGGAAGAGTGGCCCGACCTGGTCGAGTTTGAACAGATCCAGGGCACTCTGCATTGCCATTCGACCTGGTCCGATGGCAAGGCGACACTGCGGGAGATGGTTCAGTCTGCCGCTGAGCGAGGTTGGAAGTACTACGGGACCGCAGATCATTCACGGACCGCCTCTTATGCCGGAGGACTCACCATCGACCAGTTGCGTCAGCAGCGTGCAGAGATCGATCAACTGCGCCAGGAGTTTCCGGAACTGACCATCCTTCACGGTATCGAGAGCGACATCCTCACCGATGGCTCCCTCGATTATCCAGATGAAGTCCTGGAGGAACTCGATTATGTGGTCGCCAGCGTCCACTCCAGCTTCTCCCTGGCAAGACAGCAGCAAACAGATCGCATCGAGAGGGCGCTTCGCAATCGCTACACGACCGTCTGGGGACATCCGACCGGTCGGCTCTTGTTGCAGCGGGATGGCTACGAACTGGACATGGTTCACCTGCTGAAGGTGGCGGCCGAAGAAGGTGTGATCGTCGAGTTGAATGCCAATCCTCGTCGCCTGGATGTAGACTGGCGATGGGGCCGCACCATCCAGGAACTGGGCATCGACATCGGGATTCATCCCGATGCGCACTCCATCGCAGGACTCGATGATATCGAGCATGGCGTGGGTATCGCCCGGAAGATGGGTCTCTCTGCACAGCAGGTGACCAATACCTGGGACCTGGACCTGTACATCCAGCGCCTGTCGGCTCATCGTGAGCAGGCGGGTGCGCCAGAAAATCGAGTGGGGGAGTCCACCAATGAATGATCGTTCGGAGAAGACACCAACCGAGAGTGCCGTGGAGATGCGTGAGCTGGTATTACCCAACGACACCAACAGCCATGGCAATGTGCTCGGTGGTAAGGTGCTGCATCTGATGGATCTGGCCTGTGCGATGGTGGCGATGCGCCACTGTCGGCGGCCCGTGGTCACTGCAGCGATGGACAATGTCGAGTTCTTGGCGCCGATCCCCGGCGGCCACTTCATGATCCTCAAGGCGATGATCAACCACACAGGCCGTACATCGATGGAGATCGGTGTGCGTGTCGAGGGGGAAGATCCGCGAACCGGAGATATCATCCATACATCGAGTGCCTACCTGACCTTTGTCGGCCTCGACGATCGCAAGAGACCTGTCGAGGTTCCTGGAATGGTCCCCGGCAGCGATGACGAGAAGCGCCGCTACGCCGAAGCTGTAGAACGTGTCAATCACCGCCGAGCCTGTCGACGCGACTGATCGGCAAGAGCGGGGCAGACTTCTCCATCTCCTCCATCTCTCCTCCATCTGTCCTCCAGTGACAATTCTGAAATGCAGTGCTGGGCAGATGGAAACGGGTACCCATCTCCGTGGATCCTCCTCTCCAGCCTCGGAAGGAGGCTGCAGTGGCGGTGACGGCCCCGATCTTCGAATCCACCCACACCAAAATTGCTCGGGAGATCCAGCAGACCCCTTACAGTGGGCTAGTTCTGACCGGCGCCGTCCACTGCAGTTGCGCCCATCGCCCGGAAATTGTTAACGAAATCTCCAGTATGTAACCTCTAGATATCGAGAGCCCAGGATCAATGGCAGTTATACTCATGAGGTATGGGCGACAGGTTTGTCATGATTAACGGGTATCGAATTGTGCGTAAAATCCAATATGCGGGCTTTCCTGAAGATTTTACGTGATTTGTTGGATTCCGAACTTACCTGACTTTCAATGAATACCTGTCCGGACTGTCACGGACGTTCTTTTGTAACATGACTAACCTGTACATCGGGGCTTATCTAAAGTATGGTTGCGAAATGGAGTGAGGGTCAGTGACACCGACTTCCGCCAGTTGTTGGATTTCGGCGTCGATATTTGACCTGCACAGTTTGCTTTATTGCGCTGTTCTGAAGGAGGAACAATTATGTACGGTCGAATACAGTGGTCCCATCTATTCATGACCATTGCTGCCTTGTGTGTTGTCATTTCAATGGTTGTGGGGGATCCACCACAATCGGATCCATCTCACTATGGACCTCTGATCATCGGAGATTTGCCTGAAGGACTGGAACATACCAATCATGGCGCCTTCGAGGGGAGTTCAGTTGAAGCGGTATATGCCAACAATGTGCGACAGCCAGGCGACCTGCAATCGGGTGGCTTCGATATCCCAACGGGAGGAAAGCCTAGCCCGCTTTTTGAAGCATTGGAGTTCGATCAGAAGTTACTCCGTTTCGAAGAGTTTGGTGCTATCCCCATAGACTACAGCCCCCAGTACGAGTTGGACGAGACCGGGAATGTGATTTTCGAGATCGATGGAGATGGGTTGCTGGTCCTGGATGGCGATGGCCTGCCCATTCCTGTTCCTGCCTTCAGCCTTCCATTGCCAAGCGGGCTCGATGCCCAAAGCTGTCCGGATGAACAATCTCTGGTCGAATTCATCAGTCAACCCATGAATCCGATGTGCACTCGAGTTTCCAATACTCAAGCACAGAACCCTTGGAAAACACAGATCGAGAGTTTTATCGGGCGCACTTGCCCGCAGATGCCCTGTGAAGGAAGACCACCCGGAGAAGGGTGGGCGCACCAGCGCTGGGAAGAGTTCGCACCCAAGCATTTCTTTCAGAGCTCGATTACCGGTGCACGTAATAACGGTGGATCTCGAGATTCTCTTCAGGGACATGACTATGGCTATGGAGAGATGGAAGACGAGTTTGGAGACCCCATCCCGGCTCTCAACGCCTTGGGGTTTCCGATCTATCAGACAGACGAAAATGGTGAGATCGTTTACGAGCTCGATGAATTTGGCGAGTACGTTTGTGAAACCGATGAATTCGGAAACAATTTATTCGAGCTCAATGCTCTCGGGGAACTGATATTCGAAGTAGACCAGGATGGTCTGCTGGTTCTCGATGGCGATGGTTTGCCGATTCCAATTCCTGTCCTTATTCCGGTACCAGAACTGGCCACGAACGGCAGTGAATTCGGCCCCGGTGGACTGTATTACAACACTACTGGATTGCTCGGCTTTGATGGCCAGGCGATTGGGACCGAGTGTCGGTTCCATCCTAATTTTCCACGACAAGTGGAATCGGCTCTCTGGACCTTCGACGGAACCTTCCCACCCAAGTTATTGAAAGCTCGTTACGGAGAGCCTGTGGTGATGAGGCTCCACAACGCGCTTCCGATCGATCCATCCGCAAATCGTGGATTTGGTCTTCACACCATCTCCACTCATGAGCACAACGGCCACAATCCGGCCGAGAGTGATGGCTACATGAACGCGTTCTACTTTCCCGGTCAGTTCTACGATTACCGCTGGCCGATGGTGTGTGCTGGTAACGACACCATCAATACCGATGCGACGGATCCACGATGTGGAAGTCCGGATGGTAATGGTGGGATCAATAACATTCCCGGTGACTACCGCGAGATCATGAGCACTCACTGGTTCCACGATCACATGGTCGATTACACGGCACAAAACGTCTACAAGGGCAACGCAGCGATGATGAACTACTACAGTTCACTGGATCGCGGTAATGAAGGCCTTGAAGATGGAGTCAATCTCAGATTGCCCAGTGGTACAGCGGTGGACTGGGGTAACCGCGACTACGATATCAATCTGGTCCTGGCTGACAAAGCTTGGGATGAAGAAGGACAACTCTGGTTCAATCCCTTCAACCTGGATGGTTTCATGGGTGACAGGATCCTCACCAACTGGCAGTACAAGCCGTACATGGATGTGAGAGCGAGAAAGTATCGCTTCAGAATCCTCAATGGGTCTGTGTCGCGTTACATGAAGATTGCTCTGGTCAAGCAGGACGGTACGCCGGTGCCGTTCCACATGGTCTGCAATGACGGAAATATCATGGAGCACGCAGTTGCTTTCGACGGCACGCTGGGTACCGAAGTGGGTGTCTTGCCGACGCAGTCGATTGCCGAGCGTTATGACATCGTCGTGGATTTCAGTAATTTCGCTGAAGGAGATGTCCTTTATTTTGTGAACCTGTTGGAGCACAAGGGGGGCAGAAGGCCAGAGGGTGCGATTCCTCTCGAAGAAGTCATGTCGGGAGAGTACAGCGCGATCAATGATGGTGGCGATCGGTGGATCGGTGGAGATCCCTGTGTCGGCAAATTCCTTGAGTTCCGCGTAGCGAGCTATGATGGCGAAGACCTCAGCATGAATCCTGCGGATTATGTGGTCGGTGGCAAGAAGATGATCCCACTGAGACAGCCGACTCAGGAGGAAATTGACAATGCGATCCACCGCACCTTCACATTTGGAAGAAGCGCCGGAACCGATGGCGCACCATGGACGGTGAAGACCGATGGCGGCGCAGGCCTGACGGCAGATGCACGGCGATTGAGTGCCGCACCAAGTCAAGGTCAACTGGAAATTTGGCACCTTGAAAATGGTGGAAATGGCTGGAGCCATCCGATTCATATTCACTTCGAAGAAGGCCTGATTCTCAGCCGCGGTGGAGAAGCTCCGCCAGAATGGGAAAAATGGGCCAGGAAAGACGTGTACAGAATTGGCAGGATGCCCGATAGCACTAGCAGCGTGGAGGTCGCCCTTCGATTCCGCGAGTTCGCCGGAAGTTATATGGAGCATTGCCATAACACGCAACATGAAGACCACGCCATGCTCGCCAGGTGGGACATCGAACATCCTGGTCAAGTGTTACTGATGCCCACTCCATTGCCCACATGGGAGGGGGTGGAATACGTCGACACGGTAGCACTACCCACTTTCCGAACTGGAGATGGCTTCGGACCACAGGTGCTCGGATTCAGCGGTGTCGGCGATGCAAATCTCGGTTCTGGTGGAGACGTCAGCGGTCATGGTCCGGGTGTCGGTGTAGGAGTAGGTGTAGGTGTCGGAGGTGGTCCAGGCGCTGGAAACTCTGACGACGACAACGATGACGATGATGATGATAACGATGACGACGATAATGACGACGATAATGACGACGATGACGCTGAC
>Ga0114999_10004205_pt1 | contig 17584 bp, 17 predicted proteins | sample ArcticOcean_MG_C_3_FD_89820 | JGI IMG/M metagenome (GOLD analysis project Ga0114999, IMG submission 89820) | Marine microbial communities from western Arctic Ocean - ArcticOcean_MG_CB8_126 | ecosystem: Environmental > Aquatic > Marine > Oceanic | place: Arctic Ocean: Canada Basin | collected...
ATAAAACAAAATGTACAATGATTTTTAGATCAATACTTTTTTATATTTTTTTAGGTATGTGGACTTTCTTTATGGGCTTATTATGCATCCCTTTATTAGTACTACCCTCAAAATATTTAATTAAGCCAATTCACTTTTGGATTTTAGGAATTTTTATGCTTCTTAAATATATATGCTTAATAACACATGAAATACAAGGAAGGGAAAATATTCCACGCAGATCAGTTTTGGTTGCTTCCAAGCATCAGTCTGCATTTGAGACATTTGCTTTATTTTATTATCTACCTAAATCAATCTTTATTCATAAAAAACAATTATTTTTTATTCCTATTTTTGGTCAATATTTAAAAAAAATTAATATGATTTCTATAGATAGGAAGAAAGGTTCGGCTTCAATGCGCTCAATGTTAAAACAAGCTGGGGAGAAGGCATCTCAAAAATTTTCTATTATAATTTTTCCAGAAGGAACAAGGAGAAAACCAGGAGAAATACCTAACTATAAATCAGGATTTATAGGTATTTATAAAGTAATGAATAAGGAATTATTACCAGTTGCTGTGAATTCTGGAAATTATTGGCCAAAACATACATTTATTAAAAAACCAGGAAAAATTATAATTAAATTTCTACCTTTAATAAAAGCAAATCTAAGTAGGGGCGAAATTTTATTTGAAGTTGAGAGTAAAATAGAAGAAGCAACCAACAAAATTATTTAATTTTTTTTGATTCTGTTGGATCAAAAGTTCCTGCTTGTCCTAATTTTTCAATAGTTTTCCTGACCTCCCTTGTAGTACGAAATGTGGTTTCCAAAAAACTCAAATCATCATTCCTTATTGCTTTTTGCAAAATTGACAAATCCTTAGTAAATCTTCCTAACATCTCTAAAACAGCATCTTTATTTTTAGAATATATATCTCGCCACATAATAGGGTCGCTTCCCGCTAAACGGGTAAAATCCCTAAAACCAGCTGCGGAATATTTAATTACCTCATCTTTTAGGTGTGATTCTAGCTCAGTTGCTGTTGCTACAATAGAATATGCTATTAATTGGGGAACATGAGATGTCATTGCTAGAACGCGATCGTGATGCTCTGCTTCCATCATTTCAACTTGCATACCAATAAGGGTCCAAAATTTATTAATTTTTTTTATATAATTAATTTCTTTAGTTATAGGGGTAATAATGCAAAAACGATTTTCAAATAATTTAGCAAACCCAAACTCAGGACCACTTTTTTCTAATCCTGCTATCGGGTGACTTGATACGAATTTTATATGTTCATTAAAAACAACTTCCTTAAAATCATTAATAACACTCATTTTTGTTGAGCCTACATCGGTTACCAAGGTATCTTTAATAACAAAACTATTGAGATCTCTAAAAATATTTTTGTAAGTATTTAATGGAGAACAAATTAATATTAGGTCAAATTGATTAGAAAAATTATTTATATTATCCGAGATTTTTTTTACAATTTTTAATTCTTCACATTTTTTTAAATTTTCTAAATTACTATCAATTCCATATATGTCTTCAGATAAATCATGTTCTTTTATTGCACGCGCAAGTGAAGATCCAATTAAGCCCACACCAATTATTAAAATTGATTTAAATTTTATATCAACCACAAATAACTTTTAAAAATTTGATTGTTTTTTTCATATCTTTCATCGTTCCAATGCTAATCCTTAAACATTTGGGTAAATTATAACTATGTAATTGTCGAACAATAATTCCTTCTTTTTCTAAATTTTCTGCTATTTTAATTATCATTTCTTCATTTGATTCTATAAGACTAAAGTTTGCATATGAAGGGATTACCTTTATATTCAGATTACTAAGTTCATTTTCGAACCATTCTTTATTTTTTCTATTTTCATTAACAACCATTTTAATATGATTTTTATCTTGAAGTGAAATAATAGCTATTTTCTGTGCTATGGTATTTGTATTAAATGGGCCTTTTACACGATTAAGAATTGAAGAAACTTTTGTACCAGAATAGCACCAACCCAAACGAATACCAGCTAAACCATATGCTTTAGAAAAAGTTCTTGTTATAATTACGTTCTCAAATTCTTTTACCAAAGAAAAGCCTGCATCATAATCATCTTTTTCTACATATTCAGCATAAGCTCCATCTAAAACAAGAATTACATTTTTTGGAATTTTTAACATTATTGCTTTTATTTCAGTTTTAGACAAATATGATCCTGTAGGATTATTTGGATTAGCAATATAAATTAATTTAGTTGCAGGGGTCAGCTGATCACAAATTGATTTAACAGTTAATTTATAATTTATCTCCTTTGCTAATTTTGAAACTGAGCCAACAATTTTAGTAATAATTGAATACATCGCAAATCCATTTTCTGAATGAATTATTTCATCTCCAGATTGACAAAATGATAAAGCGGCAAAGAGTAATGTTTCATCTGAACCACAACCTAAAACAATTTGTTCAGCCTCTATCTTATGAAATTTAGCTAATTCTTTTCTTAATGTATGTCCGCTAATTTCAGGGTATTTATTTAAAGATCTGATGTCAAAATTCGAGTCTATTTTATTACTTGGTCCAAATGGATTTTCATTAGAAGAAAGCTTTATTATTTTTTTAGCTCCCTTAATTTTTGACTTACCCCCTTTATAAATTGAAATTTTTTCAATACTTCTTTTTGTTATTATTGGCGATAAAAAATTAATTTGTAATTTTGAAGAAGCTTCAAATAATTCTCTCCATATACGTATTATAGAATCTTTAGAATATTTTCCTTTATATAAACTAAGAATACGATTAAGAATTAACCCTTCTCTGTTTTCATCTATTACACTCTTTAAAGGATTTTTTAGTTTACCTATCTTTGTTACAACATATGAGCGCTTATCAAGGATATCTAGCAGTTGATTATCCAACTTATTAATTTCATCACGTAAAATTTCTATTTCTTTTTTAGACATATTATTATTTTAAAGATCTTTACAAACTATCTTATCATAAATCAAAAAAAACTCTCATTTATTGGTTAAAAAATGACTTTTATTGACTTAGAAACTTGAATGATTTAAAAGAACTATTACACCGATTTGTAACAGCTTGCGGGTGTGTATCTGAAAACAGCTAAAGCGATGATACCCCGATACCCCTCTCGTTAAGTAGTTTTTTGGTAAAACATTATGAACAAAAGTATCAATATTTTTAAAAATTTTGAATTACAATGCTTAATAGCTGAATTTTCAGATATTTCCCTTAAGCTAGATTCTAGCATCAAGATAAATAATTTTAAAATAGCATATAAAACATTTGGTACTTTAGATGCTAACAAAAGTAATGCTATATTAATTTGCCATGCTCTTACTGGAGATCAATATGTGTCAGGTATTAATCCTATAACAAAAAAAGATGGTTGGTGGTCAAGAATGGTTGGACCAAATAAGCCAATAGATACAAATAAATATTTTATTATATGTCCAAATGTATTGGGTGGATGTTCGGGAACAACTGGCCCGAAAGAAATAAATATGGAAACCAATCTTATATTTGGAAGAAAATTTCCTTCAATTACTATAAAAGACATGGTTAAGGCACAAAATTATTTAATTGAAGCGCTTTCAATAAAAAAATTATTTGCAGTGGTAGGGGGGTCTATGGGGGCAATGCAAGCCCTTCAATGGTCAATTGATTTTCCTGAAAAGATTAATAATATAATTCATATAGCAGGAGCACTAAAACACTCAGCTCAAAATATTGCTTTTCATGAAGTTGGCAGACAAGCAATTATGAATGATATTAACTGGAACATGGGTTCATATATTAAAAAAAACACTATTCCTGAAAAGGGTTTGGCTGTGGCAAGAATGATTGCACATATTACTTATTTATCAGATGATGCGATGCATAGAAAGTTTGGGAGAAAGTTACAATCACGAGATATTATTTCTTTTGGCTTTGATGCAGATTTTCAGATTGAAAGTTATCTAAGATACCAAGGGAGGTCTTTTGTTGATCGCTTTGATGCAAATAGCTACTTATATTTAACACGTGCTATGGATTATTTTGAAGTAGGAAAAAAATTTTCAAACTCTATTGAATTTCCTAAAATGAAAAATCAACATATTAACTATTTAATTGTATCATTTACTTCTGACTGGTTATTTCCAACATTACAAAATAAAGAAATTGTTAAAATTTTAAATTATTTTAATAGAAATGTAAGCTTTACTGAAATAGAAACTGATAAAGGGCATGATAGTTTTTTATTGGACGAACCTGAGTTAGATGAAATAATTAACGGTTTTTTAAATAGCAATTTTAATAAAATAAATTAGAGTTAAGGGTAGTAAAATGAGTATAAGAAAAGATTGGAAATTAATAGAAATTTTAATCAAAGATAATTCTCGTGTTTTAGATATAGGATGTGGTGAAGGTGGCTTAATTTCTCAACTGGAAAAAAATATTAAAGCAAAAACTAATGGAATTGAAGTTAATGCAGATCTTGCTCGCAAAGCAATTGCAAGTGGCTATAATGTTATTGAAGGAAATGCTGAATTAGATCTTAATCAATATTCAAATCAAAGTTTTGATTATGTAATTTTGAGTCAAACATTGCAAGCAATGGTTAAACCAAAAGAGGTGTTAACAGAATTATTAAGAATTGGTCAAAAAGCTATAGTTTCTTTTCCTAATTTTGGTCACTGGAAAATTCGTCTTCAATTATTATTTTCAGGAAAAATGCCTAAAACAAAAGGCTTACCTTATTCATGGTATGAAACACCCAATATACATTTTTTTACTATCAAAGATTTTCAAGACCTTTGCAAGGAGCTAAATATAATTATAGAAAAAAGTATTGCTCTTACAGGTAAAGGAAGGCAATTTGAAATTTCTCCAGGGATCTCTTATGCAAATTTATTTACAAGCGAAGCAATTTTTTTATTAAGTTATAAAAATTTTGAACCTATTAAAATTAAAACTAAGCAGAAATCTTTTTCAAGAAACTCTGCTCTAGCTTCATAAAAACAATGAACTTAATTTCGGTTGTTTGCATACCTCAGCTTAATGACAATTATAGTTTTGCGATAATAAATAATTCTAATGTAATTATAGTTGATCCAGCTGAAGATACCTCAATTATAAAATACATTAAAAAAAATAACCTTATACTTAAAGCAATATTGATTACCCATCATCACAATGACCATACTGCAGGAATAAAAGGAATACTTAATTATCGAAAAGTAGATGTTTATAGTCCAAATAAAAAAATTAATGGCACTTCAAAAATAATAAAAGATGGAGATTTGATTGATTTGAATTTTATTGAAATTGAAGTAATATCAACTCCAGGACATACACTTGACCATATTATTTTTTATAATAAAATTAATAAAATTCTCTTTTCAGGAGATACTCTTTTTCGTTTTGGTTGTGGAAGAATATTTGAGGGCACTAATGAACAAATGTTTCAATCTATAAAAAAAATACACTCTCTTGATGATGGAACTATAGTTTATTGTGGGCATGAATATACATTGAATAATTTAAATTTTTTAATTTCAGCGTTTCCTGATAACTTAGATTTAATTTATGAAAAAACTAAGATTGAGAGACAATTATCAATGAATGGAAGGTCTATTCCTTTCAGACTTGACGAGGAAAAGAAGCTAAATCCTTTTTTATCAACTAAATCAAAAGCATTTAATGTATTTAAAAATGAGAAAAACTTCACAGATATTGAAATATTTTCATATTTGAGAGATTTAAAGAATAAATTCTAGCAAATAACTTAAAAATATATGAAAATATTCTATATTTTTATTTGACTATTATCGTTTAAGGCTATAAATCCCTGCTTTTCTAGGATAAAATATGTTAGCAATATTCAAAACAGGCGGTAAACAATACTCAGTAAAAGCTGGACAAATTCTTAAAGTAGAAAAACTTGAAGGTAGTAAAGGTGAAAGTATTTCATTTAATAAAATACTTTCAGTAAGCGATAGTACAAATCATGCATTTGGAACTCCTGTATTAGAAGGGGCCACTATTGAAGCTAAAATTTTGGATCAAATTCGAGATAAGAAAATTATAGTTTTTAAAAAACGTCAAAGACAAAATTATCGTCATACACAAGGACATAGACAATATCTTACAGTACTTCAAATTGAATCTATTACATATCTTGATAAAAAATCATCTGCTATTACAAAAACAGTTATTAACGAAAAAAATACAAAAGAAAATGAGAATAAGGTAAAAAAAATTGAAACAAAAGAAAATGCTACCCCAAAAAAAAAGGTAGCCGTTAAAAAAAAGGTAGCCGTTAAAAAAACAGCTATCAAGAAAAAAATAGCGCCTAAAACTAAAACAAAAAAATAGGATAATGCATGGCAACTAAAAAAGCTGGTGGAAGTTCTAGAAATGGTCGTGACTCGGCAGGTAGAAGACTTGGAGTAAAAAAATTTGGTGGGCAAGTAGTAATCTCTGGAAATATTATTGTCCGTCAAAGAGGTACTAAATTTCATCCAGGTTTAAACGTTGGTATAGGAAAAGATCATACAATATTTGCAACAAAAGATGGCAAGGTAGCATTTAAAAAAACAAGAACCAGAACTTTTATTTCTGTAGTTCCCGCATAAATATTTAGGAGTAAAGAACTCCTTTTTTTCATGAAATTTCTTGATCAAGCAAAAATTTACATTGCATCTGGCAAAGGTGGTAGAGGTTGTGTTAGTTTTAGACGAGAAAAATATATTGAATATGGTGGACCTAATGGAGGAAATGGAGGCAGAGGAGGAAATATTGTTATTGTAACTGATCCCAACCTAAATACTTTAATAGATTTTCGCTATCAACAACATTTTAAAGCAAAAAAGGGCGGGGATGGAAAGGGGAAAAACCAAACAGGGGCCGGAGGGGAAGATTTGGTAATTAAAGTTCCTCCTGGAACTGAAATATATAATGATGATAAAAGCGTTCTTCTTGCAGACCTTACAAAAAAAGATCAAAAAATGATATTTGCAACTGGTGGTAAGGGGGGTGTGGGAAATACAAATTTCAAATCTTCTACAAATCAAGCGCCTCGTCGATTTACATTTGGCGGAGAAATTGAAGAAAAATATTTATGGCTTTCTTTAAAATTATTTGCTGACATCGGAATTATAGGTAAACCAAATGCTGGAAAATCAACATTGTTATCCAAAATATCCGGAGCTACACCAAAAATTGCTGATTATCCTTTTACTACTCTTCATCCTATTCTTGGAGTTATTCGTCAATATGATGAAGAATTAGTTCTTGCCGATATACCTGGATTAATTGAAGGTGCACATGAAGGAAAAGGCCTTGGGGATCAATTTTTGGCCCATATAGAGAGATGTAAAATACTTCTTCATATTTTGGATTGTTCAGATAAAAATATTCTTAAAAACTATATAACAATTCACAATGAGTTAAAAAAATATGGTAAAAATCTGAATCAAAAAAAAGAGATTATTGCTTTAAGTAAAATGGAATTAGCAGGTGATGAAATATATAAAATAAGCGGTATTATTCAAAAAAAAACAGGAATTAAACCAATTCCATTTTCTAGCTTTTCTAAAAATAGTTTAATTACACTAACATCAGAACTGTTCGGGATAATTAAAAAATTGGATGATTAATAAATTTAAAAAAATTGTAGTTAAAATTGGATCTTCATCTATAGTTAATGAAAAAACTAGAAAAATCAAAAGTAGTTGGCTTCGAACTTTATGTAAAGATATTTATTCTATTCACCCTAATCAAAAAATTATTATAGTATGCTCGGGGGCAATTGCTCTTGGGTCAAAATTTATTGATAATAAACCCTTGAGACGTCTTGAAGACAAACAGGCAGCAGCCGCCATTGGACAAATTAAACTATCAAAACATTGGGAACAAACATTAAAAAAAAATAAGATTGACACTGCCCAAATATTACTGACATTAGATGATAGTGAAATACGTCGTCGATATTTAAATATTAGAAAAACAATAAATGCTTTACTTAAAAAAAATATTATTCCTATTATTAATGAAAATGATTCAGTTGCCACAGAAGAAATTCGTTTTGGAGATAATGATCGTCTTGCAGCTCGTGTCGCTCAAATGATTGATGCTGATTTATTGATTCTGTTAAGTGATGTAGATGGACTCTATTCTGAAAGCCCAGTTAATAATAAAAAAGCTAAAAAAATTCAGGAGGTGTTCCAAGTTGATTCGCATATAGAAAAAATGGCTAACACCAAACTATCTTCTTTAGGAAGTGGTGGAATGACAACAAAAATTTGGGCAGCAAAGATATGCATGAACTCCGGATGTTCAACTGTAATAAGTCATAGTAATAAAAAAAGACCCCTGAGAGATATTAATAAAATTAACTCAACTTGGTTTCATGCTTTAAAAACACCTAAATCTAATAGAAAACAGTGGTTACTTAATCACCTACATCCCTCTGGTACAATAATTATTGATCAAGGTGCATTAGAGGCTGTACAAAATAATAAAAGTTTATTACCTGCTGGAGTCATCGAAATAAAAGGAAAATTTAGCAGAGGGGATGTAATTAGTATTCTCAATCAAAAAGATAATAAAATTGGTATTGGCGTATCAGCTTACGATTCTAGTGATGCAAAAAAAATAGTTGGAAAAAATAGCAAAGACATTAAAGATGTACTGGGTTATGAAGGAAGGGATGAAATCGTCCACAAAGACGATCTCGTAAAAATAAATTAATGAAAATTAAAGAATCGGTTTTAAATTTAGGTATTAAAGCAAAAAAAGCTTCAGTTCTTTTATCAAATGTTTCAGGTGATAAAAAAAACTTAGCTTTAATGGAGCTCAAAAAAAATTTAAAAAATTATGAAAATGAATTAATAAAAGTAAATATTAAAGATATTGAAAATGCTAAAAAAATGAATTTATCTTCTTCTATGATAGATCGTCTAACTCTTAATGCCAAAGGGATAGAAAACATTATTGCAAGTTTGGACGAAATTATTAAATTACCTAACCCTGTGGGACACATAATATCTCAATGGGATAGACCAAACGGTCTAAATATTCAAAAAATATCTGTCCCACTTGGCGTTATAGGAATTATTTATGAATCAAGACCTAACGTTACAGTTGATGCATCGGCAATAGCAATAAAAGCTGGTAATACAGTTATATTAAGGGGGGGTAAGGACAGTTACTTCACATCGCATAAACTAAAAGACATTATTGATGAGTCTTTTACTTCAGTAGGTCTTCCTGAAAATGTTGTTCAAATGATTAACTCTCCTGAAAGAAGCGCGGTAGATGAAATGCTTCAGCTAGATCAATATATCGACGTTATAATTCCTAGAGGAGGAAAAGGATTAATAAAAAACATAAAAGAAAAAAGTTCTATTCCTATAATCAAACATCTTGATGGAATTTGCCATCTTTTTATTGAAAAAAATGCTAATCTAATAAAAGCAAAAAATATAATATTTAATAGTAAAATGAGGAGGCCTGGAATTTGTGGGGCTGCTGAAACATTATTAATTGATAAAAGTCTTTCCGAACATATAATTTATTTAATTCAACCGCTCATAGATGAAAAATGTGAAATAAGAGGTGATAAATTTATATCGGGGCTAAACCCTATTTTTAAAAAAGCCAATGAAGAAGATTGGGCAACAGAGTATTTGGACAAAATTATTTCTGTTAAATTAGTAAATGGAACAAAAGAAGCAATTGAACATATTAATAAATATTCTTCAGGTCATACAGAATCTATAGTCACTGAAAACAAGGAGATTTTTGAAAATTTTTATAAACAAATAGATAGTGCTATAATTTTACAAAATGCATCTACACAATTTGCAGACGGAGGAGAATTTGGTTTTGGAGCAGAAATTGGAATTTCTACTGACAAACTCCATGTAAGAGGTCCTGTTGGTGCCGAACATTTAATAAGCTTTAAATATGTTGTTCGTGGTAATGGCCAAGTGAGACCTTAATTGAAAAGCATAGGCTTATTAGGCGGATCTTTTGACCCCCCACATAAAGGGCATTTATATATATCATTAGAAGCTAAAAAAATTCTAAATCTTGATGAAATATGGTGGTTAATAACACCTCAAAATCCTTTAAAAATTTCTAAACCAGCGACATATAAAGAGCGTATTAAAAATTGCCAACAAATTACAAAAGGTCAGCCAATTAAAATTACCGAAATTGAGAGAAGAATTAAATCTAAATATTCATACCAATCAATAAATTATATTCAAAATCATTACAAAAATATTAAATTTTTTTGGCTTATGGGCGCTGATAATTTAATTAACTTTAATGAATGGCAAAACTGGCGACAAATTTTTAATGATATTTCTATTGTAGTTTTTAAAAGACATGGATATAATAATAAAGCCTTGAATAGCAAAGCCAATAAAACTTTTTCACAATTTTACATAAATGAAAATCCGATTAAAAAAAAAAATTTTTCTAAACTCCCTTCCTGGTCTTGGATTAATAATAGGGAGATTAAAATATCTTCAACAGAAATTCGTAAACAAAGAGAAAAATTGAGGAAATTTTATTAAAACTGAACCTGATCTTGTTGAGAAAATTAGCATAATTCTTGATGATGCAAAAGCTGAAAATATAAGTATTGTTGACTTAAAAAACAAAACTTCTATAGCGGATTTCTTTGTAATTGCCACCTGTCGCTCCAGCAGGCACGCCAACTCAACTGCCGATGAAGTAATTCATAAATTAAAAAAAATTGGCATTAAGTGCCCAATACCAGCAGGACGACCTTTATGTGATTGGGTGATTGTTGATGTTGGGGAAATAATTATCCACTTATTTAGATCTGAAATAAGAGAATTGTATAGTTTAGAAAAATTATGGGGTATGAATTTTGATAGTTTAGATAATCACAGTGCTTAAATATATAAACGTGCCTATAATAAAATAAATTTATGAAAAAAATAATCTATGGAATCTTAATTTTAGTTTTAGCTACAAATACGATTCAACTTCAAGCTGCCACAAAAAATAAAGAAACTTATGAAAATCTTGATTTATTCGGTCAAGTTTTTATGCGTGTTCGCTCTCAATATGTGGACGAGGTTACTGATGAAGAATTAATTGAGAAAGCAATTGATGGAATGCTAACAGGTCTTGACCCACACTCTAGTTATATGAACGAAGAAGTGTGGGAAGAAATGCAAACGGACACTAGGGGAAAATTTGGAGGTCTTGGAATTGAGATTACTATGGAAGATGGTTTCGTAAAAGTAATATCTCCAATAGAAGATACTCCAGCCTTTAAAGCTGGAATTTTAGCGGGAGATTTTATAATTCAAATTGATGAAACTCCTGTTTTTGGCTTAACACTCAATGAAGCTGTTGATTTAATGAGAGGCGATAAAGGCCAACCAATTACAATCACTATTTCTAGGAACGGCTCTGAACCATTTAAAATTAAATTGATAAGGGATATTATAAAAATTCAATCAGTTAAACATAAAATAATAAGAAATATTGGCTATCTTCGTATTACTTCTTTTACTGAACAAACCGAATCTGGATTAATTAAATCTATAAAAAACATACAAAAGGAAATGGATAATAAACAGATTGGATTTATTTTAGATCTCCGATCTAATCCAGGTGGGCTATTATTACAATCAGTTAAAGTCAGTGATTTGTTTTTAGAAAAAGGAGAAATTGTTTCTACAAGAGGAAGAGATAAAAAAGATATAGAACGTTATCGAGCCAAAAAAGGAGATATTATAAATGGGCAATCTCTCATAGTTCTTATTAATGGAGGATCTGCCTCCGCTTCTGAAATAGTTGCTGGAGCATTAAAAGATCACAAACGCGCAATAATTGTAGGAACAAAATCTTTTGGCAAAGGGTCTGTACAAACAATAATTCCTTTCAAAAGATCAAACACAAATAAAACTACTGCTGGGATACGACTAACTACAGCAAGATATTATACACCATCAGGAGAATCAATTCAGGGAAAAGGAATCAGTCCTGACATAATTATTGAACAGGGAAAATTTGAGTCACTTGAATTTAAACGTATATCAGAAGCAGATTTAAAAGATTCTCTTGATAATGAAAAAAATAAATCTGAGGTTTTGGAAGAAGATAAAGAAAAAGATAAAAAAGAAGATTTTAATTCAGATTATCAATTATCGCGCGCCCTAGATCTTATTCACGCCATTTCAATATACGACGATACTTTAAAGGAAAATTAATGAGCAAAGAATATAGACGTTGTGTTGGAATGATGATTTTAAATAACAAAAATAATATATTGGTTGGTAGTCGCTTAGATAATCCTAGTGGATATTGGCAAATGCCACAAGGTGGAATTGATAAAAATGAGGATCCTGAAGAAGCGGTATGGAGAGAAATGATGGAGGAAATTGGAACTAATAATGCAACTCTTATAAAATATTCATTAGAATGGCTTAACTATAACATTCCAGAAAATATATTAAAAAATCTACCTTGGGGAAAAAAATATATTGGACAAACTCAAAAGTGGTTTGTTTTTCGCTACACTGGAAAAGATAGTGATATAAACATAAACACAGAAAATCCAGAATTTAGTAAATGGAAGTGGATAAAACATGAATCACTTGTAGAAAATATTGTGCCATTTAAGAAAAAACTTTATTTAAAAATATTAAAAGAATTTAAAAATATATTTGCAAATAACTAAGATATTTTAAATTAACTGAAGATATGTTTTAAGAGAAATATATTAAAAAAGACCTAATAAAAGCTTCATTGAATAAAAAATAAAACCAAGACCTACTAAACCATTAATCGGCTTATAAAGTCTCATATATATTTTGCTTGCAACTCTAGTTGAAAAAACTGTTGCAAACATAAAGTGGCCTGTAAAAGAAGTTATTCCAGCCATTAAAGAAAATATAACAATATTATAAAAACTATTTGCTACGATGGGAAAAAGAGAAATCACAGCAAGCCAGGTTGTCATCATTTTAGGATTAGCAATCAACACAAAAAAAGCTTGCTTAAAAGCTCTTTTTTTATCTACATTTTGAAGAACCTCTAATTTTGCAGAATGATATAGTGCCTTTTGAATATATCGTTTTGCAAAATATAATAAAAAAAAAACACCTACGAAAGTCATTCCTGTATAAATTATAGGCACCTTATAAAATAATATTGCAGCTCCAAATAATGATGCTAATGATGTTATAATAACTCCTAATCCTGTAGCTAAAGCACATGCTATTCCTGAGGAGCGCCCAGATCCCATTGAAGTCGCAATTGTATTTAAAACGTTAGGTCCGGGAATAAAAACATTAAGAATAAAAAAACCAAGTGCAGGTAGAAAAATTATTAAAGAAATACCAAAATTATACAAAAAAAATTTTAATATTTATAGTTTTTCATAGTAAGAAGAATTTAAAGCCTTAATCTTAGATTTGGCAATTAAAAGTTTAAACTTTTCTTCTTCACTATCTTGATCTCCCATTTTCTGAATAATATTTTCAATACTAGATTTATCAAGATTTTTAATTTCATCAACTCCTTCTGCTAAAATAATACATTTTTCTGGATTAATCTCAGCAAAACCTCCAACAACAAAAAAAGAATTTAATAAAATTTTATCTTCTCCATATACCATTATTCTTCCCGGTCTAAGAGATAATAAAACTTTACTATGCCCAGGAAGAACACCAATATCTCCATCTTTACCAGGCACTATAATCATTCCCACTTCATCATTAAACAGAAATTTTTCAGGAGAAACAAGGTCAAAAGAAATAGTTGTCATTTAAGCAGCTTCCGCTTCTAATTTTTTTGATTTCTCAATTGCCTCTTCCATTCCACCTACCATATAAAAAGCAGCTTCTGGCATGTGATCATACTCACCTTTTACTAAACCATCAAAACTTTTAATAGTATCCTCTAAATCAACATATTTTCCAGGAGATCCTGTAAAAATTTCTGCGACAAAAAAAGGTTGGCTTAAAAATTTTTCAATTTTTCTCGCACGAGCAACTGTTAATTTATCTTCCTCTGATAATTCATCCATACCTAAGATTGCAATAATATCTTGAAGGCTTTTGTAAGTTTGAAGAACACGCTGAACTTCACGGGCAACACGATAATGATCATCTCCTACTACTTTGGGATCTAATATTCGTGACGTTGAATCGAGAGGATCCACAGCGGGATAAATTCCTTTTTCAGAAATTGCTCTATTTAGTACGGTTGTAGCATCTAAGTGAGCAAATGATGTTGCTGGAGCAGGATCTGTTAAATCATCTGCTGGAACATAAATTGCCTGAACTGAAGTAATTGAACCTTTTTTGGTTGTTGTAATTCGTTCTTGTAGAGCACCCATATCTGTAGCTAAAGTTGGTTGATATCCAACGGCTGATGGAATACGACCCAAAAGAGCAGACACTTCCGATCCTGCTTGTGTAAAACGAAAAATATTATCAACAAAAAACAAAACATCTTGGCCTTCCTCATCTCTAAAATATTCTGCCTGAGTTAATCCAGATAAAGCAACACGCGCTCTTGCTCCAGGAGGCTCATTCATCTGACCATACACTAGAGCAACTTTTGATTTATCTCCTTCAAGATCAATAATACCTGATTCAATCATTTCATGATAAAGATCATTTCCTTCACGAGTACGCTCTCCTACACCCGCAAACACTGAATAACCACCGTGGCCTTTTGCAATGTTGTTAATTAATTCCATAATTAAAACAGTTTTTCCAACACCTGCTCCACCAAATAGACCAATTTTACCACCCCTTACATATGGAGCCAATAAATCAACAACTTTAATACCAGTTACCAGAACCTCTGTTTCTGTTGATTGGTCAACAAACTCAGGTGCAGAACGATGAATAGGGTATCTTTTTGAAGTTTTAATAGGCCCTCTTTCATCAACTGGATCCCCAATTACATTCATAATACGACCAAGAGTTTCAGGACCAACAGGCATAGTAATAGGGGATCCTGAGTCTGTAGCGCTTTGACCTCTTACCAATCCTTCAGTAGAATCCATTGCAATTGTACGTACAACATTCTCTCCTAAATGCTGCGCAACCTCTAAAATTAGTTTTGTGCCATTGTTGTCAACCTCCAAAGCATTCATAATTCTAGGAAGTTCTTCTTCAAATGATACATCCACAACCGCACCTAGTACTTGTGAAATTTTTCCTATTAAGTTATTCGCCATAATGTCCCCCTTTTAAACTGATTCGGCTCCTGAAATTATTTCAATTAATTCTTTTGTTATAACTGCTTGTCTAGTCCTATTGTAAACAAGAGTTAAACTATCAATCATCTCTCCAGCATTTCTTGTTGCATTGTCCATTGCGGCCATTCTAGCACCTTGTTCTCCAGCATTACTTTCAAGTAAAACTTTAAATAATTGTATAGATACATTTTTTGGCAACAAATCTTTTAATATAGTTTCTTCATCTGGTTCATAAGAATAGATAGAGGTATCTTTTTGTTTTTTATTCTCGTTAATATTTTTTTCTGATTTTTCAATATTTAAAGGAATTAATTGTTGGTGAGTAACCTCTTGAGATATCACTGATTTAAATTTATTATAAACAATAATACATTTATCAAAGTTGCCACCAAAGTACAAATCTTGAATTTTATTAGAAATGTTTAAAGCTATATTATAATCTACCCCCGAAGAACCGAGATCAGCAAAACTTTCAACAATTTTTTCTTTCATTATTCTATTAAAAAAATCTCTACTTTTTTTACCAACAGGTAATAGTTGTACAGATTTCCCCTCAGCCTCCAGTGATTTGACAAATTTAGTTACATCACGATTAATACTACTGTTAAAACCACCGCACAAACCTCTGTCAGCTGTTACAGGGACCACAAGATATCGTTCATCTTTTCCAGTTCCTGTTAACAATTTAATAACACCCTCGCCAGAAGTTGCTGAAGAAGCTAATGAAAAGAGCATTTCCTCCAAACGAGAGGAGTAAGGTCTTGCAGCCTCAGCTTTTTCCTGGGATCTACGCAACTTACTTGCTGCTACCATTTTCATAGCAGAGGTTATTTTTTTTGTCGATCCAACTGAGTTAATTTGAGTTTTTATATCTTTTAAAGTTGGCATAAATTAATTATTTTGAAATTTTTCTACAAATGTATCTAAAAACAATTTTAATTTTTTCTCATTGTCTGAAGATAATTCTTTTTCATTAGCAATAGCCTCTAAAAGATCTGAATGATTAGCTCTAATTTCATCATGAACTTCAGATTCAAACTGAACAACTTCATTAACATTTATTTTATCTAAATAACCTTTTACACCAGCATAAATAGATACAACTTGTTCTGAGACAGTAAGAGGTGAATATTGACCTTGCTTTAACAATTCAACTAAACGTACACCTCTATCTAAAAGCTGTCTTGTCGAAGCATCAAGATCTGATGAGAACTGAGCAAATGCTGCCATTTCCCTATATTGTGCGAGTTCCAATTTTACAGGTCCGGCAATTTTTTTCATTGCCTTTGTTTGTGCTGCTGAACCAACGCGACTAACGGAAAGGCCAACATTGATTGCAGGACGAATACCAGAAAAAAATAAATCTGTTTCTAAAAATATCTGTCCATCAGTAATTGAAATTACATTTGTTGGGATATATGCTGACAAATCTCCTGCCTGTGTTTCAATGATAGGCAGTGCAGTTAAACTCCCACCCCCATGTTTATCACTCATTTTTGCCGCTCTCTCAAGCAAACGACTATGAATATAAAATACATCACCTGGATATGCTTCGCGTCCTGGTGGGCGACGAAGTAAAAGAGACATTTGCCTATAAGCAACTGCTTGCTTTGATAAATCATCATAAACTATAAGAGCATGCATTCCGTTATCACGAAAATATTCACCCATAGTACAACCTGTATAAGCAGATAAAAATTGAAGGGGGGCTGGTTCAGATGCTGTTGCACTTACTACAATTGTATATTCTAGAGCTCCATTATCTTCGAGTGTTTTTACAATCTGAGCTACCGTAGATCTTTTTTGACCTATTGCCACATAAATACAATATAATTTTTCTTTTTCATTTTTTGATTGATTAATAGTTTTTTGATTTAAAATCGTATCAATAGCAACTGCTGTTTTCCCCGTTTGACGGTCTCCAATAATTAACTCACGTTGACCGCGGCCAACAGGAACGAGCGCATCAAGGGCTTTAATACCAGTCTGCATAGGCTCGGTAACACTTTGGCGAGGAATTATTCCAGGAGCTTTAATTTCTATTCTGCTTCTATTCTGAGATTTTATTGGGCCCTTTCCATCAATTGGATTTCCTAATCCATCAACTACACGTCCTAATAATTCTTTACCAACAGGAACATCAACAATTTCACCAGTACGCTTAACTGTGTCTCCTTCTTTTATACCAGTATCATCACCAAAAATACTAACGCCAACATTATCCATTTCCAGATTAAGAGCCATTCCTTTAATTCCTCCTGGAAACTCTACCATCTCACCTGCCTGAACTTTATCTAATCCATACACACGAGCAATACCA
>Ga0114999_10004206_pt1 | contig 17582 bp, 17 predicted proteins | sample ArcticOcean_MG_C_3_FD_89820 | JGI IMG/M metagenome (GOLD analysis project Ga0114999, IMG submission 89820) | Marine microbial communities from western Arctic Ocean - ArcticOcean_MG_CB8_126 | ecosystem: Environmental > Aquatic > Marine > Oceanic | place: Arctic Ocean: Canada Basin | collected...
CTTCACGGATTCCAATTGTGGGTAAATATGCCTGCAAAATTAAAAATGAATAAGCCTGAATACATCTACATAGACTCTAAGCAAATGCAGATTCACAAAGATTCAGATAAAAAAATAAAAACAATTGCTGGAAAATTTGGTACCGCTGAAGGTCCTGTTAAAAATCACAATGTTGAACCAGTATATTTTGATATTGAGCTTGAAAAGGATAAAGAGTTTAATTTTGATCTCCCCTCTACACATAATTCTTTTATTTATTTAATTGAGGGAGAAATAAAAATTGGTGATGAAAATCATAATAAAGTTAATGGCTCTACATTAATACTTCTTACAAAAGGTGATTATCTAAAAGTTAATGGTATCACTAAGGCAAAATTTTTACTAATATCCGGAAAACCAATTGGCGAAACTATAGCTAGAGGTGGACCATTCGTTATGAATACTAAACAAGAAATTCTTCAAGCTGTTGAGGATTATCAAAGTGGAAATTTTGTACAAAAATGACAAGGGTTGTAAAAATTGAAAAAACTGGTGGTCCAGAAGTTTTAAAACTAAAAACAGTTAATTTAGAAAAACCTAAGCCAGAAGAAGTTACTATTGAACATAAAGCTATAGGCTTAAATTTTATAGACACTTATCATCGTTCTGGCTTATATCCTATCGAATTACCATCTGGCATAGGAGCAGAAGGTGCCGGCATAATAAAAGAGGTAGGATCAAAAGTAGACGGTTTTTCAGTTGGTGATAAAGTTGCTTACGTGGGGACACCACTTGGAGCATATTCAACAGAGAGAAATTATCCTACTAAAAATTTAATAAAAGTACCTGAGGAAATTAGTCTTGAAGTTGCAGCTACACTTATGACAAAGGGTTTAACAGCATACTATTTGCTATTTAAAACTTACCCTATCTCATCAAATGAAACTTTATTATTTCATGCTGCTGCGGGAGGTGTCGGACAAGTTTTTTGTCAATGGGCAAAAAGTTTAGGTTGTAAAGTTATAGGAACAGTCGGGTCAGATGAAAAAATAAATATAGCAAAAAAAAACGGTTGCGATTTTGTAATTAATTACTCAAAAGATGATTTTGCAAAAAAGGTTTTAGAGCTAACCAAAGGAATGGGCGTTAATGTAGTTTATGATGGCGTAGGAAAAAATACATTTCACAAATCGATTGAGTGTTTAAAAACAAGAGGAATGATGATTTCTTTTGGTAATGCTTCAGGCTCTCTAGAAAATATTGATGTTAAAAAAAGTATACAACCAAAAGGTCTTTATTTTACAAGGCCATCTATGTGGCACTATTTAAGCACAAAGGATGAAATACAAGAGGGAGCTAACAAACTTTTTGAAAGAATTAAATTAGGAAAAATTAAAATAGAAATATTTAAAAAATATAGGTTAGATGAGGTTGGACAAGCTCATAAAGATTTAGAATCTAGAAAAATTATAGGCTCAGCCATTATAACTCCCTAATCTAAATTAATATTTTCACGAATCGCATTGATTATAAATTCTCCATTTGTTATTTACAGATCAAATATCAAATGAAAAAAATAAAAATTTTCATCGATCTAACTAGATTAAATAAACCAATTGGTTTTATGCTTTTGTTTTGGCCGTGTGCTTGGGGTCTGAGTCTAGGATATTACTACAATGGTGAAACATCGCTATATATCAAATATATTATTTTATTTTTTTTAGGGTCTGTATTAATGCGAAGCGCAGGATGTATTGTTAATGATATAGTTGATAAAGATTTAGATAAAAAAGTTAAAAGAACAAAAATACGATCAATACCCTCTGGTAAAATTTCAATTTTATTATCTTTAATTTATGTAATCATTTTATGCTTAATTGCTTTTTTAATACTTTTGCATTTTAATTGGCTTACATTTGTGCTTGGTGTAAGTTCAATGGCTTTAGCTTTCACTTACCCTTTCATGAAAAGAATTACTTATTGGCCACAACTTTTTTTAGGTCTAACTTTTAATTGGGGAATTATAATGGGGTGGACATCCATGACAAATAATATCTCGCTTACGCCTGTAATTTTATATCTTTCAGCCGTGTTTTGGACACTCGGCTATGACACCATATACGGGCTTCAAGATATGCATGATGATGAAATAATTGGTGTTAAATCAACATCCATTAAGTTTAAAAAGAATTTAAAACTTTTTGTTGGAAGCTGTTATTGCTTATGCGTTCTGTTTATTTTAATAATGTTCTTCATGATGGAAATAAATAAATATCTTTTGTTCTTAGCTATACCTTTTTCTTTATCTTTAATTTATCAAATAAAAAATCTTAAAGTAAATAGTCAAAAATCCTGCTTTAAAACTTTTAAAAATAATAATACTACAGGTTTGCTAATTTTTTTATTCATTTTTTCTTTTAATCTTTTATGAAATATTCTGAAATTAAAAAAAATTTAATAAGATTATGGCATTCGTACATTAAAAAGCATACTTCAAAATTAATACTATCACTTTTTTTATCATTTGGTGTGGCAGGCGGTACAGCTGCGATAGCTTACCTGCTTGATCCAGCTATAAAAAGAATTTTCATAGATCAGGATATGCGAATGATTATTTTTATTCCATTTGCAATTGTGATAGCATTTTCTGTTAAAGGCCTATCTTTATATTTTGCCAGAACTATTTTAATTAGAGTGTCCAATGAAGTTGTAAAAGAACTTCAAGTGAAGGTAACATCATGTATTCTTAAATCAGATGTTACTACAATAGAATCAAAACATTCTGGAAAATATATAGCTAATGTTGTGTATGATTCTCTTTTAGTGAGCCAATTAGTTAGTTCTGGTATTTTAAATGTAATGAAAGATACACTAACCTTATCTGTGTTAATTGGTTTAATGTTTTATCAAAATTGGAAACTTGCTTTTTTTGCATTAATTATGATGCCGATATCAGCGATGGTTGCGAAGTCACTAGGAAAAAGAATTGGAAAAGCAGTAGAACAAAGTTCAAAAATTGAAGGAAGTTTAACCGCCTATTTAAGTGAAATACTTAAGGCCGCTAGAATGATTAAAATTTATCAACAAGAAGATTTTGAATACAAAAGATCTCAAGAAAAAATAACTTTAAGAATGAATATACAAAATAAAATTGGTTTTATCATGATTAGAGCTACACCAATTATGGAAATTTTAACTGGTTTCATGATTGCGGGTTTTATTTATTACTCTGGGCTTATGATCATAAGTGGAGAAATGGCAATAAACAATTTTTTCTCATTTTTAACAGCTATGATGTTGGCGTACCAACCTATCAGATCTTTAGCGACAATTAATATGCTTTTTAACCAAGGGGCCGTTGGGGCAGCAAGAGTTTTTGAAATTTTTGATAATGAGCCAACTATTAAGGAGATTGACACTGCTGAAGATTTAGAAATTAAAAAAGGTGGAATAGAATTTGATAATGTAACTTTTACCTACCCAAGAACTACGGCACAAGCGATAAAAAAAATTAATATTTCGATCACAGGCGGAACGACAGCTGCTCTAGTGGGACATAGTGGAGCAGGGAAAAGTACAATAATTAATCTGCTTCCAAGATTTTATGATCCTAAAGATGGAAATATAAGTATTGATGGACAGGATATTTGTAATGTAACACTTTCTTCTTTAAGAAAAAATATATCTATGGTTAGCCAAGATATAATTTTATTTGATGATTCAATTCGTGCAAACATAGCTTATGCGAATATGAATGCTTCGGAAGAAGAAATTAAAAAAGCATGTATCCTTGCTGCAGCACATGATTTTATTAAAGATCTACCAAATTCATATGAAACAATGATTGGAGAAAATGGAATAAGACTATCTGGTGGACAAAAACAAAGAATATCTATTGCTAGGGCTTTTTTAAAAAATTCACCTATAATTCTTTTGGATGAAGCTACCTCTTCTCTAGATGCAGAATCTGAAGAAAAAGTTCAAAATGCAGTTATGAATTTGACAAAAAATAAAACTACTTTGGTTATTGCCCATAGATTGTCAACAATTATAAGAGCTGATAAAATTATTGTTATGAATAAAGGGGAAATTGTTGATACTGGAACACACAGTGAATTGCTTAAAAATTCACAAATTTACAAAAATCTATACAGCAAGCAACTAAGCGCATAAACGATGCATTTTTGCTATAAACTCATTACGTTTTTAATTTATCCTTTATCACCTTTATATTTGCTTTATAGAAAATTAAAAAAAAAAGAGCATCCAACTAGATATAAGGAAAAATTATCTAAAATAAGTCTAGCAAGAGGAGATGGTTTTTTAATTTGGTTTCATGTTGCAAGTGTTGGGGAAGCCATGAGCATCCTTCCTTTAATAGACGAATGCATTAAAGATAAAAAAATTAGAAAAATACTTATCACAACAATTACCTTAAGCTCCAGCAATGTGCTAGATAAAAAATTTAACAATAATCCAAAAGTTGTTCATCAGTTTTTGCCTTTAGATATAACATTGTTAATAAATAAGTTTTTAAACCACTGGAAGCCAAATTTATCGATTTTTATTGATTCAGAAATTTGGCCTAATTTAATTACACAAACTAAAAAGATGAAAATTCCTTTGCTGTTAGTTAATGCTAGAATAACAAAAAAAACTTTTAATAGATGGAAGTTTTTAAAAAATTTTTCTAGAGAAATATTTGGAAAATTTGATTTATGCATTGCCTCAAATATTGAAACAAAAGAATTTCTTACAGTTTTGGGAGCTAAAAATATAAAAAATATTGGAAACCTTAAATTTTCAAATATAAAAAATATTTCAAATAAAAAACTAGAGGATGCTTTTTTAGTAAAAATAAAAAATAGAAAAATATGGTGTGCAGCAAGCACTCATTCTCCTGAAGAAATATTGTGTGGAAAATCACATTTGGAAATAAAAAAAATTTATAAAAATGTTTTAACTATTATTATTCCCCGGCATATAGATAGAAGTAAAAAAATCTTTACTGATTTAGAAACTCTAAATTTAAAAGTTGTCGCATCTAGTAATTTAAATCCTTTTGACGCTGATACTGATATACTGATAGTTGATTCTTATGGTGAAGCTTTAAAATTTTATAATATTTCAAAATGTGTATTTCTTGGAAAATCTTTAGTTGATTCTTTGGTAATGGACAGTGGACAAAATCCAATTGAACCAGCAAGACTAGGATGTAAAATTCTACATGGACCGAATGTAAGTAATTTTCATGAAATCTATTCATATTTCAAAACATTGGGCATTACTAAAGAAATACACAACTCCTCAGAACTTATCCAATCAGTGGTTGAGGAGTTGGAAAAAGATAATCCTATAAACCACGAAATTATCGCAGAAATAGAAAATTATGGTCAAAATATATTTAAAAATGTGATCATGGAATTAAAAAAATATATATAAATAATATAATGAATTTTTTTAAACCAAAGTTTTGGGCTAAAAATCAAATTTCATTTTTTTCTATTTTGCTTTTTCCGATTACCTTAGTAATTAAATTTTTAAGTTTTCTTAAATATATAACCACAAAAACTTATAAATGCTCGATTCCAGTAATTTGCGTGGGAAATATTTATTTGGGTGGAACGGGAAAAACTCCACTATGTATTGAGATATTTTTAATTTTAAAAAGTTTGAAAATGAATCCTGCTTTTATTAGAAAAAAATATAGTGCATACCAAGATGAAGCCAATCTCCAAAAAAAAATAGGACCGGTATACCAAAATAAAAAAAGGGTTGGAGCAATTAACGAAGCAATTAAAAATAGTGCTGATGTGGCTATTCTTGATGACGGTTTTCAAGATTTCTCTATAAAAAAAAACTTATCTATAGTTTGCTTTAATGAAAAACAATGGGTCGGTAATGGCTTAACAATTCCTTCGGGACCTTTGAGGGAAAACCTATCCTCCTTAAAGAGAGCGCACTTAGTTATTATAAATGGGAATAAAAATAATGTAATTGAAAACAAAATATTAAAACATAATCAAGAGATAAAAATTTTTTATTCTAAATATGATCCGATAAATATTGATATATTAAAAAACAAAAATGTTACTGCTTTTGCTGGTATTGGTAATCCTGAAAATTTTTTTGATTTATTGAGAGATAATAACATAAATATTTTAGAAGAAATAAAATTTCCTGATCATTGCAATTATTCTGAAAAAGAATTAGATAATTTAATCAATAAAACAGAAAAAAATAATTCTATTTTAGTAACTACAGAAAAAGATTATTTTAGAATTAAAGAAAGTTATAAAGAAAAAATTAATTTTTTAAAAGTTTTAATAAAAATTCAAAATCAAGATCAATTTATTTGGGAGATTAAAAAGTTTATATGAAAACCATAAAATACTTTTTTGAATTTATAAGTATAACTTCTCTGTTTTGTATTTTCAAAATAATAGGTCTTAGAAACGCATCTAATCTAGGAAGCTTAATTGGAAAAAATTTTGGTCCACTATTTAGATCAAAAAATATTACTAAAAAAAATATTCGGTTTGCTTTAGGAAACATAGATCAAGCAAAAGAAGCAGAAATTATAAATGGAATGTGGTCAAATATTGGAAGAACTTTTGCTGAGTATACATACCTGAAAGAATTTAGGTTTAATAAAACAAACTTTCCACATATGAAAATTAATGGAAAAAAATACCTAGAAGAGATAAAAAAAAAAAAACAAACGGTAATATTTTATTCAGGCCATTTTGCAAATTTTGAACTGATGGCGATGGAAATTGATAAATTTGAGATTAAGTGTGCTGCTATTTATCGACCACTAAATAACTTTTTTTTAAATCCTTTGATGGAATATTTAAGAATGAAATATATTTGCCCAAACCAAATTCCAAAAGGAAGAATGGGCATGAGAGAAATAATTGGTAAAATAAAAAATGGTTACAGTGTTGCGCTAATGGTAGATCAGCGTGTTAGTGAGGGACCTAGAGAGCTATTTTTTAATAAGCTCGCTCATACAACTACCGTGCCAGCCCAGCTAGCTTTAAAATATGATTGTAAATTGGTGCCCATTTTAATTGAAAGAAAAAATGGTGCAAATTTTGAAATAACTATTGAAGAACCATATAAAGTTGAAAAGACAGGTATCGATAAAGCAGATACCAAAAATATAACTCTTAAAATTAATCAAACTTTAGAAAAAATGATAATTAAAAACCCAACACAATGGATTTGGTCACATAATCGTTGGAAATAATAATGCCTAAAAATAAAAATTTTAATCCACGTCAAGGCGAAATTCCTGGAATAGCAGAGAGAAAAAACGAGGCAATAGGTCAAGAAAAAATAAAAGAAATAAAGCCCTTCAGAACTCGTAAAGGAAGTGTTTATGTAAGAGGATCAGATTCAATTTTTAAAATTAGCAGATCTAAATTTAATAATTTTTTACAGTGCAAAAGGTGTTTTTATCTTGAAAGAGTCAAAGGATTAAAAGATCCAAGCATGCCTGGTTGGTCATTAAATTCGGCAGTTGATGAACTGTTAAAAAAAGAGTTTGATGAATTTAGAAAAAAACAAAAACCGCATACATTTATAAAAAAAAATAATTTGAATCTTGTGCCATTTCAGCACGATCAGATAGACTATTGGAGAAATGCTTTGAGAGGTGGTATTTCTTTTTTAGATACAAATACCAACATAGAAATTCATGGTGGTGTTGATGACCTTTGGTTTGATCCAGAAACAAAGGAGTTAGTAGTTGTTGATTATAAAGCACAATCAAATAACACTCCTGTCGAAACTAAAAGTTATTTAAGCAATATTTATCATCAAGGTTACAAAATCCAAATGGATATTTATGTACATATTTTGCGGAGAATGAATTTTAAAGTATCTGATACCGCTTACTTTTATGTCTGCAATGGTGATAAAAATTATGAGAAATTTGATGGTGCTTTAAATTTTACTACAACTCTAGTTCCCTACCAAACAAATACTTCATGGATAGATCAAAAAATTATTGAGATGAAGCAAACTTTAGATTCTGAAACTGTTCCTGAAATAAATAAAAGCTGTGAAAAATGTATGTATTTAAGTGCTGGTAAAGATTTTATATAATATTATTTTTTAATATCTAAAGCTGTAGCTGGATCTAATCTTACATTAAACCAATTAAGTCTGATGTCTAAATGAGCCCCCGTTGCTCTTCCAGTAGATCCAACAGTACCAATTACATCTCCCTGCTTTACTGGCTGTCCATTCTTAACAAATATTTTTTCCATATGCATATACAATGTTGAAATTCCATGCCCATGATCAAATATCAATGTTCCTCCTGTATAAAATAAATCAGGCTCTACCAAGGTCACGACACCATCTAGCATAGCCTTAATTTTTGTGCCTTTATCTGCAGCAAAATCTAATCCGTAATGCGGCCACTTAGGCTTGCCATTTAAAATCCTTTGGCTACCATAAACTCCAGTGATGATTGCATTTTCAATTGGTATGGAAAATTTATTTGTAAAAAACGTTAAATCGCTATCAGTGGCTCTAGCTTCTCCTATCCATTTATTTTCTCTTTTAATTCTTTCATATACTTCTTCGGGTGGGGTAACTTTCTTTTTTTCTAAACCATCTATTCTTTGAATATTATATTCTCTCTTTAATACTTTTTTGATAATCTTTTGATCATTTATTGATATTACAATATCGTTCTTTCTATCTCTACCTAGTCCAAAAGCAAAAAAACCTTCGGATGTTACCCTTACTTTTTTTTTATCAATATAAACCACAGAATCTGGTTCAGTTTTTCCTAAAATAAATGAGCCTTGAATAAAGTTTCCATTAAAAGTTACAGCAAAACTTGAGGTTGTAATTATTAATAATGCTAGCGTTATTAAAATTCTCATTTCTTTTTTATCTCTTCATATCTTTGTTGTGCTTCTTTTGGTGAAAAGTAAGCTTCTTGTAACTCAACGCTCCAATAAGTTAATTGATTTAATGGGATATTTTTTCCTGATATGGCACATACAACAAAGTCTCCATCTTCAATAATTTCAAAATTATTGGGTTTAAATTTAAGTTTTGCTTTATTGTCGATCATGTATATTTAACTATATTAAATCTATAATATATGAACTTAGCTGTAATAGGAAGTGGTGGAAGAGAGCATTCTATTTGCTACAAACTAAAAGATTCACCGAGATTAAAAAAGTTAATTTGTATTCCAGGTAATGCTGGCACACAAACAATTGCGGAAAATGTAAATGAAGATATTTCAGATTTTGATGCGCTTTATAAAGTAATTAAAGAAAAAAAAATTGATATTGTGATTGTTGGGCCTGAGCAACCTCTAGTTGATGGATTGGTTGATTATTTAGATAAAAAAAAGGTTCGAGTGTTTGGGCCAGATAAATTTTCTTCACAATTAGAAGGTTCAAAAGCATTTATGAAAAAGTTGTGTAAAAAAAATAATATTCCAACTGCAAATTATGGTGTTTTTAACAATTTAAATAATGCCAAAAATTTTATTAAAAAAAATGGAACACCAATAGTTGTTAAAGCTGATGGCTTGGCTGCAGGCAAAGGTGTTTCTATATGCGCGTCAGAAAAAGATGCTTTGAAAAACACTAAAGAAATTTTAGAAGGTAAATTTAAATCTTCAAATAAGGTAGTTTTGGAAGAGTTTCTTGAGGGAGAAGAATTAAGTTATTTTTTAATAGTTGATAAAAATTCTTACCATTTTTTTGGTTCAGCGCAAGACCACAAAAAACTAGAGGAAGGTGACAAAGGTTTAAACACTGGGGGAATGGGAGCCTATTCTCCTGCAGCACTACTAACCAAAAAACTTGAAGAAAAAATTATAAAAAAAATTATTGAACCAACAATTAAAGGTATGAAAAAATTAGGTCATCCGTATAAAGGCTTTTTATATGCTGGGTTAATGATTAATAAAGGTGAACCATATTTAATTGAATATAATATTAGAATGGGTGACCCTGAATGCCAAGCGCTAATGATGAGGCTAGAAACAGATTTATTAGAAATAATAGATCTAGCAACTAAAAATAAAATTAATAATTTAAAGATAAAATGGAACAAAAAAAATTCTATTACTATTGTTCTATGTGCTAAAGGTTATCCTTCTAACTATATTAAAAATAGCGAAATAAAAAATTTATCTAATGCTATAATTAACAAAAATAACCAAATATTTCATGCGGGCACTTACCGAAAAAAAAATAGTATTTATTCTATTGGCGGTAGAGTTTTAAATATAGCATCAGCTGCAGAGGATTTAAATACTGCAAGGAACATGTGTTTAAACAATATAAGTAAAATTAATTGGAAAGATGGTTTTTTTAGAAAAGATATTGGTTGGAGGGCGATAAATAATAAATAATTATGAGAATAATAGCTGGAAAATTAAAAGGACTTACGTTGCACGAACCAAAGAGTAAAGACACAAGGCCACTTAAGGATTTGGCCAAAGAAAGTATTTTTAATTTGTTAACTCATTCTAATAAAATTTCGTTAAAACTAGATAAATCAAATATTCTGGATTTGTATGCAGGGACAGGATCTTTTGGTTTGGAGTGCTTATCAAGAGAATCTAAAAAAGTCTATTTTGTTGAAAAAAATAAAGATGCCTTAGATATTTTAAAAAAAAATATAGAAAAGCTAAAAGTTGAAAAAAATGTAAAAATATTTTTTAGCGAAGTGTTTAAATTTTTTGAAGCCCAAAAAATAGCAAACTTAAAATTTGATATTATTTTTTGCGATCCTCCATTTAAAGAAAAAAATATAAGAAAATTAATTGAATTGATTTATAATAAAAAATTATTAAGCAAAGATGGCATTACTATTATACACAGAAATAAGATTGACAATGATATTTTTCCTGATTTTTTTCAAAAGATCGATGAAAGAATATACGGATCGTCAAAAATAATATTTGGGAAATTTTTATCTTAAAAATTTTTTTGTTTCAATTTTAATCTCTTCTACAGCGGGTTGATTAAATGCATTAACATCCAGCAAATAAGAAAGAAGGATTGTTTCTAACATAAAAAAAGTAAAGATTTTCCCTAACTCATCTTCATTTCTATTTTTAAAATTTATTTGTCTAAATGGAATTTTTTTTAATTTAAATATATTTTTCGTAGCCTTGTTTTGTGCGTCAATAATAGATTTTAATCTTTTATTTTTTAAACTCAAATTTTCGTTATAAATATTTAAATTAACTTTAATTTTACTCTCTTTTTCTTCAGAGTTAAAAAAAGTAAAAAATTTATCTTTAGGTCCATTTAAATAAAGTTGCATGAGGCTATGATGATCCTTGGGTGCAAAAGATAAGAAAGGATTAATTCCTTTGCCTTTTTTACCAAGACTTTCTGCTGAAAGTTGTTGATACCAATAACCGAGATCATTTAAACTGGAGTTATAATTGATAACAATTGAATTGTTATAACCTCTTAAATTTAAAGTAAAAATACTAGCAACATTATGAATTAAAGAATCAACAAAATTCTTATTTTTTAATAAATTATTTAAATTTTTAAATTTTTCTAACTTTAATCCCATTAGAGCTGCCGGGAACATTCCTGTCTCAGATAAAACAGAATAGCGACCTCCTATAAATTTTTTATGTTCTATAATTTCAGCATTATATTTTTTAGCTATTTTAATTAAACTATTATCCGCAAGCTCAGTAATAACTACTAATTTATTTTTAAATATTTTTTTTGAAAATATTGTTCCAAAGTTTACCAAAGTCTCAAGTGTATTGCCTGATTTTGAAACTAGAATAAAGCAAGAACGTTTTAAGTTTTTTATTTCTTTATATTTTAAATTTAAATCTAAATCTAAATTATCAAAGAAAAAAATTTTTTTATTTATTTTTTTTTTAAAAAAACTATAAATAGCTTTTGCACCTAAGCTTGACCCTCCCATCCCGACAATAATTATATTTTTATACTTTGAAAATTTTTTAATTGACAGTTTTGAAAAGCTATATTTATAATTTTTTTCAAATGATATAAGTGGTGGAATTTTATTATTTTTTATATTTAGCAGTAAATGCTTAAAAGTTTTTTTAGTTTTAATAATATTTTTTTTATATTCGGCTGAATTTGAAAAGTAATTTTTAAAAAAATTTTCTTTTAATAACATTTATCTTTTTTGAATTTTTTTAAGTATAGATTGCTCTATCGAGCTTGTTGCGGAGGTTTCCTCAATTACTGCTTCTTCAATTGCTTTTTCAAAATTAGAGGTTTCTTCTTTTACAATAATTCTTTCATCTGGCAAAGGCAAATCTTGAAAATCTGGTGGTAAAATGAGTGGATCTTTTTTCTTAATTAAAAATTCATCAGCACCCTGTCTTTTTTCTCCCGTTAAGCCTTTTTTTATTGAATCAACTGAATTGCAGGACACAATTAAGAAAACTAAAGATAAAATAAATAATATTTTTTTAAACATTTTCGGTTTTTTTCTCTCTTTTAAATAACTCTGAAATCACAAGACCTATTATACCTACTGTAATAAAAATATCAGCAACATTAAATATAAACCAATGATAATCTCCTAAATGAAGGTCTATAAAATCAGGCACTGCATAATAATATATTCTATCAAAAATATTTCCTAGAGATCCCCCTATTACTATTACAATCAGCCAACTATACAATCCTTTAGATTTTGTAAGGAAAAATATAAGACCAATATTAACTAGAGCAATTATTGCAGTCAAAATATGATAGTAAACACTTGTTTGCATAGATGCTAGACCAAAACCAATTCCTGTATTCCATACTAAATAAAAGTTTAAAAAATTTGTTATATAAAAATCAATGTCAGTTCCAGTTGTTTGGAGATTAATTAAATAGATTTTTGTAGCTCTATCTATAAAAAATATTAATAATATTATAAAAATTTTTTTCATCAAAATTAATTTACTACACTACATCTTTCGCAAGGAGTAGGAAAAATTTTCCAGCATCTTGGACATTTTTCACCTTCTGCTTTTTTTACCAAAACTTTGACGTTCTCTATTTCATCTAATTTAAAAAGATCACCTTCTTTAATCATTTTTTTTGCTTCGGCTTTTGATGTAATAAAATGCTCTGACAAATCAAAATCTTTTACCACATCTAAATATTCTTCATTTAAAAAAACCTGTATATCGGCCTCAAGACTTGAACCTATGTCTTTATTAGATCTTTTTATTTCTATGGCCGCATTCACAACTTTTCTAATTATTTTAAATTTTTCCCATTTTTCAAATAATTTATCATTTTTCCATTTTGTTGGGATTTTGGGAAATTCTTGTAAATGTATACTAGTTTTTTTGTCTTGATTTAAGGTTTGAAAAATTTCTTCTGTCGTAAAAGATAATATTGGAGCAAACCATTTTAAAAGTATATCTAAAATTAATCCTAATAAATTAATGCAAGCCTTTCTTTTTGGTGACAATATATCGTCACAATAAAGCGTATCTTTTCTAATATCAAAATAAAATGCCGATAATTCTAGAGAACAAAAGTTAACCAACTCCTTATGCAGTTTATGAAAATTATACTCCTTAAAATACCCTTCAAATTTTTCATTCAATAAAAATACTTTATGTAGAATAAAACGTTCAAGCTCTGGCCATTTTTCAATTTCTTTTGAATTTAAATTAAAATTATTTTTTTGATCTTTTAGATTGCCTAATAAAAATCTAAAAGTGTTTCTTATTTTTCTATAAGATTCAGCATGTTGTTCTAAAATTGAATGATCTAATTTTAAATCTTCTGAATAGTCTGATGCTGCCACCCAAGTTCTTAAGATATCTGCTCCATATTTTTTAAGTATTTCTTCAGGTGCTATTACATTTCCTGTAGATTTTGACATTTTTAAACCTTTTCCATCAACTACAAAGCCATGTGTAAGAATACTATTGTAAGGAGCTCTACCTCTAGTGCCGCATGACTCTAATAAAGATGAATGAAACCAACCTCTGTGTTGGTCTGAACCTTCGAGATACATCGATGCAGGCCACATTAAATCTTTTCTCTTTTCTAAAACATAACTGTGCGAAGCTCCACTATCAAACCAGACTTCTACTATATCGCTAGTTTTAATATAATCTTCCTTTTTATAATTTTTTCCTAAAAATCTTTGAGGATCGTCTGTAAACCAACAGTCAGATCCTTCTTGTTCATAAATTTTAGCGATATTTTCAATCACATCAGGATCTTTCAGCGGTTGTTTTGTTTTTTTAGAAATGAATAAAGGTAAAGGCACCCCCCAAATTCTTTGTCTTGAAATACACCAGTCAGGTCTGCTTTCTATCATTGATCTTATTCTTGCTCTACCTTTGTCTGGATAAAATGCTGTATCATCAATTGCTTTAAGAGCTTTTTTTCTTAAATCTTTCTTTTCCATTGAAATAAACCATTGAGAGGTGGCTCTATAAACTAAAGGAGCCTTAGATCTCCAGGAATGTGGAAAACTATGTTTTAATTTGCTGTGACCCAACAAAGCGTTATGCTCTGATAATTTTTCTATCACTTCTTTATCTGCTTTAAATATGTGTGTGCCTGAAAAAAAAGGCACTTCTTCAGAATATAATCCGCTATCGGTTATAGTATTTGACGCCTTAATACCATGCTGCAAACAAAGATTAAAATCATCAGGACCATGGCTTGGAGCTGCATGAACTATGCCTGTTCCTTGTTCTAATGTAACAAAATTACCTTCTAGCATTGGAACATCATAGTCGTAACCCATATTTTTTAATGGATGAGAGCAGATAGCGTTTTTTAGTTCTGAACCATTAAATTCTTTTATAATTTTAAAATCTTTAAAATTACATTCCTCAGAAACTTTTTTTATAAGCTCGCTTGCAATAATTATATTTTTTTCTTTAAAAGAATCAGTTTCTTTACCTATTTTAATAACTGAATATTTAATTTTATCGCTGTATGCCAGGGCTCTATTAACTGGAATTGTCCAGGGTGTAGTAGTCCATATTATTACATAAGAATCTTTTAAAAAATCTTTTTCAGCTTTTTTAATTTTAAATGAAGTGTAGATGGTGCTAGAAGTATGATCTTGATACTCTACCTCAGCATCAGCTAATGCAGTTTTTTCTACTGTTGACCAAAGAACAGGCTTGTAGCCTTGGTACAAAGTTCCATTTAATAAAAATTTTCCTAATTCTCTCACAATCTGCGCTTCGGCGTCAAAGCTCATCGTTGAATAGTAGTTTTCCCAATCACCTACTACGCCTAGTCTTTTAAATTCACCTATATGAATCTTTATCCATTTTTCTGCAAATTCTCTACACTCTAATCTAAAATCTTTTATTGGAACTTCGTCTTTATTTTTTTTATTTTTTTTATACTGTTCTTCTATTTTCCATTCTATTGGTAACCCATGACAATCCCATCCAGGAACATAAACGGAATCTTTTCCATCCATCTGGTGAAATCTAACAATTATATCTTTAAGAATTTTATTTAGTGCGGTACCCATATGTATATGTCCATTAGCGTATGGTGGACCATCATGTAGAACAAATTTTTCCTTACCTTTTTTTTGTTCTCTTAATTTTTTATATAAGTCCAAGTTATCCCAAATTTTCAAAATTTCTGGTTCCTTGTTGGGCAAGTTTGCCTTCATTGAAAAAGAGGTTTTTGGTAAATTAATATTTTCTTTGCTCATAAAACTAATTTTGTTTTTAAACCTTTTTTGGCAAAAATTACATCTTTATTCATTTGCCTCACCAATTGTGCTGAATTTTTAAACTTTTTATCACCTCTTAAAAATTTTAAAAAAAATACTCTTAGTTTTTTTTCGTATAGATTTTTTTTAAGGCCAAATATGTTAATTTCTAAAAAAACTTTCTTGCCTGAAAAAGTAGGTCTAGACCCCAAATAAGCAACTCCTCCGTATGTATGTTTTTTATTACCTATTAAGATCTTGACTGCGTAGATTCCAAGTTTTGGTAAAATATAATTTTTAATATCTAGATTGCATGTTCTGTATCCTAATTTTCTTCCTCTTCCTCTTCCCTTTTGAACTCTACCATCAATAAACCAAGTTCTCGAAAGCAATTTATTTGCTAAGCTTAAATTTCCACTTTTTAAATAATTTCTAATTTTTGTTGAGGAAATTGTCTTATTCAAATATTTAAAAGGATTTATATTTAATAATTTATAATTATATCTTTTGCTTAATTTTTTTAGTAATTTTACATCTCCTTTTCTATTCCTTCCAAACCTAAAATTATTACTAACTGAGAGAAATTTTGGATTTATTTTTTTGTAAATATTTTTTATAAAATCTTCAGCAGAAATTTTAGAAAATTTTCTATTAAATTTAACTTTTATAACAAAATCTATTTTATTTTTTTTAAGAAGTTCTATTTTTTGACTTTCAGAAGCTAGTCTGTAATTTTTTATTTTTTTATTAAAAAACATTATAGGCAATGGTGTAAAAGTTAATACTCCAAACTTAGCTTTATTTTCTAGAGCAAACTTTTTAGTTTCTTTAAAAACTTTTTGATGACCTTTGTGCAATCCATCAAAGTTGCCAATAGCTATTGCAGATTTTTTATAATTTTTTAAAACGTTTATATTTTTAAAAATTTTCATATTTTACCATATTAATTTCTCTTGATAGTAATTAGTTTTGACACCATATTTTTCTAAAACTTTGTCATAGTTTTTTGAAGTTAACTTTAAAAATTCTTCTTTATGAATTCCACTTGTAATTAGTAATGAATCGAATTTCATATTATTTGCTCCCTTTATATCGGTTCTGATATTGTCCCCAATAACAAGCACGTTCTCATTTTTTTTTTTACAAAAATCATATATTTTAGAATATGGTTTTCCAAAGTAAATAACTTTTCCACCCATCTCTTCAAAAATTTTAGCTAATGTTCCAGCGCAGTACTCTTCCTTTTTGCCTCGACGAACCACTAAATCGGGATTGGTACAGATCATTCTAATTCTAGTATATTTTTTTAATAAATTTTTATAATAATCTAGTGAGTTTTCATGACTATCCATCAACCCTGTGCATAATATAAATTCTGATTCTTCTAAATTTCTTTTATTTTTTTCAAAACCTTCAAATAGACTTTTATCTCTTTCAGGCCCCAAGTGATAAAAATTTTTACCGTATATATTTTTTTCTAAACTTTTAATAGCAGCCTCACCAGATGTAAAAATATTTTTTATCAAATTTTTTTTAATTTTTAATTTTAGCAAAAAATCTTGGACATTTTTTGATGGCCTTGGTGCGTTAGACATTAAAACAAAACGTTTATTTATTTTATTTAAATTTTCTAGTACTTTGATAGCTCCTGGATATGATTGAATGCCATTATGTACCACCCCCCATAAATCGATAAAAAAGGCATCATATTTACCTTGAATTTGCTCTACACCTTTAATTAGTTTCGTTTTTGTCATATTAAATGATTAGCCCAAGACAAATTTAAAATACACTATTTTGGTATTTATGTGTTATAAAACCTAGGTTTTTATGGGTATTGAATTATTAGTATCACATATTATATATCATAATATAAAAAAACTAGGAGTAAGCTTAATATGAAA
>Ga0114999_10004209_pt1 | contig 17575 bp, 11 predicted proteins | sample ArcticOcean_MG_C_3_FD_89820 | JGI IMG/M metagenome (GOLD analysis project Ga0114999, IMG submission 89820) | Marine microbial communities from western Arctic Ocean - ArcticOcean_MG_CB8_126 | ecosystem: Environmental > Aquatic > Marine > Oceanic | place: Arctic Ocean: Canada Basin | collected...
CCGCCCCTGAGTTTATCTCAGGGGTTCTCGCGTTTCTGCACTACGCAATCGGTAGTGCAAAGACGCGAGAACCCCCGACGTAAAGTCGGGGGCGTTGGTAAATCCTCAACTGCCGCACGCTTTAACTGGCGTCTGGCTGGATCAGTCTTTCAAGCCGTATCGGATGATGCACCACAACGCTGACAGGCCGTCCCGCCAGCCGATCTTCTTGCCCTGGTCGTACGTGCGACCAGAGTAGCTGATCGACATCTCATACACGCGGTAGTGGCGTCGGGCAATACGGGCCGTCATCTCTGGTTCGAAACCGAATCGGTTTTGACGCAGACGCGGCGCGATTTCGTCAATCACCTCCCGCCGGAAGACCTTGTAACACGTTTCCATGTCGGTCAGGTTCAGGTTTGTGAACGCATTCGATAGCGAAGTCAGAGCGCGGTTGCCCAGGTAATGCCAGTAATAAAGAACTCGATGCGGCTGATCACCCAGAAACCGGCTGCCATAAACAACATCCGCCTTGCCTTCGATAATCGGATGCAGAAGCCGCGGGTATTCGGCCGGGTCATATTCGAGATCTGCGTCCTGAATGAGCACAACGTTGCCGCTGACGGCCGCGAATCCCGTTCGAACTGCCGCGCCTTTGCCCTGGTTCTTTTCGTGATACACGATCGTCAGACGATTGGTGGCCTGGCGTGATTCGCTGTCCGCGGCTTCGCGGTCACGCTGTTCGTCTTCCAGTTGCTTAAGCAGATCGCGTGTCCCGTCCTGACTGCAGTCGTCGACGAGCACGATCTCTTTACGGATCGGCACCGCCTTCACGCGTTCCAGCAGATCGAGCAGCGTATCACGCTCGTTGTAGACGGGAATGACGACCGACAGGAGCTGATCCGATGGGATGACATAGAACCCAAGTTGTCGGCAGGCGGCCTCGCCCAGAGTGTTCTTCAGCGATTCAAACCACTCTTCCGAGTGGGGCACGGCATCGGGCATGAGGGCTTCACAACTGCAATGATCGGAATGCTGCAGAGATACTGCGATGGACGGGCCGCAGTCTAGCGGGCAACCTGCGCAGATCGAAGCACCAATTGACTGCTTCCGAAGTCCATTTGATCAGCGTTCACCCGGTCGTGTCGGCGTTGCGGCGTTGAATCCGAGCACGGCGTATTCGAAGCGGGAACGGCCATTCTGATCTTCGCGCATGCGGCTGGCAGCGCGGGGCAGTCCATTCATCGCGGCCTCGTAGACCGATGCCTTCACATCACCATAGGAGAGCAGCAGAATCACGAGGCTTTTGGGTTGCGGCAGGGTCTTGTAGCACTCGAAAAGTTTCCGCTCGAATTCGTCCGGCGTCTCAGCCCGGAAGCGTTGCGACTGGTCTCCGGCGATAAATTCCGTGACCCCCATTCCGCTGACGTGTAGCTCCCAGATGTCACACCGCTTGCGCATTTCCTCGAAGGTGAGCAGGTGGCGCACCGCTTCCTGCGGGTTTCGCTGCGAGTACTCTCGGACCTCGTTCCGCAGACGTTCGACCTGTTCCGGAGTCAGTCGCAGGTCCTGTTGCGTGCGGACGCGGATCAGTTCCTGGACGGCTTCCGCTGGCAGTGCAAACATCTCAGTCATCAGCCCGGCAACGTGGTCTCGCTGTTTGCGGGCTGCTGCCAGTTTCTCTTCGAGATCTTCCCGGCCGACCGACAGTTCATTCGCGACGCTTTGCAGTAGTTCCAATTCGCGTTCGAGCTGCGCCAACGCTGCCTGCGCTTTCAGGCGTTCGGACTGCAACTGATTCAGTTCGCTGCGTGCCTGCGTGAATTCACGCTCGGCACGTGCGATCGTTTCGGTCGACTGCACCTCCTGCGTCGTGGTCGTGTCCCGCACTTCCATGAACTGCGCGAAGATCACGATCAGCAGCAGATCGAGCAGCGGCGTGAGCTGAAATGTGAGCCGCCGAGACGTCATGCTGAGGCCTCCTCGGGATTCAACGAGAGTTCCCGTTTGGCCATCGCGACGGTCTCACGCACGTGTGCGCGGTTTTCAGTCAGACGCTGGAATCGCGGTTCCAGGGTGCTGTTTACGAACATCAGCAGCACGGCTGCGGTCAGTCCCGCAAACGTTGACCAGATCGCGTCGCCGAAGCGACCCACAATCAGGTTCACTGACGTCGATGCCGAACTGGTATCACCGGTCTGCAGCGCGGCCCCAATGGCCAGTATTGTCCCCAGCACGCCGAGTAACGGATACGCCTCGATCATTGTGCGGCAGACGTTGTAGCCCGTCTCGAAGAACATCGAACTGAGATAACGGCGGCGTTCGTCGAGAATCGCGATGCGGTGGAACAGCAGCTTGCGGTCCTGAACATTGTTCGGCCCGGCGAGCACGTCGCGCACATCGGAAAGGAACGCTTCGATCTGTTCCGACAGATGACAGGTGCTGTCCAGCACGCTGCGATGTTTCAGTCCGCGAGTAAAGTCGTCCAGTGACGAGGCGATGGCTCGCAGGTCGCGTCGCCACCAGATCCACAGCACGCAGAAAGCGAAGACGTGCACGGCGAACGCGCCGACGATCAGGAACGTCGACAAGCCCGACAGGCTGTTGATCAGGCCGTCCTGGGCGAGTGGTTGCAGCAGGTTGGATAGCATCTGAACCGTACTTCCATCGAATTCGTACGTCGTGATGTTCGCCTCAATCGACGCGGCGAACGAGCCGGCTGCTGCCAGAGTGTAAGCTGGCGGCGCGATCAGAGCGGACATGCCGGTCACTCCTGTTTGTCAGGTGGCGCACCCGGACGGTCAAGCCAAATGACCAGCGAACCGGGAAAGATAGCACATCGCCCGATCTGGAATCCGGTTCATCGGATCCAGCCGATTCGGGAACGGAATCCGATCGGGCATCGAGTCCGATTGCGCAAGCTGACAGTCCCGAACCGCATCGGGACTTTCCGCCCGCCTGACCCGTGCAAGCGGCAGAACTCTCACCCCGCACGGCCGAGCGGCTCGAGAATGGCCAGCGGGACGTAGAATTTCACGTAGCGTTTCCCGTCCGAGTACAACGGTCCGCCGGCATCTTCAACCAGTACGGTGGCACGCTTGGTAATGCGGTTCACGAAGCCTTCGCGCTGCGTGCCCTCGATCCGAAACCGCACACGATCGCCGGGTCGGACACCGAATTTCAACACCGCACGTTCGTCTGGTGTGATGAGCTGATGCGTCGCTTCGGTGTGCCCGAAGAGCTGAAACGCCAGCGACTGAAATCGTTCCTTCGAGCAACTGGAATCGTCCCAGATGACCATCTCAGTGAGATGGATCAGTTCGTGCTCAAAGATCCGCTGCAGACACTCCAGCCGATCACGACACTCGACTCCGGTCACGGACACGGGCCGTTCGACATCGTAGAACGTCGAAAACAGCAGCGTGGACGAGATCGCGATCTCGTACGACATCTTCTGCGGTCCGACCGTCCGTTGGTGCCGGTATTTCGTGGTGGTCCCGCCCACACGCGTCATCCGCTTTGACACTCGGAAGCTCAAAGGTGAGCCGTCCTCCCGAGTGGCCGGTTCCAGTTGACCGTCAAAGAACAACTCGTCGTACAGCTCAAACAGCGTCTCCAGATCGTCACTGTGAACCGAGGTGAAGTTGCCCTCCACGATTCGCGGCGAAGCGGCCAGGAGCGTGTCATAAATCTCACGCGTCTGCGAGCGAATCTCGGCCAGCGGACGTTGAGTCGAGCGTATTCGGTCAAGCAGCTCCATAAATGTCCGAACTTCCTTTCGACTGCGAAGGTTAAATACGACGACTATGAACAATCCGCCTTGAGCGCGTGTCGCAATTGGCGTATCAAATCGTCTCCACAGTTTGACATCGATCGCCGTTCCGGAGACCAGAACGCATGGCAGCTCGACTTATCATCTTCATCCCGTTTCTACTTGCCGGGTGCATCGAAGGACGCACGAATGTGAACATCGAGCCGCAACTGGAGCAAGACCAAACGGTTGCGCAGACAGAACCGCAGCCCAAACCTCCTGAAGTTCCTGTCGCCGAGCAACCGGTCGCTGAATCGCCGGCAATCGCATCCACAACAGACAAGAACTCGCAAGTGATCCCCAGGGACCAGCTACCGAAAACCGACGCCGAGTGGCGTGAGAAGCTCGATAACGAATTGCAGTTCAAGGTCGCTCGCAAGAAAGCCACCGAGCGGGCATTCAGCAACGAGTACTGGGACAACAAGAAGGATGGGCTCTATCGCTGTGTTTGCTGTGGAACGGGCCTGTTCAACGCGGAGGCCAAGTACCGATCGGGAACTGGCTGGCCCAGTTTCTTCCAGCCCGTCGATGGCGTGGACGGTACGGCGGTCGCCGAGGAAGTGGATAGCGGTCTGTTTAGCACTCGTACCGAGGTCCTGTGCAGCCATTGCGACGCACATCTGGGACACGTTTTCGACGACGGCCCCGCACCCACCGGATTGCGGTACTGCATCAACTCGGCATCTCTGCGATTCGAAGAGCGCACCGGCGGGACCGGTGAGCCATCGCCAGCCGAGTAACGCAAGGTGAACGGCAGGGAACAGCGCGACGGTGACTTGTCGCACTCCGCGTTAAACCAGCCCTTCGCGGATGGCGGCGGCGACTGCTCCGGCTCGGTTGTGTACGTGCAGCTTCTGATAAATGTTGCGCAGGTGCGAATCGACTGTGTGTCGACTGAGGGCCAGCTCGGCGGCGACTTCTTTTTTGGTCAGACCGCGAACGACCAGACTCAGTACTTCTCGTTCGCGGTCGGTCAGCGGGTCGCTCTGGCTGTCGCGTTTGCCCCCGAAGAGATCGAGCACCTTGCGGGCGATCTCCGGATTCATCGATGCGCCGCCCGTGCTGACTTCCAGAATCGCCTCGCCAATCCGCGCCACGGTCGACGTCTTCAGCAGGTATCCGTCGGCTCCTGCACACACAGCTCGGAAAACTTTGTCGTGATCGTCGAACACCGTGAGGATGACAATTTTTGCGTCCGGGGCTGCCGCTCGGAGCTGTGGGAGTCCCGAGATACCGTCGATGCCGGGCAATCCAATGTCCAGCAGCAGTACCTGGGGAGGCCCTTCGACCTGAATGCGCGCCAGCGTCTCCTCGACCGAGCCCAGTGAGCTGTCACACGACAGACCGTCGATCTGGTTGATCGCACCACACAGAGAGCGCCGAAACCGCTCGTTGTCTTCACAAAGCCAGACTCGAATGGGTTCTGCTGACGACGTCATTCTGGTTGATCCTTTTCCCTGGCCCGCGGGATCAATACTCCACAGTCTGCCAAGCCAATGTGCGATGAACAGGTTTGACGCCGCCATACGAGAGACTATCTGCAAACTGGCTCTCTCGCCAGGACTGATCGCCGTTGCTCGAAAGTGATATGGACGTCATCGGATACTGGAAGAACGTCCCATGTTGTGTGCGCTGTTTTGAGTGGATTCGTCGTTCGCTTCGGAAGTTCTGGTCACGGGCAAATCCGGGGGTGGTCGCCGAACGGATCTCTGTTCGATCCATTTGGCCCATCGCCGTCCAATCCGTGTTCTCAACGTTCTCCAGATATTGCCCGGGTGAACGAACGGAAGTTCCAGCGTCACTGTGGTCCCCTGGTCCGGGGCTGTCCGGAATTCGCTGTGTCCTCCGAGTTCAATTGCCCGCGCGGAAATGCTGTTGATACCCAGGCCACCTTCGCGGCGCGTCTGGAAATCGAATCCGACTCCATCGTCTTCGATAAGAATTCTCATCCCGTCATGGTCGACATCGAGCTGAATGCGTACCCGGGTGGCTTTGCTGTGCCTGGCCGCGTTGTGCAGCACTTCTTTGAACGAGAGGAACACGCTGCGTCGCCAGTTCAACGGGATCATGACATCCGGACGTTCCAACGATTCGTGAAAAGTCACGTCGCATTGGTGCAGCATACGAGCTGCTGTTCCGCGCAGGCGTCCCACGAACTCTGTCAGGCTCGACGTGGATGTTCGCATTAGCCACACGATGTCTCGCATGGAATCGCTGGTCTCGAGTGCAACCTCGCGAATTTCTTCAAACTCGCCGTGCAGCTCACTGGGGATGTCGGGGCGAATACTGATGGTCTGACACAGCAGCGCGATCGCTCCCAGGTTGCTTCCAATGTCGTCGTGCAGGTCGCTCGCAATCTGATTTCTCAAGTCGGCCGTCTGAGTCTGCATGCGAGCCCCCTGCCATGACGTGTACCACAGCATGCTGCCAATTGCCGCCATCAGAGTCAGCCCGACACCCACACCCAACTGCATCCACACGCGGCCCACTTCTTCGTCCAGCCGCGACGACGTCTCCGCGAGCTGCTGCTCAATGCGACGTCGTTTCTTCAGGTGATCCAGCCAGACAGGAAACTCAAGCAGCCGTGCCCGACTGCTGAACTCATCGACGAGGTACTCCGGTGCCCAGATCGTCTTGTCTTCTTCTTCGGTTGGGACATGTGAAACTGTCACAGTCGCATCGAGAGCCACATTGCTGTCACTTGAATACACCTGAAACTCGGCCAGCGCAAACTGCGACGGCTTGAGACGCGGGTCGTACTCCGTCACGGTGAGACGCACGTATCTGGCATCAATCGGATTTGCCGGATACGCCCCGGTTGTGGATTCCTTCAGACTGCCGGACGCTCCGACAGGCGGCATCTGCCGCGTTTCGGAGGGAAGAATCAGCGGTCGATTATGAACGCCGTCTGTGGCTGAGTACGCCCCATAGGGGACGGCATCGGACATATCGGCGTGTGTTGCCACATCGACGCGAAAAGCAGTGGGGAATCCCCATCCAGGCGTGTCGGCCACGTCAGTTGGGCGGGCTGGAATCAACCGAATCTCGTCGATTGTGTGCCTTCCACCCAGGTCTAACTGCACCCAGGCAGATTCGCCCTGTTCCCGCGCGACCATGCGATATCCCTCGGTCACACTTGCGTAAACTCCGACCGGTGGGGGCAGGATCGAATGCCCATCGACAAGATACTCGCGTGCCCACCGGCCCGGATTCTCTATGGAACCAGACGACTGCACCGGTCGACATGCCGCAACGTTTCTACTGCCGGACAGCACAATCAGTTCGCCCAGGGCAAAGAACGCCTGGCTCGACACCTCACCATGTTCCGTCACGGTGACGCGCACGTAGCGGGCGGTCAGATTAATCGCCGGGACGAAGCACGGGTAACGCACTGGTTCGGGATAGTCTGAGGACGAGTGATCCGCCACCAGAGTCGACGCCCGAAACTCCGGGTCGGAGGAAATCTGCACGCGAAACCGTTTGGGGAACGCGAAGCCTTCGATCAGTTGTTCGCCCTGCAATGCCGCTGGCACCAGTGCAATCTCGGAGATCAGGTACTCACGCCCCAGGTCGATCTGCACCCACTGAGGAGTCTCCGGCGAGCCGACGATTGCACTGTGATAACCCGCATGCTCCTGTGACTGGGCCGAATACGGCGGAAGTGACCGCAATCGTTGCCGATAGAAGTGGGCATCTTCCTCAAGCTGACGAACTCGGTCGCTCAGCCACCACGACAAATCGACGCGAGTCGCCAGATCGTCCGGATCGGCGCCGTCTGCACTCGTCAATTCCGGCAGAACGACTCCCCAATAAATGCCCCCTCCCGCCAGCAGCAAAATCGCAATCAGCAGCAACAACGCACGTCGCGGTTCGACCAGCGATAGTCTGTATCGTCGCCGTACGCTTCCCGGCCGAACGGGCGCACGCCCGGCTGAGTCCCCAGACGATGGCATGTCTGGTTGTTCGGATTGAGTCACTGTGAACTCCGGACGGTCGTGACGGAGCGGAGCGGCTGGGGTAGCAATGCCCTTCGCTGCCAATCCACGGGGTCGTCCACCATTATGCTCACAATCAGTCCGTCGATGCGAATCTCTAACCGAATGCCAGTATCACGATGTCGCAACCTGTCTCGGTCCATCTACTGCCCTCACTCTTCGAACCGACTGAATTGCAGGGTGGGATCGCCGTGGCGATCGACGTTTTGCGGGCGACCACAACTGTTGCACATGCGCTGGCCAATGGAGCCCGTCGCATCATTCCCTGCGAACAGGTCGAACAGGCGCGAGACGTTCGTGATCAAGAAGGTCCGCACATCCTGCTCGGGGGCGAACGCGAAGGAAAACTGATTCCCGGGTTCGACCTCACAACTCACCGACCGCCTGGTCGGCCGCTGCCGTCGCAGACCGAGAAATCGCGTTCACCACGACCAACGGCACGCGTGCCCTGATCCGAGCATCGCAGGCTGACCGGGTCATCACCGCAGCATTTGCGAACCTTTCTGCCGTGATCGGTTTCCTTCAGCATGACAAACGGCCAATCCACCTGGTTTGTGCCGGGACTGACGGACATGTTGCCGTCGAGGATACGCTTCTGGCGGGAGCAATTGTCGCCGGGCTCTTAACCAGAGGGCATGCCGTCGAGCTGAACGACGCGGCCATTCTGGTTCGAGGGCTGTGGCAATCGTGCGCCACGACGGAGATTGAGCGGCTGACAGTAATCCGATCCGGCCTTGGAGCGACCAAGTTGATCGCTCTGGGAATGGCCGCCGACATCGACACGGCCGCTCAGATTGACCGTGTTGACCTTATTCCAGAGTACCTGCCACAATCCCGCGATCTTCGCGCGGCCTGCAATCAATGACGAAATACCGACTGACGAAGACGTCCAGCTTTCGTCATTGGGGTATTTCGTCATTAACCGCTGCACTCTCTAACGGACGGACCCCATGACCAAAGAGATGGATTCGATTGTTTCACTCTGCAAACGCCGCGGTTTCCTGTTCCAATCGTCTGAGATCTACGGTGGTTTTCAGGGTTTCTGGGACTACGGTCCGCTGGGTGTTGAGCTGAAACGCAATGTCCGGGAGGCCTGGTGGCGCGACATGGTCACTGCGCACGACCAGTATTCCGTCCATGCGTCTGCTCCGACCGAATTCAGCATGTGCGGCATCGAGACGTCGATCATCATGAATCCGCAGGTCTGGAAATGCTCCGGCCACTACGACCTGTTTCACGACATGATGGTTGACTGTCGTGAGACCAAAAAGCGGTATCGTTTCGATCAGGTCCGCGGACGCTGGGTTAGCTGTACGTACAATTCCGCGTCTAATCCATCCGAGGAAAAGATCTTCGTCACGAGTATGGGCGAGAAACCCGCAGAGGACATCGTGACTCGTGCGCTGGCAGTCTTCGGCCTGAAGAAGAAGTATGCCGACAAGCTGGAATGGCACAGCGACCTGCTCACCCTGGACGCGCTGGCGGAGGGCGAACTGGCTCGGGCGGTGGCTCCGGACGTGGAGTCACTCGGCACATTGACCGATCCACGTGAATTCAACCTGATGTTCAAGACCATCGTGGGCGCCCTGGGCACCGAGGATGACGCCGCGTTCCTGCGACCGGAAACGGCACAGGGCATCTTTGTGAATTTCAAGAACGTCGTTGATACCGCACGCATCAAGATTCCATTCGGCGTTGCTCAGATCGGAAAAAGTTTTCGCAACGAGATCACGCCACGCAACTTCACGTTCCGCTCCCGCGAATTTGAGCAGATGGAAATTGAGTTCTTCTGTCACCCGGATTCATCGCAGCACTGGTATCAATACTGGCGCGACCGTCGCATGAAGTGGTACACGGACCTTGGTCTTTCCGATGAGCGTTTGATCCTGCGCGAGCATGATCCGGAAGAACTCAGCCACTATTCGACCGGCACGGCGGATGTCGAGTATGCGTTTCCGTTCCTGCCGGAAGGCGAGTACGGCGAACTGGAGGGCGTCGCTCATCGCGGTGACTTCGACCTCCGCAGTCATATGGAGGGCAAGCTCGACGAGAAATCCAACCCGCTTGAAGTGCAACGCGATGCAGACGGCAATCCGAAGTGGAAAGGCAGCGGCAAGGACCTGACGTACTTCGACGATGGCACGCGCGAGCGTTTCACACCGCACGTCATCGAGCCCTCGGCAGGTGCCGACCGCGCGACCCTGGCATTCCTGTGCGAAGCCTATGACGAAGACCAGCAGCCAGACGACAAGGGGAATATGCAAACACGCACGGTGATGCATTTCCACCCCCGGCTGGCACCGATCAAGGCTGCCGTCTTCCCACTCATCAAGAAGGAAGGCATGCCCGAAACCGCATTGTCGGTGTACCGCGATCTGAAGGCGGCTGGAATCGCCTCGACGTATTCTCAACAGGGCCAGATTGGAAAACGCTACCGTCAGCAGGACGAGATCGGCACGCCGTGGTGCATCACCATTGACGGAGACACGGCCAACGATCAGGCCGTCACCGTGCGAGATCGTGATTCATTGGAGCAGGTGCGGATCCCGCTCAAGGAAGTCGCCGACGAGCTCCTGCGACGACTGCGCTCATGAATCGTTTCAATCACTCGACTCCAACCAGATCGCCCAGTTGATCGAATTCGGCGAACTGAAGGTCGATGTCGTGCGGTTGGAACAACCTGCGTTCTCCTGGTTGCAATGAGTCATTCATGAGGCCCCCGTCACTGTGGTCCCATCCTGCATGGTGACCCAGTTCATGGGCAATGACTGTTAGCAGATCGAACCGTTCCTGTGCTTCGGTCGCTTCCGCGATTTGCGACTGTTCGAAGATCGCAAATTCACGATCATCGTGCGGCGTGTCGTCAACGAACCAGCCCCGCCCCGAGGCGTCGATGTCGATGATAATGGCATCCTCCGTCGCCAGACCCAGGTAGCCGTCCGGCAGGTCCTGCACACGGATTTCAACGGTCCGCAACGCGTCGAGTTCCGTCTCGGACAGTCCGGATTCTTCGAACCGATCAACAGCCGCGTTCTGCAGCGCACTCAATGTCTCTGGCAATATCGGCTGTTGCCCAGAGACCAGCGATGATTCGAGTGCGGCGGTGTCGCTGCCAGCCAGAAGAGCTGGCGGATCCCACGCGTTCGGGAAGTTGGATGCGTACGGTTGCCGGCCAAGCGAACTTCGGGAACGCCCGAAGTTCTGGGCGAACACGGTGACATCGCCAAAGCCCACCGTGCCGCTGCGATCGAAGTCGTTACGAAACGCCGTATCGGAGTCTTCGACGCTGTTTTCAAAGGACTGGGCAAAGATCGCCACGTCGCCGAAGCCGACTAGCCCGTCGTCGTCCAGGTCAAACATTACCGGCCAGACCGGACGCGTCTTCGACGTCGGGTTATCCGACCCGGCCTGATTCCCATCTGGATCAGCAATCGTTTCGATGTCCAGAGAAAATGTGCCGTCGCGTCTGGGCAGGATGTAACTGCCCACGCGGTTATTGGGCAGGTCGGCGCCTAGACGGACACGGAACGCGACTCGCGCCAGCAACACAAACTGATCACGCCCGGCGTCACGCCTTAGTGTGGCCGCACCAAGGTCCGCAATCACGCCGTTCGTATTGTCAATGGTGCCTTCCCGTGAAGACGTAAACAGTGCCCCGTATTCGATCGACAACGCTTCAAACAGGTCCTGATTGAATGGAAGATCGACTCGGAAAGACCCGGCTGAAGAAACGGTGTCCGCCGGCGTGCTGCCCCACACTTCGACAAAGACCTCGTCCCACTCGTCGAGGTAGTCAGTGTCATCCGGCAGAGCTGCGACCTCACCGTCCGCGTCAGTGGCTGTCCGCGAAGTAACCAGTCGCAAATCAACCTCGACGATCGGGTCGTCGTTAACAGGTGTCTCGACTGCTTCCAGAGTGAAGTCCGCGCCCGTGACATCATTTTGCGAAGACAGACTGACGACCGCCGCGTCGGGGACAAGTTCGTTGCTCAACAATGTGATACGTTCGGAATCCCGGTCGGTGACGATCAGGTCAGGATCACCGTCTCCGTCAATGTCATTCGCGGCGATCGAGAATCGCAATGTACCCGTTGGGAACCTGGTGACACCGGCACTCTCGGGAGAGAGGAATCTCCCCGTACCATCGTTTCGTAGAAGACTGACACTGTCGGTCGCCGTCTGCCCCGCGACCACCTGGTGCGTGACAGCCAGATCGATGTTGCCATCCAGTTCCAGATCGATGGCAACAACTGCCGCCGGACCTGCGTCGGTGGCGAATTCGCCCAACGAGACAAACGTTGCGTTTCCAGTATTCCGCAACACCGAAACGGAATTGTCCAGGAAGTTGCTGACCGCCAGATCCGTATTGCCGTCGGAGTCGAAGTCTGCTGCTGACACTGACAATGGGAACCGACCGGTCGCCAGACGCTGATCAACGACGAAATTACCATTGCCGTTGTTCCGCAGAATCGCCAACTGATTGGCGTCGCGGAGCGTAGCCACGAGTTCCGGGCGGTCGTCGCCGTTCAGGTCGGCCGCAGTGACCCACAATGCGGCCGTGCCGAACGAAATACTGTTGGCCGGAGCGAATGTGCCGCCACCATTGTTCCTCAGCACCGAAACACTGCCACCACCTTCATTGGCAGTGGCCAGGTCAACGTCGCCGTCACCATCAAGGTCCACGGCAATCACAGTCCGCGGCGTCGAGCCCGTTGTGTAATTCACAGCCGATGCAAAGCTGCCGTTCGTGTTAATCAGAACAGACACGTTTTCCGAGAACGCATTCGCCACAACCAGATCGTCGTCCCCATCACCATCCAGATCCGCCGTCGCGACAGAGAATGCTCCGAAGCCACGCTGAAGCCCGAGATCAAGCTCACTGCCGGGCGACGACGCGAAGTCGCCGGCGCCCTGCAAAAGCAGGCTGACGTTACTGGTGTCTTCGTTGGCGACTCCAATATCCTGCAAACCATCCCCATTGAAGTCTCCGACCGTGACCGCCTGTGGACCGCCGTCGGCCTCGAAATCATCACGCGAGAATCGATTTGTGATGGGCGATGTCTGTCGCAGACCGGAGATCGAACTGGATTCCAGACGAACCGAATAGGTCGCGGCCGCCAGGCTTTCAAATTCGTAAGTCCCCGCTTCATCAATGGTCGTACTGCCCACTGCGTCCGCAAGAGTCGTTCGAGAAACCGGAATCTCGCTGGTGTCGAGTACACCGTTGTTATTGAGGTCAAGATAGACAACGACTCCAGCAACTCCCTCACCCGGATCACGTTCGCCATTTCTATTCACATCCAGAAAGACACTCCCCTTAAGGCTCGTGCCATCGACGCCGGCCTGTTCGTCGCGCACACCAAAACTGACGTCTGAAAGGGCTTGGCCTGCGTCGAGCGTCAGGACGTGCAGACCGCCGTCGTCAGTCGGCGTAGTTTGTACAAACCCATTTTCGGGAACGAGACCGACGCGATATTCAGTCAGTGTTCGTAAATCTGTAAAAGCGTAGGCACCCGAATCATCAGTCAGGCGAGACGGCTCGGCAGCCTGTGTTTCCGAGCCCTCATCAAACACACCGTCTTCGTCGAGATCCAGAAACACCCTTCGATTCGCAATACCGGCTTCAAATGCATCCTGTTCTCCAAAGTTATTGACATCCGCGAATACCACTCCACGAATCTCGCCGGGCCGAGCGCGATTACCGAAATTGAGGTTGGTAATCAGGTCACCAGGATTAAGCGTTACCGTGTGACCTGTAACCGGTGCCGACAACAGCACACGAACGTTGTTTGAATTCTCACCGGCAACAATGACGTCCAAGCCATTACGACTGTCGAAGTCTCCAGTCACGACAGCCGACGGTACGTCGGTTTCGTCGAGTGCGACTGTAATCGGGCTGCCAAACAGAAGCGTCGCTCTGGGGCCCCCTTCCGGGTCGCTACTCACAATGATGGGATCCCCAAGTGAAATCTGAGAAGGATTGATCGGCCCACCAGCCGTACCATCCGCTTCCCGTTGAGTCGCTGGTTCATCTCCGCCGAGTGACAGTCCAAAGCTCTGCAAACCCGTGCCCGTGGCGCGGAATTCGACTGCTGCCAGACGACCGAACTTCGCGGCCGTGCTTTCATCGGAAAACGATTCACCGCCGAGGTTGTTCACCAGACCGTTTACGGCATCGACAGCGGCAGCTTCATCAGAGCTGAAATTCCCGGACCTATTGATCATCTGAAAGCTCGACAGCAGCGGATCGAACTCGAGATCGACACCGGCAGCCACCACACCTCTGGTCGTACCTTCCGAAGTAACCGGAAAACCAGGCCGGCCTGCGACCAGCAAGTCACGAACCCAAACCTCGACGAAGAACACCTGGTCGGGCAGTACCGACGTCAGAGAAGTCGGCAACGTTTCGACGGTCGCTTCGCCGGTGATCTCACGTGTCACAACCAGCGAATACTCAAACGTCGCCTGCGGTGTGACGGTGACCGTAAACGTGTCATCAACGAACAAGCCATCGGCGTCCGTTGCGCGAATCGTGACATTCGCCGGCTGGCGGTTCTGCACTGCGGTGTAATTCTGGTATGCAAACTGCAACTCATTCCCACCGACCACCTGGACAATCACGAGTTCTGCGTTGGTATTCTGCTGAAGCGTGAACGTGAGCACGTCACCGTCGTCGACATCGTCAAACAGTGGCTCCAGGTCGATCAACTCAGTCTCGTCGCCATCGCTGCGTGTTCGATTGTCGAGTCCACTGCCAATCACGAAGGGCTGCTCGTTCTGATCGTTGACGTTGATCGTCATCACGGCCGAGCGTCGCAATCCGTCGGTGTCCACGGCTTCTGCCGTCACCGTGTACGTCGAGCGCGTCTCGAAGTCGATGGGCACTCTTGTTCGCAGTTCCCGAGTCGCAGCGTCCAGCAGGAAGACAGACGTGTCTCCCCCGATCAGCGTGATGCTGGACAGATTGCCGTCTGGGTCGCTAACCACAACCTGTCCGACGGATGTACCAACCGCAACGTTTTCCGTCACACTGAAGACTTGCGGTGCAAGGTCCGGCCGGCGGTTCAGTGGCAATTCGAAGGCGCCGATGTCCACGGCCAGCCCGTTCTGATTGTCACCATCCGCGTTGCGTGGAAGACCACGCTGGTCAGTCGTAACAGCAGCGTCCGCTGCCCCCGCATCCACTGCCGGGCTGAATACCAGAATCTCGCCAGTCTGGGTGACCAGCAGCGCATGAGTCTGTGTCCGTCCGCCGTTGTCAGCCAGCGGCGCCAGTCGCGGATCAATCACGCTTCCAGACGTACCGGCCAGGTCACCACTCAGTCCATTCACGATTCCGGTGCTGGCTCCTCCATCGCCCACAAGATTGTTGCCCAGTGACGTGAACGCGCCACTCAAATCAGGATCGGCCGTCGTCGCAGTGTTTGCCGCAACAATCGTATTCTTCAGTTCGCCCGTTCCGCTCAGTAACGAGATCCCGCCACCACGACCGCCGGCGTTGTTCAGCGTCATCGTCACGTGGTTCGCTGACAGCGTGCCGGTCTGATGAAAAATCGCTCCACCGTCCGTGTCCGCCACGTTTGCGGAAAACGTCGAATTCAGAATGTCGACGTCACCCCGCGATGAAATCGCTCCCCCTCGCCGATAGATGGTGTCTCCCTCGCCACCAGCCTGATTCCGGTCGAAGGTACTGGAGACAATCTGCACGTCACTGCCGCTATCAGCGAAGACCGCACCACCCTCGGCGCGTGAGTTTGCACCGTCACTGATCGCCTCGTTCTGCGTGAACGTGCTGCGGGTAATTGTCAGTGTCGAATTGTCGTCGGTGAAGATCGCTCCGCCCTGTGTCGTTCCACCGGTATTCGATTGACTCTGATTGCGCTCGAACAACGAATCCGTGATGGTGGTCGTGCCCCGTGTGAAGATCGCTCCGCCGCCGCGGCTGGCAATGTTGTCCCGGAAGATGCTGTCCGAAACATCGATCACAAACCCCGTACCAATGAACGCAGCGATCGCTCCACCAACTCCGTTGTTCGAGACGGCTGCGTTGTCTTCGATAATTGAGTCAACAATGGAAACCGTCGAGCCGGTACGCATGAAGATCGCGCCACCACTCCGAGCGGAATTGTCTCTCACTTCGCTGTCACTGATCGTCAAATTGCCGGCGTTGTCGATGGCACCACCATCTTGAGCGTCTCCAACGTCTCCGTTAAGCAATGTGACTCCAGCGATATCGAGTGACGCGCCGCTCAACACATGAAAGACTCGATCGAGCCCCACGGCATCGACAATCGTCTGACCGGCACCGGCACCCCGAATCCGCAACAGCGAGTCCGTCACATCCAGATCGCCAGTTGCAGCCGAATCCTCGGAGCGTCCATCAATCGTGAACTTGAACGTCCCCGCTGGAAGAACGATTTCGTCCGGCCCCGGCAGCGCATTGGCTTCCATCACCGCCGCCCGCAATGTGATCACGCCGGTCTCTGTATCAACGACGCCATTACCCGGATTCAAGTCCGGCAGGTCGGCGTTGCTGTTGACAGTCAGCAGTGGATCGTCGTCACGAATCGTGGCCTGAGCCTGCGTGGTGGCCAGCGTCACGTTGACCGGGTTGCTGATGTTCAGGGCGAAAGTCTCGTCAGGTTCATCAGTAAAGTCTGATGTGCCGGTGATTGTCACTGTCTGCTGAGTCTGCCCGGCTGCAAACGTCACCGTCCCGGTCTGTGTCACATAATCACCGGTCTCATCCACTGCCCCCGTCGCCGTCCCGTTGGCCGTGGCATACTGCACCTCGACCGTCTGACCACTCGGCTCCGACAGCACAAACGTGAACACCGCGTCTGCAGTCCCCAGGTCCCCTTCCACGAACTCGATGTCCGCAACGCTCAGCGACGGCGGATCGTCGGAATCCTGAATCGTGCCGAATGTTGCCCGCCGCTGTTCAACACCCTGACTCGTTGCGATTCCGCTGTAAACCACGAACAACGTCTCATTGACTTCGTCCAGATCGTCGGCGTTTACGGTCACTGTGATCGTCTTGCTGACCTCTCCCTGCAGAAAGGTCAGAGAGGTGGTGTCCAAATCGTAGTCGACACCTTCAGTCGCCGTCCCGCTGGAAAATGCGACGCTGACGGGAACGGTCACATCCTGCTGTGCGACTGCTGTCAGATTCACGGTGAACGTGATCGTCGCCGTGCCGGACTCGGGTTCAAGAACAGACTCGTCATTCGCCGTAATTCCAATGTGGTTGGCAAAGTCGACGCCGGTTTCCAGCTCGCCACCGTGCAACGCCACCTCGCCGAACTTCCGTCCCGGCAACCCGTTCACGCCGCCCAGGATCCACCCTTCCGGCAGGACACCGTCGGGTGCGACCTGACACAGGAAATACCGTGCGGGCGATAAGCCATCAAAGCGGTATCGGCCAGCCTCGTCGATTTCCGGCGTCGCTGGATCATCCGCCGTCGTTACGAATGTTGGTTCATCGGGATCAAGTTGCTCGTTGTCATTGAGATCAACGTAGACGGTGAATCCGGTCAATCCCGGTTGACCTTCAACGAATCCTCCACCACGTCCCAGATCGAAGAAGACAGTCCCTTCGATTGCCCCGAAAAATCGTTCCGTGGCACCGACATCTGTGGTATTCACACTGTCGCCGTCGCCATCCTGAGGGGGTGTGATCTCTCTGAGGCGACAACACGTGGGAGTTGTGAGTTGGAGTTCTTCGGCTTTTGCCGTGAGTTGAAGTGGTCTTGGAGAAAGCGGCGTCCTTTGCGATCCTGATTTCTGAACG
>Ga0114999_10004210_pt1 | contig 17571 bp, 25 predicted proteins | sample ArcticOcean_MG_C_3_FD_89820 | JGI IMG/M metagenome (GOLD analysis project Ga0114999, IMG submission 89820) | Marine microbial communities from western Arctic Ocean - ArcticOcean_MG_CB8_126 | ecosystem: Environmental > Aquatic > Marine > Oceanic | place: Arctic Ocean: Canada Basin | collected...
AAGATCCAAGAAAACAACTTAAAGAAACAAAATCTAAAGATCCTAAAGAAACAAAATCTAAAGATCCTAAAGAAACAAAATCTAAAGATCCTAAAGAAACAAAATCTAAAGATCCTAAAGAAACAAAAGGAGTAAATAAAACTGAAAAAAAGGAAGATGAAAATTAATGGTAAGTATTGCAGGTAGTAAAAAACTCAAACGTCAAATGGCCCCACTGTTTTGGGGAATCACAAGAAAAAATAAACGATTTGTCATCACAGTAAAACCAGGGCCACATAAAAAGAATTATTCAATTCCAACTGCAGTATTCCTCAGAGATACATTAAAGATAGTTACAAGTCTTAGAGAAGCAAAGACTTCAATCTATTCAGGAAAAGTAAAGATAGATGGAGTCGTAAGAAAATCACTTCATCACGCAATAGGATTAATGGATGTTATAGAATTAGAAAATGTTTCAGATATTTATCGTCTAGTTCCAACAGAAGGAAAAATTCTGAAACCAATTAAAATTAAGGAATCAGAAAAAGATAAAAAACTTGTAAGTGTTACAAGTAAAACTACAATCAATAAAGATAAAGTACAAATTGGTTTTAGTGACGGTCGTTCAATAATTTCAGATACCAAAGTAAGTATTAGAGATACATGTTTAATTCAAATTCCAGATGGAAAAATTCTTGAAGTAATTAAATTAGAAGGAGGTTCTCATGGTTTAGTAACACGTGGAGTTAACTCAGGACAAATAGGTAAGATTGAAACCATAGAAGAAGGCACATTTATTCTTCCTAAGAGGGTTATCTTGTCTTTAGGAGATAAAAAAATAGAGATTCCAGCTGATATTATAATGCCAATAGGTAAAGAGGAGCCCATAATTCAAATAAAGTGATCATATGTCTCAAACAACAGAATCTCCAATGAAAAAAATCTACTTAGAAAAATTAGTTCTTAACATGGGTTTAGGTAAATCTGGAGATATTATTGAAATTGCAAAAAGAGCACTAGAACAAATTTCAGGTAAAAAACCATCTGCACGTTTAGCTAAAGAAACACAAAGGGATTGGGGGGTAAGGAAAGGTGAACCAATAGGAGTAGCAGTTACAGTAAGAGGCAATGATGCAGTAGCATTATTGAAAAGACTATTAGAAGCAAAAGGAAATGTTGTCAACGGTAAATCATTTGATAATTTTGGCAATTATTCATTTGGAATTAAAGAACACATAGACATTCCGGATGTAAAGTATGAACCATCAATTGGAATTTTGGGTCTTGGAATATCTGTTACATTATCCAGACCAGGTTATGGAATTAGAACAAGAAGTAAACACAAAGCAAGTGTTGGTAAAGCACATGTAATTACAAATCATGAAGCAAAGGATTATCTTACAAAAGAATTTGGAGTGACAGTAGAATAATGGCAAAAGATAGATCTTATGAATTTACAGGAAGAAAAAAACACGACTTTGGCAGAGGTTCCAGATGGTGTAAAAGATGTGGAGATTATACAGCAGTTATTCAAAAATATGATTTAATGTTATGTAGACGATGCTTCAGAGAAGTAGCAACATCTTTAGGGTTTAGGAAAAATCGATGATATAATATGCCAGCAACTAACATTTTAGCAAACTTATTTGTCACAATTTACAATAATGAAGCAAGAAGAAAAAGTGATTGTATAATTCTTCCAACATCAAAATTAGGAACTGAAGTTCTTAAAACTCTACAAAAAGATGGATACATCGGAGAGTTTGAATATATTGATGACAAAAGAGGCGGTAAATTCAAAATAAAATTATTAGCAAAAATCACAAAATGTGGTGCAATATCACCAAGATTCAAGGTAAAAACGGATGAATATAACAGCTGGGAACAACAATACTTACCTGCATATGATAGAGGGATGTTACTAGTAACAACTAATCAAGGTGTAATGTCACATCATGAAGCATTACAAAAAGGAATTGGAGGATTTTTAATCGGATATGTCTACTGATCAAGTTGAAAAAATGAAGGATGAGGTAACTATTCCAGAAGGGGTCAAAGTAACTCAAAAAAAACACATGTTAGCATTTGAAGGACCACTAGGTAAAACATTCAAAAGTTTTCGCAGCATTCCAGTAAACATTGAAATTTCAGAAAACAAAATTTTACTTCAAGCAATGGGAGGGAAAAAAAGAGATTATGCTATTTTACATACTGCAAGATCAATAATTAGAAATATTTGTGAAGGGTTAATAGAAGGTTACACAATTAAAATGAAAGTAGTTTTTGCACACTTTCCAATCACAGTTAAAGTTGATGGAAAAGATATTCTAATTGAAAATTTCCAAGGTGAAAGAGCTCCAAGAAAAACAAGAATTGTTGGAAATACTAAAGTATCTCCTAAAGGGGAAGACGTCATACTTACTGGAGAAGTATGGACAGATATCACACAAACTGCAGCAAATATTGAATTAAAAACTAAAGTCAAAAACAAAGACCACAGAGTTTTCCTTGATGGTGTATATGTTTTTGAAAAGAAAAAAGGCATAGAAAAATAGAATATCTAGTATTTTCTCATGACACTTGATCCTGAATTTTCAAAACAAACCACAGAATTAATTTTACAAACATTAGAACTATACAAATCAGCAGGAGCATCACCTAGAATAGGAGAAACATGGAATTGTTCCAACATTGGGGATTTTTTGTGTGGTTTTTTTGTTGGGGAAATGGTAGGTTCGGCACTTAGTGCATTTCAAATAGTTCACCAAAGAGAACCAACAGCTGATGAACATTTAGAAATAATTGAATTAGTTGAAAGTCATTCAAAAGAAATAAAAGAATTTTTTGCTAAATTTAACTAATAGACATTATGATTTTAGTCTAATTTGTAACAGTAGTAAGGATTAAATCACTTTTATCGAGGTACAAAATTGTTGCCGCCCTAGCTCAGCGTGGTAGAGCATCCGACTGTTAATCGGACGGTCGTCAGTTCAAGTCTGATGGGCGGCGCTTCTTTCTAAATTCGAGTTTTGAAACATTAAATTTTATTTTTGTGATATAGTACACAGTAAGAATAAAATATATTTCTAAATTCGAGTTTAGAAATATTGATCGGTTGAAAGTAATTAGTTTAGACTATTAGACAACTTAGATCTAATAGGTGATCGCATATCTAAAATAATGCAGGTGGTTTACATTGGTCAGAACTAGAAGGGCCAACAGATATTGTGTTGATTGTAGTGCAAGATTAGTATATTATCCAAGATTATCCAATCCAAAAGCACCAAATGAACACAGAGTGTTAGTTTATGCATGTCCTGATTGTACAGATGATTTTGAAAAACCCAAAATGTTTTCAATCAAACGTAATCAAGTGGAAGATCCTTTAGAAACTGTAGAGATTGAAATTACACAGTTACATAAAAAAACAGTCAATATAAAATAACTTTATAGAATTATGTCATATCCAGAAAAACCTAGAAGCAATATGTGGTTTTTGTTGCCAATATTTTTTGGCATAATTGGTGGAATTATTGCATTTTTCATTATACGTCATGACGATCCACGTACAGCAAAGAATTGTTTGTATTTAGGGTTAATTATGATGGTGATTGGAATAATACTAAATATTTTCATCGCATCATCAATTCCAGGTTTGGATTCAGGATTTAATGTAAATATTTGAGATATTTTACTTATATGTAAAGATAAGTGATAATTCTAAACTCGAATTTATAAATATAAGAAATTTAGACATGTGGACATTAGGTTTAAAATCATAAGGATTAGTTAAAAGATTAGTATAGCAATGAGTGCAAAAATGAGAGATAATGTAGAACGATGGATGGTTCATGAGGGTTCATCTTTTGAAGAAATTAAAAATCCAGATAATTCTTTTCAGATTTTAGTGAAACATGCAGGTCAATATGGAATTCCAGTTGAGGTTTTTGAACCAAAATCACAAGAAGGAATCTTAGTAATCGGTGCAAAAATAGTAATGAAAAATAATCAGATTTCAAGATATCTAGGATTTAATGAGTATGAAAAAATGAAATTTGAACAAAAAGTATCAGATTTCTGTAATTCAATTCAAGCAATAAACAAAGTTATCACAGAAGATGGAAAGCAAAAAGTTGCAGTTTATGTTGTATTAGATGATAAGGAAAACATCAATCAACAAACAGTTTTTGATGCAATGGATAAAGTTTCAGAAATTCATGAAAAAACATCAAGATTTTTACTAAAAACATTCTAAAAAAACAACAAAGATCAGACTTCATCATTTTAAATGGCAAAATACCCCCCCTTTTCGTCTAAAATCACATCAAGTGCCATATCAAATGAGTATAAAATATGAAAATAATCCTATTTTGTCATTTTTGTTCAAGTTTTCAAAAATGGGTTATTTTGTCAATTTATGCCTAGGCGTTAAACCCCCCTCCTCATTATGTACAAATAGGCACAAAGTGGAATTATCATAATCAAGTGTTTTCGGTGGGGGTTGAACACTTATGCCTAGATAGAAAAAGCAACTATCAAACTACCCAGATGTCTCAGATAAACATAGGGGATCTTTTGTTATCGTGCCTAGTTGTTAAACCCCCTAAAAACGAGCAAAAATGCCCCTTTATTTGTATATTTTTACAAAATCCAAATTTTCTCATTTTACGTTGCAACTATATACCAAAATAATTTAGAAAAATTATGGTAAGCTTTGCTATTGTGATCGTACTTGTTGCAGTACTTGGAACAATGACAGCAGCCATGTACATGTATACACAATATCAAACAAACTACATAGAATCAGTTGCAGGAGAAACAATCATTGTTGGCCCAGTTGAATATGTTGTAACTTTTGAAGGAACACATAATGGAAATGAAGAAACAAGTCCAGAAAATGTATTTATCATGATTGGAATTACTGCAAAGAATATCAGTGAAGGAAAAACTGTGATTTCAGGAGGGCAATTTTACATTGTAGATGAAAAAGAGCAGAAACATGAAGCAGTTTTTGGGAAGTTTTCTGCAAAAGATTTACACTATGAAGGATTAGATCCAGGTAAACCAATTGAAAGAACAACACAATTTGATATCCCATTTGATGAAGAAAGTCAATACAAAATTATCATAAGACCACAAAAAGAGCAATCAACAGTTGATACTGCACTAATTTGTCTTACAAATTGTGGATAAAAGATTTCTAAAAAAGATAAAAAGTGTCAAATAATTCTAATATTTGCATAGTATTGTATGACATTTATAATATAACACACATGATTTTTCAAAAAAGTTATGGTAATATCTAAAGCCAGAAGAGTAGCAGCAGCAAAAAAAGCAGCAGTTACTAGAAAAAGAAACGCAGCAGCAAAAAAAGGAGCAGTTACTAGAAAAAGAAACGCAGCAGCAAAAAAAGCAGCAGTTACTAGAAAAAGAAACACTGCAGCAAAAAAAGCAGCTCCAAAGAGAAAAGCAGCTAAAAGAAGAGCAGCTCCAAAGAGAAAAGCAGCTCCAAAGAGAAAAGCAGCTCCAAAGAGAAAAGCAGCTAAAAGAAGACCAGCTCCAAAGAGAAAAGCAGCTAAAAGAAGAGCAGCTCCAAAGAGAAAGACAGCATCTAGACGTCGTTAGTTCTGTCCATTCACCTTTTTTCAGAATTACTATACAATATTTATTATATTTCTAAATTCGAATTTAGAAAGAAACTAAATTACTCACTCATCTTTAATTCAGGTAAAATAAAAACACGTTCTGGTTTAATTTTCAGAATTATTCTTTTTTCATTTTCACGTTTAAACGGATAATGTTCTTGATTCATGTATTGTTGTGTAAGTTTATCCGCATGTATGTAATTATAATCAGGAATCAATTCTTCAACAGTCCCACGAATTGTAGTCATATCAAGTGGATTTTCATGAGATACAACAGATACAGCAACTCGAGGATCATGTAAAATATTTTTGTGTTTTATTCTACCTTCTGCAGTATTTACCAATACATATCCATCTTCATAATTTGCCCAAACAGGGGAAACTTGGGGAGCCCCATCTCTCATCACCGTTGCTATAAAGACAAGATTATTTGTAGAAAATAATCGGATTACTTTATCATCCATTATTTTTTGCCAGGATTTTCAAGTACATTAGTTATGGCTCTATTCATAATTTCCAGTACCAAATATTGAGAATATCCTTCAGATCTTTTACCCTTTGATTTAGTCTTGGGGGATATACCTTTGAGTATTTTTTCAATTTTTGAAGAAGTATTGTCAATGATTTTTGAATATTTTGAATCAAAATCTTTAGGTGTTTCAAAATCTAATAATTTTGTAGATGTACTATAGTATTTTGTGATTGCACCTCGAGATTCTTCAATTTTAGCAATTTCAATTAACCCAGAAACTTTTAGAATATCTAAATGGTGTCTAACTGTAGTTAATGCTTTTTTGTATCCTGTCTTTTTTAGAGCAGAACATATCTGATCTGCAGATAATGATTGGTGGTACAATATCTCCATAATTTTTGCTCGTAAAGGGTCTTCAATTGCACGCGCATGTCCAATACTTGTTGCAACAATACGATTTACTTTAATTTGTTTTTCTAGTAACGTTGACATACTAAATTTACCTTCTAATCGGATCTAAAAGATCCTCGTATCATATTTTTTTGATCTATCGCATCAATTTTTTTTTGCTTCTAAAAACTTCATACCGGTATTAAAATTATATCAACCATTATCAAAAATATTGTACATATTACAATATATTTAATAGTATTATGATATTTCTAATAGTAAAAAGATAATTATGATAGTGGTTTAAAAAATATGGTAAAATATCAAAAAAAGGGTTTTTAGAAAATATGGGCCATTAAATCCTGTATCGGGACCTGATTATCTAATTATCAAAAAAATAATTCGAGTTAAAAGATGGATTCTAGTCAACAATTAGCAAATAATAAAAATTAAAGAGATTTTCCAGACAATTTTTCAAATGCGGCAACATAACGTTGGGTCATTTTCGAAATAATATGAGATGGGATTTCAGGAGCAATTGGATCTTCACCCTTATCACGAGAATCATCAAATTGTTTTTGATAACCACTTGCAGTTAACCAATCACGTAAGAGTTGTTTATCATATGCCTCTTGAATTTTTCCCACTTCGAATGAATCTTTAGGCCATAAACGATATTCATCAGGACCAATAGAGTCACCCAGAATTATTTTTCCATCTAAAATACCAAATTCTAATTTTAAATCAGCTAAAATGAAACCAACATTATCGGCTATACTTGCCATCTTTTTGTAAATTTCAATTGATGTTTTTTCTAACCAATTGAATTGTTCTTCTGTAACTAGTTTCATCTCTAAGGATTTTATTTTATCAATTGGGATATCATGTTCAGATTTTGTAGTAGGATCAAATATGGGACAAGGGAGTTTAGATGCCATGGTAGTATCAGTTCCCTCAGGAACTTGGACATCGCCTTTTTCCCATCTACTAATCAAACTTCCATAAAAATAACCTCGAACTACACATTCTATTGGTAGCATCTTCATCTTTTTTACAAGGATTTCAGTATCTGATTTTTTTTCAATGAAATGATTCGGAACATCTAATTTGTTAAACCAAAATTCTGCAAAGCTACACAAAACTTTACCCTTTTGGGGAATATCTTGTTTGAATTTTACATCATATGCAGACACTCTATCTGAGAATTTGAAAAGTATTGTATCTTCATCTACATCATAAAGATCCTTTACTTTTCCACTAGTTAGAAACTTCATTTGATTATGATATAATAGGATAGAATTTAACTGATAGGAAAATTATGTATCAAAAAAATGTTTTATCCAATATCGGAGAATCATCAATAGCGAATGGGACGGGGTCTTGAAATTTGAATCAATATCAATTGAACAAAAAACTAGTCTAATTTGTGATGGAGGGTATCCATCCAGATTTACTAAATGAATAATATCGAATTCTTTTTTTAGGTAGAAACTCTCTCGAAATTAATTCAAACAATAAATTCACATCCATGATGAGTATGCATATTTTCAGATAAATTTTCAGCCAAAGAAAATATGTTCTTTCCAACTCATTTAATTCCGATATTTTGAGACATCATTCAAAGAGGAAGGTCAACAATAGTATCGATCAAAGTAACCTAGATTTACTCAGTACATATTTCTCAAATTGATTTATCAATAAATCATTGAATACAGTCAATGAGAGATTAGGTTTTTGGCTTCTTAAAACAGATGAATATCTAATATCATCAAAGAAAGAGAAATCAAAACATATTGCTTTATTTTTTGATGATAATATTCTAAATTGAGATTATTGTATATCTACACCATTCCAAAAGGCAATCATTCCTTTTATCTTGGATGCAGCATCATTTGGTTCTGCATAATACCATGCACAGTCTTTGTTTGTTTTTCCGTCAACAGTTACTGAATAATAATTTGCCATTCCCTTCCAACCACAAAAAGTAGTCAATTCAGTTTTGGTATAGTATTCTTCTTTAATAGAATCAAATGGGAAATAATAATTTCCTTCAACAGTTACAGTATCATTGCTTTCTGCAATTACAGTTCCATTCCAAATTGCTTGCATAGAGATTAAACCAATTTTACTTCTTTAAAATAATTTCCAATTATTTTATGATTATTTTGCTTTAATTTGTTCACGTTTAGTAAAATCAGGTTGTATTCCAAGTGATTCATAATTTCCAGAAGAACACGTAAAACACATCGAATCTTTTGGAATTCCTACGGCATTAGCTAGATTTTCAGCATCATTATATCCTAAAAAGTCAACTCCAATATTTTTTCGGACCATCTCAGTAATCTCTTCACTAGTCATATCCTTACCATGGGTAAATGTTGCAAGTTCATCTTGGGATGGAAAGTCAATTCCAGCATAACATGGATAATTAATTTGAGGGTATGTAATCAACATACTAATTTTTTTGGCACCAGCACGACGAAGAGCCTTAATTATCGCTCTAGAACTAGTGCCTCTAACTAAACTATCATCAATAACTACAACATGGCGGTCTTTGATTATTTCACTAATTGGAATAATCCATCTGTTAATTTCAACACGGTCACTTTGGTGAGGTTCAATGAAACTACGTAGTGGTCCTTTTTTGCTATATCTATCTTTTAGTAAACCTTCATCAAAGGAAACTCCAAGTTCTTGAGCATAACCCAATGCAGCAGGTCGTGCAGAATCAGGTACAGGGATAACCAAATCAGCATCTTTAATTGGAAATTTTTTTGCCATAAATTGTCCAATTCTTTTTCTTGAAACGTAAATGTTTCGTCCTTCCATATTACTTGAAGGATGTGCAAAGTAAGTAAATTCGAAAGAACAATGTGCACGAGATTGATCATCGGAAAACTTTTCAGTTTCTATTCCAGACTTACTTAATTTAATTAATTCACCAGGAACTACATCTCTTTGAAGATTTGCACCAACTGCAGTAACTGCAGCAGATTCAGAAGTTACAATAAATGTATCATCAGATTCTTTATGTCCTAAAACCATAGGACGGAAACCTTTAGGATCACGAGCTGCATAAACAGAATTATCATCAGAAATAAAGGTAAAACAATATGAACCAACCATCTCATTTTTTAAAATTGATAATGCTTTCCCCATATCTCCATTTTCAGAAATTAATGAAACTAATCTTTCTGCAGCAACTAAAGTATCACTTGCATTTTGAGGGGTAAAAGAACAACCTCCAACTAAATTAGATAATTCTTGAGCATTTGCAATAGTCCCATTATGAGCAATACAAAGATCTTTTACTTTAAGCGGTTGTGCGTTATCCAAAGTGCTTGTTCCCATTGTAGAATATCGAACGTGTCCAATAACACAAGGAGATGAATATTCTTGAGCAATTTTCTTAAATTCAGATGAAGAATGAGATACAAGTCCTATTCGCTTGAAGGGTTTTTTATTGGGTACTGCAAATCCCCAAGCCTCTTGCCCCCTATGTTGTAAAGCACGTAATGCATCAAAAACCATAGGAACCACATTCTTTCCAGAAAGACTATAAATTCCAACAACTCCACAATTTTCTTTAACTTTAGGCATGCATTATCAACTCCTCTAACGAATTTAACCAAGTTTTTTGTGTTTTATCAACCATCAGATCAATGACTAATTTTGAATCATTTGAAAATAAAATAGAATTACCACCAAAATTACCAATTATTTCAAATGAGGTATGATTTTTTTCAAGAATTGTTTTTAAATTATCAAGATGATTTTTATCAATAGTTAGAAGATAACGAGAATGACTTTCAGAAAATAGTATTTTATCAGTAGATAATGATTCTCCTGGAACTTTATCTAAAGATACAGAACAGCCAATATTGTTTATCATGCAAAGTTCAGAAACTGCCACTACCAGTCCTCCTTTTGAACAATCATGTACAGATTTTACAAGTTTGTTTTCAATAATTTCAAGAACAGATTTCATATTTTTCTTTGATTCATCAAAATTCACAACTGGACATTTCCCACCAATAAATTTGTGGATATATTCAAAGTATTCAGAACCGCCTAATTCATTTTTTGTGTCACCTATAATTACAAGACAATCATCAACAGAAATTTTTTGAGAAATTTGTGGATATTTGTCAATTAGACCTAGCACACCAATAACAGGGGTTGGTTTTATCGAACCTAATGGTGTTTCGTTATACAGACTTACTTTACCGCCAATACATGGAATATCAAAATATTTTGCAAAATTAGTTAGTCCTTTTAGGGATTCGAGAAATGTCCAAAATATTTCAGGGTCTTTTGGATTTCCAAATTGAAGATGATCAAGCATTCCAATTGGTTTTGCTCCAGTACATACAACATTTCTACATGCTTCTTCAAAACATCCAATTGCACCTTCTCGTGGATTAATGTAGCAATGTTTTGGATTTCCATCAATTTTTACTGATAAGAATTTTCCATTATCCAAGCGTAAAACTGATGCATCAACTCCAGGTTTTACTACAGTTCGAATTCCAACTTCATGATCATATTGACCATAAACCCAAATTTTACTTGCAATATTTGGAGATGATAATAGTTTCAATAGAGTTTCAGAATAATTAGGGATTTGAGGGAAATCTTGTTCGTGTTCAATGGTTTCAAGATATACAGGTTTTTTTGAAGGCAAGTCAAGTAATGTGGCATTTGTTACAATATCTGTAGAGATTTTTGCAAGAGTTTCTTCTCCTTTTTTTACATGCATCAAACTATCAAAGGTTACATGTCCAATTACAGAATATTCAACACGAAATTTTTTACAAATAATTTTTAATTTTTCTAATTTTTCAAGATTTGTTACAATTAACATTCTCTCTTGAGATTCAGAAATCATTATTTCATCAGAATGCATGTCAGATTCTCGGGTGTGTACTTTGTTGACATCCATTTCAATTCCAATACCCAAAGAATCAGCAGTTTCAGATACTGCACAAGATAATCCGCCACCGCCAAGATCTTTCATGGCATGAATTAACTTTTGAGTTCTTGCTTCAAGAATTACCTCAATAATTAATTTTTCAATAAAAGGATCAGGAATTTGAATAGCTGAACGGTTATCAGATTCTAAAGAATCAGACGCAAATTGAGAGCCACCAATACCATCGCGTCCAGTTGCGCCACCTAACAATACTACAACATCGCCTTTTTGGGCATGGTTTTTTATCAAATTTTCTTTTTTACCAAAACCAATTGCGGCAACATCAACTAATGCATAATTTTTGTAACATTCATCAAATTCAACCTCACCGCCAATTGTTGGAATTCCTAAACAATTACCATATGCAGAAATTCCACGAACTGCATTTTTAAAAAGCCATTTTGCTTGTTTATCTTTTTCAATATCCCCAAAACGTAATCCATCAAGCAATGCAATTGGTCTTGTTCCAGTAGATAAAATATCACGAATGCCTCCACCAACTCCAGTTGCAGCCCCACCATATGGTTCAACTGCAGAGGGATGGTTATGACTTTCAATGTGTGCAGTTACAACATATCCATCACCAACATCTAAAACTCCAGAATCATAACCTTTCTCAGTTATAACTAAAGGGCCATCCATAGGTAACATTTTGAGATGTCTTTTGGATGATTTGTAAGAACAGTGTTCAGACCATTCAGCAGCTACAATTTGTAATTCTGTAGAAGTAGGATCTCGTCCAATTTTAGATTTTAGTTCATCTAATTCTTGAGATTCTAAACTCAATTTTGTACACCCATTTTTACTAATAATGATTCAAAAATTAGAGAGGATGGTTTGTTATCTAGGGGGTTAATTTCAGATTCAACTGCACGTTCTGGATGAGGCATCATTCCAACTACATTTCCATCTTCATTACATACACCTGCAATTCTATTTGAAGATCCATTAACTACATCACCATAGCGAAATACAATTTGATTTTTTTCCTGTAAATTTTTCAAAGTTTCATCATCTGCAAAATATTTTCCCTCACCATTTGCAATAGGTATTGGAATTTTTTGATTTAATTCAAATTGATTGGTAAATGGAGTCTTGTTATTTTCAACAATTAGATTAGTCCATTTACACATAAAATTTAGAGAATCATTTTTGAGCAAAACACCTGGAAGAAGTCCTGATTCCACAAGAATTTGAAAGCCATTACATACTCCTAAGATTGGAATTCCTTTCTCAGACATTTTTTGAATATCTTTAATCACAGGGCTATGTGCTGCAATTACACCGGCCCTGAGCCTATCACCATATGAGAAACCACCTGGAAGAATTACCGCATCTATATTTTCAGGCAATCCTTTGTCATGCCAATAGTATTGTGCATCAAGATGAAAAACATCAGTTAAAACATGAAACATATCACGATCACAGTTACTACCTGGAAAAACTACGACCCCTACTTTCACAATTATTTTTAAATTCAGAGTTATTTAATTGGACTTGAGAGAAAAGGAGATTTTACACCAAAATTTAGATTACTTAGGCATCAAATATATCAAATGTGACTTTACTTACTAAAGGATTGTAAATTCTTACTTCATCACAAATTTCTTGAACCTTTAATTGTGCAGATTCTTTACTGTTTTCTTCAATTGTGAATCTTAGCATTTTTGCAGATTTTATTTTTGAAACAGATTCATAATTTCCTCTAAGAACTAAATCATTTAGAATAGTTTCACCTTCAGGATCACTAATTCCAGGTTTATTTTCAATTGTCACATTTACATTAAAAATTGTCATGAATAATTTCAAAAGTAAAATGTGGTTAATCTATCTTCCGAAGTTCATATGATTGACAGGATCAAATCACGTAAGGAATCTAAAGTATTCAAATTCGCCGATGATTAGATCATATTGGAATTTATAATAGAATGATTCAAGGAAAACACATGGCAAGAATGCGTTACTGGAAAATATCATCTAGTGAAATGGTTAGTTTATCTTATGATGAAAGTAAATTATTAAATTGGGAGATCAAATGTGTCAGAGAGCCAGAAGTAGAGGCTCATTTTATTGGTGTTTTCATGTATAGGAATGGTACTGCTTATGACTATGAATCTGTAAAAGGGATTTGTTATTTTTACAATAATATCGATAGAGAAGAACTTCCAAAAATTACCAGTTTCCTTCAAGGTAAATACAATGGTAAGCAATTAGAAAAAGGAGACAGAATATTGTTAAAGGGTTCAAAAGAAATCTATTCCAGTAAAGATATTGGAGATTTAGCAAAAGAGATGGAGATAAAATTTAACACTAAAGCAGTAATTTCATTAGAATTTGACGGGATTACTGAGGAAGAGCTAAAAGAAGCAGGAATGCCAGAGGCAAAATTATTGCCAATTCCCACTAAATAGATATAGCTTTAATCATAAAGATATCAGATGTCCGAATTAGACGGTATCACCAAACATTTTGAAGAATTAAGAAAAAGACTATTAAAAATTGTACTAGTGATTGGAGTTATCACAGTAATTATTTTGACATTTCATGCAGAACCAATCCATGTTGGAGAAATATCTTTGTACTATATCACACCCGAACCACTAAACAACATTGCAGCACAAATAACACAACATATGAAAGAAAATCTTGTTCCAGATAGTGTTCAATTAATTCAAACTGCACCAGGACAAGCTTTCTTTTCACAGGTATACATTGCAGTACTTGTAGGAATAGTTGCAGGAATGCCAATTATCATTAAAGAGTTAGTAGGATTTATCAAGCCAGCATTAAAAGAAAATGAAATCAATGTTAGTAGAAGCATATCACTTCCAGCACTAGGATTATTCATTGCAGGTTGTGTGTTTTCATATAATTTTGTCATCCCATATATTTTAGAATTTTTATACAGATATGGTGAATCAGCAGGACTTGTAACGTTTCTAAATATTATGGATTTTGTAACTTTTATTTTACAATTTTTATTAGCATTTGGACTTTCATTTCAACTTCCACTTGTAATGTATGCAATATCAGTATCAGGTGCAGTGGAGTCAGATTTTTGGAGAAAAAATATCAGGTATGCAATTGTCATTATTGTAATATTCGGCGCAGTAATTACTCCAGATGGTAGCGGGGTAACAATGTGGTTTATTGCAGGTCCAATGATTGCACTATATGTTATAGGCATGGCATTAATTGAGCGTAGAGAACGTAAAAAATTGAACATTTAAATCTAAAATCATCAGTAACTGAATCATGACAGTTATGGGTCCAGAAATTATCATATTAATAGTAGTAGTTGGAGTATTGATTTTTGGGGCTGCTAAGATTCCAAAATTAGCAAAAACATTTGGTAAAGCCAAAGGCGAATTTGAGAAAGGAAAAATTGAGGCAGATAGGGAGTTAAAAGATTTCAAAGAAGAGACAAATAATGTCACTAAAGATGAAGTAAAATCAGACACTAAAGATGAAGTAAAATCAGACACTAAAGATGAAGTAAAATCAGACACTAAAGATGAAGTAAAATCAGACTAGATTTCAGCAATTTTTATAAAATCATCTAAAATTTTAGTATAGTTCTCTTCTACCGTACTATTTCCAAATAATCCAGAAAATTTCATTTTTCCAGGTAATTTCAAATCAACATCTACTAAAATTTTAGTGCCCTCAGAATGTTCAATAAATTGTTGGAAGATATGACTTCCTTTTGCATCACCACCAATTACAAAAATTTCATGAAGAGAGGGTTCTTGAATTACATGTTTTGCCATTATTACTAATTCCTTATCTCCCAACATCAGATGTTCTTCTACTACAGAAATATTTCCTCGAATAGAACGAACTCTAATTGAAGGAAAATGTTGTGGAAGTATTTTTTGATAGTTTTCAAAATTAGATAATACATTAAAAACAGTTTTTCTTTTCGCATGAGTTATTTTATCTATAATGAATTTTGACAAATTAATTCAGCGTACCCCATCTAGGGTACAAATCGTGATCAATATCAAACTGATCTAAGCATTTTCCAATACCATGATTAACAATATCATCAATTGTTTTTGGTTTTGTATAAAATTCTGTTACAGGAGGTAAAATTACAACACCTAATCTTGATAACTTTAACATATTTTCTAAGTGAATTGCAGATAATGGAGTTTCTCTAACCATTAGAATTAATTTTCGTGATTCTTTAATTGTAACTCCAGCTGCTCTGGCAACTAAAGTGTCATCATACCCATTTGCAATTGCAGACAATGTCTTCATACTACAAGGTGCAACAATCATCCCATCAATTCTATGGGTGCCACTAGAAATACTTGATGCCATATTTTTTTCATCAGAAGTGCTAGTTGCAAGAGATTTAACATAATCAGATGTAAATTCAGTTTCCATTGAAATACATTTTTCGCCCCACTCGGAAATTATCAAATGAGTATCAACATTTAGTTTCTTTAATGCCTCAAGCATTCTAATTCCATAAATTGCACCAGTGCTTCCAGTAATGCCAATGACTAATTTCAATAGGTAATGTAGGAATCAGAGTATTTTATGTGTTATAAGAATAAAGCAACACAAGGAATTTTAGGCATCATTGTTTTCTTGATTCTCTAAATCTTTTCGAATTTTTCTTCGTTTATACCATAGTGAGATACCACCCATGCCCATGGCTGTTAAAAGAATTATTCCCATTATTTGTAATTCAAAGGAATACAGCATATTGGGAATTAAATTCGGATAAAAAATATCTTGGGATTTTAAGCGATCGAATTACTAGAAAATAGCTATATTAGATCCTGCTATGTATGCATAGTATGATTAAGTATTCTGAGATAAAGAAGATTGTAAATGACTATTCTGATGTCAAAATAGGGGTTCTTGGCAGTCACTCAGCACTTGAAATAATGGATGGAGCAAAAGATGAAAATTTTCAGACAAGAGTATTTTGTCAAAAGGGTAGAGAAGGCCCATATCAAAGATTTGGAAGAATTGCAGATGAAATTACAGTTTTAGATAAATTCAAGGATATGGCATCAGCCAAAATTCAAAAAGAATTAAGAGATTCAAATACAATTATTGTTCCACATAGATCACTAACTGTCTATCTAGGGTACAAAACAATTGAGAATTCATTTAAAGTTCCAATTTTTGGAAATAGGAAATTATTCCAAGCTGAAGAAAGAACTGCAAAGAAAGGTCAGTATTATCTCTTAGAAAAAGCTAGAATAAAATATCCAAAATTATTCAAGGATCCAAAAAGAATCAACAAACCATGTATTGTTAAAGTTCAGGAAAAAAAGAGACCGTTAGAAAGAGCATTTTTTACAGTTTCATCATACAGAGATTATAAAGAAAAATCTGAAGAAAAAATCAAAAAAGGAGTAATTGCAAGAAAAGATTTAGAGAAAGCAAGTATCGAAGAATTGGCAATTGGAACATACATGAATTTTAATTTCTTCCACACACCAATTTCAAAACAAGTAGATTTTATTGGAATTGAGAGAAGACTTCAAACAAATATTCATGATTATAATGCATTACCTGCACGTGAACAATTAGAAATGGATATTGATTTACAAAATATTGAGGTGGGTCACACTCCGGCAAGTATAAGAGAGTCATTATTAGAAAAAGTAATTAAAATGGGAGACAAATTTGTAGCTGCGGTAAAAAAAGAATATGCACCAGGGATTATAGGACCATTTTCACTTCAAAGTGTAATTACAAAAGATTTAGAATTAATTGTATATGATGTATCATTACGAGTTCCAGGAAATCCAATTGTTGCAACAACTAGCCCATATACAAAATATCAATATGGTCAAACATTTGGTGTGGGCAGAAGAATCGCAATGGAAATCAGACGAGCACAAGAAGAAAACAGACTAGATGAAATAGTAACTTAGATTCAAAATTTTGAATTTTATCTACAACATTGTTTTAAGAAAAATTAAAGGCGTAAACCCACTAAATTGCAGAACTATGAGAGATTTCCTCTCGTGGTCAGTGCCTAAGCACATGATTGCCTTTTTTGTTCTGCGGGGCTACGCTCGTTATTCGTCAGATTTTTCAACTAACGACATCATTTAGTATAAGGCATACAAGTATTTAATATT
>Ga0114999_10004212_pt1 | contig 17558 bp, 30 predicted proteins | sample ArcticOcean_MG_C_3_FD_89820 | JGI IMG/M metagenome (GOLD analysis project Ga0114999, IMG submission 89820) | Marine microbial communities from western Arctic Ocean - ArcticOcean_MG_CB8_126 | ecosystem: Environmental > Aquatic > Marine > Oceanic | place: Arctic Ocean: Canada Basin | collected...
ACCGATCAGCACTGTATCGTCCTTTTCCGCACCGGTCTCTGCCATGGCCCGTTCCATCATGCCGGGGTGCGGTTTGCCGGGTGCAACATCAGCAGTTTGCAGGGTGACAAAATATTTGGTGAGCCCATGGCTCTCCAGTGTCGCCAGCAGGCCGCGTTGTGTCTTGCCGGTTGCAATTCCGAGTAGATAACCGGCTTCCTGCAACAGCTCTAGCGTCTCAATGACGTGGGGATATAAGGGCTCGTGTAATTTTTTCGAGGCGCGTACTTCAGTAAAAGCGTCTTTATATGCAGTAACCAGGATGTTGATCGCTGGTGTCTTGCCAGCCTCATTGGGGCCGCATAGGCGGCTAATTGCCTCCGGCAGGGAAAGACCGATAATGCGCTTTACTGCCTCAGGCGTCGGCAGGGTTAGTCCATGCCGCTCAAACGCACCTTGCATGGATTCAATGATGACATATTGGCTATCAACCAACGTCCCATCGCAATCAAACACGACGAGGCGGGTCATAGCTGCAACTCGGCGAACGGATCGCCGTCGACAATTCTTTCGAAGCCGAGATGCTGCCAGCTTTGCACCATATGGGCCGGCATCGGTGCGACAATCTCGAGCCGTGCCCGACGCGCGCCACTGCCGGCCATACTCGGCAGACTGAGCGAGCGCGCATGGAGATGCAGCCCGGCGCCAAAGCCATCCTCCTGCGGTGGGTCGAGCTCGGCTGGATATTTGCGATCCCCCTGTATGGGACATTTAAGAATCTCGGCGCAATGGGCGCGCAATTGATGGGTCCGGCCAGTAAGCGGCAACAGTGCCACCCAAGCAGCACTATTTCCCGCCGCTTCCAGGGTGGTGAAATAGGTGACCGCCTGCGCTCCATCCTCGACCACTGTCACACGCTCGCCGCCACCGGCGACCGGCCGTTTGGCAAGAGCGGCATCAATGCGGCCTTTCGCCGGCGTGGGAATGCCAACGGTTAGCGCCCAGTATATTTTACGCAATGTCTTGTCGCGAAACATGCGGGTCAATTCACGCGCTGATTTAACATTTCGCGCCAGGACAAGCACACCGCTGGTATCCTTATCCAGGCGGTGCACCAAACGCGGCCGCTCTGGCGCGCCAAAGCGCAGGCCATCCAACAGGCCATCCAAATGACGCGTAACACCCGTGCCGCCCTGCACAGCCAAACCGGCAGGCTTGTTAATGGCGATAATATTTTCATCGCGGTGGATTACCCACGCTTGCGCTTCAATGAGATCCGCTTCGCGAGGTTGCGGCTGCGGTGCTTTGGTGCGGGACGCACTCGCAGATTCAGCGGCAAGCGGCGGCACGCGAATTTGGTTTCCGGCAGCCAGGCGCAAATTCGACTTAGCGCGGCGCCCGTCAACACGCACCTGACCGGTACGCAACAGCTTCTCAAGCTTGCCATGGGTGAGGCCTGGGTAGCGTTTACGAAACCAGCGATCGAGGCGCATATCCACATCATCGTCATCGACCACAAGGGTTTGCACATCACTCATGTGAGGATCAGATGTAAGAGGCGCAAGCCGGCATAAAAGGCGACGAGCGAAATGGCGACTGAGACAAATATATAAAGCAGCGCCCGACCGACCTCACCGCGCTCCAACAATAAATACATATCGGCGGAAAAGGCCGAGAAGGTGGTGAAGGCACCCAGCACGCCGATAAACATCAAGGCCCGCAATTCAGCGCTCGGCATTACCGTCACGGCAAAACATTTGATCAATGCGCCGAAGACAAAAGAGCCCAATACATTGACCGTGATCGTACCGAACGGAAAACCAGTGCCAAACAGCGAGACAAACCAGCGCTCGGCGACCGCAGCAATATAATAGCGCCCGACCGAGCCAACCGCGCCGCCGACCGCCACTGCCACCAATATCTTCATGTGCTGTCCCCGCCGCTATTGCGACTATTGCCGTCTTTGCCACTGTTGCGACGCAGCTTATCCCAATAATCGAGACGCTTTTTCACCTCGCGCTCAAAACCACGTTCAACCGGCTGATAAAATTCCTGACGCGCCATCTCGTCGGGAAAATAATTCTGCCCTGAGAAACCATCCTCCGTACCATGATCGTAAACATAGCCATCGCTATAGCCGAGATCCTTCATCATTTTGGTTGGCGCGTTGAGGATATGTTTGGGCGGCATGGCGGAGCCGCTGTCGCGCGCCACCCGCATGGCGCTCTTCATCGCATTATAGCCCGCGTTGGATTTAGGGGCGGTCGCCAGATAAAGCACTGCCTGAGCGAGCGCTAATTCTCCTTCCGGCGACCCCAGCCGTTCATAGGCCTGCCACGCCGCAATAGTTTGCGGCAAAGCACCGGGCTCAGCCAGGCCGATATCCTCTGACGCAAAGCGCACCAGGCGGCGTGCAATGAAGCGTGGATCCTCCCCGCCGGCCAACATGCGCGCCAACCAATAGAGAGCGGCATCAGCATCGGACCCGCGCAGTGACTTATGCAGCGCACTAATCAGATTGTAATGCCCCTCCTGGGATTTGTCGTAAAGCGGCGCCCGGCGCTGAACCACTTCAGCCAATGTTTTGCTATCTATAACTTCCGACGTATCGCCAGCAAACAACTCCTCAATCAAATTGAGAAGAAAGCGGCCATCGCCGTCAGCCATGGCACGCAGCGCCACCCGCGCCTGATCATCAAGCGGCAGGGATTTTCCTTCAACCGCCTCAGAGCGCGTCATCAACTCGCTCAGAGCTCCATCACTCAAGCGATGCAAAACCATAACCTGGCAGCGCGACAACAGCGCGCCGTTCAATTCGAAAGACGGGTTCTCAGTTGTTGCACCGACCAGAACCACGGTGCCGTCTTCGACGACGGGCAGAAATGCGTCCTGCTGCGCCCGGTTGAAGCGGTGGATTTCATCGACAAACAACAGCGTGCCGCGGCCCGTTTCACGCCGGGAGCGAGCACCGTCAAATATTTCTCGCAGATCCGCCACGCCGGAAAAAACGGCACTCAACGGCTCAAATTCCAATTCTGTATGATCCGCCAACAATCGGGCAATTGTTGTCTTGCCGCAGCCTGGTGGCCCCCACAGAATATTTGAGGCAAGACGGCCGGCCGCAACCATGCGGCCCATCGCCCCTTCGGATCCGAGCAAATGATCTTGGCCAACAACCTGCTCAAGCTTTGTCGGACGCATACGTTCCGCCAAAGGTCGAGGGGCATCATTTTCAAACAAAGAAGGTGCGGCTTGTTTTGCCATGTCACATCATATCAGAAGGAAAAGGGCTGCGCGCAAGGCCTTCTAGAAAGCGCATTCACCCCGTCCAAAAATAAACCGGTTCAACCATATGAACCGTTTGGGAGGTCGGACACCAAAGCAAAAGGGCAGCTCCATTGGAACTGCCCTCAATATGCCACACCAATCGCGAGGTTTCGCGATTAGGCGGAGGCTTCAGCCTCTAAAGCGTCATCATCGACCATGATAGGACCTGAATCCTGGCCCTTGGCGTCTTCATCGCGATCAACCAACTCGATATAAGCCATCGGTGCGGAATCGCCATAGCGAAAACCGGCCTTGAGGACACGAGTGTATCCCCCTGCCCGGTCATCATAACGCTCGGCCAAACCATCAAACAGCTTACGAACCACGTTCTCATCCTTGAGAAAGCTCAGCGCCTGGCGACGGGCATGAAGATTGCCGCGCTTACCGAGCGTGATCATACGCTCCACCACGGGCCGGAGCTCTTTGGCTTTCGGCAACGTGGTTTTGATTTGCTCATGTTTGAGCAGAGCCGTTGCCATGTTGCGGAACATGGCTTTGCGGTGGCTTGATGTTCTATTCAGTTTGCGTCCGCTAAGACGGTGCCGCATGTCTCTTACTCCTTGCGCCCAAGGCGCAGTCAAAAATAAATGCCGAAAGCGCAGCTCTAAAGCTGTGCGTCGAACTCAGTTACTAATAGGGCTCTTCGAGCCGTTTTGCCATGTCTTCAATATTTTCCGGCGGCCAGCTGGCAATATCCATCCCGAGATTCAAACCCATATGGCCAAGTACTTCCTTAATCTCGTTAAGAGATTTACGACCGAAATTCGGCGTCCGCAGCATTTCGGATTCGGAATACTGCACGAGGTCGCCAATATAAATAATATTGTCGTTCTTGAGGCAATTGGCGGAGCGCACAGAAAGTTCCAACTCGTCGACCTTCTTGAGAAGGTTGGGGTTGAATTCCGGCTCTGCAGACTCTTCTTGACGGTCCGATGTTTGCGGTTCCTCAAAGTTGATGAAGAGCTGCAACTGGTCCTGAACGATACGCGCCGCCAGAGCGATCACATCCTCAGGCGTAACCGTGCCGTTGGTCTCAATCGTCATCGACAGCTTGTCATAGTCAGTTGCCTGACCCACGCGGGTATTTTCAACCTTGTAGGCAACTTTCTTAACCGGACTGTAGAGCGCATCAACCGGAATAAATCCGATAGGCGCATCTTCGGGGCGGTTCAGCACTGCCGCAACATACCCTTTACCGCCCTGCACCGTCAGTTCCATGCTGAGGTCACCTTCATCGTCCAGAGTACAAATGACCAAATCAGGGTCCATGACTTCAACATCATGGCCTGTCTCGATCATGCCGGCTGTAACGGGGCCGGCTTTGTTTGCCTTCAACGACAAACGCTTAGGTCCTTCACCATGCAGACGAAGCGCCAGGGATTTGATATTGAGAACGATATCGGTCAAATCCTCACGAACACCCGGGATGGTCGAAAACTCGTGCAGCACGCCTTCCACCTGAATGGCGGTAACAGCAGCACCTTGCAAAGACGACAACATAATGCGTCGTAATGCATTGCCGAGGGTGACACCAAAACCGCGCTCAAGAGGCTCTGCAACAATAGTAGCGATGTTGCTGTTTCCCCCGACCTGCGAAATAGCGAGCTTTGACGGCTTGATAAGTTCCTGCCAGTTTTTCTGGATCACAGATTCAACCTCATGGAATGAAGGAGCGAAGAGTCGCTCGCTAAATATTATTCTTTTCTAAATTACCGCATGTAGCGGCACGACATGATGCGCCTTGGCGCACCATACTGTTCGTTAAACGCGACGACGCTTACGCGGCCGACAGCCATTGTGCGGAATTGGCGTGACATCACGAATCGCAGTGACGGTAAATCCAGCCGTCTGAAACGCACGGAGAGCTGATTCACGACCTGAACCAGGTCCCTTCACTTCAACTTCCAATGACTTTACACCATGTTCGGAGGCTTTCTTGCTGGCATCTTCGGCAGCCATCTGCGCCGCATAGGGCGTTGATTTGCGCGAGCCGCGAAAACCCATAGTGCCGGCGGAAGACCACGAGATCGCATTGCCCTGAACATCGGTGATGGTGATCATAGTGTTATTGAAGGTCGCATTCACGTGGGCGATACCCGACGAAATATTTTTGCGCTCGCGTTTCCGCGCGCCTGCTGGTTTAGCCATTATTCTGTCCTACTTCTTCTTGCCGGCGATGGCGCGTGCGGGGCCTTTGCGCGTTCTCGCATTGGTGTGCGTACGCTGACCGCGCACCGGTAAACCACGACGATGCCGCAAGCCACGATAGGCGCCTAAATCCATCAATCGTTTTATATTCATCGCCGTTTCGCGGCGTAAATCGCCTTCGACCAGATGGTCCTGATCAATGATTTCGCGCACTTTAGCAACTTCAGCGTCGCTCAATTCCATCACCCGACGATCATGCGGTACTTCCGCCTTATCCAGGATCTCGAGCGCCTTGGTACGACCAATGCCGAAAATATAGGTCAGCGAAATGCTGATCTTCTTATTAGTTGGAATGTTGACGCCAGAAATTCGGGCCAAAATTAGTACTCCTCGCAGAACAAAAGGCGCGCCACGGATCACATCCGGGGCGCGTGCCCAAACCGGGCGGGATTATCGACAAATGTTCCTATTAAGTCAATCACCTCTGGCAGCTTAAAGATGTGCCAATATTTCATCACCAACAGAGCCAATTTCTGCCATTCCATCAATCGCGACCAAGCGGCCTTCAGATTCATAATAAGGAATGATCGGCGCCGTTTGTTCGTGATACGTTTTCAGGCGTGACTGAACCGTCTCACGATTGTCATCTTTGCGCCGTGAGAAGTTCCCACCGCCACATTGATCACAAACACCTTTAGATTTAGGTTGTTGAAATTGGTCGTGATAACCGGCACCACAATCGGCGCAGCTATAACGCCCGATAATACGCTCTATCAGAGCTTCCTCGTCAACAACTATGGAAATAACCTTATCCAAAGCCAATTTTCGCTCGCCAAGCATAACATCCAGGGCTTCGGCCTGGGCTGTGGTGCGCGGGAAACCATCGAGGATAAAACCCTTCGCGCAATCAGCCTGGACGATTCGCGCGGAAATGAGACCGATCATCAAGTCATCCGGCACCAATTCACCGGCTTCCATGATAACTTTAGCTTGTTTGCCGAGGTCGCTGCCTTCGGCAACTGCAGCGCGCAGCATCTCGCCAGTCGAAAGTTGAGGAATTTCAAAGCGTGCCATGAGGCTCTGTGCCTGAGTACCCTTACCAGCACCGGGCGGTCCCAGCAGAAGTAAATTCATCGTCGCGATCCTCGCAACTTCGATTTCTTGATCAGCCCTTCATATTGGTGAGCCAATAGATGTGATTGAATTTGACCAACCGTATCCATGGTGACGGTCACAACAATCAGCAGACTGGTGCCACCGAAATAGAACGGTACGGCATATTGGGAAATAAGAAGCTCCGGCAATAGGCTCACGGCGGTTAGATAAGCCGCGCCGGCAACGGTCAAGCGGGTCAGAACATAATCGAGATAGGCGGCGGTGTTCTTGCCAGGACGAATGCCCGGTATAAATCCACCATTTTTCTTAAGGTTATCCGCCGTGTCCGCCGGATTAAACACAACGGATGTGTAGAAGAACGTGAAAAAGACAATGGCGGCAGCATAAAGCAGCATATACAACGGCTGGCCACGGCCCAGAATGCTTGCAACATCGGATAACCAACCTGGTCCCTGCCCCGAATTCATGCTGATAGCCGTAATCGGCAACAACAGAATGGAACTGGCGAAAATCGGCGGAATTACACCGGCGGTGTTTAATTTCAACGGTAAATGCGAGCTTTCGCCACCAAACATGCGCCGGCCAACTTGGCGCTTGGGATATTGCACCACTATGCGGCGCTGAGAGCGCTCGATGAAGACGATAAAGGCTATCACCGCCAGGGCCATTATAAACAACACCGCGATGATGCCGCTGGAAATCACACCGGTGCGGCCCAATTCAAGGGTGTTGATCAAAGCACGGGGTAATTCCGCAACAATGCCCGCAAAGATGATCAGCGATATACCGTTACCGACGCCGCGAGCCGTAATCTGTTCGCCCAACCACATCAGGAAAATCGTGCCGCCGGTCAAGGTCACTACAGTAGTCAGGCGGAAGAACATGCCGGGATCAATCACTGCCCCGCCGGATTGGCCCTGAAAGCCTTCCAGGCCGACCGCAATACCGTAAGCCTGGATTGCCGCCAAAAAGACTGTGCCGTAGCGGGTATATTGATTGATCTTCTTGCGCCCGGATTCGCCTTCCTTCTTCATTTGCGCCAATGACGGCACAACCGAGGTCATCAATTGAATGATAATCGCGGCGGAAATATAGGGCATGATGTTGAGCGCAAAGATCGTCATGCGCCCGAGCGCACCACCGGCAAACATATTGAACATGCCGAGGATGCCGTCGGCTTGTTGTTCAAAAACCTCGGCGATGACAGCCGTATCTATACCGGGCAACGGAATGTAAGTGCCCAGGCGATAGACAATTAACGCAGCAAAAGTGAAGAACAGGCGCTTTTGAAGTTCTTTTGCCTTGGCAAAAGAGCCGAAATTCAGATTCGCTGCGAGTTGTTCGGCTGCAGAAGCCATGATTTATGCGCCCGCGGGCTCCTGTGAATCAGCAGATTCACTCCTGGATGCACCACCTTTGGCCTTGCCGCCTGCCTTTTGGGCCGTACGCGCGGCTTTTTTCTTGTTCTCCAAATCGGGATCAACCGGCGGAAGCACCTTAATCTTGCCACCAGCCTTCTCGATCGCCTCGATTGCCGCCTTTGAGGCGCCAGCAACATCGATATCGAGGGCAACAGAAACTTCACCATGCGCCAAAATACGCACGCCGGCGCTCCGACCACGCGCTAAGCCACAGGCTTTTAAAGCGGCTTGGTCGATTGTTTTCTTGCTATCCAGAATGCCACTATCAACTCCCTTTTGCAGGGTGCCAACATTCACAACATCATATTCCTTGCGGAAAATGTTGGTAAAACCGCGCTTTGGCAAGCGGCGATAGAACGGCATCTGACCGCCCTCAAAGCCTTTGAGCGCAACGCCCGAACGGGCCTTCTGACCCTTATGGCCGCGCCCTGCGGTTTTGCCTTTGCCGGAGCCGATACCACGGCCAAGGCGTTTTTTCTGTTTGTTTGAGCCCGGGCTTGCGGACAGTTCATTTAACTTCATTATTCGCTTCCTTCGCCGACGGGCCCCAGGCGCACCAGATGCTTGATCTTATCCGCCATGCCACGCACAGCAGGCGTGTCTTCGAGCACTTTGCTCCGATGCATTTTGTTCAACCCCAGGCCGATAAGCGTTGCCCGCTGATCTTTCCGGCGGCCGATCGGGCTGCCGATCTGGGTCACGCGGATTTTTCCGGTCGATGAAGAAGACATAATCTTAACCAGCCTTTACAACGGGCTCATCGCGCCCAAATATTTCACTGACCTTCTTGCCACGCTTAGCCGCAATACCGCGCGGCGACACGCAGCTCTCAAGCGCAATAAACGTCGCCTTGACCATATTATGCGGGTTCGAAGTGCCGATTGATTTGGCGACAACATCTTTCATGCCGACCATCTCAAATACAGCGCGCATCGGGCCGCCGGCGATGATGCCGGTACCTGCCGGTGCAGCACGCAACACAACATGACCAGCGCCAAAATGACCCTCGATATCATGGTGTAACGTACGCGCCTCGCGTAACGGCACACGGATCAATTTACGCTTTGCCTGTTCGGTCGCCTTGCGGATTGCCTCAGGCACCTCACGCGCCTTGCCGGTGCCGTAGCCGACCCGGCCACGCCGGTCACCCACGATTACGAGCGCTGAAAAACCAAAGCGACGGCCACCTTTGACCACTTTGGCGACGCGATTGATATGTACGAGCTTATCCGCGAATTCGGGATCATCTCGGTCGCCCCGCATGCGGGCGCCCATGTCCGGACGTGCCATTTGTCCTACTTCCTAAAAGTTGAGGCCGCCCTCACGGGCAGCTTCAGCCAGGGCTTTCACCCGGCCATGATATTTATAAGCGCCGCGATCAAACATGACATCGGTTACGCCCGCTGCAAGGGACCGTTCAGCAATAGTTCTGCCGATACGCCCTGCTGCACCTTTATTTGCACCATTTTTCATATCGCTGCGAACGTCCTTTTCCAAACTCGATGCCGAGGCAACGACTTTGCCCTGCCCGTCATCAATAACCTGCGCATAGATATGTTTCCCAGAACGGAAAACCGCCAACCGGGGGCGACCGCTGCCCAAGCGACGTAATCTGATACGTGAACGCCTTTTCCGACGCTCAAAGAGATCCTTTTTCAACAACATATCTGGCCTACTTCTTCTTGCCTTCCTTGCGGCGTACATATTCGCCAACGTAGCGAATACCTTTGCCTTTATAAGGTTCAGGTTTGCGGAACGAACGAATTTCAGCAGCGACCTGACCCACAATTTGTTTATCACGTCCCTTTACCGAAATATCGGTCGGCTTTTCACAAGTAATGGTGATGCCTTCAGGAATGTCGTAGAGAACAGAGTGGCTGTAGCCGAGTTCAAGCTTCAATTGCTTGCCCTTCATGGCGGCGCGGTAACCAACACCCTGGATCTCCAGTTTCTTGGTAAAGCCTTCACTAACGCCTTGGACCATGTTGCTTATGTTCGAACGCAGCAAACCCCACATTTGGCGGGAGCGTTTGGACTGATCCGCTGGCTCCAGCGTCACCACATTATCAGCCACCGAAATATGAACTTCCGGCGACAGTGCCATTTGCAATTCACCCAGCTTGCCTTTGACCTTGAGGTCTTTCTCAGCGAGAAAGACCTCAACGCCAGCCGGCAAGGAAACAGGATTTTTTCCGATGCGAGACATTAAACCCTCCTCGCCCCTAGAATACGCGGCAGAGAACTTCTCCGCCGACATGTTGTTTACGCGCCTCAATATCCGACAATACACCACGTGGCGTAGAGACGATCGATATACCAAGGCCATTAAAGACGCGGGGAAGATCATCCACCCCGGAATAGACGCGTCGGCCCGGCCTTGAGACCCGTTGAATTTTAACGATTACCGGTTCGCCTTCACTATATTTTAGCTCAACTTCAAAGGTCGGCTTGCCATTGGCGTCTACACTCGAGGTGTAGCCACGAATATAGCCTTCCTTCTGAAGCACATCGAGAACGGCACCGCGCATTTTCGACGCCGGCGTGCTCACAGATGATTTGCGAACGCGTTGGCCGTTGCGGACGCGCGTGATCATATCGGCGATGGGGTCACTCATAGTCATAACGCGGCCCTCACCAGCTCGACTTGACCATGCCCGGAATATATCCGGACGAGGCCAGTTCACGCAGCGCAATACGAGAAAGTTTGAATTTGCGGTAGACAGCACGCGGCCTACCACTCAATGCACAGCGGTTTCTAATACGAATTTTGGCGCCGTTACGGGGCAGACTCGATAGCTTGAGCTGCGCCGCGAAACGCTCTTCGGCAGGCAACGAAAGGTCCCGGATAATGGCTCTAAGAGCGCCACGCTTTTCAGCGTCGCGCGCGACCATCCGTTTCCGTTTTTCGTTTTTCTGTATGGCGCTCTTTTTGGCCATTCCACTCTCTCTTTGTTGCGTCTTAAATTACAAGGGGAAGCTGAAAGGCGGTTAAAAGTGCGTGCCCTTCTTCGTTTGTCTTCGCGGTCGTACAAATAATAATGTCCATGCCGCGTACTTGATCAATAGCATCGTAATCAATCTCAGGAAACACGATCTGCTCCTTGAGACCCAAGGCATAGTTACCCCGGCCATCGAAACTCTTGGCTGAGAGGCCGCGAAAATCTCGCACGCGCGGCAGCGCAATCGTCACTAGGCGGTCAAGGAATTCATACATTCTGTAGCGCCGCAATGTGACCTTGCAGCCAATAGCCATACCGTCACGAATTTTATAGGTCGAGATCGATTTCTTGGCCTTCGTCACCACCGGCTTCTGGCCGGAGATCAAGGCCATTTCGCGAACAGCCGCTTCGATCTTTTTCTTGTCAGAAGAACCCTCGCCTACGCCCATATTGATAACGATCTTATCAAGGCTCGGCGTTTGCATATGGTTTTTGTAACCAAATTGCTTGATCAAGGCATCGCGGATTTCATCTTCATAAACCTGCTTCAGGCGGGGCTTCGAATTATTTTCAGGCATCAATCACCTCCCCCGAGCGCTTGGCATAACGAACCTTGCGACCATCTTCCATCACCTTATAGCCAACGCGCGTGGCAACATTTTCACTCGGGTCGATCAGCGCCACATTAGAAATGTGGATCGCTGCTTCGCGTTCCTGAATACCACCTTGCGGCTCCGTCTGTGACGGCTTCACATGGCGCTTCACCATATTGATACCACCAACCAAAACACGGTTCTCCTTGGTATTCACTTTCTTGACCGTCCCGCGCCTACCTTTGTCGCGACCGGTCAGAACGATCACTTCATCGTCCTTTTTGATTTTACGTTTGGCCATCTTTTCCTGCTCTTTCCCGTGCCGTCCGATTAGAGAACTTCGGGAGCCAGAGATATGATCTTCATGTAATTCTTGCCGCGCAGCTCACGCGTTACGGGGCCGAAAATACGCGTTCCAATGGGCTCGCCCTGAGCGCTCAGCAATACCGCAGCATTGCGATCAAAGCGAATGGCGGTGCCATCATCACGGCGAATTTCTTTTGCCGTGCGAACAATAACAGCACGGTGAACTTCACCTTTTTTGACCTTGCCGCGCGGAATTGCTTCCTTCACCGTGACCACAATCTGGTCACCGACCGAAGCGTATTTACGCTTCGATCCACCCAGCACCTTGATACACTGAATGCGTCGCGCGCCGGAATTATCGGCAACGTCCAAGTTAGTTTGCATCTGGATCATGGCTTAGTAACCCTTGTCTTCATTATGCCGACCGCCCTCAATTACTGAGACCCGGCGTCTCACCTAAAACTTCCCAGCATTTACGCTTGGATTTAGCACGGCATTCGCGAATACGTACGACATCGCCGATTTTATGGACATTTGTTTCGTCATGCGCCGCATAACGCTTCGAACGCTGAATAACTTTCTTATAGAGACTGTGCATAAAGCGTCGATCAACACGAACAATAATCGTCTTGTCCGCCTTATCGCTTACCACTGTGCCCTGCATGATACGCCTTGGCATATCTTCTTCCTTTCCGTCTGCGTCTATGCGCTACGGCGCTGGTCGATCAGCACCGTTTTGACTCGCGCAATATCACGCCGCACTGCACGCATGCGCGAAGTATTTTCCAATTGGCCGATCGCCTGCTGAAAGCGCAGGTTGAAAGCCTCTTTTTTCAATTTCAACAGCGAGTCCTTTAATTCGTCATCGGACATGCTGCGGGTTTCTTCAATCTTCACTGTCTAGCCTCCCTCGCCGATGCGCGCTACCAGCTTGGTCCGCACCCGAAACTTGGCGGAAGCCAACCGGAACGCTTCAGCAGCAACCTCTGCGGATACGCCATCAATCTCGTATAAAATCCTACCCGGCTTAATCCGTGCCACCCAGAACTCCGGGTTGCCCTTACCTTTACCCATGCGCACTTCAGCTGGCTTGCTGGACACTGGTACGTCGGGAAAAACGCGAATCCACACACGACCAGCACGCTTCATGTGACGGGTCAGTGCGCGTCGCCCCGCTTCCAGTTCACGCGCGGTTACGCGACCCGGCGTCAATGCCTTAAGCCCAAACGAACCGAAATTCAGTTGCGTTCCGCCTTTGGCCAAGCCGTGAATACGGCCTTTATGCGCCTTGCGATATTTTGATGATTTTGGTTGTAACATATCCGTTTCCTAGCGCGGCGTCGCGTGTTCCTGGGCGCGCTTGTCTTGCGCCATAGGGTCATGAGCGAGAATTTCGCCTTTGAAAATCCAAACTTTCACGCCGCAAATACCATAAGCGGTTTGTGCGGAGGCCCAGCCATAATCCACATCCGCACGTAGGGTATGAAGCGGAACTCGGCCCTCGCGATACCATTCCGTACGGGCAATTTCAGCACCGCCAAGACGACCACCGCAATTGATCCGAATGCCTTTGGCGCCAAGACGCATGGCCGATTGAACGGCGCGCTTCATAGCGCGCCTGAAAGCAACGCGGCGCACCAATTGCTGGGAAATATTCTCAGCAACAAGTTTCGCATCAATCTCAGGTTTACGGATCTCAACTATATTGAGATGCACTTCACTGCCGGTCATCTTGCTGACTTCAGCCCGTAACTTATCGATATCAGCGCCTTTTTTGCCGATTACAACGCCAGGGCGTGCGGTGTGAATGGTAATCCGAGCCTTCTTCGCTGGACGCTCAATGACGATGCGGCCGATTCCTGCCTGATTCAATTTATCAAACAGGAATGTACGGATGCTCAAATCTTCAAACAACAATATACTGTAATCCGAATCCGCATACCAGCGGGAATCCCAGGTGCGATTGATACCGAGACGAAGCCCGATGGGGTTAACTTTTTGGCCCATTATGTCCTCTCCGCGCGCTCGCGCACGACAATGGTCAGATGGCTAAAGGGTTTGAGAATGCGGCCTGTGCGTCCACGTGCTCTCGGACGCCAGCGTTTCATTACAATACCTTTGCCAACATTGGCCTCGGCAACAACGAGCCGATCCACATCCAATTCATGATTATTCTCGGCATTGGCGATCGCCGATTGCAAGCACTTCTTGACCGCATCTGAAATTCTGCGGCGCGAAAAAGTAAGTGTACTCAATGCAGCCTCGGCATCCTGCCCCCGGATGGATTGTGCCACCAAATTCAGTTTTTGCGGGCTAATGCGAATATTGCGAAGCACAGCGCTGGCTTCGGTTTCAGTCAAAATACGTTTATGTGACGGCTTACCCATAACTAAGACCTTTTCGCCCGCTTATCGCCGACGTGACCGAAATATGTCCGCGTCGGGGAAAACTCACCAAGCTTATGGCCAACCATGTTTTCATTGACCAGAACCGGCAGGAATTTACGGCCGTTGTAAACGCCGAACGTCAGTCCAACAAATTGCGGCAGAATGGTCGAACGACGCGACCAGGTGCGGATAATATCCTTACGGCCGGATGAACGAGCGGCTTCTGCCTTCTTAAGCAGATAACCATCAACGAACGGGCCTTTCCAAACGGAGCGTGACATAATTTTTCTCTCCCCCTCCTATGGCCGACGACGGCGCAGGATGAAGCGGTCGGTCTTTTTGTTGTTGCGTGTACGTTTGCCTTTGGTCGGCTTGCCCCAAGGCGAAACCGGATGACGGCCACCAGATGTGCGGCCTTCACCACCGCCATGAGGATGATCCACCGGGTTCATAGCCACACCACGAACATGTGGGCGCTTACCCAGCCACCGTGACCGGCCAGCTTTACCACTGTTCTCGTTTTGGTGATCTGGATTAGATACAGCACCTACCGTTGCCATGCAATCAGAACGAACCATGCGTTGCTCACCGGAGCCCAATTTCAACAGCGCGTAGCCCTGATCCTTGCCCACTAATTGAACGTAACCACCAGCAGCGCGGGCAATCTGCCCACCCTTGCCTGGTTTCATTTCAACATTATGGATAATCGTGCCAACTGGAATATTCCTCATGGGCATGGCGTTGCCCGGCTTAATATCGACCTGGTTGCCAGAAATTACCTTATCGCCAGGCGCCAAGCGTTGCGGCGCTAGGATATATGCATTGGTGCCATCCTCGTAACGGATCAACGCAATGAATGCCGAACGATTCGGATCATATTCAAGACGTACAACGGTCGCCCACATATCAAATTTGGCGCGCTTGAAATCAACCAACCGATAACGGCGTTTATGCCCGCCACCGCGATGGTCAGCGGTAATACGGCCGGTATTGTTGCGTCCGCCCTTTTTGTTCAAGCCCACGGTAAGTTCTTTTACCGGCTTGCCCTTCCACAGAGCCGAGCGATCAACCAGCACAAGCTGGCGAAGGCTGGGCGTGGTAGGATTAAATGTCTTAAGCGCCATTCTTAGACCCCCGTCATAATATCGATAGTCTCACCATCTGCGAGCGAGACAATCGCTTTCTTCCAGTTCACACGCCTGCCCAAATGGCCTTTGAAACGCTTAACTTTGCCATCCATAGAAATCGTGTTCACACGCTTGACCTTGACCTCAAACAGACTTTCCACCGCCTTCTTAATTTCCGGCTTGGTGGCGTCGGTCGAGACCTTGAAGGTCACTTGATTATGTTCGCTACCGCGCGTTGATTTTTCAGTCACCAACGGCGAGAGGATAATGTCGTAATAACGCTCTTTGGCATCCTTGCTCATGACAGGCGCGCCTCCAAAAGTTCGATGGCGTTCTTGGTAAGAACAAGAGTGTCGCGACGCAAAATGTCATACACATTGGCGCCCTGTTGCGCCAACAGATCAAAGCCCGGCAGATTGCGCGAAGCTAGAAGCATGTTGCTATCGAGCACAGGACCATCAATTAGTAAAACGGTTTGCGATAATTTGAGCTTCGCCAAATGGCCGCTCAGCGCCGACGTTTTGCCGTCTTTCATGGTTGCCGTATCGACAACAATCAATTTGCCTTCAGCCTGCTTGCTCGACAGAGCGGAGCGGAGCGCCATGCTGCGAATCTTCTTCGGCAACTTATGAGCATGACTACGCGGACGCGGGCCGAAAATAACAGCACCGCCACGAAACTGCGGCGAACGCAAGGAAGACGCACGGGCACGACCAGTGCCCTTTTGATTCCATGGCTTGCGGGTCGTACCGCTAATCTCGCCGACGGTTTTTGTCTTATGGGTACCAGCCTGCCGTTTGGCCAATTGCCAACGCACCGTGCGGTGCATCAGGTCTGGCCGGACAGGCGCGCCGAAGACGGCATCCGCGAGCTCAATTTCGCCCGAAGCCTTATTGTCCAGATTTATAACTTTGACCTTCATGTGGTCAATCCTTCTTCTCTTCTGCTTGAGAGCTTTCGCCCGCATCGCTTTCGGTGTCAGCCGCAACCGCTTCTTCTACCGGCGCGTTAGCATGTATCGATGTCGGGAACGGCGCCTCTTTCGGAAAATGTTTTTTTACCGCATCAGACACATACACGATGCCCGATTCAGGCCCCGGCACGCCGCCGCGGAGGAGGATCAGGCCGCGCTCAACATCCGTCGACACGACTTCAAGATTCTGCGTGGTACAACGAACCGCACCCATATGACCGGCCATCTTCTTGCCTTTGAACACCTTGCCCGGGTCCTGGCACTGGCCGGTAGAGCCGAGTGAGCGATGGGAAATTGAAACACCATGGCTCGCCCGGAGGCCACTGAAATTATGGCGCTTCATGCCACCGGCAAAGCCTTTACCAATTGAAGTGCCCGCAACATCGACATATTGACCAGTGGCGAAATGATCCGCTTGAATTTCCTGGCCCACATCAATCAGCGCGTCTTCACTGACACGGAACTCCACTACCACCCGCTTGGGCTCGACTTTCGCCTTGCTGAAGTGGCCGCGCATGGCTGCGCTGACATTTTTCACTTTAGCTTTACCGGCGCCAAGTTGGAGTGCCGTATAGCCGTGGCTCTCCTTGGTTCGCTGTGCCGTAACCTGGCAAGTATCCATTTTGAGCACGGTAACAGGCACATGTTTGCCATCTTCGGCAAATACGCGAGTCATACCCATTTTTCGGGCAATGACGCCTGAACGACGTTGAGCTGATTGAGAGGCAGGCATTCGCTTAATTCCTACAGTCTGATTTCGACGTCAACGCCGGCAGCAAGATCGAGCTTCATCAAAGCATCGACAGTTTGCGGCGTGGGGTCGACGATATCGAGCAACCGCTTGTGAACACGGATTTCAAATTGCTCACGGGATTTTTTATCGATAAACGGCGAGCGCAGAACGGTATATTTTTCAATCCGCGTCGGCAGCGGAATCGGCCCGCGAACCTGCGCGCCCGTGCGCTTCGCCGTGTTAACGATCTCACCCGTCGAACTATCGAGGATTCGATGATCGAAGGCTTTCAAACGGATACGTATATTTTGGCTATCTGTTGCCATCTATTCAGTCCTTTTACGAAACCAAAAACGGACACCCGAAGGTGACCGTTGAGGGATTTCTACTCAAATATCTTTGCGACAACACCGGCGCCAACGGTCCGCCCGCCTTCGCGAATGGCGAAGCGTAGACCTTCATCCATAGCAATCGGCGCAATTAGATTAACGATCATATTCACATTATCA
>Ga0114999_10004219_pt1 | contig 17537 bp, 16 predicted proteins | sample ArcticOcean_MG_C_3_FD_89820 | JGI IMG/M metagenome (GOLD analysis project Ga0114999, IMG submission 89820) | Marine microbial communities from western Arctic Ocean - ArcticOcean_MG_CB8_126 | ecosystem: Environmental > Aquatic > Marine > Oceanic | place: Arctic Ocean: Canada Basin | collected...
ATGATGTGTCAGATTGACCAGCAACCAGCTCGATATCAGATGGTCGTCGTCCCACGAATGATGCGGACCCATGCGTTCCAAGCGGCCATTGTCGAGACGGTGGTGCTCGAGCCCATAATGTTCAAGATAGTTGATCACATCGAGTTGGAACACGGCGGCCAATCCAACGCCGGCCAACACTGGCACCGCGAGCCAGCCGAATATCAGGCCCACTGCGGCATACATCGCAGCCTGTGCGACAACACCGGCCAGCACGCGATTGCGCCAACGATAGGGGCTGCGTTTGCGCCGGCGCATGCGTGCCGCTTCCAGGCGCCAAGCCGAGGCAAAGCCGCCCAACGTGGCGCGCGGAAAGAAGCGGTAGAAACTTTCGTTCAGGCGCGCAGTCGCCGGATCCTCCCTGGTGCCAACCGTGCGGTGGTGGCCATGCACATGCTCGATACAAAAATGATGATAGCTGACGCTCACCATCAGCGCGTCGGCGACGCGGCGCTCGAACCACACCATGCGATGCGTCAATTCATGCGCGAACACGATGCCGATCGCGCCCGAGACGGTGCCGATGGAGAGCGTCATGCCGATGATTTCAAGCGGCGTCAGGCGGTCCGCGGCGAGCGACCATAGCAGCCAGACGATCAACGACACCTGAATGGGCAGCCACAGCAGAATCGCCAAGCGGTGGACGGGAGATTCAACCTTTGTGTAGCCGCCCGTCTCACCCCGCCCGATCAGCATATCCAAACCGCTGAGAACGCCGAACAAACCAATCGGGGTAATGAAGGTCCAGCCGCCGCCCAGTTGGTGGCCGAGTAAAATGGACGCGGGCACGACCAGAAAAAGGAAAAATGGCAAGGCGTGCGGCATGACGCTCCCAATGTGCTTGTCGTCGCGCCATCATAGGGGCGATGCGCCATACGACCTATCAAAAGTGAAATTAAATGCGACAATAACGGCCAGACCATGAGGAGACGGAAAATGGCGCAAAAGTGGAAGTGGGGCATCCTGTTCAGCGGCGACAATCTCACCCTAGACGAGACGGTCAGCTACGCCCGCCAGGCCGAGGACGCCGGCGCCGACAGCCTTTGGACAACCGAGCTTGGGCGCGATGCCTTCGTGCCGCTCGCCGCCATGGCCAGCGCATGCAAGCGGGTGCGGCTCGGCACCGGCGTCGCCACCTATGCCCGCCCACCGGCGATGACGGAAATCAGCGCAATGTCGATGGCGGAACTGACCGGCGACCGCTTCATCCTCGGCCTCGGCACCGCGCCGCCGATGTGGAACGAGAATTGGCATCAATTGACGGTCGACAAGCCGGCCAAGCGAATGCGCGAATATGTCGAGGCGATCCGGCTTATGTGGACGGCAAGCCCCACCAACCCGATCGATTACGAAGGCGAATTCATCAAGGTGCGCGACTATCGGCGCATCATGGCGCCGCCCTATCCGCCGCTGCCGATCTACCTCGCCGCCGTGCAGCCCGGGATGTTACAGCTCTCGGGCGCCATCGCCGATGGATTGATTGCCAACCTTCTCAACACGCCGAAATATTTTACCGACATCGTCCATCCCAACGTCAAAAAGGGCCTGGCCAAGACCGGCCGGCAGTTGGGCGATATCGAACTGTGCTCGCTGAAAGTTTGCTCGGTCGACAAGGACCGCGAACGGGCGCGGCGCCGCGCACGGCCGCCCATCGCCTTCTATTCCAACCTGCCCTATTTCGACCAGGTGCTCGACCCAGCCGGCTTCACCAAGGAGAAACTCGCGATACGTGCCGCCATGGCCGAGAATGACGTGCCAAAAATGCTCGATCTTGTGACCGAGGACATGATCGACACTCTGGTCCTCGCCGGCACACCCGACGAGGTGCGCAAGAAGTTGGAAAAATTCGAGGGGCTGTTCGAGACTCTCATCCTCTATTGCCCGATGCCCTGGCTCGAACCCGAAGAATCAAAAGCCAACCATGCGGCGATGATCGAGACGTTCGCGGCTTAGCGGATCGAATCACGCATGCGCAAGCGGCGGAAGCGAACGATACGCCAACGCCACAGCAGATAGACGATGATGCCCGCTCCGCCAGCGGCGACGAGCGCCAAGCCGGGGCCGTCGGCGAACCAGCCGCCGATTGCCGCCAGCGATCCCGCCGTCACCAGCGGAATTAGAACGCAGCACGCGGGCAGAGCGAGTAAAAGAAGCAGGCCGCCAATCTTCATGCCACGCAGCCCCCCTCGCCGTGCTGAATTGGCGGGCATTTCACGTCGCCATAGGAACAAAAAATACAGCTATCCCCGACCACCGGTTTGAGCCGTTCGCCGCAAGCCGGGCAATCGAAGAAAAACAGGCAGGCGTCGGTCGGCATGGCTTGTTTTGTCTGGCCGCTGCACTGCGGGCAGGTGATGGTGGAATTGAGTTCGAGCATGTTTGTGCTGCCTTCTCTAGATGCCGGCAAAGACCGGTCGGAAGATCGCCTGGCCAATCGCCGGCACCCCTCCGCTGGTCAAGCCACAGCTGTCGGTGTCCGCGCGGCCTCTCCGCCATTCTTCCACATGAGCGGCTGAACTGAAAAGGGCGAAACTGTTTCCGCCCTGTCGACGGACTATTCGACAATTCCAGGTCGTCATTGTCCTCCCTCACCTTTATCCATCGTATTCGCCCGTTCCAATAGCAGCTGCACTGCGACTTCAGCCGGGCCCGGTATGGAGGAAGCACCGCTCAGCCACCGCCGAACGGTGCTTCCGTCCACTTTCAGGGTTCGCGCTAACCTTGTCTGCCAGCCCCAGCGCCCGTAGAGCGCCTCACCAACAGCCTTCAGCTCGTCCGGTGTCACGGTCTTCGGCCCTCAGTCCGCCAGGAACTCCCTGAGCAGTTCCGGGACGGCGGCATCGAAACCTACGACACCAAAGGCCCGAGGGTCGTCTTCGGGCACGATCGACCCATGGTTGGCCGTGAACGCCAGAACGGCGATCTTGGCATTCGGATTAATCGTCTCCCGATAGCGGGCCAAGGCCTGAGCCGGATGTTCGCGGCCGGCCCAGGTCTCGTTGTCCGTCAAGACGACAAACGCATCGACTTCCTGGCGCTGTTCGATCGCATAGTTGAGAGGGAGCGATATATCCGTCCCTCCACCATACGAAGCGAGCTTCCGCGCCACGTCGTCGAAACGCTGACGCCTGGACAGGCCCGGCTGATGGACCGCCGTGTCAAAAGCGATCACGCGAACATTTTCCTCCGTCTGAAGGAGTTGCAGCGTGATCGCTGCGGCGGCTTCCACCGGTTCCAGGACACTGGCCCCGGTGCACCGGTCCCAAGACATGGAGCCAGACACATCGACGCCGACCAGAATACGCTTGCCCGTAGCCGGCACCTGTTCGAAGGCGTCATAGATCGCGCTATCCAGCGCATCCACAATTGCCGCGACAGGCTCCCATTCAAGACGGCCCCGTACACCCCGCCCCTGCGCGTAGGTCTTCAACGCAAGCAAGAGCTGGATGGGATGCACCCTGGCCGCAGCCAGCTGGTCCCGGTCGCCAAGGCGGTCCGCGACATACTTGGCCGCGTCCGAGCCCTGGCTCAGCAATCCGACCTGGGTCATCTTACCCAAATTGCGGATCATCGCCGTGACCGGCATATCGACCAGCAACGCGTCCCACACGCGGGCGTCCGACAGGAACGCCGTCGGCACGGCTTCACGCGGAAGCGACTGGGTCTCGATCAGCCGCGCCGCTTCTGCCGCGTCATCGGTTTCCTGGATAGCCTGCCGGGCATCGACCAGGCGGTACAGGCCTCGGGCGACCTTGACCGCCTCCGGGTCGTCCGGGTGAGCGATCCTATCGAACAGGGCCTTGCGGTCCAGATCGTCGGTCAGCGGGTGGGCCAAGCGCACCACATCCCTGAGCGCCCGCCCTTCACGCTGACGGTACTTAATGGCCTGGAATGCCAGCCGCTCGGTGGCCTGGCCCGTGAACCAGCCTGCAACGCCCCGGCGAAGGCCACGACCCCAACCCCTCAGAGTATTGGCGTACTCCGTGAAGGTCAGCAAATGCGTGCCGGTGCGGGCAACCTGAGGCAGTGCCTCAAGTGCTGCGCGACGGGTAACTGGATCTTCCGCGGAAGCCGCGAGGGCCAACGCGAAGAGCACCGGCTGGTGCTTGGGCGCACGCCGAGACGTACCGATTTCCACGATCGTGGCCACGGCACGCTTACCGTCCGCCGCCAGCACGCGCTCGACGACGGCGACATTCTCCGCCGTCAGGTGAAGCTCGGAGGCGTAATAGGTGCCGCCTTCCGAACCCAAGATCAGGAAGCGTTCAAGCCGCGCCCAATCGTCGATCGGATAGAAATATCCGCCAACGCTGTTGGCGATTTGCCCTGGCAGCGGCTGCGTCTGCGCCTTTGCCTGTCCGTCTGAGTTGAACAGGTTCTTGAGAACGGTCTGGTAAGTCATGTCTCGGCCCTCCTCTCTTGGGCGTTAAAACGATGGGGCGGGCATGGGTTAAGCAGGGTGATAAATACGGCCCTAACCGGACTCTCACCGGCCTCCGTGTCAACGACACGTGCTTTAGCATGCAGACGATAACCGTATCCCTTCGGCCCGCCCCGACTTTCGCCGGGCATTTACAATGCAGTCATGCGGATCGGAAATCGCAGCGTGGGCCCAAGCTCGGAAGCGACACCCTGCATCAGGGGGCGCTTCAGATTACCTTTTACTGCGCTGTAATAACCGCACAACTCCGACCCAGCAAAACCGGAATAAAAATTTACAAAAGAGCGGGCATATCGCACGCAAGGGCTCGATAGTCAGGGCCGGAACGAAACCGGCCGATTTCTTGCTCCAAAAAGCAGGCGCTTACCTTCGCAGCTACTGGCCGATAACCTTGACGCTTCGGCCCGCTCTTAAAACTAAACGCCAACGGTCTTGACATGGGTCTCGCCGGTTTAATGCCGGTATCACCCGGCATGAGGGAACGCATAGAACTCCTCGAGATTGGTGGTGCGATAAGCAAAATGGTTTGGCCCGTTGGCGAATGGATATTTAGTGCATATTGCACTATTTGTCAATTGGCTTTTTTCTCCTTTCCGGTTTGCTGTACGGGCAATAAAAAACCCTCCGCGACAGTGTCGGGAGGGTTTGAAAACCGCAGATGCGATAAACGGAGCTACACGGTTCCCTCCCGACAAGGAATGAATGCACCACCGCCGAATACGGACTTCCGGCAACCGGCGAACATATGTCCACCGGCGGGTGTCGCTGTTATCCGATTAAGTTGCGGCATGTTTGATTCCCTTGGCATCGAGAGGCCTAATTCGTGAGCGGGGTATTTATACCTACGAACTCTGGATTGCAAGCGAAAGTTGAACGTCCGATCAAACGTCTAGAGCTAGTTCGGTTGAATCTTAAAAGAAACTAACTCGCTGCCATCTTGGCGCGCAGCGCTTCGCTGGCCGCTATATCGGCGTTGCCGTCTTCGCCGAGGGCGAAGCCATAGACACGCTCCGCCGCCTCGATACTGATCCATCTTTCGCGCGCGTCGTGGGCTACATCGGCGGCTGGGCGCAAGAGCGGCGAGCCGAAGCCGCCCCCGCCGCAAGATAAGGAGACGATGATTTCACCTTCGCGGAGTGGCACCTGGGCGCACGGGTCGAGGGTTTCGCTCTCGCCATTGCCGCGCCGCACATATTGCTGTGCCCGTCCACCTGGTCTGCCGCCGCGCGCGCCCTTTGCGGCGTTGACGGTGCCGTCGCTGACATAGCCGATTTCGAGATCGCAGCCTTCTGGGCCGAATTCCACCTGCATGCCGCCGCCACCGCGATAGCGCCCGGCGCCGCCTGAATCTGTGACGAAATGGCGGCCTTTGACGAAGATCGGGAACACTTGCTCATCCACTTCTGTGCTGTCCTGATAACAGAGACCTGCATTGCCAACATGGCCGACAGTCACCCACGCGTCCGCCGCAGGCGAGGCCGCGCCAGCCCCGAAGCCGAGGAAAATCTGATTAACGAAGGGCTCGCCGGAATCTGGCTTCAGTCCGGATATGACACCAATGGCGGGCGGAATGGCGTAACCCACTTCAGCCATGCCGGCGCCTTCGGCCAATTCGGCGATGGCGCGCTGCACGCCGTTCGAAACATGATCGGCCACATTGGTGGTGGCGACCGAACAACTCGTCGAATGCAGCGGAATACCGACCACGCAATTCTCGCGCAACAGCACCCGGATGCGGCGGAAACTTCCGGCATTGGGTGGCACCGTGTGATCGATGGAATTGAACACGCCAACCATCGCCGAGGTGCGCGAGCAGGCTTCGCTGAGATTGAGGCCGCAGGGCAGGCAATCGGGATTGTCGCGAAGGTCGACCTCGATAATCGTTTCCGCCGGGTCGATGGTGAGCTGGACTCTGACTTCGATACCGTCTTCAGCGCCGGGGAACGGATCATGTGCGCTGGAGACCGTCATCATGCCGGCCGACAGACGCGCGATCGCCGCGCTCATGCGCTGCTCGCTATATTCAAACCATTGATCGGTGAAAGCATCGAGCGTGTCCCAACCGACTTCCGCGGCCAACGCCATCAATTCGCGCTCGCCAATGCGCGCCGCACCCATTTCGGCCAGATAGTCGCCCCACCATTGTTCCGGTACGCGGATGCGCATACGGCACATGCGGACGATATCCTCGATGTCCTGGTAATTTTCCTGCACCCGCACGGCTGGGAAAATCAGCACACCTTCCTGATATACATCGCGCGCGCCGCCCATATAGGTGGTCGGCAATGAGTTGCCGCAATCGGCCTGATGCGCCTTGGCGACCATGGTGAAACGATGGCGCCCCTGATCGTCCATCACCGGCACCAGGATCGTATGATCGGCCGGATGTGAGCAACCGTGATAGGGCGAATTATGCAGGAACGCATCGCCGCGCTTGAGCACATGGTGAAACTCCTGCATCGCGGCCGCCATCAAATCAGGCCCACTCAAAACGTGAATCGGCAGGCTTTCGGCAGTGGCGAGCAATTGATTGTCGGCGGTAACGATGCAGCACGAAAAATCACGCGCCGTGTTGAGCACGCCGGAGCGGCCGGTCCGGAACAGAGTGTTGGCCATCTTGCGGCACACGCCCTCGAGGCGCTTGTTGAGAATGGCCAGTTGCACACATCCAGGGCGGGCGCGCCGGTCATGCTATCAGCCGCCTTGCGCGGTACGTAACGCTTCCGTCGCCGCCTCGTCGATCACCCCGGCGGCGCTGACAACGACGCCATAAATTTCCTTGGCGGCTTCAACCGAAACCCATCTCTCGCGCACATCATGGGCGACTTTTTCAGCCGGGCGTTCGATAGGCATGCCGTAGCCACCGCCGCCGCAGGAATAGGAGACGATGGTGTGGCCTTCGGGAATGACAGCCTGAGCGCAGGCTTCGAGCTGGTGCAAATCACCGTTGAGATCGCGCCGGAACTGGTTGGCGCAGGCGCCAACTCCGCCGCCCCGCGTGCCTTCCGGCGCATGATCATTGCCATCGCTAACATAGCCGATTTCCATATCGCCCTCGGTCGGGCCAAATTCACAATAGACTGCCTCGCCGCCACGTGTGCGCCCGGCGCCGCCGCTGTCGGTGATGAAATGGCGCCCCGCGACATGCATCGGGAAACGCATTTCATCCAATTCGATGCTGTCCTGATAGGAACCGCCGGCATTGCCTATATGGCCGATGGTAATCCACGCATCGACCTGCGGGCCCGCGCCGCCACCGCCCCAGCCGAGAAATATTTGATTTACATAGGGGCCACCGGTCTTTTCACTGGTGCCTGAAATTACGCCGATGCTGGGTGGAATTATCGACCCCGCGCTGGCCATGCCATGGCCGTCACCCAATTCCGCAATAGCGCGCTGTACAGAATTGCCTACCCGGTCCGCCACGTTTGTCGTCGCCACTGAACAACTTGTCGGATGGCGCGGAATGCCAACCACGCAGTTTTCACGGAGATGCATTTTTACCCGCCGGAGCGAGCCCGCATTGGTCGGCACATCTTCTTGGATGGAATTGAACACACCGAGCAGGACGGAAGATTCAGTGCAGGCTTGGCTAAGATTGAGACCGCAGGGGAAACAATCCGGGTTGTCCCGGAGATCGACTTCGATCATGGCATCGTCGGGGCGGATTTCGAGATCGACTTTGACGTCGATGCCGTCTTCCGCGCCGGGAAACGGGTCGTGGCGGCTGTAGGTGGTGATCTTGCCAGCCGGCATCTGACGGATCGAGGAGATCATCAATTGCTCGGAATAATCGAACCATTGCTCGGCGAACTGATCCAGCATGTCCCAGCCGACATCGGCCCCGAGCGATAGCATTTCGCGCTCGCCGATGCGCGCTGCGCCAAGCGCCGCCAAATAATCGCCCCACCATTGCTCCGGCACGCGAATGCGCATTTCGCACATGCGCACGATATCGAGATTGTCCTGGTAATCGGTCTGGATGCGCACCGCCGGGAATATCAGCGCGCCCTCGTTATACACATCGCGTGCACTGCCGTGATAGGTGGTCGGGATCGAATTGCCGCAATCGGCCTGATGCGCCTTGGCGACCATGGTGAAACGGTGAATGCCGTCATCGTCCACCACCGGCACCAGATAGGTGTGATCGGCGGGATGAGAGCCACCGTGATAGGGCGAATTATGCAGGAACGCGTCGCCGCGCTTGAGCACGGGGTGGTACTCCTGCATCGCCTCGCACATCATATCGGCGCCGCGCAGAACGTGAATCGGCAGACTCTCCGAGACATTCAGAAGCTTGTTATCCGCCGTCACCAACACGCAGGAAAAATCGCGCGCGCTGTTCAACACGCCGGAGCGCCCGGTGCGCAGCAATGTGTTCGCCATCTTGGCGCAGATCGATTCAATGCGTTTGTTGAGAATCGCGAGTTGCACGCCGTCGAGCTTGCCACCATTCGCTTTTTTGCTGTTCGCCATGTTCTAGCTCCCGGTGACTGGGTTGATGATTAAGCTACCCGACGCACTGCGCACGGCGGACGCGCCGGGGTCGATCACCACGGTCGTGAAAGAGGATTCAATAATGGCCGGGCCCGCGACTTCGGTGCCGCGCTCCATATCCTCAAAACGAAGCACTCGTGATTCAACCAACCCAACGTCGGAGAAATAGGCTTTGCGGCTTTTAGACACTTCGACGTCGCCCGCCGCCTCGCGGACTGTCCATTGCACACTATCGCGCAGACGGCAGCGCACACTGGCGCGCCAACCGACGATCTCGACCTCTGATTTATTGTCGGCGATGGCGAAGAGATTCTCGTGCGTGGCGTGAAAATCGTCGCGCAAAACGGCCACATCCTGTTCCGAAGCGAAACGATTTCCTCTAAGCGGCACCTCGATTTCCCAAATTTGGCTGGGATAGCGTGCCTCCGCCGTGAACTCGATGATCTGTTCGATCGAGCCCGCGCCCGGCCCGGCGATAAACTCGCGACATTGCTCCTCGAGGCGGGCCAATAGCGCATTCACCCGTTCGCTGTCGAACGCCGCGGTTTGGGTATAGAGCGTGCCGCTGTATTCGGCGCGCAGGTCCGACATCAACGCCCCGGCGGCGCTTAACGCCGCCGCGACATCGGGAATGATGGCCCGTTCGCAGCCAAGTCGACGGGCAATAGCGGTGACGTTGAGGCCGGCCGCACCGCCGCCGCCGATCAACACTGCGCCGCGCGGGTCGATGCCCTGATTGACGGTAATATCTTCTATCGCGTGGACCATGTTTTCCGTGGCGACACTCAGAATAGCGGCAGCGGCCTCGTGCAGGCCGAAGCCCAGTTTATCGCCGACATAGCTCTGTATGGCTTTGGCGGGGGCATCGCGGTCGAGGCTCATATTGCCGCCGAGGAAGAAATCGGGATCGATCCAGCCGAGCACCACGGAGGCGTCCGTCACCGTCGGCTCGACGCCGCCCTTGCCGTAACACACCGGCCCGGGCACGGCACCGGCGCTCTGCGGTCCGATATGGAGGAGGCCGCCCTCGTCAACCCAGGCGATCGAGCCGCCGCCGGCACCGATGCTTTTGACATCAACCGCGGGGAAGCCGGTCATATGGCCGCGGTAAGGCTGACCGATCCAGGTTTCCCGCGTCCACGGGATTCGGCCGTCGCGCACCAAACTGACATCGAACGTCGTGCCGCCGGTGTCGGCGATAATGGCGGTGTCGGCGCCGCTATCCGCCTGGGCGTAATATCGCCCGGCGAGCGGCGCCATGGCGGGGCCGGAATTTATCGAATGGATCGGGGATTTGGCCATGTCGGCGGCGTCTATGGCGCCGCCCTGGGTGGTCACCACGAGCACGCGGCCGTCGAAGCCAGCGTCGCGCAAGCGCGAATCCAGACTGCCCATATATTCGCCCATCAACGGCTTTAGTGACGCGTCGATGGCGGCAGAGGACGCCCGGCGATATTCGCGCAGCGACGGGTTTAGAGCGTGGGAGAGTGTGTAAGGCACGCCGGGCAAGTGTTCGTCGAGCAGTTCGCCGACTCGATTTTCGTGATCCGCATTGACAATCGACCACAGCAGGCAAACGGCGACCGCCTCGACTTCGGATGCTTTCAGCTGGGCGATGATCTCGATCACCGCCTTTTCGTCCAATGGCTGGCGCACGGAACCGTCGAATGTGATGCGCTCGGGAACCTCATGGGTCAGCGAGCGCGGCACATAGGGTTGCGGATAGGGCACAGTGAAATTAAACGGTTCGATGCGTCCGCCCTCGCGCAGAACCAGAACATCGGGGTGGCCTTGAGTGGTGAGAAAGGCCGTGCGCGCTGTGTTGCCGGTGACGATGGCGTTGATCGCATGGGTCGTGCCATGGATCAGCATGTCGCCCTTGGCCAACAGATCAGACCGCGACAGGCTGTAATCGGCGGCGGCTAGTTCCAGCGTGTCCAGCACCCCGGCCACCGGATCGGATGGCGTGGTCTCTGATTTATACATGCGCACCTCGCCGCTATCGTCTTCGACCACCAAATCGGTGAAGGTGCCTCCGGTATCGACTGCAAATCGCATGGTTCCGCCTCATCCCGCTGGGGTGGACGCCTCGCGGCGCTTGCCCGCCCACTGTAATTACTGATTACCGATTCCGCGCGCCAATCTAGCCCGAAACCAGCGCCGCGCCAATAGTGTGATCACACAAGATTGAGGCCGTGTGGCGCAATTCTTAAGCGCGCAAAACATGTTTGGATATATGCCGGCGCGGCCGCACTTGCTGGGGATTATCTGTCCGCGCTATCTTCGGGCGCTAACGCAAGCTCGAAAGGAATGCCAAATGGCCAGCCGTGTTGCCCCGGACCGGGGACGCAATATCGATTTGGACGGGGCCTATCAGGCCGCCGAGGAACGCTTCACCGCGGCCAACCCTGAAAGCTCGGCGCAATATGCGCGCGCCTGCGAAAGCCTGCCCGGCGGCAACACCCGCACCGGCATGTATTACGCCCCCTACCCGCTCGCCATGGCGCGCGGCGAAGGCGCCTATATGTGGGATTTGGACGGCCACCAATACCGCGACTATGCCGGCGATTTTTCCGCTGGCCTCTATGGTCACTCCAACCCGATCGTCCACGCGGCGGTACGTGACGCGTTGGCCAACGGCGTAACCTTCGGCTCGGCCAGTGCCCATGAGGCGGATCTCGCCGAGCTGGTATGCGCGCGCGTGCCCTCGATCGAGCGGGTGCGCTTCTGCAATTCCGGCACCGAGGCAAATATCATGGCGCTGGTCACAGCCAACGCCGTCACCGGGCGCAACAAGATCATGGTGTTCGAAGGCGCCTATCATGGCGGCACGCTGTCATTTCCGCCGAGCGGCTCACCGATCAATGTGCCGTTCGATTTTATTCTTGCGCCCTATAACGATATCGCCGGCACGCGCGCCCTGCTCGAACAGCATGGCGACAGCCTTTCGGCGATCTTGGTGGAGACCATGCAGGGCGCCGGTGGTTGTATTCCAGGCGATGCGGATTTTCTCGTACTTTTGCGCGAGCAGGCGACGCGGCACGGCGCGATACTTGTCTTCGACGAAGTCATGACCTCACGCCTCGGCCCGACCGGGCGGCAAGGTGCGCTCGGCATCATCCCCGACATGACAACACTGGGGAAATATGTCGGTGGCGGGATGACCGCCGGTGCCTTCGGCGGGCGGGCCGACATCATGGCGCGTTACGATCCGCGCGAAAAAGGCCATTTCGTCCATCACGGCACCTTCAACAACAACGTCCTCACCCTGGCCGGCGGCGCCGCGGGTCTGGAGAAGGTCTATACGCCGGAGGCCGCGACGGCGCTGACCGCGTCGGGCGAAGCGTTCCGCCAACGCCTCAACGCGCTCGGGCAAAAACACGGCTTGCCGTTCCAGGCGGCGGGTTCGGGTTCGCTGATGAATATCCATTTCATCGCCGGCGACATTCGCAGTCACCACGATCTGGCCGGGCGCAATCTAACCGCGCTCGACCTCTTTCACCTAGAAATGATCGCCGCCGGTATCTACATCACGCGGCGTGGCTACATGGCCTTGAGCCTGGCCCTGACGGAAGACGACCATGATGTTTTTGTGGCCGAGGCGGACAAATTCCTCAGCGCGTACGGCGAGCTGATTTCGGCCTAATCGAGCTTGTCCATGCCGGCATAGGTTTCCAGATTGGCGTCGATATTGATCGCCTGGCCGGAGATGTGGCGGCCTTGGTGAGAGCAGAGATAGAGCACGAGGTCGGCAATTTCCTGCTCCTCAACGCCGGTGCGCATCGAAATTCGGCTCAGCACGATTTCCTTCATTTCATCTAGTGATCGCCCGGAAGCGTCCGCCTTAGCCTGCAATACGCGGCGCGCTCGGTCGTTCAAGACATAGCCGGGGAGGACGGCATTGACGCTGATATTGCGCGGGCCGAGTTCCATGGCGAGGGTATCGGTGAGGCCGATCACGGCGCGCTTTGCGGTGGCGTAAGGCAGACGCAGCGGAAAGGCGAGGCGCCCGGCGGTCGAAGAAATATTGACGATCGCGCCCTTGCCCGCTGTCCGCATCAGCGGCACTGCGCTGCGTGCACAATAAAACTGGCCATCGACATCGACGCCGATAGTCGAGCGCCATTCTTCGTCGCTGATATCCTCGACCCGCTTGGTCGGCCCGGCGACGCCGGCATTGTTGACCAGAACATCGACGCCACCCATCGCCGCCACCGCGGCATCGAACAGGCGCGCGACATCGTCGGCGCGGCTGACATCGGCCGCCACCGCGCCAATGTCTGGGCGCTCCGCGGCAAGCGTTTTCAGATGATCTTCGGCGACGTCGCAGACGAATACCTGCGCACCGTTGTCAGCCAGCGTTTCGGCGATGGTGCGCCCAATTCCGGAACCTCCGGCGGTGACCACGGCGCGCCGACCCTGACAGTTGATATCCATTTGTGACGTCCCTCCAAAAAGCTTTTTTCCAACCTAACCGCCCGCGCGCAGTTTGCCGAGAGGGATTGTCAGGCCGTCTCCGCACAGCCATAAACATGGCCGACGAGATCGTGGTGGGAAGAGATGACGAATTGCAATTTTTTGGTTGTGGGCGCGGGCATGGCAGGTGCCTCGGCGGCCTATGAACTGGCCGGATTGGGCTCGGTCATCTTGATCGAGCGCGAAGACATGCCGGGCTACCACACCACTGGGCGTTCCGCCGCCGTATTCACGGAGGCCTATGGCAACCGGGCAATTCGCGGCATCACCGCCGCCAGCCGAGCGTTTTACGATGCGCCGCCTGAGGGCTTCGGCGCGGACCCGTTGTTGACGCCCCGCGGCGCGCTTTTTATCGGACGCGCCGACCAGCAAGCGACCCTGCAACAGCATTATAACGATTGTCACGCCCTGGTGCCGAGCGTCGCCCTAGTGGACGGTGCGGAAGTTTGCCGCCTCGTACCGATCATGCGCCCCGACTATGCCGCCGGCGGGGTGTTTGAGCCCGACGCCATGGGTATCGACGTCAACGCCTTGCATCAGGGCTATCTCCGCGGCCTGAAGGCACGCGGCGGCGCGCTGGTGACCGACGCGGAATTGACCGGCCTGAGCCAGAGCGGCGACATTTGGCGGGCCGAAACCCGCGCCGGAGTCTATCAAGCGCCGGTGGTGGTGAACGCGGCCGGCGCCTGGTGCGATTTGGTCGGTGAGTTAGCCGGTGCGCGGCCCATCGGCCTGGTTCCCAAGCGTCGCACCGCCTTTATTTTCGACGCGCCGGACGACTGCGACCCCGACGGCTGGCCTCTGCTGGCGGATATCGACGAGGAATTTTATATTAAACCGGATGGCGGCCGTCTGCTCGGCTCACCGGCTGACGAAACGCCGATGCCGCCGCAGGATATTCAGCCCGACGAATTGGACATCGCCATCGCCGTTGATCGTATCGAAAAGGCGACGACGGTGAAGATTGCGCGCATCCACAATAAATGGGCGGGCCTGAGAAGTTTCGTCGCCGATAAGACCCTGGTCGCCGGTTTCGATTCCGAGGTGCAAGGATTCTTCTGGCTGGCCGGACAAGGCGGCTATGGCATCCAGACGGCGCCCGCCATGGGAACGATCGTCGCGGCGCTGGCAAGTGGCGGCGCTTTCCCCGCCCATGTCGCCGAGCGCGGCGTCAGCGCCAGCGATCTCGACCCGGCGCGGCTGCGCTAGCCGCTACTTGGCTTGAGGTTCGCTGATTATGGCCACGTGGCCATCGCGTACCGCGTGATAAAAACAATTGGGGCGGTTGGTGTGGCAGGCCGGGCCGCTTTGACGGACGCGCAATAACACGGCGTCATTGTCGCAGTCATAGCGCAGCTCGACCAGGCGCTGAACATGGCCAGAACTTTCGCCCTTACGCCACAGCGCCTGGCGCGAGCGCGACCAATAGCATACCTGACCGGTGGCCAGCGTTTCGCGCACCGCATCGGCGTTCATATAGGCGAGCATCAGTACCTCACCTGTCTCATCGCTTTGGGCGATGGCGGGAATGAGACCATCGCGGTCGAAACTGAGATCGGCGATGACTTGTGTGGCGACATCGGATGAAGCGTTCATGGCCATCCTATAGGCCGACGGCGCGCTGGAATCAATTTATCCCGGGGCTGATCCCGAGGCCAAGGCGCCTCCCGAGGAGAGCTGCGGGACCGGCAACAACAAGGCCTAGCAAGAATATTGCCAAGGCCGCGACAACGATTGAGGGGCCCGAAGGTGTGTCCCATTCAAGCGACCCAAAGAGCCCGCCAACCACCGAAAGAACGCCCGCCAAACTGGCGAGGATCGCCATCTGTTCAGGCGTGCGCGCGAGACGTCGTGCCGCCGCAACCGGAATAATCAGCAACGAGGCAATCAACAGGATGCCGACGACCTTCATGGCTAGCGCCACCGTCACCGCAATGAGCAGCATGAAAATTATGCTCACCAGGGTCACGCGAACACCTTCGGCGCGAGCGAGTTCTTCATGCACAGTCACCGCCAGCAGCGGGCGCCACAACAAGGCTATCACGCACAAAATGGCAACGACCCCAGCATAGATCCAAATCAGGTCGACGCGGCTGACAGCGAGAATATCGCCGAACAGGAAGGCCATCAGATCGATCCGCTGGCCCTCCATAAAACTCACCGCGACGAGGCCGAGAGATAACGCGCCATGCGCCAGAATGACGAGCAACGTGTCGCCGGCAAGACGGCGCTGGCGCTGTAAAAGCAATAGCATCGCCACCAGAGCGACGGAACTGGCGACAATTCCGATGGTGAGATCGATCCCCAGCACCAAACCGAGTGCGACGCCTAAAAGCGCGCCATGCGCCAGTGAATCGCCAAGATAAGCCATGCGCCGCCAAACAACGAAACAGCCGAGTGGTCCGGCCAGCAAAGCCACACCAATTCCGCCCAGGAGGGCGCGCCAAAAAAAATCATCTAGCATGGTTATACGCCCGGCGGGGGGCTGGGAGGCTCCACAGCAATCGGCTCCTGGATATCAGCCGCTTCCAGCGGCTTTTGACCCCTTGCCGCCTCGAGCGGTAACACTTCGCCGGCGAGATCATGCGCGTGGCGGTGATGATGGTGATAGAGGGCAACGCTTTCAGCGGCGCGCGGACCAAAAAGCGCGACATATTCGGGATGCGCGCTCACTGCTTCGGGCGCGCCTGAACAACAAATATGCCCGTTTAAACACAGTACCCGATCCGTCGCGCGCATCACCATGTGGAGATCATGGCTGACGATCAGAACGCCGCAGCCGCGCGACCGGCGCACATTTTCGATCAGCTCAAACATATCAATCTGGCCCTGGAAATCGACCTGTTGCGCCGGCTCGTCGAGAACCAGTAAATCGGGGTTGCGTAACAATGCGCGGGCCAACAGCACGCGCTGAAATTCGCCACCGGAGAGCGTCTGAACTTGCGACTCAAGCAGTTGCGGGACGCCGACCTCGCCGAGCACCGTGACCATTTCGCTCCGCCCCGCCCTGGCCGCCATGCGCAGAAAGCGGCGCACGGTCAGGGGCAGCACCGGATCGAGCGTGAGGCGCTGCGGCATATAACCGATAACTAGATCTGGCGCTCTTTCGACGCGTCCCTCCTGATGCGGGAGGAGGCCGAGGATGGCGCGGATCAGGGTCGTCTTTCCGGCTCCATTGGGGCCGATCAAACTCACGATCTCATTGCCGGATAATTGCAAATTGACGCCGGAGAGAATGCTGTGGCCGGCCAAGCGCACACCGAGCCCCTCGACCGTGATCAAGTTCTTTCGCGGCATAACCGGCGCTGCGTTCATATCGCCGCGCATGTCGGGCACTCGCCATGCAACTCGATCATTTGGCGGCGCACCTTAAATCCCGCCCGCGCGGCCTGCTGCGCCACCGCCTGACCGATAACCGCGCCGTTCAACTCACTTACTTCGCCGCATTCCTGACAGATGAGGAATTGCGCGTTGTGCTGCTCGTCCGAACCGCTACAGCCGACAAAAGCGTTGAGGCTGTCGACCCGATGAACCAAACCATGCGCCATCAGAAAATCCAAAGCCCGGTATACGGTCGGCGGGCGCACGGATTTCTCGCTTTCGCTCAACCGGTCCAATAGGTCGTAGGCCTTCACCGCCTTGTGGCTATCCCATATCAATTCAAGCACGCGCCGGCGCATCCGTGTGAGGCGGGCGCCGCGCTGGCGGCACAGCGCGTCGGCGCGGCCGAGCGCCCGGCCGACGCAACGGCCATGGGCGTGACGTGTGCCGTGAAAGGCCGTCACCTCGGCGCTCGGCGATTTGGTATTTGACATCGGTCTCAGCCTCCAGCATCCCACACCTATCGCGGCGGAAGACGGTTTGATGTTGACCTGATATTGTTACTTTATAACAATACACTTTGAACTGCACGCACCGACGACGTCAAACCAAAAAATTGCGCTTGCAGGCCCGCAATCGATGGATCGAACGAAATCGCCATGACGCCAGTTATCAAATTCAGCCTTGCCCTCGCGCTCATCCTGGTCTGGACGTTCAATTCCGTGGCGGCGGAGCCGGCGGAGACGACGGAGACGGCGGAGAC
>Ga0114999_10004221_pt1 | contig 17528 bp, 18 predicted proteins | sample ArcticOcean_MG_C_3_FD_89820 | JGI IMG/M metagenome (GOLD analysis project Ga0114999, IMG submission 89820) | Marine microbial communities from western Arctic Ocean - ArcticOcean_MG_CB8_126 | ecosystem: Environmental > Aquatic > Marine > Oceanic | place: Arctic Ocean: Canada Basin | collected...
CCAAAACCAATCACTAAATTTTTAGACTTATTTAACTTTTTAATTCTATTGTAATTTTCCAAAATTTTTTTTGGAGAAACTTTAAGTTTACCCCCAGTTGTTGATAGCATGCTTATATAATAAACCATATTATGAGAGTCGTTTATTATTTTTTTTAATCTATGTCTGGAGGTTGTCGGAGAAACTAATTGAACAAAGTCAATAGAATTTTTTTTACACCTTTTAGCAAAACTTCTATTTTCTGGCCACGGTAAATCAACAATAATTAATCCATCAACTCCGACTTGATTACATTTTTTGATAAATTTATTTTCACCATATTGAATAATTGAATTATAGTATCCCATAAGTATACAAGGCTTAGAATTTTTTGTTTTTTTAAACTTTTTTACGATTGCAAAAGTATCTTTAAGCTTTATACCATTTTTAATTGCACGGTATGTACTATTCTGAATTTGTTTTCCATCACCAGTATTACAATTATGTCCAATTCCAATTTCACATATGTCTGCACTTGCAGAGATGGCTTTTAAAATTTCAAAAGATTTTTTTTTGTTAGGGTCTCCAGAAACAGTATATGTTATAAGTGCTGATCTTTTTTCTTTTCTGCATTTATTAAATGCTGAGGATATATTAGAATAGTTCATAAATTAAGGCCTAGTCTTTCTTTTATAATTTTCATATCTTTTTTAGCATCACCACAACTATCTACTACAATAATATTATCTTTGTTTAATCTTGGTGCTATTTTAATAGCTTCGGCAAACGCATGAGAAGGCTCTAATGATGGTCTAATCTTTTCTAATCTTGAAACTAATTTAAAAGCTGCTAGTGCCTCTTCATCAGAGGCAGAAGTATATCTTGCTCTTTTCGAATCTTTTAAAAAACAATGTAGTGGAGAAACTCCTGGGTAATCTAGGCCTGCGCTAATTGATTCCGTTTCTTCTATTTGGCCTTCTGAATCTTGAATTACATATTGTAATGCTCCGTGCAAAACACCAATTTTTGCTCCGTTGGTTAGTGGTGCTGCATGTCTTTTGCTATTTTTTGGGCCACCAGCTTCAACACCAATAAGTTCAACTTGATTTCTGTCATAAGGTATAAATTCATTCCAAAAACCCATTGCCGAACTTCCTCCCCCCACACAATTTATCAACTTTAATTTTTTTGGAACTTTTCCAAATTCTTTTTTTACTTGAGTCATTAGCTCTCTGGAAATTTGTGCGGTGCTCCATGCACAAATTTTTATAAATATATTTGGTCCCACTGTTGAACCCACGCACATGTGCGTTGTGTCACAATTAGACACCCAAAATCTCATACATTCGCTAACCGCATCAACAAGGGTTTTGCTTCCAGAATCTACAGGGACAATTTCTGCTCCATTTTTCCTCATAGCACGACAGTTAACAGCTTGACGCACTATATCTTTAGTGCCCATAAATATTTTACATTTCAGGCCAAATTTTTTTGCGGCCATGCTTAACATTTTACCGGCGTAACCGGCCCCCGTGTCCCCGCATATAAAACGTTTTTTTGCTTTACGAGCTATTAAGGCGTGTACTGTTGCATTGTAGATTTTGTGAGCTCCTCCGTTGGCTTTTGAGACTTGTTTACACCAAATTTGGGCACCACCTAGATGCTTGGTTAGTTTTTTTAATTTAAAAAATGGTGTTGGAACTCCTACATAATTTTTAAAATAAAAATCTCTTTCATTTAAAAATTTCTTATCGTGACGAAGTTTTTCGAAAAGATTAGTTAGATCCTCAATTGGCTTTTTTAAAGTTTCTGGTACGTAATTACCACCAAATTTTTTTCCATATAAGTAATTTTTGTCATGTTGATCAATTAAAAGTTTATTTTTTTTTATTTTTGACATAATTTTTTAGCTTAGATTATTTTTTTAAAGATGTTGAAACTTGTTTAATATTTTCTAAAATATTTCCTTTCATCAAGCTTCTACCCATAATAATTTTATCTGAACCATTATTGATACTTTCTATCGGAGTAGAAACCCTTTTTTGGTCATTTTTATCATCATTATTAATACGAATTCCTGGAGTAAATATTAAAAGATTAGATCCTATAATTTTTCTTACATATTTAGCTTCATGCCCCGAACATACTACACCAACATTCATTTTTTTTGCGAGTTCAGCTAATTTTTTTACCTGTTCCTCTACAGTATTGCTATTACCTGAATCTTTTAAGTCTTGATCACTAAGCGCTGTTAGTATTGTGACCATCATAATTTTTGGATTAGCTTTTATTTCTTCAGCAGCCTTTTTTGCTTTTTCAATCATTACTTTTCCACCCTGTCCGTGAATTGTTATAAAACCAAATTTTATATCATCTAATGCTTTAATTGCTTTATAAACAGTTTCTGGAATATCTTTGATTTTTAAATCCAACATTAAATTAGTAATACCAATGCTATTAAACTTTTTAACTCCTTCTTTTCCATGGGCATTAAAAAATTCTAATCCCAATTTGACTGTAAAGATTTTATCTTTTACTATTTTAGTAATATTAAGTGCTTCTTCTAAGTTCGTTGTATCTAAAGCAAGAATAATTTGATTCACTTGATTCAATGAGTATCAGATATTTTGTTTTCAGTAAAATATTTGTTTAAACTATTAAAAAAAGTTTTACTCATCTTCCATTTAATAGCTTTTTTTTCAGGTATTTGAATTATATTTGAATTTTTGGGGTTTCTCCCAGTTCTTGCTTTTTGTATCTTTGTAGAAAAATTACCAAAACCTCTCAATTGCACACCTGAGAATTTATCACTATTAAGAGCTTCAAAAATTTCGAGCAAAATAATATCTATAATTTTTTCTATATCTTTACGTAATATGTTTGGATGGAGATTTGCTAGTTCTGATGCAATTTCAGATCTTACCATGAATTTTTTTGGTGCTTTGTCTTAATCTATTTTTTTTTCTTTTTTTTTAAATTTAAAGCTTTACCTAAAATATCACCCAGAACACCACCTGAATCTTTAGATCCATATTTTTTCACAGCTTCTTTTGTTAATTTTTCTTCTAAAGCTTTAATGGATAGTGATACTTTTCTTTCATCTTTTTTTAATTCAGTTATCATCATGTCTAATTTATCTCCCTTTACAAATCTCGCAGGTCTCTGGTTTTCTGCTTCTTTAGCTAATTGATTTTTCTTAATTAGAATTGAGAAATTTTTCTTTCCAGCATGCACATATATTCCATTTTGCACTGAACTATCTACAATTACAGTTATTATGTCAGATACATTTTTATCCATAAAAAATTGAAATGAATCTTCGCTTAGTTGTTTAATACCCAATCTTATCTTTTCAGTCTCTTTATTAATTTCTAAAATTTTAAAACTAATGATTTGATTGCGTTTATATTTCTCTAATTCTGACTCTTTTTCATTCCAGTTGAGATCTTTATAATGAATTAAGCCATCTAATTCAGAATTATCTATTGAAACAAACAATCCATAATCAGTAATATTTTTTATGGAACCTTTAAGTTCATTTCCAACTTTATGGTCCTTACTAAATTTAACCCAAGGATTAACTAATGTATTCTTATATGAGAGGCTTACTCTTCTTTTTTCTAAGTCCTTTTCTAATAATTCAACTGTAATTTGTTGTGAAGTAGTAAGTAGTTTTCCAGGATGAATATTTTTTTTAGTCCAACTTAATTCAGAACTATGTATCAGACCCTCTAATGAATCTTCCAGTTTACAAAAAACTCCGTACTCCATTATTTTTGTGACAACTCCTGTATATTGTTTTCCAATTTCATATTTATTTATAATTTTTAAATATGGATCCTCTGTAAGGTGTTTAATTGAAGTTGACACTTTTTTAGTTTTTTGGTCAATTTTTGTAATTTTTACTTTTATTGATTGGCCAATTGAAAGTAGTTCAGAAGGTTTATTAATTCTAGACCAAGAAATATCTGTAATATGAAGTAAACTATCCATTCCATTCAAATCAACGAATGCCCCCCATTCAGTAAGATTCTTAACAATACCGTTTACAACATCACCTTCCTTCATGGTTGCTAAAATTTTATCCTTATCCTTATCTCGAGTACGCTCAAGTATACTTCTTCTTGAAAGAACAATATTTTTTCTTTTGTTGTCTACTTTTACTATTTCGAAAGTTTGAGGAACTTTCATTAAGTGAGATATATCTCTAAGTGGTCGCAAATCTAATTGTGATGAAGGTAAAAAACAAAGCACAGAGTTGTAATCACAAATAAAGCCACCTTTACATTTTTGGATAATCATTGCTTGAATTTCCTCTTTGTTAGAAAATTTTGCTTCAATTTTTTTCCAGGATTTTGCTCTAGTTGCTTTCTCATGGCTTACAACTACTTCACCATGTTTGTTTTCTATTTTTTCTAGTAAGACTTCTATTTTGGATCCAACAGTAATTTTGTCTAATGATTTAGTTAGATTAAATTCAGCAACTGGAATTGCTCCAGAACTTTTAAGGCCCAAATCTATAAAAACAAATTTTTTACCAATCTCTTCTACGGTGCCAATTGTAATTTCACCTTCTTTAAATTTTCTATTTACAAGGTCTTCTGCAAGAAGTTTTTCAAACTCTTTATGAGATTTACTTTTGTTTTCCTTTAAAATTTCTTCCATATTTTAATAATAGCTTTTTCTTAATTTCTTTGGACATTTTGTCAACCATCTCCTTTTTATTTAAAATGTCGGTGTGTATTACTATCGAATCTTTACTTTGAATCAAAGGAGAAAAGCGTCTATTTACATCAAGTTGATTACGTTTTTTTAAGGATTTTTTTACTTGATTTAAGGTGATAGTCTTATTTGTGGCCTTTAAATCACGCCAACGTCTCAAAGCAGCAGTATTTAGGTTACATGTAAAAAAAAATGAAAGATCATAACGGGGATTTTTATTAAGAATTTTTGTAGATATATCTCGACCCTCTATAGCTATCCTATCAAATTTCATAGCAAATTTTTTTTGATAGTCTTTGAGTATTAGTCTAATTTTTTTGTGTTTTGCAATAATAGAAGCATAAATACTAATTTTTTCAGAATGTAAATTTAAAGAAGAAATATGTTTATAATTTAAGTTTAAAAATTTATTTCTAAGAAAAGAAATTTTTTTTTTAGGTTTGTTTTTTAAAATTAAAAAAGCAGCGTATCGATAAAGTAAACCTGAGTTAAGTAAATTAAGTTTAAATTTTTTAGAAATTAACTTTGCTGCAAGACTTTTTCCCGAAGCGCTAAAACCATCAAGAGCTAGACGAAGTTTAATTTTTTTTGACTTCAAATTCGCCTCCAATTTTTTTTATTAATGAAAGAAAATTTGGAAAAGAAGTATTGACAGTTTCAAAATTATGAATTTTTATTTTTCCACCAACCAATAAGGCCAAAATTGACCAAGACATTGCAACACGATGATCGTTATTTGAATAAATATTAAGTTTTTTTTTAATTTTTATACTGGGATTTCCATAAATCTTTAAACTATCGATTGTAGATTTTGTAACTATCCCAATTTTATTCAAACCTTTTTCCATACTTTTAATACGATCTGATTCCTTATGTCTTAACTCGTGAATGCCAGTAAATTTTGATACACCTTTTGTTAAGGCCGCAATAACAAAAAGTATACAAAATTCATCAATAAGAAATGGAACCATTGATTTTGGACAGCTCACTGGTTTTAAATTGCTACTTTTAATAATAATATTACCCACAACTTCTCCTGATTTTTTTTTCAAATTTTTAATTTCTATATTGGCATTCATTTTTTCTTTTAAAATTTTAAAAAAACCTAACCTTGTAGAATTGCAAATTACATTTTTTATAATTAATTTAGAATTAGGAGTTAAAAGAGCTAAAGCAACTAAAAAAGAAGCAGAACTTGGATCTGAGCTTACATCATAATTAAAAGCATATAAATTTTTTTGGCCCCGAAGCATGATTAAGTTTCCTCTTTTAAATTTTTTAATTTTTATATCAGCATTAATTTTTTTTAAAAAAAGCTCTGTATGGTTACGACTAATTTTATTTTCTTTTATAGTTGTTATTCCTGGAGTAGAAAGTGCAGAAAAAAGTATTAGACTTTTAATTTGTGCGCTACCTAAGTTTTCAACATGATTTTGAGCTAAAGGTAGAGAAGTTCCACTTAATGTTAAAGGAAGAGTTAATTTTTTTTTTGGGTAAAAAAAACACCCTATTTTTTTTAATGGATTTATTACTCTCGACATATCTCTTTTATTCATAGATCTGTCACCATATAAATAAAACTTTCCAGGAAGGGTCGACAGCAAACCGGACAATAGTCTAGTTGTGGTACCACTATTACCCACATATATTTTAGTAATTTTTTTATTGAATTTATATGAATTTAAACCATTTCCATAAATTAAGTGTGCGTTTTTATTTTTTACTATTTTAACTCCTAAAATTTTTAAAGCTTTAATACAACTTTGAATATCTTCAGAATCTAACAAATTTGTTATTTTAGATCTTCCAATACACTGGCTAGCTAACATCAAAGCTCTTAAACTAAGAGATTTATCTGAAGCAACTTTAGTTATAGTATTAAATTTATTAATTTTTTTTTTTATTAAAACAGCAATTTTTTTTTTCATTATATATTAGTATGTAAAATCTTCACCAAAATATAATTTTTTCGCTTCCGTAGTATTGACGATCTCTCTAGGTGTTCCATTTGCAATTACAGATCCATTCGCAATTACATATGCACGGTCTACTACACTAAGTAGTTGTGATGCATTATGGTCAGTCACCAACACTGCGCAACCACGTGCTTGGAGTTTCATAAGTAAAACTTTGATATCTCGAATAGAAAGAAGATCTACACCCGCAAATGGTTCATCTAATAATAAAAGCTTTGGATTATTTATTAAGCAACGAGCTATTTCTACTCTACGTGTTTCACCACCAGATAAAGCTGTTGCTTTGACATTACTCAAATGTGTTATCGAAAACTCTTCCAATAACTTTTTAACTATTTTTTCTTGATCAGAGACATACTTTTTTACTATTTGGGCAACGCCCATTAAGTTTTCATAAACAGTAAGACCTCTAAAAATTGAAGTTTGTTGAGGTAAATATGCAATTCCTAACCTTGATCTTTCGTGAATTGGTAAAGTCGTTATTTTTTTACTTTCCAAATATACTTCACCTAAATCAGGTTTTAAGAGACCTAAAACGATATTCATAAATGTACTTTTACCAGCGCCATTACTTCCAAGCAGTCCTAACATTTCTCCCTTATTTAAAAGTATATCAATTTTTTTCAAGATGACTCTTTTATCCAAAGTTATAGATATATTTTTTGTAGTAAAAAGAGGTTTAGTTTTAAATTTGACTATTCTAAATTTTTTAACATTATTCATTCAAATATTTTCATTTTAATTTCTTTATTATCAAACATTGAAGCCTTTAAATTCTTTGTTAAAAAATCATATTTGACTCTATCTGCTTCAAAATTACCCGTTGGATAATCCACAAAAACATCATTATACACTTCTATAGAGTTTTCAGTCGCTAACAAGTCTAAATTTTTTGCAAATATTTTTGTTTCACCGTCAGTAGCTTCAACTTTATCTTTAAAAAAACAATCATATGTTATTTTATTAAAAGTACCTTCCTTTGAAATAATATTTACTACTCTCCCATCATCTAAACGTAAAACTACATTCATATTTGTCATGTGAACAATATCGGGATTTTTTTTAAAGATGATAGCTTTTTTTGATTTTACTATAAATGATTTATTTAAATCATAAAATCCTTCATATTCTATCTCATCAAAAGAACTGTCTGTATCAACATTTATATTAATTTCTGCTTCCTGCCGAGCATTTTGATTTTTACTAAGCTTCGTTTCTTTGCTGTATGGGAAGTGGAAATAAGTAATAATAATTAAAATAAAACCAGTTATGATAAGAAATATTTGAATTTTTAACTGTTTTTTTTTCATTTAATACCTCTGCTCAAACAATGATGCAGGTGTATTACGCCAATAACCTTTTTAATTTTTTTATTTATATCTTTGTTTCTTGAAACCAAAAGCGAGGTTATTTTTTTTGAATTCATTTTTTCAATTGCGGATAGGGCGGCATCATTATCTGAAATCCAAACTGGGTTTTTGGTAGCTACCTGTAATATTGATTTGTGATATAGGTTATTAGAATTTTTTCGGCAGTCACCGTCAGTTATTATGCTAACTTTCCTATTTTTATCTTTTACGCAAACTATACCTAATTTTTTATTTGACATTTTTTTTACTGCTTCGCGCATTGATTTATTTGATGAAATAAATGGTATTTCTTTACCTTTAACCATTATTTCTTTAACCAACACTAAAGCAGTAGCAAGCTGTCCATGAGGATGAAGATTAACAAAATTTTTATTAGAAAACCTTTTTCTTTCTGCTAAAGCAATAGCAAGAGCATCTCCAAAGCTTAGAAAATTTATTTGACTTGAAGTTGGTGCTAGACTAGATCCTGCTTCAATGACACGTGGAAGTAAAATAGGTATTGAGGAAAATCGTAAAAGCGACGATGAAGACTTGCAGCTTACGCCTATAACAGGAATATTATTTCTATTACTATATCTCAATATAGTATCTAATTCAGATGTTTCACCAGAAACACTAAATATTAATAATGCATCGTATCCTTTTTGTATTGATCCCATAGAACCATGGTTTAAAGAAGAAGAATCAAAAGCAACAGATGGTGTTCCCAAACTAGAAAGAGAACTTGAAATTTTATTTCCAATAATAAAACTTTTCCCAGAACCAACAACGACAACTTTACCTTTTATTTGAGATATCAGAGTAACTACTTTTGAAAATTTAGATAAATGATTGAAGCTTTTTAACAATTTTTTTAAACCAGAGATTTCAGTTTGAATTGTTTTTCTAGCGCTACTTATATCTTTATTCATTGTAAATTTCAGTGTTGAAATATATCTTCTGTAAAACCTTTTTGATCTAATTCAATTCTCGTTTTTAAAAAATTAATACAGCTTTGGTAAAGCTCAAGTCTATTTTCTCTTACTAACATTTTATTAAGATCTTCTTTAATTTTATGTAAATAAATAACATCATTACTACAGTATTGAAGTTGTGCGTCAGACAGTTTCTCCAAGTCTTTATTCCAATCACTACTCCCAAGACGTTTATCCAATTTTTTTCCACAAAACTCTAAAACTAAATCTTTTAGTCCATGATTTTGTGTATAGGTACGACATAACTTGCTCGCTATTTTTGTATCAAAAATATTTCTTATTTCGCATTTAAGAAAATATTCTAAACCAGAAACATCATACCTCAAATAATGGCCAATTTTTGTAATTTTATTATTTTCTAGTATTTTTACTAAATTTTTTGCTTTGTAGTGTTTTCGATTAGGTTGACATATGTAAGCATCATTATTTCCTGTGCTAATCTGAATTAAACTAAGCCTATCCCTGTGAGGAATTTGCAAACCTGATCCCTCAGTATCAATGGCAAGGCTTGTATATTTTTCTAGTTCTTTTAAAGCCTCTAAAGATATATCGTCTTGAAACTTATAAATTTTTGTCATACTTAAATTTATATATAATGTTAATGTAATCAAAATGCAAAATAATCAGAAAATAATCGCTATTTTTGGTGGTACTGGATTTTTAGGCAAATATTTAATGCGGCAACTCACTAAGTTGGATTATAGATTAAAGATAGCAACCCGAAACCCATACTTAAAAGGCTATTTAAAACCTTTGGGCAATCCTGGGCAAATTGAGCTTTTCAAAACTAATATATTTAATACTAAAGATGTGAAACGGGTCTTAAAAGATTGTGATTATGCAATTAATCTTTGTGGAATTTTATTTGAAAAAAGAAAAGAAAAATTTAATCAAGTTCATTCACAGTTTCCACTTTTGTTAAGTAGTTTATGTAACGAAATTGGAATAAAAAAATTAATTCATATTAGTGCCCTAGGAGTTAAAGAAAATCACCCTTCTCAATACATGCAATCAAAACTTGAAGGAGAAAAGAATATAGAAAATATATTTAAACCGTCTGTAATTTTAAGACCTTCTGTTGTTTTTGGACCTGAGGATAAATTTTTTAATAATTTTGCATCATTAGCTCAATTTTTTCCTGCCCTTCCTTTAATCGGTGGAGGCAAAACAAAATTTGCTCCAATTTATTGTGGAGATGTAGCTAAAGCTGTTGTTAAATCTTTAGATCTTAATAACTCTAAATGCCAAATATATGAACTTGGTGGTCCAGTAAACTATTCTTTTAAGGAGTTAATGGAAATTATGTTAAAAGAAATAAAAAAGAAAAGATTATTAATAAACATTCCTTTCAAATTTGCTAAATTTCAATCTTATTTTTTACAAATATTTCCGAAACCACTTATTACTCCAGATCAAGTTGAAATGTTAAAACATAACAATATAATTTCGGGAAATTATCCCACATTAAATGACCTAGGTGTAAGTGGAACACCTATACAAAGTATATTACCTAAATATATTTATAGGTTTAGAGAGGGAGGACAATTTGGTTAGTTTTGTCTTAAAACTTAGTAAAAAAATTATTTAACTTGACTTAATTTTTTTTTCAATGAATTTAGGAACATCTTCTTCACTAACAATATCTTCTTCTTTTGCATTTTTTGGTTGATAGGCATAAAGCAAATGTAGTTTACAATAAGGAAATTTCTCAATTGATTTTCGACCGCAAAATAATTTTGCTGGTTCCATTTTTTCTCCAAGTGGCCACTTACAATTATCATCAGTTAAATCTTCTAATCTTGTAGGGTTTTCAGGTTCAAAATCTTTGTCTAGTAGTAAAGCTTTAAATCTAGCTTTTCGTCCAAGTTTTTGATTTTTTGTTCCCGTAACATTATTTTTTTCTACTGTTGCTTTTCCAGTTGATTTTTTTGCTAATAATCTTCCTTTTAATTTAAGTCGATGTGCTTTACCAATTACTGCATTTCTTGTTGTGCCACCAAGCATATTAGCTATCTGGCTACCAGAATGACCTGCTGTCCAAAGCTCTTTTAATTTTCTTTCTTTTTCTGGTGTCCACATTTTTATAATTATTTATTAGATACACACTATATTGTGTTTGCAATAGTAATATATACACTATGTGGATATGTTATTAACACCTAAGTAATTATAAATAGAAGGCTTAAATTATTTTTTTAACTTTTTAATATATAAGCATACCCATGGTTGAAATAGAAAAAAAATACATAATTTATGACAAGAAATTTGGTCATGTTAATTGGATTGGTTTTTGGACACTTTATAAAAAAGAAATACTTAGATTTTTTAAAGTAGCTATTCAAACAATTATTTCACCTTTAGTGACCTCTTTACTTTTTTTAATGGTTCTTTCCCTCTCTATTGGAAACGATAGAGGAGGTGCACTAGGATTTCCATTTATAACATTTCTTGCTCCAGGATTGATTGCAATGCAAATAATTCAGCAAGGTTTTTCTCATACTTCGTCTTCAATAATGATCGGTAAAATACAAGGAAATATAGTTGATGTTTTGTATGCACCATTATCTCCAAGTGAAGTAACTTTAGCCACAATATTAGCGGCAGTTACAAGAAGTATAATTATTGCAGCTTTTTCAATAATAGTTTTTAGTTTTATTATTGATTTACAATTTTATAATTTTTACTATATTTTTTTATTTACTTTTTTAGGATCTTTTATTTTAGGTTCTATTGGTTTTACAGTAGGACTTTGGGCAGAAAAATTTGACAATATGGCCTCTGCAACAAATTTTATAATAATACCACTTTCTTTTTTATCTGGAACTTTTTATTCGATAGAAAAATTACCAGATATTTTACAAAAAGTAAGCCAATGGAATCCGTTCTTTTATATTATTGATGGTTTTAGATATGGTTTTCTAGGTGTGTCAGATGGATCATTAAAGTTTGGTGTAGTGTATCTTACTATATTGGCTTTTCTATCTTGGTATATAGCATATATCTTGTTTAAAAAAGGTTATAAAATTAAATACTAATTTATTTATGAGTTCAGTTCTTGGCACATACGCAAGGAAAGCTATTTCTTTTACTAAAGGACAAGGTAGTTATCTTTATGCAGAAAATGGGGATAAATATCTTGATTTTGTTCAAGGCATAGGAACCAATATTTTGGGACATTGTCATGAACATTTAGTGAAAACAATTCAAGAACAATCAAAAAAATTGTGGCATGTTTCAAATGTTTTTGTAATTCCAGATCAAGAAAAGTTGGCCAAAAGATTAACAGATAGAACTTTTGCTGATTATGTTTGTTTCCAAAATTCTGGGACTGAAGCTACTGAAGCAAGCATAAAGATTGCTAGAAAATATTTTCACAAGATTGGTAAACCTGAAAAAAATAGAATTATTACTTTCAAAGGTGCTTTTCATGGAAGAACATTGGCTGCATTATTTGCAGCTAATAATCCTAAGCATACAGAAGGTTTTGGTCCTAAAGTAGAAGGTTTTGATCAAGTACCATTTGCCGATCATGAAGCTATAAAAAAAGCAATAAATAAAAATACAGCAGCAATTATGGTTGAAACCATCATGGGTGAAGGAGGCATTAAAGTTGTGCCAGATTTTTGTTTAAAAGGCTTAAGAGAGCTATGTGATGAACATGAAATACTTTTAATTTTAGATGAAGTGCAATGTGCATATAGAACAGGAAACTTTTTTGCATTTGAAAAATCTGGAATAATTCCTGATATTGTTCCTATAGCCAAAGGAATTGGAGGTGGATTTCCTCTTGGAGCTTGCTTAGTTACAAAAAAAATTTCTATTGGAATGACACCCGGTACACATGGGAGCACTTTTGGAGGAAATCCTTTAGCTATGGCTGTAGGTAATGCTGTCCTTGATATACTTTTTGAAAAAAATTTTTTAAAAAATGTAAAACAAAAAGGTGAATATTTCCATCAAGGTTTAAAAAAGGTTAAAGAAAAATATCCAAAAATTATTGGAGAAATAAGGGGAATAGGTTTAATGAAAGGTTTAAAGATGTTGGTAGATAACACTGAATTTATGAAAAAACTTATGGATCATAAAATGTTAACTGTTAAGGCAGAAGAAAACGTTATAAGGATTTTCCCCCCACTTATAGTAAAAAATATTGAATTAGATGAAGCAATTAATAAGATTGAAATTGTATGTAAAGAAATGAATTAAATATGAAAAAATTTATAAACATTGCAGATATAAAAAAAAAAGATCTAAGATTTATTATTGATAATGCTAAATTAAGAAAAGAAAAAAGATCTAAGTTAAATAAAAATGCAATAGACTCCGATACCCCATTGGATGGAAAAATTTTAATTATGATTTTTGAAAAACCATCAACAAGAACTAGAATTTCTTTTGATATAGCTGTAAAACAATTAGGAGGAAAATCACTAATCTTAAATCCAGATGAAATTCACTACGGGACAGGCGATGAGAGCTTATACGATACTGCAAAAGTTTTATCACAATACGCAGATATCGTAATGTTAAGAACTCATGAACATAATAATATTTTAGAATTTTCTAAACATTTAGAAGTACCTTTAATTAATGGTTTAACAAATTTAAATCATCCTTGTCAGATTATGTCAGATATAATGACATTTGAAGAACTTAGAGGGCCAATAAAAAATAAAAAAATTGCTTGGTTAGGGGACGGGAATAATATTGTTTATTCATTAATTGAAGCTTCAGTAAAATTCGATTTTGAATTAAGAATTGCCTGTCCAAAAGGTTATGAGCCAAATAAAAATATTCTTCAATGGGTTAAAAAAAATAAGGGAAGTGTTTTACTTACACAAGATCCTATGAAAGCCGCAAGTTCCGCTGATTGCGTTATGACTGATAAATGGATTTCAATGGGTGATAAAATAAATAAAAATAAAAAGAAAAAAGCACTAAAAAATTATCAAGTAAATAAAAAAATAATGAAAGTTGCGAAAAAAGATTCAATTTTTATGCACTGCTTACCAGCTAGCAGGGGAGAAGAAGTCACTAATGATGTAATGGATGGAAATCAATCTGTTGTATGGCTAGAGTCTCTAAATAGAATTCATGCTCAAAAAAGTATTATAGAGTGGTGTCTTAAATAATTACTTAATTTAAAGGCAAAGGGTTATTTGTATTTTCGTTCATATATAAAATTACAGCAGCTCTTTCTTTTACATTTTTTAACCCAGCAAAAGACATTTTAGTTCCCTTTATCCAATCTTTTGGTTTTGTTAAAAAACCATTCATTTCATCGAACGACCATGGTTTTCCATATGCCACTAAAGCTTTTGAATATTTATAATCTGAAATGCTACCAGCTTTTCTTCCAAGAACCCCCCATAAAGCTGGGCCAATTTTATTTTTACCACCTTGAGATATGCTATGGCAAGCAGCACATTTTTTAAAAATTTTTGCTCCTTCAGACGCACTTGTAGAAGAAAATAATGTCATAATGTTTTCAGATTCTTTGCTAGCTTCAGCGGTTGCCATGCTAGCAACAGTAGCGATACCTTCAACTTGATATGCAGATTTTTCAGGTTTTTCCGTATAAAATATTACGTCTGCAATTTTATCAATTCCCAAAACTAGGATTACAGCTAACACAATGGAAACAATAATTTTATTCATTTTAAAAAAGTAAATAAATTTAGTACAATTTATTAATCTTAAGATATACCATGACTTAGATAAAAAAAATGAACTTTTAGCACGTTTATTTTGCGACTGTTAGACGCATAACTTATGAAAAATACAGTAATAATTATACCCACTCGATTAAAGGCAAAAAGATTTCCAAATAAACCCCTAGCAAAAATTAATAATGTGCCGATGATTGTTCATGTAATGAATAGGGCAAAAGAATCAAATATTGGTGAAGTGTTTGTTGCAACCCCTGATATTGAAATAATAAACATTATTAAAGATAATGGAGGACAAGCTTTTTTAACTCAAAATGACCATTTGGTAGGAAGTGACCGAGTTTATGAGATATATTTAAAAAAAATAAAAAACAATGTAGATTTAATAATTAACTTACAAGGAGACATGCCAAATATAAAACCAGATTCTATTATAAAATTAGAGAAACTTACGAGAAGTAATAAATGTGATATAGGAACTCTAGCATCATTGATAGAACATAAGGATGATATTTTTGACCCAAATGTTGTAAAGGTTCAAGTTGAAGAGATATTAAAAGATAATAATTTCTTAAAAGCTAAAGATTTTTTTCGTATAAAAAATGATTTAAGTGATGAAAATTTTTATCATCATATTGGAATTTATGCTTATACAAATACAGCTATTAAAAAATATGTAAATTTTCCAAGATCTGGACTAGAAAAAGAGAGAAATTTGGAACAAATGAGGGCAGTAGAAAATAACATGATTATAAAAGTTGGTTTAAGCGACTCCACTCCTTTGAGTATTGATACTGATATTGATCTTAAAAAAGTGTCTGAGAAAATGAAACAAGTATGGTAAAAAAAACAAAAGTAGCCTTTCAAGGTGAGCTGGGAGCCTATAGTCATCTAGCTTGTTTAAAGATTTTTGCAAATGCTGATTTAAAAGCTTGTCGAACTTTTATTGAAGCTTTTAATTTAGCAAACAATAACTCAGAATATAAAATTGTAATTCCTATAAGCAATTCCACAACAGGATCTGTTGCTGATATGAATTATCTTATACCTCAGTTTAAATTACAAATTCATGCAGAGCATTTTGAAAAAGTTAGTCATAATTTACTTGGTATTAAAGGTTCAGAAATAAAAGATATAAAAACTGTAAGATCTCATACACAAGCTCTTGGACAGTGTAGTAAAATTATTTCTAAAAATAACTTAGTAGCTATAGTTTCCTCGGATACAGCAGCTTCAGCAAAATTTATTTCTGAAAAAAAAGATAAAAGTCAATCAGCGATCGCATCAGAACTTGCAGCAAAAATTTATAATTTAAAAATAATAAAATCGAACATAGAAGATGAATCTGGAAATGTTACTAGATTTTTGATTATGGGAAAAGAATCCAATCATCCAGAATATATAGATGGCAAAAAATATATCACAAGTTGTATATTTAAGCTTAAAAGTGTTCCAGCAGCTTTATATAAAGCTTTGGGAGGCTTTGCTACAAATAGTGTTAATTTATGCAAATTAGAAAGTTTTGCTGTAAAAAATTCCTTTAATCAAATGCAATTTTATATAGAAATAGAGGGACACATAGAGACAAATAAAGTTCAAAAAGCCCTTGAAGAGTTGGGTTTTCATACATCACAGCTTGATATTTTGGGTGTTTACATAGCCTCAAGTTTTAGATTAAAAAATAAATAACAACCTATGCTACGTTGTGGTTTCAAATTTAATTCTGATATATTAGTATACTAATGGAGGCGGCGGCAGGTGGATGCCTCGCTAACTCCCTCAGGATCGAAAGATAGCAAGGGTAACGAATAGTATTCAGGTTGTTGTCCGTCTCCTATTTGAAAAATGGAAAATAATAATCATAAAGTTTTAGCATTAAAATATAGACCAAAAAATTTTAATGAATTAATTGGTCAAAACATAATGGTAGAAACAATAATTAATTCAATAAAATTTAATAAAATTCCAAATGCATATTTACTTACGGGAATACGTGGGGTTGGAAAAACAACCACAGCAAGGTTAATTGCAAAAGCAATTAATTGTAATAAAAATTTTATTGATAATAAAAAAGATGAATACTGTGATTGCAGTAGTTGCGAGGAGATAACTAAGTCTAAGCATCTTGACGTGTTAGAAATGGATGCGGCTTCTAAGACGGGAATAGATGATATTAGAGAATTAATAGATTCGTCAAAATACAAACCTACGAGCGCTAAGTTTAAAGTAATAATTTTAGATGAAGTTCACATGCTATCTAAACAAGCATTTAATGGCTTATTAAAAACATTAGAAGAACCACCTCAACACTTAAAATTTATCTTTGCTACCACCGAAGTCAAAAAAATACCAGTCACAATTATTTCAAGATGTCAAAGATTTGATTTACACAGAGTCCCAATTAAAGATTTAGTAGAAAACTTAAATAAAATTTCAAAAATAGAAAATGGTAAAATATCAAACGAAGCATTAATATTAATTGCTAAAGCAGCTGAGGGATCGGTAAGAGATTCATTATCACTGCTTGATAAAGCTCTTATAAGTCAAAATATTCAGGAAAAAGAAATTGATGATACATTTATTAGAAAAATGTTAGGTGTTGTTGATAAGTCAAAAATTTTGAATCTTTTAAAATTTATTTTTAACGGAGAACAAGAAAAATCTATTGACCAATTAAGAAAGTTAATAAACGAAGGAATTGATCCAAACAATTTTTTAAATGATTTTTTAGAAATAATATATCTTTTGCAACAAAAAAAGACTTTAGGAAATTTAGATGGAGAATTATCTATATCAGAATCAGAAAAAGAAATAATAAACTCTATTTCCGAAAACGTA
>Ga0114999_10004223_pt1 | contig 17523 bp, 15 predicted proteins | sample ArcticOcean_MG_C_3_FD_89820 | JGI IMG/M metagenome (GOLD analysis project Ga0114999, IMG submission 89820) | Marine microbial communities from western Arctic Ocean - ArcticOcean_MG_CB8_126 | ecosystem: Environmental > Aquatic > Marine > Oceanic | place: Arctic Ocean: Canada Basin | collected...
GGTCGGACTCCGCGGCGAGGGCTTGCTTCGTGGGCTGGCGGCGTTGTGCTAGCCACCGCCTGGAACGCCAATACCAGCGCCTGAGCCGGTTGCGCCGTATGCCAAGCCCGTCGGCCACGAAGCGTGACGCCTCGTTCCGCCCCAGTATCAGCGCGCCGTGCCAGCGCCGCAGCGCCTGGGGCGTCGGCGGCCCCTCGTGGCCCTCGAACCGCTCGAAAGGCCGCCAACGGCGATTGGGCCGAGGGCCCTGGCGCACGAGCACCTCGCCGCCTGCCTCCTGGATGATGAGGATGCCAGCCGCGACGTCCCAGATGCGCGGTCCGCTGAAGACAACGTAGTCCAGCACACCGCGCGCGGCCATCGCCATTTCGTACGCGACGCTGCCTATGGCCCGGACGTCGCCGATGTTCATCCACAGTCGAGGGTGGTACTTGAACATGTGAGCGAAGTGGCTGGGCATAGTGGCCATGAGCCGATCCCGTTGCGGCACTACGGTGTCGCCGTCCAGCGCGAGCCGCTCGGTGCCTAGGTAGGCGCCGCCGCCTACGCGCGCATGATAAACCTCGCCCCTCGCGAGCCCGATGGCGGGCGTGAAGATGGCCCCTGCGATGAGGCGATCGCCCTCCACCACGCCGATGCAAACACCGAACGCGGGAAGCCCGTGCAGGAAGTTGGTGGTGCCGTCCAGTGGGTCAATGATCCACACGGCCGGTGCTTCGTCAGCGGGCGAGTCCTCTTCCTCCTCAGAGAGGATGGAGTGAGAAGGGAAGCGGGCCGCGACCTGCTCGCGGATGTAGGTGTCAGCGGCGCGGTCGGCCTCGGTGACAGGACTGCGTCGGTTCTGTTGCTTGTACTGGATATCGAGCGGCTTGCGGAATCGCTCAAGCAGAATCGCCCCGGCTCCCATGGCAATCTCCACCGCGGCTTGCTCGATGCGCTGAATTTCGGTGTCGTCCATGGCGTGAGGCAATTCTACCATCCGCCAGGCCGTGATGAGCCCCATGCTACACTGCCACGATACGAAACTCTCTGTAGGTGCCGTTAAATTGGCCTCCTCTTCGACTGCCCAACGTACGCACCATGTCGTCATCATCAAAGGCGACGGCATCGGCCCCGAATTGACCGACGCCGCCCTTCTGGTGCTCGACGAGGTCCAGCGGCGCTCGAGGGAATTCAGCTTGGAGATGGAGTACCACGAAGGGGGCGCCGAGCTCTTTCGGCGCCATGGCTATAACCTCTCCAACCAGTCGCTCCAGGCTGTTAAAGAGGCGGACGTGATGATGAAGGGCCCGACGGGCCTGCCCGACGTGCGCCGAGAGGACGGCACGGAGGCGGGATCATTGGGCGGAGTGCTGCGCTTCGGGCTCGACGTCTACGCCAACGTTCGCCCCATCAGGCTTCTACCTGGGGTGGCCGCACCCCTGAAGCTTGCCCCTGGCGACGTCAACTACGTGGTGGTGCGGGAAAATACCGAGGGCCTGTACCTTTCACGGGGGAAAGGCGTCGGAAACGACTCGGCCATGACGGACACGCTCATGGTCACACGGGCCGGCACCGAGCGCATCGCGCGCTTCGCCTTCGAGTTGGCCCGCGAGCGGCACGGGGCTCCCGAGGACGGCGTTCGGCGCGTCACCTGTATCGACAAATCCAACGTCCTCGCTTCGTACGCGTTCTTCCGTCGTATTTTCGACGAGGTCGCCGAGGGCTACCCGGACATCGAGCGCGGCTACCTGTACGGGGATGCGGCCGCGCAGGCGCTGGTCATGCGCCCGCAGCAGTTTGACGTGTTGGTCATGGAGAACTTCATGGGCGACCTGCTGAGTGACCTTGGCGGCGGGACGGTGGGAGGCATCGGCCTGTGCCCTTCGAGCAACGTAGGCGATACCCACGCGTACTTTGAGCCGATTCACGGCTCTGCGCCCGACATCGCTGGCGAAAATCGCGCGAACCCCATTTCGCAAGTGCTGACGCTCGCGATGATGCTGGAGCGTTTGGGCGAGACCGAGGCCGCCCGCCTGGTGGACGCGGCGGTGTGGCACGCGCTGGAGTCGGGCAAACTGCAGATCGCAAGCACCGGCCAGCCAGAGGGCGGTACGCGGGCCGCAGCCGAGGCCATCGCAAGGGCCCTGGGCGAGGTCGCGTAGGCCACCACAGCACTCAGCCGCTTAACCTGGTCGCTGCGACCACCCCTCCGCCGTGTTCATTGCGACCAGCGTAGCGCTGCCCGTGCTCGAGACTATCGCACCGGATGGCGGTACGCTAGAAACGAAGGCGGTCCCACTCTCGAACCCGCTCTTGGGTGCTTCCTCAGCGGGTGCTCCCCTTGCGAAACTCAAGGCAGGCTTAGTGCTGGGGCATGCTCTCGGCCTGCCGCGGCACGGCCCATTTGGTGCCGTCGAGCCCGCGCAACTCCTTCGGTAGCACGAAGGTCACGTCTTCGTCGACGACTTCCAGCATGGTGACCGACTCGGGCTTCAGCCACTCCACGACCTCTTGGACCAGCGTCTCGGGCGTGGATGCGCCGGACGTGACGCCCACGTGCTCGATATCCTCAAGCCACGCGGGGTCGATGCTGGCGGCGTCGTCCACCAGGTGCGCCGGGACGCCCAACTGCTCGGCGACTTCGCGCAGCCGGCTACAGTTGCTGGAGTTCTGCGCACCAATGACGAGGACCAAATCGACCTTGCGCGCCAGCGCCGACACGGCGGCCTGGCGGTTCGTTGTGGCGTAGCAGATGTCATTGCGAGCGACCATCTTGGGGAATCGGCGCTTCAGCACCTCAATCACGTCCCTCGTGTCCTCCACGCTGAGGGTGGTCTGAGTGAGTGCGACGACACGCCCGGGGTCATCCACGTCGACGGCCTCCGCCTCCTCCACCGTCGCGACCAGTCGGGATACCGCCGGAGACTGGCCCATCGTGCCGATTACTTCGGGGTGTCCCTCGTGGCCGACGACGATGACGGAGTACCCTTTCTGGGCGAACTTCGTGGACTCCAAGTGCACTTTGGTCACGAGCGGGCAGGTCGCGTCGATGACGTTGAGCCCACGCCGATTCGCCTCCGCCCATACCGTGGGGGCGACACCATGGGCGCTGAAGACGACTGTTGCGTTGTCAGGGACCTCGTCAAGCTCCTCGACGAAAGCTGCGCCCTTGCGTCGCAGGTCGTCAACGACGTACTTGTTGTGCACGATCTCGTGCCGTACGTAAACGGGTGAGCCAAAGCGCTCCAGGCAAATCTCGACGATTTCGATGGCCCGGACAACGCCGGCGCAGAATCCTCTGGGTGAACTTAGGGTGACGTGCATGTGGCTGCGTTTGCCATTGGCACACGGTTGGCCTGTACGCCTGGCCGTGGGCACGCGAACTTGCTGGCGACTATAGGGAGCGCCCGATGGAGCGTCAAGCGAAGAAGAGTGCTCCCTATAGTCGCCCCCGCTCGGCACCCGACTATAATGCGCTGCACCATGGCCTTCGACGCTTCGCGCGCGCTGCTGCTCTACTATCACCTGAACCCGCAGGCGCGAGGGCTTTGCGAGCGGCTTGCTTCGGCGCTGGGATCCATCTTCCCAATCCAATCGACGGCTCCCGACGCTGCCGAGACACTCCCTATGCCGGCGCCGTCAGTGGTCATAACTGTCGGCGGGGACGGGACGATTCTCCGCGCGGCGCGCCTCGCCGCGCCGCTAGGCGTTCCGCTGCTTGGCGTGAATATGGGGAGATTAGGCTTCCTGACTGAGGTGGAAGCCACGGACGCTGAGCGCCTGGTGCCACGCTACCTGTGCGATGAGGACTTCGCTTGGACTGAGCGGCGACAAATGGTGAAGGCCGTCGTTTCGGGGCCCGCTAAGCCTCAGCCATTCGAGTTCCACGCCCTGAATGAGGTGGTGGTGGGGCATGGCCCGGCGAGCCGCCTGTCGCGGGTCCACGTTCGTATCGATGGCGTCCACCTTACGACCTACGCGGCAGATTCCGTGATCGTCGCATCGGCGACAGGGAGCACGGCCTATTCGCTATCGGCGGGCGGGCCGATCCTGCCGCCGGAGTCGACTGACATGGTGCTTACGGCGGTGGCGCCGCACGGTGACCTGTCATCGTCCGTGGTAGTGCCTTCCGCTTCCGCGGTGGAATTGGAGGCCGAGAGCCAAGGTCCGACCATCGTCGCGATCGACGGTTTCGTCGATCGCGTGCTGGAGTCTGGAGACCGCGTTGCGGTCTCGCAGAGCCCGTACCGGGCCGACTTCCTGCGGACTGGACCGCGCACCAACTTCTACGAGACGTTGGTCTACCGGTTGCGCCGCGGGTCCGACCAAGCGTTGTCCATCGCGCGGATGATCGCCGACCAAGACGAACGCGCCCGCGGCTAGCCACGGCATGGCCTTAGGCCCATGGGCTACCGCTCAGCCTAGCACTGCGAGTAACCGGGTGACAGGGTAGGCAGGAGGAAGCCAAATGCGATACAAACGCCTCGCCAGCGAGCGCGTGTTCGGCGGTAGCCACCTTACGGTCAGGCGAGACACTTGGCGCGCACCGAGCGGCCAGGCGCACGACTTCGAGGTGGTCGAGACGCCGGACGCTGTCGTCATCGTCTCCATCGACGGCGCTGGGAATGTGCTGCTGGTGCGCCAGCACCGCGCCGGGCCTGATCGCGTGCTGCTGGAGCTGCCGGCCGGCGGCATCGATGCGGGCGAGACGCCGGAGCGGGGCGCTCAGCGCGAGCTACGCGAGGAGACGGGCCACGCGGCGGCGCGCCTTCGACTGCTGGGCAACTTCTGGACAGTGCCAGGCTTCGGGACTGAGCATATGTATGCGTTTCTGGCCACGGATCTGTGCGAGGACCCGTTGCCGCCAGACAAGGATGAAGGCTTGACCCTGGAGCGCATGCCGTTCGCCAAAGCGATGGCGGCGGCCCGAGCAGGCCAAATCCCCGACGCGAAGAGCATCGTAGCGCTCCTCTTGGCCGAGCCCGTCGTGGCCGAGTTATACAGCTTTAATTCGGACTGAAGCCGCGTTGGTTGGTGTCGCGCCGAGGAGCGGATGTGACCTGATCCAGCACGTCGCTTAAAAGTGCGAACTCCCGTTCCAGACGTTCGGTGATGGTGGGCAGCTCAAGTAAATGTTGCTGCGTCGCCGGATCCCCCTGGAACATCTGCGCGACGGCGTAAGAGAGGGCCACCGGCTCATCCGGCATGGGCACGTCGCGCAGCCAGCCCCCGCGCCTGCTCATGAGCGCCCGGACGACGTTCCCGGCTCGCTCGCTGGTCCGTTCGGTCAGTGCGGAGTCCACGTCGCCCTCGCCTAGTTCCTCGATGAGCTCGACCTCCGCCGACAGGTAGGGCAGCTTCCGGCTGAAGGCCGCGACCCTAAAGCGGCCTTCGCCCGTCGCGCGGACGCTCAGCCGTCCGTCCCCCAGCGTCGCCAGGTTGTCGATCCGCGCAAACGTGCCAACGTCGTGAGGCTCGGCATCCGGATCGCCGACTTCGCGGCCCTGGCGGAGCAACAGCACACCGAAGGGCTCGCTGGACTCGACGCACTCGCGCGCGAGTTGAAGGTAGCGCGGCTCGAAGACAGTGAGCGACAACTCCATGCCAGGGAACAGGACGACGGACTGGAGCGGGAAGAGCCTGATGAATTGCGTCGCCATCGGCTGGTGCCTACCCTCCGGGCCTCAGAGTTCGTACGTCCCGGTGCCGTGTGCGATCACGTGTCCCTCTCCCGCTACCGATACTTCGTTGTCCGTGACGGTCCGCACCGTGATCAGGTTGGTCGGCCCATGACCGGTGGCCGGGGAGGATCCGACGATCACGACCCGGTCGCCAATGTCCACGAAGCCGCGAGCGCGTAACAGGTGAAGGCCGTGGTCGACCATGGCCGAGGTATCGCGACCGACTTCGGCGATGACTGGCGCCACGCCGAACCAGAGGGCGAGACGTCTGCCCACCGCGGGGTCGGGCGTGATGGCGTAGACTCGCGTCGTTGGGCGCTCTCGGGAGAGCAGTTCCGCGGTACGGCCGCTGTGCGTGAATACAAGTAAGGCCCGAGCAGTGAGCTGCTCGGCCATTTCGCGGGCGTGGGCCGCAAGGACATGCCCCTGGCCGCTGGCCGTGTGGTCGGTGTGCGGCAGCGCCTCATCCTCGGTCTCGATGGCGATGCGGGCCATGGTCTCGACCACCTCAACGGGGTAGGCGCCCACGGCAGTCTCGGCCGACAGCATGAGCGCGTCGGTGCCGTCGATGATGGCGTTGGCGACATCGCTGGCCTCCGCGCGCGTGGGCGTGGGCCGCCCGACCATCGACTCGAGCATCTGCGTCGCAGTGATAACGGGTAATCCCATCTCGTTGGCGCGGCGGATGATGCGCTTCTGGAGCAGTGGCACCCGCTCCGGTGAAACCTCAACGCCAAGGTCACCGCGCGCAACCATGACGCCGTCACTGGCGCCGAGGATGCTTTCGAGGTTGGCGATGGCCTCCGGGCTCTCGATCTTGGCGATGATAGGTGTGTTGCTGCCCAGAGAGGCAATCAGCCGGCGGCAGTCAAGCAGGTCCTCGCGCCGCCGCACGAAGCTTAGGGCGACGAAGTCAACGCCCAACTTGGCTCCGAACTCCAGGTCGCGGCGGTCCTTTTCGGTCAGCGCGCCCATGGACACTGACGTGTCGGGCAGGTTGACGCCCTTGTGCGCACCGAGGCTTCCGCCGTTCACGACCTTTGCCGATACGTCGCCGTCGACGGCGGTTACCTCGAGGACGATGGCTCCGTCGGCGATGAGCACTCGATGCCCTGGCTTCAGGTCATTTGCCAGTTGCGGATAGGCGATAGTGATTCGCCCTGCCTGTGTCAGCTCGTCAGTCGCGGCGATGACGATGGACTCTCCGTCGGTTAGGTCGACGGGGCCGTTGCTGAGGGCGCCGGTGCGCAAGCGTGGGCCCTGCACGTCCTGCAGCAGCGCGACAGTGCGGCCCTCTTCGACGGCCACTCGCCGGATGACGGGTACGGCCTTTTCGAGCTCGTCGTGAGCTGCGTGGGAGAAATTGAGGCGGAACACGTCGACTCCGGCGCGAATCACGCGCCGCAGCACAGGCTCCGAGGCGATTGCCGGACCCCAGGTAGCCACGATCTTGGTTCGGCGGTGTGTGTCCATGAGCGTCGAGGCACTCATCATAGCCTCGCGACTCCCCCCCTGGCTCGATGGACGAGGACGCCGGCACGCCGCTCCAGTAGACTCACGGCGCTTGAACGCGGAATCAACCGCCATTTCCCCACACAAGAGGAGCGCTATGCACGTACTTATGGTCGACATTCACGTGAAGCCGGAACGGCGTGATGCCTATATCGCGGCGATCAGCGAGAACGCCGCGGCGGCCAATCTTGAGCCTGGATGCATCCGCTTCGACGTCGTGCAGAATCACGCTGACCAGGACCATTTTCTCCTGTACGAAGTCTACCGCGACGAGGACGCATTCCAGGCGCACCGAGAGACTGAGCATTTCAAGCGCTACGTTGGCGCGACCACGGACATTTACGCCTCGGACCCGATGAGACTCAGCGGGTCCTATGTCTACTCGCCGGACGCCTAGGACGCCCTACTTGTCGAGGCCGAGTGCCTCATTGGCGACCGTATAGGCGTTCACGGAGACCGGCCATCCGCCATAGAAGGCGAGGTGTTGGATGACCTCGGCGATTTCCTCCTGCGTCACGCCGTTCTCGATGGCGCGCCGCAGGTGACCGCGCAGCTGATCGCTGCGATAGAGGACCGTGAGCGCGGCGACGGTGATGAGGCTGCGGTCGCGCTTGGACAAGCCAGGGCGCTCCCAGATGTCGCCGAAGAGCACATCGCGTGTCATCTCACCGAAACCCGGCATCAGCGGATTCCATGGTCCTTGGACAGCGTCAGGTGTGGTCGTCATCTTGCGTTTCTCCTGCTCGTGATGGTCGGCGAAGGATAGCAACGTTTACGGGACGCTACACTGACGTATGAGGCCCATGCGGGTGAAGGGACTTGCCTAGGGAGCCCGCCTGGGCGTAAAACGATGCCCCGCTGACCGACTTGCGGTTGCCCTCCACCTGGAGGCCACGGCGAAAAGAACACCCATGACAAAAACAGACTTTCCGCTGACCTTCGGTCTGAACCTCGGCAACCGCACTTACCCGGAGGCGATGGAGCTGGCCCAGCTCGCTGAAGGACATGGCTTCAGCCGCGTGACGTTCTCCGACCGGCCGCCGGACCCGTCGCTGGAGGGCTGGACCCTGGGGACTGCCGTCGCGGTGCAGACGAGCACTGTGGTGATTGCGCACAACACGCTGAACGTGCCGTTCCGGAACGTCGCGCTGACGGCGAAAATGGCCGCGACGCTGGACGTCATCACCGGCGGTGGCCGCGTCGAGCTGATGCTGGGGGCAGGCGGACAGGCTCCGCACTACGAGTCCATCGGCATCCCCTTCGGTTCGCCCGGCGAGCGCTTCCAGGACCTCTGCGACGCGGTCGAGATCATGCGCGGGCTGTGGGCGAACGAGATGTTTTCCTACCAGGGCCGTTCGTATAGCGCGACGGACGCGACCATTGGCATCAAACCCGTCGGCCCTATCCCTGTCTGGATCGGCGCACGGCGTCCGCGCATGATGCGCTACACGGGCGCCGAAGCGGATGGCTGGCTCAAGAACGGGGGCTGGCCAGCGAGCATCGAGGAGCTACGGGAGCTCGTGGGCCTACTCGAGGCAGGCGCCGAGCAGGCGGGGCGCGACCCCAAGTCGGTGCGCCGCTGCCTCAATGGTGGCGCGTCGTTCACGGCGGCGGCGGCCGAGGGCGGCATGACCGGCTCCACCATCGTCGGCGAGCCCGCTACCATGCTGGAGACACTCGGTACCTACCGCGATGAGGGCATCGACACCTTCCAGCTGCGTTTCGAGGAGGACGGCTTGCGCGAGCACATCGCCCGCTTCGGCGACGAGGTCATCGCGAAGGCCAACTAGGCGCGCGACCAGACGATTGCGGGAAGACCCAATGGCCAAATGGTGGTGCGGCGATCGCGCGAGTGCGGAGACGACTAGCGCGTGTCGTGCAGCCGCTCCGCCAGCGTGCCGAGGACAGCATCGAGCGAAGGGTCGGGCTCACGCGATGTCTGGTCCGCCAGCGAGGTCTCGCCAACGAAGCGAAACAGCTCGGCGGCGCCCTGCATAATGGACGGAGTCATGCCCAGGTCGTCGAATGTCTTGGCGATCTCCTCCATCTCGCCGACCCAACGGCGTGCACGCCGCGGCATGCTGGGGATCACCCCCGTGAGGTCGTCCGCGATCTGCTTGCGGCTGCCGCCGAACTCGACTAGGAGTGCGTCGCCCAAGCCCAGTGCTCGCGCAGCGACCAACAGCTCGGTCCATAGTGCCGTCGTCCCTTTGGTGGACGCCGCATAGATCATCTTGAGCCCCGATGCCTGACCGACCTCCGGGCCAACGACGAGGATGTTGAGGCCCGCCTCGGCGAGCGATTCCAGGGCGCTGGTGTCGGCGCCAGAACAGTGGATGCGCGTGTTGCCGCCCAGCTTCGGCGGCGCGCCGATGATGCCCGCGTCGATGAACGTGGCTCCGGCGCCGCCGATGGTTGCCGCGATGGCTCGCACCGTCTGCGGAGCGATGGCGTTGCAATCGGCGAAGACCGGTTTTGCGCCGGTGCGGGCCATCGCGGCCGCGGCCTCGTTTGCGATGGAGACGGCCTCCGATGGGACCAGCACGCTCAACAGTGTGTCCGCCTCGCGCACCAGGTCGTCGATGGTACCGGCATCCCGAATGCCTGCTTCTTCTGCGCGGGTGCGAGTCAGCGCGGAGCGTCCTGCGAGCACGGTGGCGACCTCGTACCCGGCGTCCGCCAGCATTCTGCCGATGGCGGCGCCCATGTCGCCAGGGCTGAGGATGCCGATGGTGCGCGAGGCACTGCCGGTTGCCATAGCTAGGCTGAGACCGGGGCCACGCCGGCGTCCGCGAGGTGCCGCTTTGCCTCGGCGTAGAGGTCGGGGGGCAGCGCCCCCGCCTCCTGCGCGGCGACGTTCCTCGCCAGGTGGTCAGGGTTGAGGGTGCCGACGATATTGGTGCTCATAGACGGGTGGGAGGCGGTGAAACGAAGGGTGAACTCCATCCGCGTCATGCCGTCCAGCAAGTCGTCAAGCCCGGCTCGTTGCCAGGCATCCCAGCGAGTCTCCGCGTAGGCATTGTCGCGGCCCTTGTCGTCGGCCATGGCTCCTCGCGCGGCGCCGCCGCGGACCAGTACCCCGGCGCCGGCCTCAGCGGCCTTGGTCACCAGGTCTTCGTGCTCGCGCTCGACGGCAGAGTAAGGAATCTGGAACACGTCGAACACGCCCATGGCGATGTGATCGGCTAGGTGAGGGACGGTGCCGGACATGCCGAGGAATCGCACCTTGCCTTGCGTTTGCAGGTCCTTCATCGCTTCGACGACGCCACCTTCCTCGAGCACTTGCTGGGAAGGGCTTATGTGGACCTGGACCACGTCCAGGTGGTCGGTCCTCATGCGACGCAGGCTCTGTTCGACCCCTGCGATGACGTTCTCGCGCGTGAAGATGTGCGGTCCGGGGCCCTCCCAGCCGGCCGGACGCTCCCAACCCACAGGGCAGCCGCACTTGGAGGCGAGGAAATACTCATCGCGGCGGCCCGAGATGTGCGCGCCGATGAACTCTTCGCTGGCCCCGTAGTCGACCGAGGTGTCGATGAAGTTGATGCCTGAGTCGAGGACGGCGTTGAGGATCCGCCCGGCGTCCGCCGATGACACTTCTCGCCCGCGGGGGGCGCCGCGTAGTTCCATGGCACCGTAGCCGAGCGACGTTACTTCCAGACCGGTGCGTCCGAGCGTGCGAGTAGGAAGGGCCATTTGGGTACCTCTGTGAGTTTCCTCGCGGAGTATAGCAAGGCGCCGTTTGCGGCTATTCGCGGGCTTCGAGCTGCCCTCGGGGCAAGCCGAATTAGCGAATGATTGACCGGGGAGTCTCGATCTTGAGATCGCGGTGCTCGAGAATGAATACTGAGTACGTCGTGCCAGGCAGGGCCTGCTGTATCACGACGTGACTGTCTCGCCGACGTACGCATCGTCAGCGCACTCGATTACCGGAACCATGGCCGTGGCCGTACTCCCTGAAGGCGCCCCGAATGAGAGGCCCTCGCGCCTACGCATCGTACCGGCCCGGCGTGCGGACAACGGAGGCGTGCCTGATGCGTGTCCAATGCGGCTGAGGGAGCATCACAAGTTGGGAGAGCACGCCAGGCAGCCCCTGATACAATTGTGAGGCGATGGTTACCAAACTGCTGCGCGCTTTCGGCGACTCGAACGACAAGATGGTCAGGCGGCTCGAGTGGGTTGCGAGCGACGTCAACGAGCTTGAGCCCGAGTTCCATGCACTCACCGACGACCAGCTCCGAGCGAAGACCGACGAGTTTCGTGAGCGCTTGGAGGACGGCGAGCAGCTGGACAACCTGGTGGCGGAGGGCTTCGCGGCGGTCCGCGAGGCCGCGCGCCGAGTCCTCGGCATGCGCCATTTCGACACGCAGCTCATTGGCGGTCTGGTGTTGCATCAGGGGAACGTCGCGGAAATGAAGACCGGCGAAGGCAAGACCCTCGTCGCCACGCTGCCTATCTACTTGAACGCGCTGAGCGGCCATGGCGCCCACTTGGTCACGGTCAACGACTACCTCGCGCGACGCGACACCCGCTGGATGGGCGCCGTTTATCACGCCTTGGGGTTCAGTATTGGCTGTCTTCAGCACGATGCATCGTTTCTGTACGAGCCGGGTACCGAAGCGTCTGCGCCGGGGCTCGATGACCTGCGTCTCGTGCCGCGAAAGGACGCCTACGCTGCTGACATTACCTACGGCACGAACAATGAGTTCGGCTTCGACTACCTGCGCGACAACATGTCGCCGACGCTGGACCGGCAAGTACAGCGCCGGCTGAACTACGCCATCGTTGACGAGGTGGACAACATCCTCATCGACGAGGCGCGGACACCGCTGATCATCAGCGGCCCGGCGGCGCAGTCGGACCAGCGCTACGAGCAAATGGCGCGCGTGGTACCGAGATTGAATGAGGACGAGGACTTCAAGATCGAAGCCAAGGAGCGCCAGGCCATCCTCACGGAGGATGGTATTGAGAAGCTGGAGCGCCTGCTCAACGTCCCGAACCTCTACGACCCGGCGAACTTCACGCTTACCCACTTCGTTGAGAATGCGCTCCGTGCTGAGTTCATCTACCAGCGGGACCGCGAGTACGTCGTGCAGAACGGTGAGGTCATCATCGTTGACGAGCACACCGGACGGCTCATGCCTGGCCGCCGTTACTCGGACGGCCTTCACCAGGCCATGGAGGCGAAGGAGCGCGTCGAGATACAGCGCGAGACGATCACCTACGCGACCATCACACTGCAGAACTACTTTCGCATGTATCCGAAGTTGGCTGGTATGACCGGTACGGCGCTCACCGAAGCGGAGGAGCTCACCAAGGTTTATGGCTTGGAAGTGGTGGCCGTCCCAACCAACAAACCTCTGGTCCGCGAGGACCTGCCTGACCTGATCTACAAGAGTGAGTCGCGCAAGTTCGAGTCGGTCGCTGACACTATCGCTGCGCTTCACGCCGAGGACCGGCCGGTCCTCGTGGGCACGGTCTCCATTGAGCGCTCCGAGCAGCTCAGCGAGTTGTTGCGGCGCCGTGGCGTGGCCCACGAGGTGCTGAACGCTAAGAACCACGAGCGCGAAGCACAGATCATCGCGCAGGCCGGCCGCCCTGGTGCAGTGACGGTCTCCACCAGCATGGCTGGCCGTGGAACCGACATCATCCTAGGCGGAGACCCCTCGACGTTCGACTCGCCTGAGGAGTGGAACCGGAACCACGAGCGAGTGATCGGGCAGGGCGGCCTGTACGTCATCGGCACGGAGCGCCACGACTCACGCCGGATCGACAACCAGATCCGCGGGCGCTCCGGACGCCAGGGCGACCCGGGGACGACCCGCTTCTACGGCTCGCTGGAGGACGACATCATGAAGCGCTTCGGCGGCGGCGCCGTCGGCCGCATCGTCAACCGGACATTGCCGGATGACGTGCCGCTGGAGAGCGGGCTGTTGACCAAGACCATGGAGATGACGCAATCGAAGGTTGAGGCCTACTACTTCGATATACGCAAACACCTTGTCGAGTACGACGATGTGGTGAACACGCAGCGAGGCGTTATCTACGCCGAGCGCCAGAAAGTGCTCGACGGAGGGGACGTCAAAGGGTCGATCCAAGAGATGATCGGCGAGGAGATCTCGGGGTTGGTCCGCAGCCACCTTGTTGGTGACCCCAACGACTGGGACGTCGAAGTGCTGCTGGCAGAGGTGGGTACGATCTTCTCGATGCCGGATTGGCTGGACGAGAACTACGTGCTCAGCCATGGAGCCGAGGAGGTTGAGGACGAGCTGCTCGGTGTCGTTGAGGAGCTCTACGATGAGCGAGAGCAGACTTTCAGTGAGGAGATCATGCGGGCGCTCGAGCGTGCGGTGCTGCTTCAGACGACAGACCGCTTGTGGGTCCAGCACCTGACACAGATGTCCTCGCTTCGCGAGGGCATCGGCCTCCACGCCTACGGCCAGCGCGACCCATTGGTGATGTATAAGAAGGAAGGGCGCGAGCAGTTCGACGGGTTGCGCGAGCGGCTTCGCCACGACATCGTCCACACAATGTTTCACGTTGCCCCGGCTGGGCAGGAGGCGGCGATTGCCAAGCCGGGCTCGGACAACGAAAAGGCTTCCGGCAGGGGCGCGCCCAGGAAGGCCATCGGCATCCGGACCAACAAACCGGAGACCGTCGTATCCGCCATGGCAGGCAACGCCAACGCCCAGCCGGCTGGCGGTCCCAAGCTCGGCCGCAATGAGCCCTGCTGGTGCGGCAACGGCAAAAAGTACAAGCGTTGCCACGGGGCTGCGGCCTAGCATGGCTGCGCACGTCACGGCGTCCGTTCTGGACCTCGCCGGCGCCGCTCCGCCCAGTGTCGGCTCCGAACCCCTCGCGCTGAACGACGCAAGCTTCAGGGCCACCGAGGCCATCGCCCGCTGGAAGTACGAGATCGCCGATGGCCAGCCGTGGAGCAATGCACTGCTTCGCGCAGTCGGTGCTTGGCCCTTGGCAGATGAAGTCCATGAGGGCCGAGAGTTCACTTACCTCATCGCTGGCGAGGCCTTCGACTGGCTACTGCTGGCCGAGCGGTTGATGCTAGAAGCTGGCGATGCGGTGCCCCGCGAAGAGCAGTCGGCGCTGCTGTTCCATGGTCAGTTGCCCGATGGGCTGAGCGACGCGCGCTTTCAGGAGGCTCTTGGCGTCGCCAAGTACCGGGCACACCTCAACTTCTTCTACGGCGTCGTCGTCGAGGAGGCGCTGTGGCATGCAATCGAGTGCGAGGTGCTTAAGCAACGCACCGTACGAGGGCTGGCCCACAGCAACGGTGTCGACGACATGGTTGCCGAGAAACTCTACGGCTGTCGGTACCAGACACTGCTGGGCGGTTTCCACCGTGACCAGGGCCGCAGGCCGAGAATCAAGCATCGCTTGAGTGACTGGAAGGCATTCACCTATTGGTGCTTCCAGCGACGGCTGGCGTCGTCCGACAGGACACGCACCGCCAGCGACACCCAGAAAGGACTGGCCATGCTTCGCGAGATCGCTAGCGCATAAGCGCTCGCTGGCATGGCCTGGCTACAGCCAGCGCGGAACGCGACCGCAGTACCTTCGGTACCGCCGCCTAGAGTGCTTTTCGAGGTACGTTCCTCAGACTTGATGACCAGCCGCAGCACTGGCTGGAGTGCCAGCGCGAGCCAGTGCGCGTTCACCACCATAGCCGTGCCCGTATGCCTCAGCGCGTACACAGGTAGTTGAAGTTGCGGATGAGAGCGTAAGGACCTGCTTCAACGATGGCCGCCACTGCGTCGTGCCGGTTTGGGCTCGTGTCCGCCCGTCGCATGGGCGAGACGAATCACGCAACGAGGCCGCTGCCCGCATAGGGCACGATACCCATGCGACGGGCCCAGCGGGAGGCGGATGACCCGTTGTACTGCGAGCCCGGCCGCGACTCCCCCGGCGGCTACCAGCTGAAACGTCTGAGCGCTCCGCCTGAACGACGGCAGGTTCCGGCCGTGCTGCGCGATGGTCGCGAGCCCGGTCCCTGCTCGGCTTGAGTCTGCCGAGGCCTGCCTTGAGCGAAACCGAAAAGGGCGCGAGCGCTACTCGCGCTCATTTGCCTGCCCGAGCAGGCATGTTGGCATGCTACTGTCCCCGTCCATCCGCCCCCGCGATGCTGCTGGATGGAGCTACGCCGGGCGCTAGCCGCGGCGGTACAGGGCCAGCGCGCGGCGCTCGATTTGGTCCGCGCCGATGTGGGACTCGATGGCGTCGTAGAACTCGATATCCCACTCGCTGAGGAAGGTAATGGCGGTACCCGGACGGCCCATGCGGGCCGTCCTCCCGATCCGATGCACGTACTCCTCTACGGACTCGGGAATGTCGTAGTTGATGACGTTCTCGACCGTCGGTACGTCGATCCCTCTGGCTGTGAGGTTGGTGGAGACCAACAACTTCGCCTCGCCGGAGCGGAACCGGCCCATCACGGCGTTGCGCTCGCCCTGTGGCATGCCCCCGTGGATGCCCTCGATGGAGTGCCCTTTGCGCCGGAGTATCCGCACGACGCGGTCGACGGCGATCTGGGTGCGGCAGAAAATGAGCGACTGCTCACCGGAATGAGTCTGAATTACCTCTGCCAGCGCCTCCGGCTTGTCCTGGTTGGCGACCTCGTAGCAGACCTGCTCTACCTCATTGACGGGCCTAGTCTCTTCGCCCGCCAACAGCCACTCGGGGTCATGGAGATAGGAATGGGCCAGTCGCTTTATGGGCGCAGGCACCGTGGCCGAGAACATGGCGGTGAGCCGATCGCGGGGCGTGAGGCGAAGGATGCGCCGGATGTCGGGAAGGAAACCGATGTCCAGCATCTGGTCCGCCTCGTCTAGCACGAGAACGCGTACACCGCCGAGGTTGAGCGTGCCGCGCCCCAGATGGTCGAGGATCCTGCCCGGCGTGCCGACGACGATCTGGGCGCCGCGCTCCAGCGCGCGTACCTGCGACCCAAGGGGAGCGCCGCCGTAGACGGCCACGACCTCGATGTGCGAGTACTTCGCGATGCGAGCGATCTCGTCGCTGACCTGCTGGGCGAGTTCGCGGGTCGGTACCAGTACGAGCGCTTGGACACTGAGCTTGTCCCCGTCCACGATGTTTACGATGGGCACGCCGAACCCGGCCGTCTTGCCGGTGCCTGTCTGGGCCTGGCCGACGACGTCGCGTCCTTCGATCATGGGCCGTGTAACGAGCGCCTGAATGGGCGTCGGCTGTGTGTAACCCATCTCACTGAGCGCGTGGGCGACGGCCGCTGAGACTTCGATGTCACCGAAAAATCCTGTGCCGGTGAATACCTGCGCTGCTGGTGCTTCGGGCGCGGGCGGCCTCACCGGGCGTTGCCGTTGTGGTGTGCGCGGGGCTTCCGTGCGCGGGGCCGGCGGTCGAGGTGCGCGCTCCTGGGCCGGAGCGACTTGCGGATTAGCCTCGGTGTTTCGCACCTCGGAGGTCGCCCCGTCGGGCTTGCGGCGCCGACGTCGGCGCCGGCGTGTGCCTGGGGCCGCGTCGGACTGCTGGCCCGCGGCCAGCGGCTGCCGTTGCCCGGACCTGTTCGCCTGCGCGGGGGGGTCAGAAGAAGGCGGTGGGTCAGACTTGGGAGGAGTAGCCGGTTCTCGGCTGCGAAGGCGGTCGACGAATTTACGAAGCATGTAGCAGCTAGTCTACCGCGTCTCTCACCAAACGCGGCGGAATTTCGCCGCTGAAGTGACGAAATGGCATATGGCTAAGGCAACACCACAGCCGCAGGCAGGCCTCGTTGGCCGCTAGCGCTGGGGTACGCTGCTTCATTCGGTCTTCGACAAGCGCAGGATGGCGTGCACGCAAACGGCCTGCGGGGGCCGCGATGGCTTGCCGAAGATGAGGTATGTGGCGGGCCTGGCGGCCCTCGCTGCGCGCTACCCCGCCGAATAGCCCCCGAGAGCTCAAGGAAACCTAGGCCTCTGCCTTGCGTACACTTCGTTCATCCTGACGAAGTGTACGGCTGACTTGATTCACGGAGCCTATGCAGGCTCTTGCACATGCAAGAGTAGGTTGCCCCTCGCGGAGCGCCTGTCCTGAGCGAAACCAAAGGGCCCCGTGGCGCTTTGCCCGGCAAATCAGACTAGGAGGCCAACTCGGCCAGGAGTTCGTGCAACCGGGCTTGGCGTGCGCGCCCGTCGTCCAGGCGCTGGCGCTCCTTCTCGACCACCTCGTCGGGCGCCTTGGCAAGGAACTGCTCGTTGGCCAGCCGTGCTTCGAGTCCGATGAGGTAGCGCTCCGCCTCGCCGGACTCAGCCCGGAGCCTAACCATCTCGGCCTCAACGTTGACGCCAGCCAACGGGAATCGGATCGTCACGCCCCGCAC
>Ga0114999_10004226_pt1 | contig 17521 bp, 16 predicted proteins | sample ArcticOcean_MG_C_3_FD_89820 | JGI IMG/M metagenome (GOLD analysis project Ga0114999, IMG submission 89820) | Marine microbial communities from western Arctic Ocean - ArcticOcean_MG_CB8_126 | ecosystem: Environmental > Aquatic > Marine > Oceanic | place: Arctic Ocean: Canada Basin | collected...
ACGACTATACTGGCAAGCTGGATCCAAAGATCCCCCTCCCGCGCCATTACAAGCGTTGTTGGATAGACTTGAAAAAGGACAACCCATTTACCTTTATTGCCGATAACAACAAACTACTGATAATCCGGCAGGTCATTTAAAACAGTTATCTGTTCTCCATCATAGCGGCATATGCCCTTTTCGGATCCCATCCATACATCGCCTTGCCGATCCGCTAGTAGAACAGTAGGACCCTCTCCAATCAGTCCATCTGCGGTAGTGAAGGTATGAATGTCCTCTTCGTCGTAGCGACTCACCCCCCCGTCCCAGGTGCCAAACCACAAACACCCTGCTCTATCCTGGATACTGCATGTCACAGAATTATGTGTCAGTCCGTCTTCGGTGCTGAAAGTGGTGAATTTTTGGCCATCGTAGCGGCTCACGCCCCCTCCAAAAGTGCCGAACCACAGATAACCCTCCTGGTCTTCCAGGATGGACCATACTTCGTTGAACGGCAGTCCATCTTTGATAGTAAAGTTGGTAAATTCCCGCCCATCGTAGCGACTCACCCCTCCACTTCCTTGCACCTCCCAACTGCCCGTAGTAAACCACAGATGGCCCGCTCGGTCCTCCAACATATGCATTATCCGATTGTGTACCAGCCCGTCTGCGGTAGAAAGAGTCGAAAAATGTGTCCCATCAAACCGGCTTACCCCCGAGTCCTTGGTGCCAAACCACAGATGGCCGGCCCGGTCTTGCAGTATGGATCTTATATTGTTTTCCGCCAGCCCATCCTGGGTAGTAAAGGTGGTGAACTGCTGTCCATCGTAGCGGCTCACGCCTCCTCCAAAAGTGCCGAACCACAGATGGCCGGTCCGGTCTTCTAGTATGGTCGACACCCAATTGTGCCCCAGCCTATCTTGGGTGGTGAAGGTGGTGAATTCTCGTCCATCGTAGCGGCAGCAGCCCCTATCCGTCGCGAACCACAGATGGCCGGCCCGGTCTTCCAGCATGGTACACACATCGTTGCCCGCCAGCCCATCTTCTTCGGTGTAGGTAATAAACTCTGCGCCGTCGTAGCTGCACACCCCGGCTCCTCTTGTCGCAAACCACAACCGGCCTTGTCGATCCTCTATAATATCCGACACGACAGAGTCTGGAAGTCCATCGCTGATACTAAAATTCTGCCAAGCACCTTGTCGGGACGTCACGCCTACCTCTACCACTCGACCCGATCCGGCCGGCGCGGCGGTAGAGTCCCCAATGGTAGTGGATGAGAGAAGCTCTCCCGGCGGCCATCTGTGGCGTGAAGTGTCTGTCATAGAAGGGTTTGTGATTATCGAGTTGCAGTGCCGCAAACGTCGTTCCGAAGACGGTCCCCAGATCCCGCAATACTTGCTGCCAGGTCGCATCCTTGTGCAGCGCTTGCTCCCGGGCACTGACTTCGGTCGGAGATTCCAATTCAAACAGGCGGCTAAAAATGCTTTCGACAGGGGCCCGCCCACACTCGCCAGATTGCACCAGGCCGTGCTTTTCTAGGATGGGCACGACCTGCTGCTCATACGCTTTTTCGAATTCGGCCATCCGTGCCGCTGGCACCCAGAAGGACAGTCGCGCCAGTGCGAGGGGTATACGTTCGGTGTCTGGTGATTCAGTCGGTTCGTCCAGCAATTGTTCTCTGCTTTTGTTGGCGTCGTTTGTTGGGTTGGAGGTCATGGGTGTAGGGGCTGGATTAGCTTGCTTTCCCCCCCGGACCCGTCGGTGTTTCTTGGCTGTACAAACCCCCCGAGCTCTTCTCGAAAGAAACTTCGACCTTGCCATCCTGCACCAGCAGCTGCGGCACATTGGCCCCGTGCGCATCGCGGTCGGGGCCGCGCATGACGGCCAACTCGGCTTCACTCATGCCCTCGACTAGATCGCCCCAGCGCGTTTCAGGTTGCACTGTGGCGCCGCCGCTGCGATTGAAGTTGCGCGAGGAGTATTTGTAGAGGATGGCGCGGCGGTCAATTTCGCTGTTCCAGGCCAGCGTCCCGTGGGTTTGCGCCCCGTCCATAAAAAAGACCGCGTCGCCGGCCTTCATCACGGGGTGCACCACCAGGCCCATGTCGTCGTCGCAGGAGCGCACCCCCGGGGGTATGCGGTATTGCGCCTTGTGGCTGCCCGGCACGCAGGCGAATCCCCCGTCGTTGGGGCCGACGTCGCGCAATTGGAACGCCACGGTGATGGCCTCGCAGTAACTGCGGCCGTTTTTAAAAACGTAGGAGCGCGAGGGTAGCAGCGGTTCATTGGCGTCGTGCAGGGTGTGGCCGGAGGTGCCTTTGACGGCGCAGAAGGCGTTGCCGCCGCCGCCGCGAAAGCCGCTGCCGCCCATCCAGTTCAAGCGCTGCACCACGGCCGGGTTGGCCATCATGCGGCGGAAGGGTTGGCAGTAGGGATCGGGCAAGTTGTGCAGACCGCCCATAGTGGGACGGCCGGTGCCGGCTAAGGTTTTGGAGCCGCGCGCCAATTCTTCACCCACGACGATCTTGTCGGCAAAACGATCGATGGCCTCGTTGGCCAATTCTATGTCCTCGGGTGACAGCACGTTGGGTAGCACTAGGTGGCCGCACAGGTCCCAGAAGTAGAACTCCTTCTCGTCGATAGAGGAGTCGGGATCGCGAATGTAGATGGACGGGTGGATGTACCCGTCTGCAAGGGTACAGGTCTTGCCATCCGAGTCGATGTTGGGTGGTGGCGTAGTGTTGGCGTAGCCGGGTTTGTGCAGTACAGCGCGCTGTTCTGGTTCGAATTCCTCGATCCACTCGGGCAAAATTTCTGCATGCGTTTGTGGTCCGCTGCCGGCGTGCAGGATGGCGGCGCGGCTGGCGTAGCCGTAGGAGAGCAGGCGTTGCGGCCCACTGCCGCGCCAGGGGCGCATGCCCTGCAGGTTAGTGCCGGCGCAGAGCAGCAAGTCGCCAGCGGCCAATTGAGGTTGCAAGGTCAGTCCCATATCGTCGTCGCCAGTGAGTACGTCTGCGGGTGTTTCCACATTGCTCTTATGCGAGCAGGGCACCAGGACCAGACCGCCGTCGCCGGCTTGTACGTCGGCCAGGGCCCAGACGGCGTTGACTGCCTGGCAGAAGCGGCGGTCGTTCTGGTGGTAGTAGGCGCGGGCCTGGTCGCGCGGCTCGTCACCGCCGACCAGCGGAAAGTGGGGCTCGCTTACCTCGCCGAGCAGTTGCGGTGGCGTCTCTAGGCGAAAGCCGTCGCCGCATAGCTGGTTGAGGTACCATACCAGGACGGGGTGGATGAGCAGGTCGCGAAAGGGTTGGCGCAAGGACGCAGGCCAGCCCAACATGCCCGCTGTTTCGCCGCCCTGTTCCAGGGCCTGGTTAAAAGCGTCTACTTCTTTAGGGGCCAGGACATTGCGCAGGATGAGGTAGCCGGCGATGTCGAAGCAGTAGTTTTCTTCATGGCTCATCAATTCGCGGTCCATAATTGTCTTCTCCTAAGTCGATATGATTTGAAATTTGAGATAAAGTAGCACAGGCCGGGTGGGTGGGCAAAGTGTTATTTGCTTTTGTTTTGTAGAAAGAGGGATTTCATCAGGGGCTCCTGACCGGGGAGTTCGAAGTCCCAGTCGGGTGGAGGGGTGGCAGTGATGGCGGCAGTATTGGCGTTTTGTCGCACTATGTGTTCAAACTGTGCCAGATCCCATTTCTCATAGTTGGTGGAGAGTAGGACTGTGCCGCCGGGTTCCAGTATGGCGAGCAGTTGTTGCACTAGATCGGGCAAGTCGTTGTCGATTTTGAATACGCCGTGTTTGCTGCGCGCGAAGGAGGGCGGATCGCAGATGATCAGGTCAAAGTAGCGCTGGCGTTTGTGGCAGCCGCGCAGAAAGTAACGAGCGTCGGTCGTCCAGAATTCAACCTGGTCATCGTCCAGGTTGTTGAGGGCGAAGTTTTCTCTGGCCCAATCCAGGGTGTTCTTGCTGGTGTCGACATTGACGATTTGGTGCGCCCCAGCGGCGGCAGCGCAGAGGCTGAAGCCGGCGGTGTAGCAGAAGAGGTTGAGCACTTTCTTGTCTTTGGCGTTGTGTTTGACCCAGAGGCGGTTCTGGCGCTGGTCGAGGAAGAGGCCGGGGGAGAGGCCCTGGTTGGCTTTACAATGGTAGCGCAAACCGTGCTCGGCAGCGGTCCAGTTTTCGAGTGCATCCGAAGCGTAATGTTGGTTTTGTTGAGGGGCGCCGCCGCGGTCGTGCATCAGCTGTACTTTCCAATGGCGAGCGCCGGCCGCTTGGGCGAAGGTAGCGATGCGGTCGAGGTCGGGTTGCTGCGGTGCTCGGTCTCGGTACCAGTAGAACCAGCACACTTCTCCAAAGAGGTCGCAGCGCAGGTCGTCGTTGTGCACTAAGCGCAGCGTGCTTTCCTCGTTGATGGCGAAGAGACGGCGGCGGCGGTCTAGGTCGGCCAGCCAGGTGCTTAGGTCTAGGTCGGCGAGCAGGTGCATGTCTGCGAAGAAGGGCGGTGCGGGAGTGCAGTGGACAATCTGCCCGGCACGCTCGCTGGTAAAGCGCAGCTCTTTGGCGTGTAGCATGACCCGGGGAAAGGCGGTGCCATCGTGGACTAGGTCGCCGAGGGCGGGGATGCCGAGTTGTTGGGCGTGCAGGCGGATTTGGTGCGGTTTGCCAGTGGTGGGTCGTACTTCCCAGAGCGTGTAGGCGCCGGTAGTGCGCAGGCGTTTAAAGTAGCTGGTGGCGTTGCCGCTGACGCTGGGTGGCGACGAGACCCAGGCGCCGGCCCGTTTGTCTATATCGGTGGAGATCTCAATTTCATCGTCGAGCTGAGGCTGGCGGTCGGTGATCATCCAATAGCGTTTGTCGACTTGGTGCTGGGCGAAGAGGTCGGCCAATTCGCGGGCGGCTTCGCGATGGCGCGCCAAGACTAGGACGCCGGAGGTTTCCTTGTCGAGGCGATGACAGACGCGCAATTGCTCGCCGGTTTGCCGCGCCAGGTATTCGACAAAACCTTGGCGTTGTCCGTCCGGGCTATGGGTGGGCACACCGGCGGGTTTGTCGGCTAAGAGGTAGTGGGCGTCTTGGGTCACGGAGTTAGAGCGTCAGGATCATACTGTAATTGTTGAGCACGGTCCCGTCCTTGCGGGTGATCTCGAATTCGCCGGCTTTGACAAAACCGAATTTCTCGTAGAAGTGGATGGCGCGGTGGTTCAGTGCTTGGGTGCCTCCCCACAGGGCGATGCGCTGGCGGCCCAAGCGCCGGGCCGCATCGAGCAGGTGCGGCATAACCAGGCTGCCGATGCCGTGGCTCTGGTAGGCATCGGCCACGGAAGGAGCCAGAGCGGTGTCTTCTTCGTCGTGCAGGGTTATGCCGAGGGCAGCGTAGCGTTTGCGGTCGTTTTCGAGTACGCCTAAGCGCAGGATAAAGTAGGCGATAATTTGGCCGCTATGGTCGGCGTCGGTAGTGGCGATAAAGCGCAGGGTGTGGTGGTAGTCGATGGTGGCGCAGAGCTGGCAGGCGGTCTCATAGTTGAAAGCATGGGGACCGTAGCAATTGCGCGTGGCCGCCGAGAGCGAGGTAAAGTAGCGGGTCAAGAGCCAGGCGTCGGTAGGGCGTTGGAGACGGACTAGGGCGCGCTGGCCGTTGGGCAAGCGCAAGGGGGTGGTGAGCAGGGAAGGGTTTTCGGTCAGCAGGTCGGAGGTCAGGTTAGTGGTCATAGGATCACCATTTTATATCCATGTGAGGAGATCGCAAAATATCTCTTTCGGCAAAAACGCCAAGTTGTCCGACGGCCCGATAGAAAGACCGCAGATCTTGCAAAGCAGAGAAGGAAGTGGAAATGTAGCTTTCGCTCTCGCTGTTTTCTGGTTCTTGGTCAAGTTCGAGCACGAGCTCGATCAGTTTTTTGGGGCGCGGGTAGACGATTAGGTGGATGGGTTCGTCCGCAGCGATATCGGCTGCGCTACGCGCTAGAACCAGCGCTGTTTCAAAACCGCCCAATGCGTCTACCAGCTGGCGTTCTTGAGCGTCGGCGCCGGTCCAGACGCGGCCCTTGGCCACCTCGTCCATCGCGGCCGCTTCGAGCCCGCGACCCTGGGCGGCTTTGGCGGTGAAGTCGTCGTAGATGCGGTCGAGCGAGGCTTGGACGTGCTTCCACTGGTCGGAGGAGTAATCGCGCGTGTTGGTCCACAGGGTAGCATTAGCGCTGGTGTGGACCTCGTCCCAAGTGACGCCAAAATGTTCTTTCCAGAATTTTTCGGTGAGCAATTTTATCAAAACCACGCCGATGGAACCGGTAATGGTGCCGGGTTGGGCGACTACTTTGTCGGCGGGCATGGAGACGAAATAACCGCCCGAGGCCGCCACATTGCCCATGGTGGCGATCACCGGTACACCCTGTTGGCGGGTGCGTCCGATCTCGCGCCAGATGATGTCGGAGGCCACGTAAGAGCCGCCGGGCGAGTCGACCCGAAAGACGATGGCCTCGGCACCGTCGGCCACGGCGCGGCGGAAAGCGCGGGCGATACTGCTGCTGCCCATGGAGGAGGAGCCGGAGAGGCCGTTGTAGTCGCTGCCGCCCCGTTGTACCTGGCCGACGCCGTAGATCAAGGCGATGTGGCGACCCTCGTCGTAGGGACCGCCGGCACGCTCGAGGTATTTGCTCAGGTAAAGTAGGGGGGCGCCATTGGTGCGTTCTTTGATCTGGTCAAAGACCTGGTCGCGGTAGAGTAGTTGATCTACCAGGTTGGCGTCGAGGGCGGCGGCGGCGCTGAGGGGGGCGCGGTCGATCCATGCTTCGAGCTCGGAAGAAGCGATGGTGCGCGCCGTGGAGATGCCCGCAGTGATCTGTGCAAATTGCGAATTCATCAGCGCCTCGATAGCCTCGCGATGCGGCGCGTTGTACTTATCCTCAGTAAAGACATTGGCCATGTTCTTGTACTCTTTGCGCTGACCGGCGCGCACTTTGATGTCGAGTTTGCTTAAGGCGCCGCGCAGGAAAGGGCTTTCGTACATGAGGCCAGTCAGGTTGAGGTCGCCGGAGGGCAGCAGGTAGATTTCGTCGAAGGCGGTGGACAAGTAATAGGCGCCGTTGCCCGGTCCAAATTCGCCAAAGGTTTCGGCGTAGGCCACGGCAAATTTGCCGCCGGCGCGGAAGTCGAGGACGGCGTCGCGCACTTCTTGGATGACGGCCAGTCCCAAAGGGGCCGCGCCGGTCTTGGCCACCAGTCCTAGGACGCGTTCGTCTGCGGCGGCGCGTTTGAGTCCCAGGACCACGTCGCGCACAGTCGTGGGTTTGTCGGCCAGCGACAGGGCTTGGGCGATGGGATCGTCGGGCACGTACTCGACCAAGCCCTTGCCAAAGTCGATTTCTAGCACGACCTGGTCGGGCACGGGTTGGGCGCTGGAATCTAGGTTGGCGACGAGACCGATGCCGATAAAGAGCAGCAGCAAGGTGAGGGCGCCGACGGTGGCCAGGATGCGGACGGCGAATTTGGCGATAGTTTTGAAAAACGTTTTCATGACTTACTCCTGTGTGAGACCGTCTAGGCGCTGTGCCACAACGATCCATAGGGGGTCGGCGTCGGCAGGTGAGCGGTCGACGAAGATGGGCAGGGCAAAACCGCCGGCTTGTTCAAAATAGCGCATGACCAGGTCGACGCGCTCTTGGGGAGAAAAGTGGTGGAAGGCGGCAATGGCTTTGGTGGGAAAGAGTCGGTGCGACATGGCGACGATGTGCTGGCCGCCGGGCCGCAGGACGCGGCAGATATCTTTGCAGACTTCGACGGGGTGAGTTTGGTATTGGATGGAGACGACGTTGAGCACGGCGTCAAAGCAGGCGTCGGCGTAGGGCAATTGCGGTTGGGCGTTGAGGTCGTGGACGGCAAAGTCGCTGAGGCGGGGGTTGTGCTCGAGTTCTTCGCAGTTCATGCCGAGTCCGGCGACGCGGGCGTAGGTCACCTCTTCGGGTAGGTGGGAGATCCACGAGGACATGAGGTCGAGCAAGTGGCTTTGGGGCGGCAGTTGTTGGCGGTAGAATTGGGTGAGTGCAGCGATGGTGGCGTCGTCGATGTGGGTGACCAGGCGCGGCACCTGGTAGAACAGAGTGTCGGGGGTCTCGTCCTGGCGCTGGAAGTATTCGGGAGGTAGGGGTTGGCTCATATCTATTAATGGATGGGTTTCTGGGCTGTGTTTAAGTTAGCGGACCGCTGCCGGTATTTCAAGGGCATAGCGGCTGCCTTGCTAATATACCAACCAATAAGGATTTTGTAGATTGCAGCGTTTGCAGATATAAAGTGCTCTGCCAATTCAGGCAAAGTACGGGTTTAAGATAAAACGTCATTGAATATAACTATCTCCTCGAGTGAACTTTTTGCGCTGGGTTGTGCTTTTACCTGGGCGCTCAACGGCCTTATTCTGCGCAGCCAATTGCTCAAGGTATCGCCGCCGCTAATCAATATGGTGCGCTGCGGCATGGCCGGTGTTTTTTACTGGCTGCTCTTGCCCTTTGACAGTGCGCCGCTTGCCGCTTTGAGCCAGGTGACCTTGCAGGAGTGGGGGCTGCTGCTGGCCAATCTGGTCATCGGCCTGGTGATTGCCGATATCCTCTACCTGACATCCATCCGCGAGATCGGCCTTTCGCGCACCCTGGCCCTGACCGGCACTTTTCCGCTGACGACATTGATCTGGGAATACCTGCTATTGCAGCAGCCCTTGAGCCCGGATTTATTGCTGGGTAGCTGTTTGGTGGTGGTTGGAGTGATTCTGCTTGCGGGACAGGTGAAAGCCAAGTCGGGGGCGCAGGAAGTGGGGGCGGAGCGCCTGAAGTTTGGGATCTTTATCTCGGTTCTTGCCGCCGTGCTGTGGGGTTTGAGCACGGTGCTTATCAAACCCGCTATGGCGCATATGACGGTGGTGCAGGTTAATGCGCTGCGCATGCCGCTGGTTTCATTGCTGCTTTATTTGACGCGGGTATTGCCCAATAAAAACGAAAGTATGGCGCGTCTCGATTGGCGCACGGTGGGCATTATTTCGCTTACCGGCATTCTGGGCATGGGCATTGGGGGTTTGATGTTTTTGGTGGCGCTTAAGGATTTGGGGCCGGCGCGGGCGGTGACGATTACGTCGGTGTCGCCGGTGTTCGGCTTGATATTTGGGGTGGTACTTTTGCGGGAGCGGGTGAGTATGCGCATTGTGGCAGGGGTGGTTTGTTGTGTGGCGGGGGTATGGGTGGTTTTGTAGGGGCGGGCGCTGCGATTGAGTGATTATTCTTGTGAAGCGGTTATTGCCGAGGCTCACCACTTGTTGGCGCGTTATCCCGCAGGCAACCGGCGTCTCAACCAACTAGTGAGTTCGGGTAAGATCGACTTGTCTTTTTCTTACGCAGATCACGCCGTCGAGGTGCATCGGCTTATGGAGAAGTACGAAAATGTACCTATGTCTTTTGCCGACGCCTGCGTCGTACGGCTGGCCGAGGTGCAGCGGCGGAGTCGGGTGCTGACGCTGGACGGTGATTTCAGAATATACAGAAAGCACCGCAATAGGCCTTTGGATTTGATTTCTCCTTAATATAAATGAGACAATATAGAAGAAGTAGTTTGTAAAATAGAAATTAACTTCTATTTTATCTTATATGATTTCTAGATTACTTGGCAAACAAATTGATGCCCAGCTTTCCCGCTATCCGGCCGTAGCCCTGCTCGGCACTCGCCAGACGGGTAAGACGACATTGGCCAAGGAGTTCCAGGGCCGTTATTTCGACCTGGAAAATCCCCAGGATCGGTTGCGTCTCGAAATTACCTGGGAAGAGCTGACAGGAACGCAGGAATTGGTCATCCTGGATGAAATCCAGGCCATGCCCGAAATGTTTCCACGCCTGCGCGCGGCCATCGACTCTGACCGCAAGCGTTATGGCCGCTTCCTCATCCTCGGCTCGGTTTCTCCCGCCCTGATGCAAGAGGCCGGTCAGGCCCTCACCGGCCGTCTGGCCCTATGTGAGCTCACCGGTTTCTTGGCACGAGAACTGCCTGCCGAAGAGTGGGACATACTGTGGAAAAGGGGCGGTTATCCCGACGGCGGTGTTCTCGACCCAAGCCGCTTTGCCGATTGGCAGCAAAACTACTTGGCGCTCATGGCGCAGCGCGACCTGCCCTCCTGGGGCCTGTCCGCCCAGCCGGCGCTCATTCAGCGGCTTTTCCGCATGCTGGCCGCGCTGCATGGCCAGATGTGGAACGCTTCGCAAATCGGCAAAAGCCTGGGGTTGAGTTACCATACTGCCAACTCGTATGCCGACTTCCTGGAACAGGCCTTCCTAATACGGCGGTTGCCGGCCTATGCTGCAAATCTGCGCAAACGGCTGGTCAAGAGTCCCAAGTTTTACTGGCGCGATAGCGGACTACTACATGCTCTGCTGGATCTTACAGGCGAGAGGGATCTATTCGACCAGCCGTGGGCAGGGATGAGTTGGGAGGGATGGGTCATTGAGCAGATTTTGGGTCATTTACAAAGCGCTGGACACTCTTTCCAGGCCTTCTATGTGCGGACCAGCGACCAGCGCGAGATCGATCTGGTGTTGGACTATCGCGGTCAGTTATGGGCTTTTGAAATCAAGCTGAGCAGTGCGCCCGATGTGGCTGATCTGCGGCGCCTGCAGGACAATGCTGCCCTCATCGGCGCCGACCGGGTCGCCCTGATTAGCCGCACGGCCGAGCCGATTAGAGGTGAGGCGGTGGCCTCGCTCAATCTGGCCGCTGTGCTCGATTGGCTTTTGGGCTGAACGCGGAGATGGTCCAGACTACTCTTTCATGAGATACTGCGTTCAACTCAAGGTGAAAGAGTGGCGTTGCTCTAGGGAGAGCAGGGCTTTCTTGGTTTCAAGCCCGCCGGCAAAACCAGTAAGGCGGCCGTTGGCGCCAATTACGCGGTGGCAGGGGATGAGGATGGGGAGGGGGTTCTGACCGTTGGCGGCACCGACGGCGCGGGAGGCCTTGGGGTTGCCGATTTTCTGGGCCAGGTCGCCGTAGGACAGAGTTTGGCCGTAGGGGATTTCTGGCAGGGTTTGCCAGACCTGGAGTTGGAAGGGGGTGCCCTGCGGGGCCAGGGGAAGGTCGAAGGTGCGCAACTGGCCGGCAAAGTAGGCGGTGAGTTGGCGGGTGGTTGCGCCAAAGAAAGCGCCGTTCTCCTGCCAATCGGAGGGCGGCGTTTGTTTTGTTTTTTCGCAAGGGAAGGCGAGCTGGCGCAGGCCGGATTCGTCGGCGGCCAGGAGGAGGGGGCCGACGGGGCTGTCGAAGTGAGAGAAGTACATGGTTGTCGCCTTATTTGCTGCCGTTGATTGGCGCTGACCAGAAGGGGGTTAATGCGTGCCGATTAGCGGAATGCCTGTCGCTTCCGAGGTGGCCAGGGTGATGCTGCGCAGATCTTCGGGCTCTAGGCTGTGGATATTGGTTTTGCCGACGGCGCGCGCCATCATTGAGGTTTCGCCGGAGCAGGCGGTGAGGAAATTGAGGGCTGCTTCGCGGTATTCGTCCAATGAATAATCGGCTTGAAAGCTGAGATCGTCGCCAGAAACCGTGCCGCCCAAGGCCAAACCGAGGGGCATGCCCATGGTGATCAGCTGGCAGCCGATGGCCATGACCTTGGCTGCGTCGGTGCCCGAACGCACGCCGCCGAAGTAGGCGACATCGATCTGCTCTTCCTTCTTTAATTGACGCAGCAGGACGATGGCGTCGCGCAGGACGGACAGGTCGAAGTTGCCGTCTAGTTCTGGCCAGGTGGCAGCCAAGCCCTGGGTGCCATCTAGCAGCAGCACGTCGCAGTTGGAATCGAGTGCATAGGGGATGGCGTCGCGCAGGGTTTTGACGCTGGCGGCGATGCCGATGAACTGGTCTGGATGGGCGCGCTGCAGATCGCTGGTGGTAAACTCGGCGGTCAGGTCGTAGACTAATCCGGCGGCATCGGGGGCAGGTTCTCCGCCCGCTGCCGGCAAGGTCTGTACCCAGATGCACTCTTCGCCGAGCGCTTTTGCTCCGAGATAGGCGCAGCCGCTTTCCCGCAGCGCGCGCGCCAGGCCGATGCGCACTTCTTCGGGTGCCTGATCAAAGCCGGTGACCAAAAAGGGCGACTCGACGCGGAACGACGCCCCGACTTGGGTGTAGGTTTTGCAGGCGTCGCGATAGGGGTCGATGACTAGGCGTGAGAGGTTGGCCGGCAAGAAGTGAATATCGTCGAGTCGGGGGCCGCGCTCGACGGGAAACGGGTTGTCGCGGTTGGTCAGGCGCTTGTCGAGCATGGAGAGACGTTTTTGCTGCTCGTGTTGTTGGGTGCGCGCCATGACAAAGATGTCTTCGCGATTGTTGACCGAATATTCGTGTGTGCCGTTTTCGGCGTCGCAGCGAAAGCAGCGCGCTGCCTCGGCCTTGGCCTCGTCGAGGGTATAGGTCGTTTCGATCTCGGGAAATTTGACCGGCTCATCGCCGAGGCCGTGGAATGGCTGGTCGACGCGGTTGATGATTTCCCACAGCGGATCCTGCGACACCGGCACGCGCCGCGTGCGATAGGGGGTGCTATAGGGCTGGGGGGCTTCGATGCCTTCGAGATGCGCTTTGACGTAGTAGGCGGTGCGATGTCCTAAGTACATGGCGTTGACAATGGTCGAAGGACCAAAACCGCTATCGCCGGTGGCAAAGATCTTCTCTTCATCGGTGCGCATGGTGTCGAGGTGGGCAGCGATCTTCTCGCCGTCCATTAACCCCTTCTGCTCCAGCTCGGCGCTCTCGGTCCGCTGTCCTACTGCGGCGATCACGAGGCCACACTCGATGTCGTGTTCGGAGCCGGCAACGGCTACCGGTCGGCGCCGTCCGTCTTCGTCTGTTTCCCCCAATTCGGTTTTAACGCAGCGCAGTGCAAAATGGTCACCGTCGGCCACTACTTGCACCGGCTGGGTGTGGTAGACGAATTCGATATCCTCTTTGATGGCGCCTTCGAGCTCGTCGCGCCGCGCCGGAATTTCGTCGGGTCCGCGGCGGTAGACTACTTTAACGTTTTTGCAGCCGGGCAAACGCTTGACGGCGCGGCAGGCATCCATCGATACGTCGCCGCCGCCGATGATCAGCACGGTTTCGGGCATGGTCGGCCGCGCTCCGCCGTTGATGTCGCGCAAAAACCCGACGCCATCGATGATGCGTTCATCGTCTTCCCCCGGGATATTCATTTTCTTGCCCCACCAGGCGCCAATAGCCAGGATGACGGCGTCGTGTCGCTCTTTTAATTCTTCCAGCGTGACCTTGCTGCCAAAAGTGCAATTGAGGTGGACTTCGATGCCGGGGCAGTGTTTGAGGATGCGCTGAATGTCTTCTTCGATGATGTGCGGCGGCAAGCGAAAGGCCGGGATGCCCCACACCATCATGCCGCCGAGGCGGTCGGACATTTCGTAGACGTGGACGGCATAACCGGCTTCGGCCAAATCCTGGGCTGCGGTCATGCCGGCGGGTCCACCGCCGACGATGGCGACGCTTTTGTCTTGGCTCACTTGCACGGGCGGCAGGTGGAAGTCGGGCCCCAATTTGTCCATGACAAACCGCTTGAGGTTGCGAATGGCGATGGGCCCGTCACTTTCGGTGCGGCGGCAGGCCGGCTCGCAGGGTGCATCGCAGACGCGGCCGCAGATGGCGCTAAAGGGGTTGGTGGCAGAGATGGCTTCGAGGGCGCCTGCAAAGTCTTCTTCCCAGATGTAGCCGATGTAGGAGGGCGCGTCGGTGCCGATGGGGCAGGCGACTTGGCAAGGGGCGGGGACGTAGTGGATGTCGCTGGTGTCGTCGATCAGTTCTAAAGGGACGAAGGTTTCTATGTTAGTCATTTTCTTTTGCTTTTAAAACCTCTCCGTCAATAACGTTTTAAACTGCGCAAAAGGTTTGGGTTTTCTACTGTACTCCGGTGCGTAAGGAAGCCGGGTGATTTCTGCGGCTTCGGGTGTTAAAGCGACCAGGTCGTCGCGGCCAAGCTGACGAAAATCAGTATAGCCTAAACCGTCGACAATAGAAGCTAATTGCCAGCGCACATTTTCTAGGAAGTGGTGGATGTGCAGCGCTTCGGCTGGGACATTATAGCGTTTTTCGTGTTCGGGGTCTTGGGTGGCAATGCCCACCACGCAGGTGCCGACATGGCATTGCATGCAGGAGATGCAGCCGCCGGCGATAATGGCGGCCGTGCCCACGGCGGTGGCATTGGCGCCCAGCGCTAGCGCTTTGGCGACATCGGCGCCGTCCTTGATACCGCCCATTATCACGATGGGGATCTGGCCGCTACCGTCGATTTCGGCCAGACCGTCTAAGGCTTCCTGGATGGCGGCTAGAGTGGGGATGCCGACGTATTCCAAGACCTCGGAACTGGAGGCGCCGGTGGAGCCTTGGGAGCCGTCGAGCTCGACGAAGTCGGCACCGGATTTTAGGGCGATCTTGATATCGTCGCGGACGCGGCCGGCGCCCAATTTGAGACTGATCGGCAGTTTATAGTCGGTGGCTTCGCGAAACTCTTCTATTTTGATGATTAGATCGTCGGCGCCTAAAATGTCGGGGTGGCGCGACGGCGAGCGCAGATCGATGCCCGCGGGAATGCCGCGGATCTCGGCCAATTCCTTGGTGACTTTTTTGGCCATGAGCTGGCCGCCAAAACCCGGTTTGGCGCCTTGCGAAATGTAGATCTCCAGGGCGTTGGCGCGGCGCATATCGTGGATGTTCCAGCCCAGGCGACCGCCCAGACATTGCATGATGATCTGATCGGCCTCGCGGCGCTGGTCGTCGGTGAGGCCGCCCTCGCCGGTATTTTCGGACGTGCGGGACAGGCGCGAGGCGATGGCCAGGGCCACCTTGGTGGATTTGCTCAGGGCGCCAAAACTCATGGGGGCGATCATTACCGGCATGCTCAAAGACAGCGGGGTGGCGCCGGATTTGTCGCCGATTTTGGTTTCGAGATCGATCTTGTCGAGCACGTCGGCGTCGGTGCCGGCAGCGGAAAGGTCGTGTTTAAAGGCCAGGTCGGTGAAGTGGGGCAGGGGGCGCGAGGCGCCGTAGCCGCGGATGCGGTAGCGGCCAATCTGTGACTTGATGAAAATGTCTTCCTGGACCTTGTGGTTCCAATAGTCGGCCGTGCCCGAAAACGTGAAGAAGGGGATGGGGCGGGTGCGCGCCTCTTCGTTTTTATAGCGCAACTTTTTACCGGCGTTGACGATCTTTTTTAATTCGCCGCTGAAGGGGAGTTGGTAGCGCTCGAGAAATTCCATCACCGAGTCGCTTTCGTCGCGGCCTATATCGGTTTGTTGGACGTCGCTGCCCAGGGACTGGATTTTGCCGCCGACGTAGATTTCGCCACCGGTCAAATCGTCGCCGACTTTTTCACCCGAATCGCCCAAGATAATGAGGCGGCCGCCGTACATCATATACCCGGCCATGAAACTGGCGTTGCCGCCGCAGCACAGGGTGCCCGACTTCATTACCTGGCCGGCGCGCGAGCCCAGATTGCCTTTGACCACGACCTCGGCGCCGCGGATGGCCACGGCGGCGATGGCGCTGGCATTGCCGTTTACTACGACGCTGCCGTGGTAGATATTGTCGGCCAGGCCCCAGCCGGCGTTGCCGTCTACTTCAAAACGGGCACCGTCAGCCAGGCCAGCGCAGAAATAGCCGGCCGAGCCGCGGATGTGCACTTTGACCGGGGCGACCAGACCAACGCCGATGTGGTGGCGTGCGTCCGGGTTGATCACTTCGAGATCGTGGCCCTGCTCGGCCAGCTGCCGCATGGTACGGTTGGCCTCGGTGACGCTGAGGGTGGCGAGGTCTACTTGGACCATGTGAAATAGGTTCCGGGAAGGGGTTCGGTGATGGAGATGGTCTGGCCGGGAAAGAGGCGGTTGAGCGAAACCTCTTCGGAGGCGATGGCCACCAACTCGTCGCTTTCGTACTTGACCATGGGTTTGGCGGCCAGGTGGTCCTTGGCAAAACCCAACTCGTCTTTGGTGGAGACCAGAAAGGAGAAGGTGCCGTCCAATTCTTCGATGCTCTGGGCCAGGGCCGCTTCGAGCGGCGTGCCCTGCGATAGGCGCTCGGCTAAGAACACGGCGATGAGTTCGCTGTCGTTTTCGGTGCGGAATTCAAAATCCTTGCTCTCTAAGGCGCGGCGCATCTTCCAATAATTGGTGATCTGGCCGTTGTGTACGATGGCGATGTCGGCAAAGCCGGTGGCCCAGAAAGGGTGGGCGGCTTCGGGTTTGACGTCGGACTCGGTGGCCAAACGTACGTGGCCGATGCCGTGGGTGCCGAGCGAGCTCTGCACGTGGTAACGTTCGTCGACTTGGTGGGCGTCGCCTATGTCCTTGATGATTTCTAAACTCGAGCCCACGGAGATGACTTTGGCGGCGTGGTCGAGGGCGTAGGAGAAGGCTTGGATGTCGCCGGTGAAGATGACGCGCACGCGGTAGTTATTGCCGATGGTTTCCTCTTCGACGATGGTGGCGTTGTATTCTTGCAGTATTTCCTTTATATGGTCGATGGCCCCTTTAGCTTCGCTGCCGTCGCCGACCAAAAAGCGCAGCATGAGTTGGTCGGCTGTCGCTTCGTGGTAGAGGGCAAAACCGGTGGAGTCGCGGCCGCGGTGTTGGCAGCCGTAGAGCATCTGGATCAGGGCTTGGCCGATGTCTTGTTCTTCGTCCTGTTGTTTTGTAGAATATGCCTGCGATGCCGCACATAGGGCGCTCCATAAAAAGGTGTAAGGACTGTTTTAAGAATGGTTTAAGAATGGTTTAAGCAGAACCACTGTAGAAGATAAGGAAAATGGAGGCGGATGCAATCCCGCTTGCGCTTGACCGGGGATGGGTATTTTGCTTATGCTGGAGGACCGGTCCGGCCGCCTGTGGTTGACGACGCTGGGTGGGGTGCATCGCTACGATGGCGGCGCAGCGACAGAAGGTCAGTCTGGCGGAGACTCAGCGTCATTTACCGCCTTTACCACAGCAGATGGACTAGCGGATGGTAGGGTCACTTGCTTGCTGGAAGATCGCGCCGTTTATTTGTGGTTCGGTAGAGCTCAATACGGCGTGACGCGCTATGACGGCAAGGAGTGAGTGCGTTGCAAGCCCACGATTGGCTGGGCAATGTGCGCGAGCTGGAGCACGCCATCCAGCGGGCGGTGATCGTGTGCCGCGGCACGGCGATTCAGGTCGGCGACCTTCCTTTGGGAGCGGGGTCGGTAGCGGAGAGTTTGGGCGACGAGCCCCTGACGCTGGAGGCATTTGAGCGGCGCTATATTTGTCAGATACTGGAGTGGGTTGAGTGGGTAATCAGTGGTCCGCGTGGAGCGGCTGTAATTTTGGGCATGAAGGATTCCACTTTGCGCGCCCGCATGAGGAAGTTGAAGATCAAGCGGCCTTAGTCGTCATATCAGTAGTTTGTTGAAACGGGCATGAGTCGATATTTTACGGCTATTCTCCTGGGTTCTTTCCGTTCCTCTTTGCGCTGGATACAAGTGCCATGAGCCGTCGTTTGCCGGTTGCGCCGGCG
>Ga0114999_10004227_pt1 | contig 17520 bp, 21 predicted proteins | sample ArcticOcean_MG_C_3_FD_89820 | JGI IMG/M metagenome (GOLD analysis project Ga0114999, IMG submission 89820) | Marine microbial communities from western Arctic Ocean - ArcticOcean_MG_CB8_126 | ecosystem: Environmental > Aquatic > Marine > Oceanic | place: Arctic Ocean: Canada Basin | collected...
AATCATACAATAATCAAAATTATATCTTCCTACACCATATCCTCTGTTCATTACTAACATCATATCATTATTTCCCTCTTTTATTATGTAATTTTTCTTCTCTACATTCTTGTAGGTCTTCTTTAGTAAGTGTTTATCCTTTATATCACTCGAATATATCAATCTAGTCTCATTTTCATCCACAGATAGGATCTTTTTATGCTGATTCCATACTACATTCCCTACATTCACCTTAAAACCCATCTCATTTAGCGATTTTGACCCCTCATATAGCTCTTTTAATTTCTTCACCTTCTCCTTCGTATTAAATATTGTATATCCATTCTTATTTATTACCCATTCTCCATTCTTCCCTACCTTTTTTTTCACGCAGAATATCATCGTTTCTTGCGTCGTTTCCAGCCATTTATCCCCTTCACAGTCCTCTATTCCTATGATTTCACACGTATTATTTATTAATTCCCTCATTTTATTATAATATAAACAATTTTTAAAGCTTGAAGGCAACACAAAACTCAATATGCCCCCTTTTTTCAATAAATTTAGTGATTTCAAAATAAATAATACGAAAATATTCGGTCTTCCCTCAAAATATGTCAAATATTCTTTGTCTACATCAGCTTTCTTCATCACATAGTAAGGTGGGTTACCTATTATCAGATCATACCCATTCTCAAAATCCGTTTTCAAATAATCTCCTCTCTTCAAAACCACATTTTCCGTGTTTATCTCATTATGGCTCTCACATAATTCCGTCATAGTCTCATTCATCTCTATCCCTTCTATATTACTCTTCTTATAATTATCATTTAACTTTCTTATGAACTCTCCTGACCCAAAACAAGGCTCTAATATCTTCTTAAATCTCCTCTTTCCCAACATCCTAATCATCTTCTCTATTATTTCTTGAGAAGTAAAATATATTCCATTTTTCTTTTTTTCACTTTTATCCAATTTATTTGTTATCGTTTTCGATAGTTCCGTATAGCTCATTAATTATTATATTTATATTAATTTTAAATCAATTTAAATATATTATTTCATTGTTCTCTTCTAATGAATTCAGAACATCAATATCCTCCCACAGAGTATTCTCCATGCCTTGTTGAATATGTTTGGCAAGACCACAATCAAAATTTTCGCTCTAAAACAAGAGTTCTGCACGACCATAGCGTTAAACAAGATGGTATCCCTATGTGGAATTATGACGGATCATCCACTAAACAAGCAGAAGGAAGCAACTCCGAAGTATTCTTACATCCTGTAAAATTATGTTTCGACCCTTTCAGAAGAGGCGATAATGCTTATATTGTATTATGTGATACTTGGCTTGTAGATAAACAAGAATCCAAACTGAAAGATACGCTTTTATATATCTCACATCCAGATAATTCGAGAGCAAGAGCTTCTCTCATTTTTGATACTAAAGAGATACAACAAGAAAAACCCTGGTTCGGACTCGAACAAGAATTCTTTTTCACCAAAAAACAAATCGTTCCCGGCCAAAAGTGTAATGCACTGACCGCATTGTCATACGAAACCCCACTCGGTATGAAAACACTTGACGGCAAAGAATGGGTTAGCACTTCTGGTAAAGAACAAGGTGATTTCTATTGTGGCGTCGGACCAAATAATGTTTATGGTAGAGAAGCCGCTGAATATATTTTTAATTGTCTCGCTTTCGCCAGACATATCAAATGTACTGGGTATAATTGGGAAGTCGCCCCGGGACAATGCGAATTTCAAATATTCTCTACAGGTATCGACGCCGCTGATTCACTATTATTATTCCAATATATCGCCCAAAGAGCCGCTGAGCAACACAACCTCTCTATTAACTTCCACCCTAAACCTGTCGATGGTGATTGGAACGGTTCTGGGTGTCACGTCAATTTTTCCACCAAATCAATGAGAGGTCCTAATTCATATGACGCTTTTATCACACCCGCTCTTAAAGCACTCAAAAATAACCATAGTTTTCATATTAAAAATTATGGTGCTGATAATAAACTAAGATTAACTGGTCGTCACGAAACCGCTTCTTGGGATTCTTTCACGGCTGGCGTTGGTAATCGTGGAGCATCTATTAGGGTTCCTACTCAAACATATTTTGATAAATCCGGGTATATTGAAGACCGAAGACCTGCCTCTAATATGGACCCTTATGTTGTCACCTCTTTACTCGTTAATACTGTCCTCCTTAATGGGTCCGAACTTAATTTTCACGCACAAGTACCTATGTACAAAGCTACTGAAGAACACATTACCGCCGACGCCTCCGTTTAGACTTCAATCATTAAATATTATATTCATTTAAAGATAAATACAAATATTTTAAAAATGGACCTTGTTCATTCCGTCACCGTCTCCTCTACCCCTACTGCTCCCCCTTTTTCCACTCTTCAATCTTGGCTCAACAATGATAGCATATATAATAGTAAACTTATTATTGATTCTACAGAATTCACAGTCGTTGCAAAAAAACTTAGAGATTTTTTCCTTTCTAAAAATTTTGTTGAAGCACACCCACAAAATAGATTAAGTATTTTGGCCGCTTGTGAAGACCCATTCACCGTTGCTACATTCAATTACGCCGGACAAAAATGGCCTCTCCCACAAACAGGCCAAATGTGGTTAGAATATGAGCTTTTAAAAAATCCCAACACACCCGGTTATTTTTGTTTATCTACAAGTTATCGTGAAGAACCCCACCCAGTTCAAGGCAGACACGATTTAATATTTCCTTTATTTGAATTTGAAATGAAAGGAGATATGGAAGATTTAATTCAATTAGAAACAGAATTGCTTGAATATTTAGGTTATGATACTTCAAATCACGCTTGTTGCCGTGCTAAATATGATGATGTAGCACAAAAATTCAATACCCCTGAATTATCACACGACCACGAAAATCAATTGTATGCTAATGGTCAGACACCCGCGTTCGTTTTAACTGATTTCCCTGAAAGTACAGACCCTTTTTGGAATATGAAAAGAACGGATGATGGAACAGCAAAAAAAGTTGATATTATATTAAGTGGCCAGGAAACTTTCGGATCTGCCGAAAGAGAAACTGATAAGCAAACTATGTGGAATAGATTTCACACCATTTGTGATGGCGCTTATAAAGAAAAATTAATATCTTTATTTGGAGAAGATAGAACAATGAAGGAAATAAGAGATTATTTAAATTTTGAATTCTTCCCCAGAAGTGGTGGAGGAATAGGTATGACACGACTTATTAGAAGTATGAAAATGGAAGGTTTATTGCAACAATCAAACACTAATGCCGAAGCCGACGCCTCCGTTTAGACTTCCTTCTCCGTGCCTTTTTTTTAGTTCTCTTTTTGCTGTTTTTTTTTCTTCTCTTTCTTGTTTTTCTTCTCTTCCTTCCCCCTTTTGGGCCTGCCTTCTTCGTATCCTTCTTCGCGGGTGGCGTTTTCGACCTCGCCGCCCGTTTTGCCGTTTGAGAAGCCCTCCGAGACTGGCGTTTTGTCCGTGCAACGGCTGCAACCACCTTCTCATCATCTTTTTCCGCTGGTCTATTTCTATTCATTTCCGAAATATGCTTCCATAATACTCCCAACGATTTATATAGTACTCGCCCTTCTACATTAACTTGATCCCCCATAAAAACATAAATAAAGAAACCTAATAATCTAGGCAAATTAATAAATCCCATTAACGCTAAATCATACCAAAAAGTATAACCTAAATTAAAATCTCTATTCAGGGCTTCTTGTAATTTTGGATCAGTTCCCGCAACAACACCCAGCATATTAATTACAAAATGACAAATTATTATAGCAAAATATGTATCACATATCCATTCACCTTCCTTCACCAATACAGACATAGCTTTTAATAACTCTGAACGCGACACTTCCATATCGTCATTAGTAAAATGGCGATGACCCCCCTCATCATCAGAATCAAATCGAACAGCGTCTTCAGGACCCTCTCTCCAAGGGGGAAATTCTTCTGCCATGAATGCCCCGATGTTTTCCAAAACTAAGGTAGGTGCATAAACAACCTCAACATTATTTCCGCTTTGGACGGTGTACAAAGGGGGCGGTTGGCTATATCTAGTGACGGTCTCTTCTCCCGGATCCATACTAAGAAACTTTTTCTCAAGGTAAGCAATTCTTTCTTCACGCGCCTCATCATGAGTTTCCATTATATAATCACTTATCCCATGCAAAATCACGGAGGACCATTCGGATATCCCCATTCCACGTTTGTTATATTCCACCAATATTTTGGCAATTAATTTCTTTAATTCCTCGCTCAAATCACCCCCCCTTTGTTTAGGCCGCAAGGCTGTCTGAATTGTTTTTGCCGCATCGTTTCTTTCTTTCATAGCATTAAACTCCTCCGAATATTTGCGTAAATTTCCAAACGTATCTCTTGGTAATTCCTTTTCAATATCTCCCTTCTTAAATGTAAATTCATTCATTTTTTCCTTATCTAAAAAGTTATATTTCTTCATCCCTTCATTCATTCTATACGTTAATACTTCTACCATAGTTTCATATTTGTCAATAGAACTTAATGTACCCTTTATCCCAGCCATATATATATTATATAAATAATATATTTATTTTATAAATAATATATTTATTTTATATCTCCATCATCTCTTTCTTCTTCAGCCGCAGCATCCAATAATGCCTTCTTACTTAACATGCACTCCTTCCTTCTTTCGCTCCTTAATCCCTTACTATTTATATATTTTATTGTATTTGTTAAATTCTTTATCAATATACCATTATCAAAAAAATTTAGTACTTGACCATTTGTAATATTTTTATGCAATATCTGTAATGAATTCGTACAATATAAATCATACTCCTTCAATTTACTATTTAACCCCATCAATTTCTCCTGAACCGCACTATAATATTTCTGTATTTCCTCATTTATAACCTTCGCATCTTCCAATTTAAATATACACGTCTTATCTTCATTCTCACTCGTATAAATATAAATATAATCGCTATATAAAAATTTCTCTATAGACGGGGAATTCTCTTTGCCTTTCACCAATACAAAAGCCACGTGAAATCCATAGCCAAATTTTATTAATATATCTATCTCTTTACACGGATCTATCCAATATGCCATCTCTTCCATCTTTTTATCTTCTCCATAAGTACATATTAAATCATCCAAATACCCTCTTTTTACCCATCGTCCTAATTTTCGCCCCTGTTTTAATCCACACTCATCCAATAATTCAATAATTTTTCCCGAATTGTTATCTTTCCAAGTCATTCTTAATATATTTGTCATCAACGACGCAATTTTTTGCTTTAATTCTGTTAGCATTAAATAATATTTTTAAAAAAAATATATTATTTTAACTCATTATCATATAATATACATCCTACTAAATACCATATTAACATTATTATTACTATTAACATTAACAAGTCCATATATGTTATTCTATTCTTTATTTATATCAGTGTTCTTCCTGTTTTTACGTATTTTCCTGTTATAAATCCAAGTGCATTTGCTATTGGATCTTGCCATTTCCAATACCACCAACATTTCCCATTCTTTTTCGCACCACTAGGCGATTTACAATATCCTATTCCTTCCAAAAATTGTGGTTTATATAACCCCACATAGCATTCAAATAATTCCCATAGTAAACCCGCTGACACTGATAATCTCATTGTATTCGGGTATAAAAATCCCACTAATACAAATAATAAATAATGAGATAATAACCATCCATCTATTCCATTCTTATTTGAACCTTTAAATAAAGAAAATTCCAAAATATCCTTATGACTCTTTATATTCTCACATCTATAATACCCATAAAAAAATACTAATGATGGGGCCAATAACATTAATGCAATATATCCCAAATTAATATTCTCAAACAAATCACTATCCCATTCCTCTTTCTTTTCAACCACTACTTCTTTTTTACTCATATTTCCTATTACATTACCTAAAGAGTATTTTTTTCCTATCTCCATTATCATATTATAAGATGTAGGTACCCTATATTCCATCGCACTTCCAAATCTTATTAACCCCCATCTTTCTCCTCTTTTTAATTTGTCTCCTTCTTTACAAAAACATAATATCCTATCATCATATATCCATTTCAATACATAACTACCTAATAAACCAGGACCTTCAAATAACTTTTTCACTATCTGACTTAAACTAAATTCATTTCCCATCACGTCCTCAAAATATACTGTTGTTCTCTCGGCATCTCCCTCTAATAATTTTTTGTCTATTCTTTTTACACGACAATCTACCGGAGCTATCATATAATGTCTATTTAATGGCGATAAATATGTAGATATCAAGTTATATTCTCCTTCTTTCTTTATACTCATAACCTCCGATGAAGATGGCGATATTATCACTTCTTTATCATAGTCTCTCAATGCTAAATTATTCCTAAAAAAAAATAATATTAAACCTATCAATAATACCCCTATCACTTTTAATGTACGTAAACCTATTCCTATTAATATCAACCCTAATAATAACAACTCCTTTCCATAATAATAATTATGAAATATACTATCTTTCTTTAACATACTAATATACATTATTAATATATTATAAATACACTACGTCTACACCTCTCGACTCGTCATAATCATACAATTCATCTTCATAAAAATCGTCTCCTCTAATCATATTATAATTCTTTATATCTTTCTTATTTTTCCATCTTCTTTTCTTCCTCCTATATCGCGGACTTCCCTTCCTTATATCTGTTATTTTCTTCCCTACATAATCCATCATTCTTGATATTGTATTTCCCATTATTATATAATATTAATACCCATTTAAATTTTTATAACTTTTTAATGTATTCTTTATTAACATAGATACTGTCATCGGACCTACTCCTCCAGGAACTGGCGTTATATACGATGATATTTCCTTCACATTCTCATAATCCACATCTCCTATCAATCTATACCCTCTTTTTCGTGTCTCATCCTTCAATACATTTATACCTATATCTATCACTACCGCTCCCACTTTCACCCAATCTTTCTTTACCATATGTCCCACTCCCACTCCCACTATCAAAATATCCGCTCTTTTTGTATGTTCCTCTATATTCTTTGTCATTTTATGACATACTGTCACCGTCGCCATCTCTTTCATCATTATTAATGCCATCGGCAATCCTACTATATTACTCTTTCCTATCACCACAACCTCTTTTCCTTCTATCTCTATCTTATATTCTTTCAATAATTCAAAACATCCTAATGGAGTACAAGGTATAAACAACGGTTCTCTTCTTTCCATCGCCAAATATCCCATATTATTCGCATGAAATCCATCCACGTCTTTCAAATAATTTATTTTTCTCAATATCTTCTCTTCATTCAAATGTCTAGGTATTGGTAATTGTATTAATATTCCATGTATATCATCATTCTCATTCAATTTCTCTATCTCTTTACATACTATCTCATTCGTTACTGTCGTTTTTAATTCTATCTTATAACTTTTTATACCCACTCTATCACAAGCTTCTATCTTTTTTCTAACATAAACAGACGAATCCTTTCTTATTCCTATTATTATTACTCCCAATCCTATTTTTTCCTTCCAATTTTTTCTTCTTATCTCTTCTTCTATTTCATTCAATATCTTATTCGATACCTTTTTCCCATCTATTATCACCATTATTTATTTTATTCATTCTATTTTTATATTATATTTAATATATATATTATGGTACCACCTCAATATATATATTGTTATTGGATTTGGCTTTGGACCGCTCTATTCCTCTTTGATATTATTAAACAATCTCCTCTTCCTTCATCTGTCGGCGCTCTCATTTTCACTACATGGGCCGTATTTTTAAGTCCATGGCAAAAAAAATTCCCGTTCGATTTTAGTCTTTTTATTGTTCTTTTTGAAATCTTCGTTGTCGTCGGCATCGCATACAAATTAAAAAATCCCATTAAAGGATTTTTTAGAGACCTATATACAAATATTATTGTTTTTTTAGTTTATTTGGGTTATCTTTTCACTGAGAATAAATCCTTTTTTGATATATATTTTGACGCCATACCAAATCAGAAAGAGCTTGGGCAGGGGGGACTTTTAGATTACATTCAAAGCGTCTTTAACTTTAAGTAGTCTTCCCCCATTCTTGTTATTTCTTTACTCTCCCATATCTTGCAATCGTTAAAACACATCAATTTATGTAACGGCGTCGTACTCATCGTCGTGTCATTAATTATCTTATACAAATTCCACCCCAACTCCTCGCTTATAGCGATATATTTCACTCCATTCATTATACAGGCATATATTTTTGTCATGTTTTATTCTCTTGTGTGTTGTATTCTACCTTATAAATCATTTAAAATCAATTTTTTAAAATGAATTACTCAAATGCCTTGTTTATGTGGTTAATCTTTATCCTCTATATCCTTTATGGCATCCTTTATGTTGCAATTCGTAGCCAATTTTGCTATAATGGCATTGTCAATTGCTTTATTTTTATAATTGTATTTATCTCCCAACTTTCCAGACAATTCTAATTCTTGCTGCGTCAAACCACTGGGGCGTTCATATCCTTTATCAAATATTTCACCCCTTCCCTTTGCCAATATCTTTCCTTTAAACAAACTTATTGTTTCTTTTAATTCGCCTCCAATATTCACATCTTCTTGAACCCAACCATCTTCTTCTTTTTTCACCCAGAATTTCCCCCTTTTCCCATCCGCACAATGAACAGGTCTTTCTTCAGCAGGCATTTTCTTTATCATATTTACATATAAATCAGAAGGAGCATCCTTTATAAGTTGTGAATTTGATGGATATACTATATCTTTTAATCCCAAAGACAGCCCTTTTAATATATGGGTTTTAATTGATTCTATTGATTTCGCATCTTTACAATGTTCATCCAAATATACCTGGACTGTAATATTATTATTTGTATTCATACAGTTAGTGTTATGATCGCCCATTGTTTTTTGCGTTAATAACATCTTCAATTGTTCATGTGTAAAAAAAACGCCACCATTATTAGCTGGTTTTTTTTCTTCTTCTTCTTCTGATTCTGATTCACCTTCAACTATGCATTTTTTCTTTTGTCTGCATAATCCCGTTCTCCTTTTGTATTCTTTTTCACATATGTCGCAAACATACACTTTTTTGCTACTTCCTTTACTTATGATTCGTTTGCAGCCGTTGCCAGTAGTCATCGCATCATTGAATGCGTTGTCGTGCAGCGGTGGTAACACAGTGGTAACGCTAGGTAACGCATTTTTGAGATGTTTTATGGTAAGGATATGTTTATCATAATCATTTTTTCGTGATGTATAATAGTCACAATTGCTACAATAAAATTCGTTGCGAGTTTTCTGCGACTTGTTGCGAGTTTTTGAACGGTTTGGTGACATTATACACTAATACGACATTTTTTTTCTAAATAGTTATCGAAATTAATGTAATTTTTTTTTATGCTCACAATTTCAATTCCAGAAAAAATACATTTTAACAGCATTTATCGTAACAACATTGGCAGACAGTTTGATTTTCGTGTTTTTTGACACTTATTTTTTGTTTTTGTTGTAATGTGGACATTTGCCAGACATTTGAAATGTCCAACTTCTGAATCCCAATGTAAAATAATTTAAAGTACAAAAAAATCAAATTAATATAAAATTGATATAAAATAATAATATTATATATAATTAATAAGATGAATACTGGTCTAAAAAGAACAGGTAATGAAAAATATTACACATCTGATGCAGTGGTTAAAAAACTTCTAAAATCATATAATACAATAATTGAAAGAAATAATACTGATTTATGGATAGAACCGAGTGCGGGTAATGGTGCTTTTACAAAGTATCTGTCTGACAGGACCCTACTTGCTTATGATATTGAGCCTGGAGCGACAGGTATCTACAACCAAGACTTTTTAAAAATGAATCTTAATATGGGATTTCATCTACCTTTACATTTTATAGGAAATCCTCCATTTGGAAGACAATCATGTATTGCAATTCAGTTTATAAAGCATATTACATCTTGTGATAAAACAGTATCAATAGCATTTATATTACCAAAAAGCTTTAAAAAGGATAGTATGAAGAGACATTTTCCATTAAATTATCATTTAGAATATGAAGAAGATGTAGATAAAGATGGATTTGAAATAGAAGGTAGTAAGGTTGATGTTCCATGCGTATTTCAAATATGGATAAAGAAGGATGATGAACGTGAGAAACCAGTAAAATTAGAACCAAAGGGTTATAAATTTACTAAAAAATTACAAGGAAGATATGCTTTAAGAAGAGTAGGAGTATATGCGGGTAAAATAATAGATATGTTATCATCTACGATTGAACGAATATCAGAACAGAGTCATTACTTTATACAATTAGATGAACCTGATGAAAAATTTATAGAGAAATATGATAAAGCTATAAATTTTGAGCATAATAATACTGTAGGTCCTAAATCAATATCAAAACAAGAGTTTATAAAGGTATTAAATTATATTTAACGGCGACTTCTGCGTCTGCGTCTGCGTCTGCGGCTGGATTTTTTACCTTTTCTGCTCTTTCTGCGCGACTTTCTTCTCTTTTTACGCGACTTTCTGCGTTTACTACGACTTTTGCGTCCTCCAATTTTGACGTAACCTCTGGATACTTTCTTAATAACAGTTCCGGTAGTATCTAATAAAACAACGCCTAAATCTTTTGCCCCTGTTAAGGCGGTACCAACAACATGTCCAGCACTATTAACAAGGTTTCCTGCGGCATTAGTAATAATAACAATACCTTTACCAGTTCCTTTTAATGTGTATTGAATAGCCCCATTATCTAATCGAACAGGCTTAGTTAATTTACCTACTTTACCAAGTAAATTAGCTGCGCCTCTTCCGGTTTTCTTAGTAACGTGAGATGTAGTTCCAAACAAAGTTTTTGAAATTTTATTCAAAAGTTTATGTGCGAATTTAAGTGCTTTTTTTGCATTTCCTGTCACTGGGTGAGTCATATATAATAATTAAAGAAAAAAATTATTTAAAAATATAAGAAAAAATAGATTATAATGAGAAAAAGTTTATGTCTAAAGATATTTGCCATTTTTAGTTTGGTCGCTTTTGGAGCAAACGCAGAAATTACAGATACAAGGAAGAATTACGTGGTTGAAAAACACAGCTGGATCAAAGTGCCATGGACTACTGGCGGTTGGTATTACCATAATACTGAAACGCGCGAAGATAGAGATACATTACCCCCAGGTGTGGAATTATAAAATTGAATTAAAATATGTGTATATAAATAATTATACCCACATATTTATACATAATGGTTGAACGAGAAAAATGTTTGTTATGCTGTAGGGGGTTAAAAATTGAGATTATATCACCCCTTCCAAATTTAAAATATGTAATTAGTGATAGGAATATTACCACAATTTATGGTGGGATATTTTGTTGCTATTCCTGCGGAAGGAAGCATATCCAGAATATTGAAAAAATGTTATTGAAATATAAAAAAAAAATTATCCATGTGATACGAATACAGCGGTGGTGGAAAGAATTAACATGTTAAGTTATCTCGAATCCATTGTTGTATTTTTAAATTAGTAGGTTTTAAAAAACAACATATAGAATCAAAATAATATTCTATGTTATTTTCATTTTTTTCACTATCTAAAATATTAAGAACATTATAAACTACTACTAATGTTCTTTTATCATAAACCTCGGTTATTCGTTCAAATACACTATCAATATTAACGGCAGAATCATTTGTTTTAAATAGTTCTTTTGTTTCAAGGTCAAGTATATTTTTATACATCTGTAGGGTAGTAGTTATTGTAGTTAATTTTGTATTTTTATATGTATTAATTAAAGCTTCGATACCCTCGATAGCTTTTTTTAATATATATGCATTTTTTGGATTATTACTATCTGTTTTATACCATAAATAAAATCTCCGAATGGCATGAAAAAGATAATACAGGTCGTCTTTATTATCACCATTCCACCAACGCGAGACACCCTGAGAAAACCCAGGTTTTTGTATATGTAATATATTATTACTTATACTAACTTTAGTACCCAATGGACAAAAACTAACTAATGATAATTGTATCATAACTTGTAAAGGTTCTAATATCATGTCCTGTCTTTCTTTTTGTTGTTGAAAATTCATATATATATATATATTAAGCCAACTTTTATTTTAAATTGATATAAAGAATAATCTTCTTATTATAAATTAATGGACAATGAAAGTCTAGAAATGTATTTAATGCGTTTTCCCAAAACGGATATATATACAAAATTTTATACTAAATCTCAAGAAGAACAAAAATCAATTGTAAAATTGGGGTTGGTTATGATGGAATCAGGAAAAGAAAGAAAATTAACATTAAACGATGAGGATTGGGAATTAAAAATGTTAACTATAAAGAAAAACTATGATGAAAAATCAGCAATAATGAAAAAGACAGAAAAAGAATTAAAAAATTTGATTGATGAGTTGAAGGAAAAAAAGAAAGAAGATTTGGAGAATGCAGTAAAGGAAACCGCCGATATCGAAAGAAATAAATATGAAAATACTATAATGGACTATAAAAATAGATTGAAAGACAAGGAAGATAGTATAGAAATAATAAGTATTAAAAAATGGGAGATGGCAGAGAAATATAGAGATGATTATGATAAAAAATTGGAAGAAATAAGAGAAAAAGAAAGAGAAAGAACAGAAAAGAGAGAAGCAGAATATAGAAAAACGATTGAAGATGTTGGAAATAGATTGAATAATGAAGATGATAAATGTAAAGTGGCTTCAACTAAAGGCAAAGAAGGAGAAGTTACTGTTCATCAATTTTTAGTGCTTTCTCTACCCAAATCAGAAATTATCGATGTTAGCAAGGATGGAGGAAAAGGAGATTTAATTATACAAGATCTATCAATGAATATTATGGTAGAAGTTAAAAACTATAATAGTTGTAATATTAAAACTACAGAAGTCAATAAATTTAAGAAAGATATGATTAATAATAAAAGTATAGGAGGAGGCATTTTTATAAGCTTACATCGTGGTATATGTAATATAGATGATTGGACAATGGAAACTGTAGATGGAAGACCAGTTATTTTTTTAACAAATGCGTCCAAAGATATGGAAAAAATAGCAATAGCTTATAATATATTAAAAAAAATGACTGAAATAAATATAGATTGGACAGTCAAAGAAAAGCTCAAAATGATAGAAGATTATGTTAAAGCACATACAAAACAAAAGAACAAGATAGTAAAAATTATTGAAAAGTTTTCACGCGAGATGGTTAAAAATATAGAAGACGATGAAAAAAAATTAATATCGTTTATTGATAGTTTAACCACTTAATATATTAAATAAAAAATGTGTATTTAATATATATATATATATGTCAAATATACCAAGACTAATACCACCACCACTACCATCACCCCTCTCTTCCACGGACAGAAAACTCATGATACCCGATTCCGCATCAGAAGAAGAAGTTGCCCAGACGGCTTCTGAAGAAACCAAGGAGACAGCCGCCAAGATACTCCAAAATAAAAAAGAAAGTCTTAAATGCCAGGATAATATGAGGAAACTTCGGGATTTAAGTGCTAAACATCAAGCATTTATTGATAAATGTAAAGGGTCACATGGTCAATTAGTATTAATTAAATGTAATATAAAAGAAAAGGAAGAAGAACAATATTATTTTTTAGGTGAATACAGGACTGATGAAGGTTTAGATGTGCCTACGTGTGAGAATGTAAAAAAATATCAAAAATTTGATAAGATGTTGATGGATTATAATCCAATAATGAATGTAAGATTATTTAAAGATGAAGGATCTAACATTAAATCTATATATTTAAAAGGCTTTAAGGACGACGCAGCGATGAAGGAAGCAATAATACCTCTTAATGAAGCATTTATGTATGAAAATATTACACCAACGACCATAGTAAATTATACCGAACAAAAAGAAGAAGGAAAATTCAAAATGGAAGACGAAGCACCAAAACGCGAGGAGTCAAGTGAGAGCATTGTTCATGAGATAGACGATGGGATGGGCGATGATACAGACGATGAGTTTGAGGATGTCGAAACGGAAAGCGAAGGAGAAGAGGAGTTCATTGGAGGAAAGAAAAAGAAGAAGAAGAGGAGGAAGAGTCGTACAAAGAAAAAGAAAAGAAAAAGAAGAAATAGTACAAGAAAGATAGTATGAATAAAGATAAGAAGATTATAGATATTACTGATTTTCTTTGTACATTGTTTATGTACAAAGAAAAATAGTACAAAGAAATTAGTACAAAGAAAAATTAATTATATCAAGTATTAATATAATTAATGTTTCATTTTTGTAAGCATAAAGATATGTTTGGTAAGCCTAATACAGGGTGGCATAAATATAGAATAATGAATATAGCGGTAGTAGATGTATTAGTTACGATATTAGTAGCGAAAGCTATACAATATTATATAATACCATTAACAGATATATGGTTAATATTGTTTGGTTGTTTTTTATTTGGAATAATAATGCATAGAATATTTTGCGTGAAGACGACGATAGATAATTTGTTATTTAGATAATAGGATTGTTTTGTAAAACATTTCTAATTTTTGTAAGTTGCTCCTGGTTTTAGATAATTTGAGTAATTTTGATTCGACAGTATTTTTATTATATTTGATATTAAGTATTTTTTTAAATAATTTTTTATTTTTTTTTTGCTTTAAATAGATAAGAATTCTACGTATAAGCTCAAGGGTAATAAGTTTTTTTAAAGGTTGTTCTTTTGATGGGAAATCAGAGGGGAGATTCATATTATCAAGTTTTCTTTGGGCCGCATATTTATAAGGATGAATAACGGGATATGTTCCACCGAATTCGTGATGTTTATAAATAGTTTTAAGTGGGGATATTTTTTTCTTTGTACTATTTCTTCTTTTCTTTTTCTTTTTATTTGTATTTGGCATAATTATATTATAATAATATAATTATTTAATATAAAATGAATAATATAAAAAATGAAATAAATTATGATTATATATTTAAGGTGATATTTTTAGGTGAGCAAGGGGTAGGAAAGACGAGTATAGTGCGTAGATTAAGAGAGAAAGGATTTAAATATGAACCAGAGCCAACGATAGGTTTAGATTTTACAGCACTATATAGTAAAATAACACATGGTAAGAATATTAAATTTCATATATGGGATACCGCGGGGCAAGAGACTTTTAATAGTATAATACAAAATTATTATAGAGGAGTAGCGTCTGCGTGTATAGTGATAGATGTGTCGGATGGAGAGGCCTTGAATTGTGCAGCTAAATGGTTAAAAAGTTTTAATGACTTGAAAAGCGCGGATACACCGGCTTTACCTATAATACTTGGGAATAAGACAGATTTAGAAAGAAAATTTAGCTACGAAGAAGGAGAGAAATGGGCGAATGATAATCATTGTTTATACTGGGAATTGAGTGCGAAAAATAATGATAATACAGCAGGATTATTGTATTATATAGGGAATAACATATATAATAATTGGGATGGGGAATCAGCAGTGTCAGGAATATCAGATAATATCTTAAAAGAGAATCTGGAACTAACAAGAACTCGCGGAGAGGATTTTATGAAACAGTGTTGTAATATATTTTAATATTGATATAACATTTTAACTTGTAAAGCGAAAGACCAGTCCATATTATTAAGATTAACGATATAACCTTTATCGTTAAGAAGTCTTACACGAAATGCGGAAAGATTAACAGGTCCGAAATAGATTCTTTTAGTTAGTTCTGGTCTTGGATTAGTATATGTAAATGTTGCGAAATCCGCGATAGGTCCATTAGGAACAGGAATTCTTTGTAAAATATCAGTAGAAGCGGGACTGGTATATCTATCGGCAGCTTTTCCAGTCATAGCAAGTTTAAGTTGGTCAACAGTATAACGTTGGGCGGAAGTTAAATTAGAACTTAAATCGTGATTAATGGGTGTGGGACGACAACCTTTTTCAGGCAAATTCCATTGAGGTATACAGGGATCAGTAATGTCTAAAGACATTGTTTCTCTATTGTAATAAGAAGGAAGAGTGAAGTTGGATTTATTGCTTGTCATAGTAATAAGGTCTTGATTAGGTTTATTATTCATAAAATCATCAACAGACAATAAAAAATATCTTGGTCCTAATAAATCAAGCAAAGCTTCTCCAGTAGCTTTTTGTGTAGGTTGAATAATATATTCGGTTAATCTGAATCCTAATAAATATCCAAGATTATAATCAATTTTTTGTCCGACACCACCACCTTCAACACATAATGATATGGAAGCAGATGGTCTATACCATTGTATTTTAATGTTATATAGATTATTATTTTGAACAGAAATTTTATTTTTGAGAGGGTCATATGAAAATAGTAAATTTAAACTGGGGTCAATGATATTAAGTGCGGCGACAAGATCGCCAGGATTTTTATAATTACCCGCGGGTATGATTTTTGGGAGACCATCTTCTTTATCTGTACAAAAATAATTGGTTCCGTATTCTTCATTAAAAACCCACCAGGAATATGGTATTTCAGAACTAACCAGGGTTATTTCCATAGATTTTTTTAAGGGTTGGTTAAGATTAATAGTATAATTAGTGGATGTTTGCAATTTTTTATTTGAATTGGGTCCTACAGAAGGACATGATACAGAAGATGGGTCAAGAATAGTTCTATAAGCACTGTCAAAATTGATTATTCTTGTAATATATTGTATTTTGGTAGGATTAGTAGTTCCTTGTTTAAAAACAGATTGATGTGCGTTTGTTGATGGCATTCGTATTTCAGCAATAACATTTTGTCTATCATCCATATTTTTTATTTTTCCCGAATATCTATCGCCAATAAGTTCATCGTCTTGTTTTTTTGCACCGACACCATCAAAAAATAAACTTTCTTTTGTTAAATTATCTTTATCGGCTAATAGTTTTTTCCTAACATCAAAAAAGAATTTTTTGAAAATGGGTTGGGGGTCGTATTTATCGATATATTTTTGCGTTATAGCTATAATATCAGCTTTAGTTAGCTTGATTTCATTTAATACGCCCATAATTGCTAATAATTCTTCTGCTTGATAATTCTCAACGTCGAAATCTGTCATATCAGGACCTTTATTCTTTGACATATGTATATATCTGATATTAATTATTATATAATAATTATCTTAATAATTAATATAATGACTATCCTTGATGAATTAATGGGACCTTTAGATCCAGTGTATTGTATATATTTTTATATATCAGGTTTATTAGCTCTTGCAGCAGCAGTGTTTTCTGCATTAGGTATAATACCGTGTTTGATGGATAAAAAAAAGCAACAATATTGCTTTAATTTAGCATTACTGACCATTCAAATGATAATAGGTTATTTAGTAAATAGATTGTTATACAATATGTGTGTAAATAAGAACTAATTCCACTTAAAATTTAAGCAG
>Ga0114999_10004229_pt1 | contig 17510 bp, 16 predicted proteins | sample ArcticOcean_MG_C_3_FD_89820 | JGI IMG/M metagenome (GOLD analysis project Ga0114999, IMG submission 89820) | Marine microbial communities from western Arctic Ocean - ArcticOcean_MG_CB8_126 | ecosystem: Environmental > Aquatic > Marine > Oceanic | place: Arctic Ocean: Canada Basin | collected...
CGCCATTACTGCTGCGGCTCGTGCCAGAGTCGACGTTCGCATTCGGGTTCGTGTCTCCATAGGGCGTGGTATCAAGGATTCATGTCATCAAAGCGACGCACGATCCGTCTCTGTACAGGGCTCATAATAGCTATCGGCACTATACAGCGCACCGGGGTGCTTGTCCACGAGTGGCACTCGGAGGGTAATCAACCGGAGGGAGATTCAGTTTGTTCCTGTGAAAGTCATTGCGTCGTAGGTGCACTTGTGCTAGGCTCTGGCTTCATCCCCCCGAAGAATCCACTGCCTGTCAGCTAGTAGATTACCAACGGGAGCGGTGTTTGAGTCCCGTCTGGCCGGTCTGCAATGCGAATAAGATAAGACGGTGTGTGCAGACGGGTAAAATATGTTCAAAAAGCGTAGAATACCAACATTGTTAGCCTGTAGTTCCACGGTGAAAATAATGCGGACCAGTCTTCTGTTGATTTTCGCGCTGTTGCTTATAGCGGCGACAGCCTGCGGTGGGTCTGATGAGGCCGACGTAGAAGAGGAGAGAGCGGCTCCCGGAGGGATGCCTGCGGTTGAGCAGGTCGATCCAAATTCCGTTGTCATGAGCAACCAGGGCGTTATGGGGGAGCCCCTCAGGATCCCTGGTGGTGCTCTACCCCCCCCGATCGGAGAGCTTCCGTTGGACGGTGACGTCGTGATCACCTTCAAGTCCATAGTACGTGCTGAATCGGTGGACAGTGCTTCGCGAGCTCTCGCCGGAGGGGCATCGGCCGCCTTCTTCGAGCCGAGGCACGACACCTACTTAGCTGTCTTCTACGAGGTCAGGAACGAGTCCACTGGTGGGTTGAAGCCCAGCGTACATGTGAACGACGCTTTTGTACTTGTGGATGCTCAGGGTCGGAAATGGGACAAAGCCAACTATTTTAGCCATGGATTCGAGGTTCCATATGCGATAGCAGTTCCACTAGACAAAGGCGACCCGCGAACATTTGTGGAGCCCGGCGAAACTGTAGAAGTGGCAATCGCTTTCGATGTCGCTGTGGACGCCACTGGACTTCGCCTGCTCTCCGAGCGGCTCGACCTTGAGATCGACCTAGGGGAATAACGAATCGGAACAGGTCCACCGAGAGATCAGGGGAAGAGACAACATGGACAACGTGCTGGAGATAAAAGACCTTGCGACGTACTTTTACACACATGATGGTGTAGTCAAGGCCGTCGACGGGATCAGCTACGAGGTTCAGGAGGGCGAGACCCTCGGAATCGTGGGAGAGAGCGGCTGTGGTAAAAGCGTAAGCGCCCTCTCGATCATGCGGCTTATTGCAGACCCGCCGGGCAAAATCGAGCGTGGCGAGGTGATATTCGAGGGCCAGGACCTGCTCAAGTTGAGCGACTCCGAGATGAGAGCAGTCCGTGGCAACCGGATCGGGATGATCTTCCAGGAGCCGATGACCTCTCTGAACCCGGTTCTGACCATCGAGCGACAGCTCACCGAGACCCTGGAACTCCACCTGAAAATGACGAAAATGCAGGCACGCACGCGGGCCGGGGAGTTGCTCGAGATGGTCGGCATCCCGGACCCGGTACGTCGACTCAAGGACTACCCCCACCAGATGAGCGGTGGTATGCGCCAGAGAGTCATGATCGCGATGGCGATCAGCTGCAATCCACGGCTGATCATAGCGGACGAGCCGACCACGGCATTGGACGTAACGATTCAGGCGCAGATCCTGGAACTGATGCAGTCGTTGAGCAAAGACCTTGGCACGGCACTGATCATCATCACCCACAACCTTGGTGTAGTTGCACGATATGCCCAGCGAGTCGCTGTAATGTACGCCGGCAAGATCATAGAAACATCAACAGCAGGTCCGCTCTACGCAGACCCGAGACACCCGTATACACTAGGGCTGCTGAACTCAGTGCCACGTCTCGACGAAGAGATGGGCACCAAGCTGGAGCCGATCGAAGGGCTTCCCCCGGACCTGATCGACTTGCCCAACGCCTGCAGCTTTGCCCCGAGATGCAAATACGCTATAGAGAAATGCACCACCGAAGCTCCGACATTGAGTGATATCGGTGGTGGCCACATGTCGGCCTGTTGGAGAGCGGAAGAACTCGCCGAGATCGGCGTCAAGGTCGGTTAAGGAGAATCAGTTGGTGCAAAGCAACGGCAACGAGACCCTACTAGAGGTAAAAGACCTCAAGATGCACTTCCCTGTAACCTCGGGAGTCATCTTTCAGCACAAAATCGCAGACATCAAAGCGGTTGACGGAGTCAGCTTCAGCATCAAAAAAGGCGAGACTCTGGGCCTAGTTGGAGAGAGCGGTTGCGGCAAGACCACGGCTGGTCGCTGCATCTTGCAGCTCTACACACCCACCTCGGGCGACGTCATGTTCGAAGGGACTCGTCTCAACGGACTGAGCAGTCGTGACATGATACCGTTCCGTCGCAAGATGCAAGTTATTTTCCAGGACCCCTACGGATCGCTCAACCCTCGCATGACCTGCAGGGACATCATCGGTGAGCCGCTGACAGTGCACAAGCTCACATCCGGCAAGGGAGAGTACAACGACCGCGTTGCCGAGCTGCTGAACGTAGTTGGGCTCAACCCGTACATGGCAGACCGCTACCCGCACGAGTTCAGCGGTGGTCAGAGGCAGAGAATCGGTATCGCCCGCGCACTGGCCGTCAACCCCAGCTTCATCGTGTGCGACGAGCCAGTCTCGGCACTCGACGTCTCCATCCAGGCGCAGGTCATCAACCTTCTCGAAGAGCTACAGGACCAGTTCGATCTCACCTACCTGTTCATCGCCCACGACCTGTCTGTGGTCAGGCACATCAGCGACCGCATCGCAGTGATGTACCTGGGCCATATCGTCGAGGTAGCGAGTAGGGAAGAGCTTCACGAGAACCCGTTGCACCCCTACACGCGGGCGCTACTATCCGCGGTGCCAATCCCGGACCCTGTCCTGGAAGCCAAGCGTGACCGAATCGTGCTCACGGGCGACGTGCCGAGCCCCATGAACCCGCCGCCGGGCTGCGTGTTCCACACACGTTGTCCTGTAGCCATTGAGGATTGCCAGGCTGGTATGCCAGAGCTACGCGAGGTATCTCCTGACCACTGGGTGGCCTGCATCCGCTCCGAGGGCTACGGCGAGTACTAGGGTACTGCGTACGCTGAGTCGGGCGGGGCTGGGAATGCCCGGTTGGGCAGCGTGACTCCCTCACAGCGGTATCTCTGGGCGTCCCCCACGAACAGCCGTATCCTGGCTCTTCCTGCGCAAGGTTTGCCAGGTTATTCCACGACCGTTATCGCGTCATTCTTCTAGCTGGTCCGCCCCGTCTGTTAGCCACGCCAGGTTGAACTGCGCTAGGCGCAGGCTCTCGTACGGCCCCTTTGCGCCCCTTTCGTACAGACAACATATCGTCATGTCCGGCGATATTGCCATGTCCGAGTACGCCGCTGGACCAGAGTACAGCACCTTCTTTGTCGCCCAGGTTTTGCACTCGTCGTAGCTCACCCGTAAGGTGAGATTGTCTCGCGTCGTGCTATCCAGGTTGCCGAAGATGATGCGGTTCTTGTCGTGGGCCTGCTCGTCGGTGTATCGAATGATGCTGGCCTGGCACACCGCATCCGTCAAATCATCCAACTCGACGAGGTCGGACCAGGTCTCCCCTCCGTCCTTGCTCCACGCACAGAGGCGTCTTTGCAACTGTCGGTTGGACGCCCTGATAGCCATATAAAGCGTACCATCGGTGGTTTCGACCAGCTCGCACTCGTTTGAACCCGCCTGGCAGAGCGCCGCCGACCTGCCAGGTGGCGCCGTGGTCGTCGCTGTAGAACACGTGGGAGTGAGAAAAGATCGAGTCGAGGCGGTGGCTATCGAGGTGTCCGGCGGGTATGGCAAGGCGCCCGGACTTCAACTGTATCCCCTTGCCGGGACCCATGACGTAGTGCGTCCAGTGAGAGGGCATGATGCTGTCGGTGATTTCGACCGCCTCGGACCAGGTCGCGCCATTGTCGTCGCTGCTCATGACGTAGCTTCGGAAGGCATCCTCGTTGAACGTGAGGAACACTGTGCCGGTCACTCGGTCCACGACGACGGTCGGATTGTGGAACGTATTCTTGCCGTTACCGTATAGCAGCCTGCAGCGGGCTCCAAGTCAGCCCGTTGTCGGCGCTACGCTTGAGAACGAGATAGAGTGCATCGTAGTCGCGCTGGCCGTGCCTTCGGCCCTCGCAGAAGGCCAGGATGGTCCCGTCTTCGGTTATCGCGAGTGAGGGGATCCTGAACGTGTGGTACCCCTCCGCTCCGGACGTAAACACCTCGGTCTCTCTAATCCATGGAATTGATTGCTGAGATGTCATGATGCTGCCTCCATGAGTGGGACTCGTCGATCTATCAGCGCCAGATGCGTGCCATTTAAGCCGACTATGGTCCCCAATGCAATTGCAGATTCGGATTATGTTGACTACCCGGCGCGAGTTACATACACTCCGGCTCGGCTAGGACACCGACTATGGAGGACCGTCCACATGAAGAAGCTTATGGCGACTGCCCCGGATCGAGTGGAGGTGGTCGAAGTAGCGATGCCGGAAATGGGCGAAGACGAGGTGCTGGTACGCGGCGTGCGTTCGCTGCTGAGCCCCGGCTCCGAGCTGAAACGAGTACGAAAGTCCGAGGCCTACCCCGGCCCTTGGCCCAACCCCGATTTAGGCTATGCCATGGCAGGCGTAGTCGAAGCGGCAGGCTCGAAGGTTGTGGACCTCTCACCGGGAGACCGGGTCGTGACGATGCGGAACCATCAGGAGTACGTCGTCTCCAGTGGTGGCCTGTTTGGTGAACGTCCGTCGATGAAGGTACCAGATAACGTTGACTGGGATCTCGCACCTTTTGGGATATGGGGGCGTTCGTGCATCAACTGGTCTCACAGGGCGGCTATCGTCCATGGAGAGACCGTAGTCGTCGTAGGTTGCGGGCTTGTCGGCCTGCTAATGGTCATGTGGGCCAAGCTATCGAACCCGAGGCGAGTTATCGCCATCGACCTGGCGCCACAGAGGCTTGAGCTGGCGCGACGTGCTGGGGCAGATTTTGTACTGAACTCGCGAGATGGGGACATCGCCGAGCAGGTGCGGGCGCTGAGCGAAGATGGGGCTGACGTGACCCTGCACTGCGTTGGGGGCGGCGCCGCCAAATCTTTCGAAACATCTCAGGTTGTTACTCGCCGGGGTGGCCGCGTGGTGCTTATCGGGCACCACTGGACCGACCTGCGTATATTGCCGCACCAGTTCACCAACATTGACCTGCTGGGGGCGGGCGTCGGCTACGATCGTGATCCGAAGCTGTTCGCCGACGGCATCGATCTCTTGCAGGCGGGCAAGTTGCCGGTGGCGGACATCGTTACTCACAAGGTTCCCTATACCGATGCTCCGGGAATATACGACATGCTCATCTCGGACCCGGATGATTCGGGCGCGATTCTGCTGGAATGGGACATTTAGGGGGAGACACATCTTGACTCAGATACTCGATCCGAATGACGAAAGACTCACATGGCAGGGCATCGTGTCGATGCGTCGAGAGGGTGGCTCGGCCATGCCCTGGCGACTTCCCGAGGACCGACTTGATCTGTACCCGCCCGAGGGTCTTCAGAAGTGCGGCTCCAATCCGGCGGGGGTACGGCTATCATTCCGCAGCGACACGGGACTGGTTGAGGGCGACCTAGTCCCCGATGCCGAGTCGACCGCGGTCGATCTCTACGTGGACGGAACATTCCAGGCGTCGGCGCCACTTGAGGGTCGCTCCGGTTTCAGTTTCAAGGGATTGCCCGTCGGAGAAAAGCTGATCGAATTGTGGCTACCTCAACTGGGAACCTTCCGCCTAAAGTCGTTGGGCCTGAGCGAAGGAGCGACACTGTCTTATTTCGAGGACACGCGGCCGCGCTGGATAACCTACGGTAGCTCTATCAGCCACTGCGGTGCAGCCGAGAGCCCCAGCCAGACCTGGCCCGCCATCGTCGCGCGCGAGCACGGCCTGGACCTGACCTGCCTCGGGTATGGCGGCAACTGTCACTTGGAGCCCATGATCGCCTGCATGATCCGTGACATGCCGGCCGACTACATTTCCATCAAGATTGGAATCAACATCTACGGAGCGGCAAGCCTCGGTCCGCGGACGTTCCGGTCGGCTGTTATTGGGTTCGTTGAGACGGTCCGAGAGAAGCATCCTGACACGCCCTTCGCCGTCGTATCGTCGATCGTGTCCCTACCCAAGGAGGTAGCGCTCAACGGTGCAAAGATGAGCATGGAGACGATGCGTTACGAGGCATCGGAGGCAGTCGGTGCGCTCCAGGCTCACGGCGACAAGAACCTGCACTACGTCGATGGGCTGCGCATACTCGGCCCGGAGGAGGCACACATGCTGCCCGACGACGTCCATCCCGATGCGGAGGGGTACAAGTTCATGGGGCGCCGTTTCCTCAATGAAGTGGCGGAGCCTCTGTTCACTGGCCAGTCACGCGGATAGGGAACGGAGGCTCCGGTCTTAGGCGCCTGGGTCTGACCAGATGCTGCCCCCGATGAACCGGATTCCGTCGTCTCCGTGAAAGTAGTATGTGGACAGGATGCTGCCGTCTTTGCGTTCGATGGAGGACGGGTAACCCAGGTCCATGTGCTGTCCGTCGTCCCGGAGCACTACCTCACGCCCGATGTCCCATGACTCGCCCTGGTCGTCGCTGAAGCATGCACGTACACCGTAGGGCTCGCGTCGGTAGCCGTAGGTGCAGAGTATGCGCCCAGAGCGCAGTTCGATGACGTTACAAGGGTGGCCCCACATCGGCGTTCGCTGCAAACCTTGCCAGGTCCAGCCGTCGTCGTCTGAGAAGGCCTGGTACATGAAGCCGTCCGCGTCGTCTGTCCTTATGACTGTAAGCAGCCTGCCGCTCTTTAGTCTCAGGAGTGGCGGCTCGTGGAACCCTATGCGCCCGTCGACGTCGTAGGCGACCGTCGACGGCTCACCCCATGTCTTGCCCTGGTCGCGAGATCGGGCGATGAAAATGCGGTCCTTCGAGTCTGACGGAGTGTGGCCGTGGAAGGGCGATAGCCACGTGCCGTCCGGCAACTCCACGATTCCGGTTTTGCCGGTGTGGGACCAGTAGTCCAAAGTCTTGATGCCAAATGGCTGCGGCGCACCCCAGGTGTGGCCGTTGTCGCTCGACCGCATCATGTAGAGGCTGTCGAAGGCCATCGAGTCGAAGGGCCTTTCAGGCCTGTCCGGGAGAACCTCTCGTTTCCCAGCGAGTTTCGCAATCCCCTCTTCGTCCAGGTGGGAGACGAGCCGCATGTTGTTGACGATGACTTCGCCCGACGAGACCTGGGAGATCATCGCCATGTTGTGGTCCTGCACGCCGTCGGCGGGATCGACGATCACTAAGCTGGCCGGGTCCCAGGTGTCGCCGTCGTCGAGGGAGCGTACCATTGCCGCCCGCGACGAAGTGTCCTGATGGAAGTGGGTGACCTTGGCGTTGTGCTCCCTGTGGACACCCGACCCGGCCCTTACCGGAGCCTGACGGAAAACGGTGAGAAGCTCGCCGTTCTGCAGGCGGATGATCTCCGGGAATGCGCTGTGGTGGTCGGTGCCCTTGTAGATCACAATGTGCTTGATGTCCATGTTTCGCCTGCCTCCTGCGCTGTGTGCTCTATGCGTTAGGGTCGGACCAGATGCTGCCGCCAATGAATCGAATGCAGTCGTCTCCGTGAAAGTAGTATGTGGACAGGATGCTGCCGTCCTTGCGCTCGATGGAGGCCGGGTAGCCCAGGTCCATGTGCTCGCCGTCGTCGCGCAGGACCACCTCGCGCCCGATGTCCCAGGTTTCGCCCTGATCGTTGCTGAAGCAGGCCCGCACGCCGTAGGGCTCGCGCCGGTAGCCGTAGGTGCAGAGTATGCGCCCGGAGCTCAGCTCGATGATGTTACATGGATGGCCCCCACATCGGCGTCTTTTTCAGGCCCTGCCAGGTCCAGCCGTCGTCCGTGGAGAAGGCCTGGTACATGTAGTCGTCAGCACCGGCAGTGCGAATCACCGTGAGCAGTCTGCCGTTTGACAGTCGAAGCAGGGGTGGCTCGTGAAACGAAATGCGCTGCTCCGGATCGTATGCCACTGTGGTTGCCTGGCCCCAGGTCTGTCCACCATCGCTTGAGCGCGCGACAAAGGACCTGTCTGTTTCGTCCGAGGGAGTGCTGCCGTGGAATGGCGCGATCCATGTGCCATCGGGCAGCTCCACGATGCCGGTCTGGCCCGTGTGGGACCAGTAGTCCATCGTGTCGACGCCGAAGTGCTGCGGCGCTCCCCAGGTGTGACCGTTGTCGTTGGACCGGATCATGTAGAGACTGTCGAATGCCATCGCGCCGCCGGCCCTGTTGGCCGCAAATGGAAACAGGGTTCGCTTGCCGGTAAACCATTCAGCCGTCTCATCGTCCAGGTCGGCAAAGAGCCGCAGGTTGTTGACGAGAATCTCGCCGGAGGAGACCTGGACGATCATCCCCATGTTGTGATCCTGCTTGTGGTCGGCTGGGTCAACGATTACGAAGGTCGACGGGTCCCACGTCTCCCCGTCATCGAGGGAGCGCACCAGAGCGCTCCTCGACGAGGTGTCCTTGTGATAGTGGGTCGCCATCTCGTAGGGGTCGCCCTTAATCCCGTTTCCGGGCCGCACGGGAGCCTGTCGGAACAGTGTTAAAAGCTCGCCGTTCTGCAGCCTGATGATCTCCGGGAATGCGCTGTGATGGTCGGAGCCCTTGTACACGACGATGTTCTCGAAGGCCATATCTACTCCTTCACTGCTGTCCGGTCACTGACAGGCGAGTGGAACACGTGTGAAAGGGCCTTGTCGGAGGACGATGGACAGCGTTGCCGTCGTCCATCGTCCCCCGATTACTGCATTCAGGAGACCTTGGTGTTTCCTCGAATGCTGGCGAGTAACTTGTTTGGGCTAGACGTGGAAGACGTATAGGCCGCGATTTTGCATCGGCAAGTCAACCCAGCCGCCTCCGATTCTGTGGCTCTCGACGACCGCCAGGCAGGCCTCGGTCAGGTTGGTGATCACTGACACGTCCTGCCGTGTCTTGCGACCGGATTCATGAGCGTCCACGAGGTCTTCGAGGCAGGCGACCGTCATGGTCTGTGCCGGGGCCTCCGGCACCAGGATCTCCATGAGGCTCGCCTCCCCGGGTTCTCGCGTCGGGGCCTTCCTGAAGTAGGCGCCAGTGCCCTGGCCCATAGAGCGCACGGAACCCTCGGTCCCGATGATCTCGAAGTCGCGTGGTCCGGCGGGCACCGACCAGGCCTCGACGCCGTTGGCGAACCTGATGTGATAGGTGGAGTGAGGGTCCTCGTCGAGACGGTTGTCGCGCACCTCAATGTCCCGCGGCAGTAGTTCGCCTCTCACTGACACGACGCCGGGGTCGCCCAGTAGATATGAGAGCTGGTCCATGGAGTGGATGTGCATGTGCATCAGCGTGTTGGAGCTGGTGTATGCCACCGCGTGGGTCGGCTCGCCGATGCCGCCGTTGGCGATCAGGTCGCGAACAACGTCGAACCGGCTGTCGAATCGCATGACGGTGCCAGTGTTGATTCGCGTGCCGTTCGCCTTGGCCGCCTCAAGTACTGCGTCGGCGGCCTCGGGGGAGCAGGCCACGGCCTTCTCAACATAGAGCATCGGCACTCCGGCGTTCGCCGCCGCAACCGTGATCTCGGCGTGGGAGTCGTCGCGGTTGTCGCGGGACGGCGACTTGCGTCCGGGTTTTGGCAGGCCGGTGGCCGTTGTGCAGACGGCGACGATGTCCGGACTCTCCTTGGCAATCATCTCGTTGTAGTCGTCGTAGATCCCGTCGATGCCCCAGGTCTCTTTGAACGCATCCCGGCGCTCCGGGATTATGTCAGCGCCTGCGACCAGTTCAAGGCGGTCGCTTACCGCGCATGCATTTGCTATCGACATGTCGATGGTGCTGCCCATGCGACCAAGGCCCACCACTGCAACTCGGTACGTCTTCATTTTGGGTCCTCCTCGGGTCTTCGAAGGTTTACGTGGCCGACTGACTTTCTCGTAGGATTCGCCGCGGTACATCGTCGCCCTGGATTTCGGCGGACAGGATCTTGAGGCCCCGATCCTCCAGTGGCAGGTCGACTCGGGTGAATCCGCGGCGGTGGGACTCCCGCAGGGCGATCGCCGTCTCGAGTGCTAGGAGGCCGTCGGTACCAGAGCACTTTGGGGGCGTGCCTGTCTCGATCGAATTGACCAGATCGTCGATAATTGTGAGCCCCATTCCCTGAATGGAAGTAGGCCACGGGAATGGATATCGCACAACGTGGTTCTTCCCTGGACGTGGGGCTCGGACGGGGGAGTCGGAGAATACCGGGAACTCGGTCTCCGAAAGGGCGGTCAACTCAATCTCGTTGGTGTCGCCGACGGACCGTATCATGCCCTCTTCGCCCAGAATGTCGAAATTCCACTGCGCCGCACCTGTGGGCATTGAGCGGATGAACGCCCGTGCGCCGTTGTCGAAGGCTAAGTAGCCGTTGCCCGCGAGGTCATCGTCAGCCGCTGCGGCCTCGTCAGACTCCATTTCACCCATTACCCACTGGACGTCGCCTCCGGCGAGGAAGCGCACCGTGTCCAGCAGGTGGCTTCCGTTGTGGGACAGGTCACATGGCGCATTGGCCGTGACCTGGAGTACCTTGCCGATTTGGCCTTCGTCGATGACGCGCTTTACCTGGGTATACAGAGGGTTCCAACGGCGGGCGCAGTTGATGGCCAGCGCCACGCCTTCCTCGTCGCAGACTCGGACCATCGTGTCCGCCTCTTCGAGCGAAAGCGCGATCGGCTTCTCAGCCCAAATCGCCTTGACGCCTGCGCGGGCTACATCCTGCACAATGGTCGAGCGCACGCGGGCGCTCGTGCAGACGCTAACGATGTCCAGGTCCTCTTTGGCGAGCATCTCCCGATAGTCGGAGTACATGTTGGCGGAAGGGATCTGCCACCTCTCGCCGAACAGCTTGCGCTGTCCGTCGTGGAGGTCGGCCCCTGCGACTAGCTCGACTTTAGGGGAGTGAAAATAGGCAGGTCCGTGACAATATGGCAGGAAAACCGAGCCCCCGTGAGGGATCTCGTCGTCGAAGGTACTGCCCATGCGACCGAGGCCGATTACTGCTGCTCTCAAGCCTGTCATTCGTCCCCTCCGGTTATGTGTTGGCGAGTAAATATATCAGCGAGGGGTATCGCATACAAGGCGAATGGGTCGCTATTTGGAAATTGGGGTGGGAGAGATAGTAAAGAATAGTTTGACTGCTCGGGACGCGTGTTGCTCCAGGGGGGGGGACGAGGGTAATACGGAGTACCGCTATCGTGGGACCGAGGCCGGGTTCAGGTCTCCCAGCCGCTCCTCCAGCCGCCGGTGTGGGGCTGCAGTTCTACTCGGGGCGTGCGCCGTCTCTTTTCGGCGGTCCGGGCGATCCTCTTGTGGTAGTAGATCGCTGCGGCGACCCCGAGCCCTGCTAGAGCAATCACCCACAGGTTGATGCCCAAGAGCACTCTCGGGATCCCCCGGAAGCCCAGGACCAGGCCCAGATCTCCCGTCGCGAATGCCGAGAATTCGTCCCGGACGTTTATGGCGCGGATGTCGTGGTTTGTGTTGCTCTCTTGTAGATCCCATCTCGTGCCGCCGTCGGATGTGTGAAGCAGGGCACCCTCTGTGCCAACGGCCCAGCCGCTCTTCTTATCTGCAAATCCGACGCCGAGCAGAGATCTGGCGGTTCGCGAGGTCTGGTTGGTCCATATCAAGCCGCCGTCCAGGGTGTGCAGGATGGTGCCGGTGTCGCCGACGGCCCAGCCGTTCACCGGGTCCACGAAGTCGACTCCGCTGAGCGCCTCCGTCGTGGGGCTGGTCTGAACGGACCAGGTGACGCCCCCGTCGGAGGTTCCGATGACCGTGCCATCGTCCCCGACGGCCCATCCGGTGATAAGGTCGACGAAGTCTAGGTCCCTCAGGTCGACTTCCGAGGCCGCCTGGGTGCCCCAGGTGGCGCCGCCGTCGGCAGACTTCAGCACAATACCGCCTTCGCCCACCGCCCATCCGGTACTGTCGTTGACGAAGTCGACCGCCACGAGTCTGGCATCTGTACCGCCGTCGACACTATGCCACTCGACCCCGCCGTTGGTCGTCTTGAGGATAGTACCCGAGTCGCCAACGGCCCAGCCGTGGGCGGAGTCGGTGAAGTCTAGCCCGCGGAGGTGTTTAGGTGACCCGGACACCTGCCTCACGAATGTAACTCCACCGTCGATGGTCTTGATGACCGTTCCGAAGGTGCCTACGGCCCATCCAACGAGTGGATCGACGAAGACTATGTCAAAAAACACGGTCGACTGGCGAACCATGTTCCAGGTCGATCCGCCGTTCTTCGTACTGAGAATTACACCGTCGGTGCCGACCGCCCACGCCCTGCTGCTGTCTAGTGACACCACCGACAGGAGGGAGTTCGTGGTGCCACTAGGCTGAATAGCCCAGGTTTTGCCGCCGTCATCGGTCTTCAGGATAATACCGCCTCGCCCGACGATCCATCCGTTCAGGGTATCCGCAAAGTTGACGCCCAGAAGGTATGTTGACTGTTCCGTATCGATGGGGGTCCAGGTGACGCCACCATCCGTCGTTGCGAGGGCTGCGCCGTCACGACCGACTGCCCAGCCGTGGTTGGAGTCCACGAAGTCGACGTCGAATAGCGACTCCGTCCTCCCGGAAGCCGGTATCCACGACGATCCGCCATCTATACTGCGCAGCAACGATCCCCGCTCGCCAACTGCCCATCCGGTATCGGGGCCGACAAAGTCCAGCGATCTCAACTCGATTTGAATTCCACTGGATTGACGGCGCCAGGTGTTCCCGCCGTTCGTGGTTTGTAATATCTCGCCGCGCGAACTCACGGCCCATCCGGTTTGCGGGTCGGTGAAATGCACCCCGCGAAGGACGATATCCGGTCCGGGGGGTGGGGCAGTCCATGTGGCTCCGCCGTCGATCGTTCTCAGGACGACGCCCTCGTCTCCAACCGCCCAGCCCGTATTGACGTCGATGAAGTGGACGCTCTGGAGCCCGGAGGCGATGCCGCTGGTCTGCTCCTGCCAGGTCTCTCCGCCGTCGGCCGTCCGGAGTATGGCGCCGAAGGTTCCGACTGCCCAGCCGTGGCTTTCATCCACGAAGGTTATATCGAGCAGTGTCGGGCTAACACCTGAGATGGTTGACCAGAGTTCGCCCTCGGCATGATCTGCCAACACCGGTGATATTGCGGCTGCCGCCCCGCCGATGAGGAGCATCATCAATATTATTAGTCTTGTTCCGGTGGCGTGGTTCATCTGATCGGGGGTGTCATCCAGGTATTGGAGTCGCGGCGTCGCGAAGTGGTTAGCGTGTGCATTGTATTGCAGAGCATGGTGCTGACCATGCTGCCTCTATTGTAACCGAGGCGAGAGGGGCAGGGAGCAATCTAGCCATTCAGACTCCCTTGAACGACGACCGCCATATATCCCTATCGAGTCGAGCGGTTGCGGGGCTCCCAAGAGGCCTATCTAGTTCGAGTCGCTTGTTGGCAGAGCTTGCGGCTCGATCAGTCCCGCCTCCTCCAATACGACTCGTATGTCCGACAGCTTGAACTTGAGAAACCTATCGAGGACATCGCGGTCCATGCCTATGGTCAGTGAGTATTCGAAGTCTGCATTCGCTTTCTGTGTTTCGCCCAGGAGCTCGTAGGCGAGATAGCGGCCCGCGTAGGCGGAAACGACGGTGTCGTCGATGATCATCGCGGCCTCGAAGTCGTCAATGGCCTCCTGGTATTTCCCCAGGTACAGATAGGTCTCCCCCCTGATGGTGAAGGCGCGGGTGATGTCGGGGATGATGTTGATCGCCGCGCTGTACTCTTTCACCGCCGTTTCGTAGTCGCCGGCCACCTTGGCGTCGTCGCCAGCTCGATAGTGTTGGGTATATTCCGAATCCAGGCGGCCCCGCGGAGTTGCCTCTGGGTTAGGGGCCGGTAGCTGAGACGGAGGGGAGAACGTCGCTTCAGGCGCGACCACCTCTTCCCCATCGGGTATTGCCTGAGTCGTCTCCGATGCCTCATCGGCGAAACCGGTAACGGGCAGTTCCTGGGTGGCATCCGGGGTCGGATCTCCTCCGGGATCGGAGGCCCCGCACGCAGTCACGACGGCAACGAGGAGCCAAATGGCGCCGGTGCCAAGAAGTGTATTTCTCTTCATATTCCTCACAACGTATCTAGGACCCATCCGGTTATGCATTGCCAACCATTCTAGCAGGCTGCTGGACGGCCGCATGAGGTGCCGGCCTTGCCAGACGCCCATGAGCGCGGTTGCCGGTCACGCAACGTCTCAACTATGATACGTGTCGCCGACGAAATAGCAGGGCAGACAAGGCCCTCGGGACTTCACGGACATATAGGATCTGTCGCTTATCAATACCGGGTGGCACGAGAGTACCGGAGAGATTGATGGCGGATAAATAAGGAGTACGAGGTCATGGCAACGATGTTACAGCTTCAGAAGCTTGCGGGCGTGGGCAACGTGCAAATGGTCGAGGTTGATGCGCCGACAACGGGCCCGGACGAGGTGCTAGTAAAGGTGAAGCGAAGCCTCATCAGCAGGGGCTCGGAGCTTTTCGGCAGGTACGTCGTCGAGCAGGAGCGACCGGCCAGCGTGATGGGCTATTCCGACGCGGGGGACGTAGTAGAGGTCGGTGACAGTGTATCCGGCGTTGGCATTGGGCAGGCGATGTCGATGCTGTCTCCCCATGCCGAGTACGTCGCGGGTAGCCTAGGCGAGGACGGTGTCGCGCACCCGTTGCCCGAGGGAATGAACTATACGATGGCGTCGTTCCTGCCGCTGGCCTCCGGGGCCGTCGCCTGGACGCTCATCCCGCCCGTCGAGCCTGGTGACACCGTTGTCGTGTTAGGCCAGGGCCTGGTCGGGAACCTATGCGCTCAGGCCGTCCGGCAGCGACAGCCGGGCCGCGTGATCGTGGTAGACGCCCTCGACCTTCGCTGCCGAATAGCAAAGGAGTGCGGCGCGGACGAGGTGATCAATATCAACGAAACCGACTCTGTGCAGGCGGTGCTCGATCTGACCGGAGGGAAGGGTGCCGATGCCGTGTTCGAGTGTGTGGGGGCTGCGGGTGGTGGCAAGAGCTTCGAGCAGGCGATGAAAATGGTGAAGCGCGACGGTGTTGTGCACCTGATCGGGCTCAACCAGGGCGGCTCGTACAGGCTCGACAGCAGCGACGTGATGAACAAAATGGTCATAGGCGGCTACTACAAGACCATCTGCAGGATTGCACGACTAGATCTCTCCGCCGAGATGCTCATGGACGGGCGGATAAACATAGAGCCTCTGATAACGCATACGCTGCCCGGACGAGAGGCCGACAAGGCGTACCACCTGCTTCACGACAATCCTGACGAAGCCCTCGGGGTGGTCCTGGACTGGGAGGCCTGAGCGCGAGGAGGAGACAAATGGAGAGGAAGCCACTCGGACGGTCAGGGTATGAGGTCAGCGCAATCGGATTGGGCTGCGTTACCTTCGGACGGGAGATCGACGAGGATGCGTCGTACAGGGTCATGGACTACGCAATGGAGAAGGGCATTATGCTCTTCGATACCGCCGAAATCTACGGCGGAGCACAGTCCAGGCTCGACCGAGCCCAGTACCTGGGCTTCGACGAGGTGCGTGAAGTGGCTCACGAGGTCAGCTCCTCGGAGCGGGTCCTAGGCCGCTGGCTGAAGTCTCGGGGGAGCCGCAAGGACGTGGTGGTCACTACCAAATTCCTTGTGTCCCGACTTGAGGGAAGCATCACGCAGATGCTCGAGGCGAGTCTGGAGCGGCTGAATACCGACTACGTCGACATCTTCGAACTGCACGCACCAGACCCCAGCATCCCGATCGATGAGATCATCTCCGAGATGTCTGGCCTGGTAGACGCCGGTCTCACCAGGGTCATTGGTTGCAGCAACCACACCGGGGCCCAGCTCAAAGAGGCTCTGGACGTCAGCGCCAGCCACGACTATGCCCGGTTCGAGGTGACCCAACCGCTCTACAACCTGGCCATCCCCGACGCCGAGCAGGACCTGTTTCCGTTGTGCGAGTCTGAAGGGGTCGCCGTCACTCCATATAGCCCCCTGGCCGCTGGTTTCCTGTCTGGCAAGTACACCCAGGACCGGTCGCAGTACCCGAAGGGCTCTCGGTTCGACATACTTCCCGACCACGCGGACATCTACTTCTCAGAACGCAGCTTCCGTGTCATCGACAAGCTGCGATCCAGGTCTGAGGAGCTAGGCACGCCGATGGTTAAGTTGGCGATGGCCTGGGTGATGTCCCATCCTACTGTTGCGGCAGCACTCATTGGAGCACGAACCACCGACCACATCGACAACGCTCTGGAGGCGTACGGATTTGCCATGGAGGCAGGTCTGAGGGCCGATCTGGCCGAATAGTCATACCACGTTTGAGTAGCGGTGAAAGCCGCCGCAAGGAGAGATAAATGGCCGTTAATTCCGATGCTTTGCGTGTGGCAATAGCAGGTTGTCACAGACAGGTACAGGCCACGCCCGGCGGGCACAATTGGGCCTCCGGTTTCGCACCGGTGCCCGAGGCGAATGTGGTTGCCATATTTGACCGAGGGGCGGAGACACGCCAGCAGTTCCAGGACACTTGGCGTGATACCTGGGGCAATATTGCGGCTTACGACGACTACGACAAGATGCTCGCGGAGGTAAAGCCAGACATCGTCTGTGTGTCCACTCGCCAGACGTACCATGCCGAGCACGTCGAGAAGGCGATCGAGGCCGGGGTTCGGGGGGTCATTGTCGAGAAGCCACTCTCCACCACGTTGGAGGAGGCCGACCGTATCCTTGCGGCCTGTCGTGACGCCGGTGTGCCTCTGGCCAACGGCACAGAGCTTCGGTGGTCGAGGCAGTATCAGGCGTTGATCTCGATGCTCCGCGAGGGCGCGATTGGGGAGGTCACTTCGGTCCTGATGTTCGGCGTCACGGAACTGATCAACCACGGTTGCCACTGGTACGACCTGGCGCTTGGGATGGCCGGGGACGCGGAGCCGGTCTGGGCCTCAGCGATCATCGACGACCCGAGTGAGTGGGACGACTGGCGGCGCGAGGACCCCCACGGTCGGGGATGGGTCGGCCTAGACAACGGCGTGAAGCTCGCAGTACTCCGCGAGGGCGGCAGCCGGGCCTTCACAGTGCTGGGCACTGAGGGCCGTCTCGAGATATTCAACGAGGCCGCCCAGGCGTATTTGTGGAAGACGGACCCGGGCTCCAAGTCGCTGTCGGAGACGCCCATCCAGGTCCCACTACCGGTGGATACGGAGCCATGGGCCAGAGGGGCGGCCATCGTTCGCGACCTGATCAACGCCGTGAGGACCGGAGGCAAGACCATGTGCGACGTCGAGGAGAC
>Ga0114999_10004235_pt1 | contig 17495 bp, 17 predicted proteins | sample ArcticOcean_MG_C_3_FD_89820 | JGI IMG/M metagenome (GOLD analysis project Ga0114999, IMG submission 89820) | Marine microbial communities from western Arctic Ocean - ArcticOcean_MG_CB8_126 | ecosystem: Environmental > Aquatic > Marine > Oceanic | place: Arctic Ocean: Canada Basin | collected...
ACGAAAAAGAGAGATTGTACCAACTAAAAAGATCAGCCGAAGCTTGTCAAGATTATGCTTTATCTTATTTGACCCCTTTTATTTCAGGTAAAGATAGTATGTATAATGACTTTAATGGTTTCAATAAAAAAAATAAAAAAATAAAAATCTCAATTCCGCCTACTCTTCTTATTTCCTCTATTGGAGTTGTAAATTCTATTAAAAATTTTACATCTATTTCTCCCCAAGTAAATGAATTAATTTATATTCTTGGCGATACTTATGAAGAATTGGGTGGTTCTGAATATGGTCATCTTTGTGGATATGAAAATAATAACGTGCCTAACGTTAATTCTAAAAAAGCCATGAAATTATACCAATCTTTTTTTAAAGCTAATAAAGCTGGTTTTATTTTATCAGCAATAAGTGTTCATATAGGTGGTTTAGGAACTGCTTTGGCTAAAATGTCCATTGCTTCTGATTTAGGAATGAAATTGAATTTATCTTTTGCTAAAAAAATTAGTACTACTAATTTATTATTTTCAGAATCACAAAGTAGAATAGTTGTTTCAATAAAAACATCAATGAAAAAAGAATTTGAAAAAGTATTTAAGAATCAATCTTGTACCTTGATAGGTAAAACAAAGGTAGAAAAATATTTATCAATTAATATTTTTAATGAAGATTTAATAAATATTCCAATAACAGATCTTAGTAAGGCATATAAAAAAAATATTGAAAATTTATGAGAGTATTAATAATATCAGGCTATGGAATTAATTGTGAAGACGAAACATTACACGCATTTCAAAATGTTGGTTTTTTCGGAGATATTATTCATGTAAATGATATTATAGATAATCCTAAAATGATTAATAAATACCAAATTATAGCTTTCCCCGGAGGTTTCTCTTATGGAGATGATACAGGCTCAGGAAATGCCATGGCAAATAAAATTAAAAATAATTTTTCAGATTATTTGTTTGAATTTTTATTAAAAGATAAGCTAATTATTGGAATATGTAATGGTTGTCAGATTTTGGTAAATTTAGGAATTGTTCCTTCGTTACAAAATACAGAAAGAGAAGTTGCACTTGTTGAAAATGACTCTGCAATTTATCAGTGTCGATGGATTAATTTAAAAATTTCAAACAATTATTCTCCATGGTTAAATAATATTAAACATTTATATTTACCTGTGGCCCATCAAGAAGGTAAATTTATTATGAGTAAAGAAATTGAAAAAAAAATTTTAAAAAACAAACTGGTTGCCTGTCAATATGTAGATGAAAAGCATAATTTGGCAAAAAAGCGCTTTCCTTACAATCCTAATGGATCAACATTAGATATTGCAGCTTTAACAAATAAAAAAGGCAATGTTTTAGCTATGATGCCTCATCCAGAAAGGGCATATTATTTTACACACCAACCAGATTGGCAAAATAAAAAACTAAAATCAACATATGCTGATGGATATAAGATATTTAAAAATGCAAGCAGATATTTTGCATAATTTAAAAGTGAGATAATACATATATTATACAAATAACTTTGTTAAGAATCTAAGAACTAAGTTTTTCTTGGTACTCCTAGTTTAATTAGACCTCTTGAATTATTGTGAACTAGATTTTGTATCAGGTGCGTCTACTAGTTTCACCCTCTCCCCATATTGTTTGCCTACTTTTACTTGGTTTTTAAACTTAAATCTATGAAGATATTTTAAGAAAATAATTTCACAGAGCTCGTAAGAGAGTAGAAGAAATTATTTCTTTTGCTAATAATTAATTTAAATAAGAGAAAATATAATAATAAGCTAAATCTTTTTGATATCTATCTTAATATCTATTTAGGAAAATCCTAAGCATTGCTGAACAAAATTATAATTTTCACCAAATAATTTTTTCTATATAGATAAAATAAAAATAATCTCTTAAGAATGTTTTTTTAGTTAAGTAAAAAAGGAAAGAATCAATGGTTGAACGTACGAATACACTCATAGTAGGTGGGGGGCAAGCAGGTTTAGCAATGAGTGAACATCTTCATAACAATAAAATTGATCACATTATTGTAGAAAGAGATAGAGTTGTTGAAAGGTGGAGAAGTTGTCGCTGGGACTCACTTATGGCAAACGGCCCTGCTTGGCATGACAGGTTTCCCACGTTGGAATTTTCTAATATCCATCAAGATTCTTTTGCATCAAAGGAGCGAGTAGTTCAATACTTTGAAGAATTTGCCAAAAAAATAAATGCACCCATTCATTTAAACGTTAATGTTGAAGAAGTTGTTAAGCTTCCAAATAATAATGGATTTAAAATTACTACTTCAGACGGTATCTATGAAGCTAAAAATATTATAGCTGCAACAGGTGCTTTCCAAGAACCACTAATTCCAAATATTTTTCCCAAGAACGCCCCTCTTAAACAAATGCACTCACAATTTTACAAGAATCCTAAACAATTAATAGAGGGAGGTGTATTAGTTGTTGGTTCAGGTTCATCTGGCTCACAAATATCAGAAGAATTATTGCGATCTAGTAAAGAAGTTTATTTGTCTATTGGGCCACATGATAGACCTCCAAGAAGATATCGAGGGCGTGATAATGTTTGGTGGTTAGGAGTTCTTGGAAAATGGGAAGCTAAAACACCCAATCCTGGAACTCAACACGTTACGATTGCTGTTAGTGGTTATGATGGAGGCAAGACCATTGATTTTAGAAAGTTTGCCAATAAAGGAATCAAACTTGTTGGGATGACAAAAGAGTATAAAAACGAAAAAATTTATTTTGCCGATGATTTAAAAGAAAACATAAACAATGGTGATAAAAACTACTTAAGTTTGTTAGATGAGGCAGACGAATATATAAAAAATAACAATCTTGATTTTCCTCAAGAGTTTGAGGCAAGAGAGTTTGATTTAGACCATGAATGTATTAAAAAGCCAATCGTAGAATTGGATTTAAAAGAATCAGGAATAAAAACTGTTATATGGGCCACAGGTTATAGCCATAACTTTAATTGGTTAAAGTTAGATTTATTTGATAAATTTGGTAAACCTATTTATAAAAATGGTGTTTCCAAAGAAAAAGGAATTTATTTTCTTGGATTGCCGTGGTTATCTATGCGTGGATCTTCTTTTATTTGGGGAGTTTGGAAAGATGCAAAATATTTAGCGGAACATATTGCTAATAAGAAAATAGATAGTGTACAAGTAAAGTAAAAAAATATTTTATATGACTCATACCCGAATAAGAAAATTTAATACGAAAGATACATATCCTGAACAAAATTTAGACAATGATCTTTGTCAAGTAGTTGTCACAGAGGGAGGTAAGATTATTTGGCTGAGAGGTCAATGCCCACAAAATTTAGATGACGCTGTTAATATTGCTAGTAGTGATCCAGCAGTGCAAACACATAAGGTTATGCAAAATATTTTACAATTAATAAAAGAAGCAGGGGGAGAAATGAAACATTTAGTAAAAATGGTAGTTTACATAACAGATATTAAAAACAGAGAAGCAGTTTATCGAATAATTGGACAGTATACGAAGGATATTCATCCAGTTCAAACAGGTTTAGTTGTAAATGCGCTAGCTCGCCCAGAGTGGTTAGTAGAAATTGATGCAACAGCGGTTATTCCTCAATGACTTTTTCTTTAGTTGCAAGATGTGAAGAAACTGGAATGTGTGGCACAGCAGTTGCTTCTTCATCACCAGCTGTGGCTGCTCGATGTTCTTATACACGATCTGGAGTTGGGGCAGTATCTAGTCAAAATGTAACCGATCCTTCCTTAGGAGTTCTCACTTTAAATTTACTTGAAAAAGGTTTGTCCGCTACTGAGGCTATTGATCAAATTAAAAATACCGCCAATCATTTAGACTATCGGCAAATATTAGTTATTGATTCAAAGGGAAGAGTCGCTATTCATTCTGGAAATAATTCATTAGGTATATGGTCTGAAGCTAAAGGAGTAAATGTTTTGTCTGCTGGTAATCTTTTGGCTAATTCAGAAGTCCCAAGTGCGATAGTAGAAAAATTTGAAAATACATCCGGTCATTTAGGAGAGAGATTAATTACTTCCTTGCAAGGAGGTTTGAAGGCAGGGGGAGAAGCTGGCCCTATTCATTCTGCAGGTATGAAAATTAGTCATAAAGTTTCATGGCCTCTAGTTGATCTTAGATGTGATTGGTCAGAAAATTGTCCAATTAAAAAACTCTCTGAAGTATGGAAAGTTTATAAACCACTAGTAGATGATTATCTACAAAGAGCACTTGATCCAACAAAAGCACCTTCATACGGTGTTCCTGGGAATAAGTAGCCTGTAAAAAATTCTTGATTTAAAGACCGACTTTTAGTTTTAATAAAAGTTGCGATAATATTTCTTCACACTTATTAATTTGATGGATACTTACATATTCATCTGGTTTATGACCTTGCGACATGGATCCTGGGCCACAGATAGCGGTGGGAATTTTTAACTCATTGCTAAATAATCCTCCTTCTGTTCCAAAAGAAACTTTAAAGGTACTATTATTTCCTGTTAAGGATTTTAAAAAATTTACTACATCAGAATTCTTAGATGTCCCAAGAGGCGGATATTGATTAATAACTTCAATATCAATTTTGGCCGATGGAAAATCTTTTAAATATTTTGATAAAATATCCTCAGCACCTTTTCTTATCTTAGTTAATATAATGTCAGGGTCATCTTCAGGTAAATTGCGAATTTCAAAAAGAAAGCTAGCATTATTAGGAACAATATTTAAAGCAACACCCCCTTCTATTTTTCCAACGTGTAAGGTTGTGTGAGGAACATCATATTCATCATCATGTGAACATCCCTCTTTTATTTCATTTTCAATTGAGCGAATTTTATTTATCATTTCAACAGCTAAGTAAATGGCATTAAGTCCAGTTGCAGACAAAGCTGAATGAGCTTCTTTTCCTTTGAGTTTAACAGATACATTTACTTTTCCTTTATGGCCTGTTGCAATTTGCATTAGAGTTGGTTCTCCCACAATGCAAAAGATAGGCACAAAGGGCGCTTGTTTAAGCTTTGTGATCATGGAACGCACTCCAACACATCCAATTTCCTCATCATACGAAAATGCTAGGTGCAGAGGTGTTTTTAATTTCATTTCTGATGCTTTAATAGCTGCATGTAAAGCACAAGCTATAAAACCTTTCATATCGGCTGTACCTCTTCCATAAAGTTTATTATCTTTATTTGTCATTTCAAATGCTGGAACAGACCATGATTGACCTTCTACAGGAACAACATCTGTATGCCCTGATAACATTACTCCAGGAATGTTGGGAGGACCTATAGTTGCGTAAAGATTAGCTTTGGTGTTATTATCGTTTTTAATAATTTTTACTTCCGCTCCAATTTTTTTTAAAAGATCCGAGCAGTAATCAACTAGTTTCATATTAGAATTAGCACTTATTGTTGGAAACGTTACAAGTGTTTTTAGAATTTCAATTGTTGTCATATTTAATTTTTCTTAAATTTGTTGGTCAATCAATTTAGCAATGAGATTTAGCATGCTCTTTTATTTTTAAAAGCATTGAATAAACGCCATTTCTTCTTCCAGGTGTTAGCAATACATTTAAATTTAAATCATCCAGTAAATTTAATTCACTATTGTCTATTTCTGCAGGATTGTTACCTCCAAAAATATCACAAAGAATTGTAACCATTCCTTTTGAAATAAAAGCATCGGAATCAGAATGAAAATACATCAAGTTATCTTTTAAATATGGAACAAGCCATACTTGTGCTTGACATCCTGTGACTTTAAATGAGTCTTCTCTAAACTCTTCTGGAAAAGGTGATGCTTTTTTCCCCTGATCTAGTAAGAATTTATATTTTTCCATAGTGTCATCAAAACAATCTAAATTTTCTTTGTAAAATTTTATTTTTTCTTTAATATTCATTGATCAACATGTTCTCTCAAAATTTTTGCAGAGTCTTCTGGTAATACATCCATAATAAATACACCAGCCATAGATTCTGATCCAGCTAATACTTTTGGTTTATCTCCTAAGCGAAGAGGGGGATAGAATTCAACATGAAAGTGAAATGTTTCATCTTCTAAATTTGGAGCAGCATGCAAACCCATTATATACGGACATTTTTTTCCCAAAAAAGAATCATATCCTTTAACAACTTTTTGGAAACAATAACTAAAAGATTTAATTTCATTCTCATTGAATTGCCAAGGACCTGCTCTTTGTTTTTTTGGTATTATCCAAATTTCATAGGCATATCGTGCAAAAGGAGGAACAGCAGCAATTATATTATCATCTTGATAAACAAAATATTTTTCCTCCAAACTTTGCATCATAGAGAGAATAAAATTTTCTTTTTTAAAGGCAAATATTTCTTTTTCAATAACAGGAGGAATAAAAGGGTAGCAATAAATTTGTCCATGAGGATGATGAAGAGTAACTCCGCATTCTTCCCCTCTGTTTTCAAAGGGCATTACATATGAGATATCTTTTCTTTTTAATAATTGAGTGTATCTATCTATCCAAGTTTTAGTTAATAATTCTATACGGCTAAGAGGCATTTCAGCTATAGTATCATGATGCCCTGATGAATAAACTACAACCTCACAATATCCATTAGAATTTTTTGTTTTAATATTTGATATTTCAATTTTTTCTTCATGAGTATTAAAGCTTGGCCATCTGTTCGGTAAAACGGCTACTTCAAAATCATCAAAGGGTATTTCAGTAGGAAAATTTAAATTTCCAGCAGGGCATAAAGGACAATATTTTTTTGGAGGAAAAGCAGTTCTGTTTGATCTGCTTGCTGAATATGTAACCCATTCCTGCCTAGAAGGATTCCATCGAAGATGAGGTTTGGGGGAAGGGGTAATTTCAAGTTCAGTTGTGTTATTTTCATTATGGACTTTTACACCATAAAGTAATAAATTTTTGCCATCGTTACGTTTAAAAATTCGTTTATGCATATTATCTATTTAATAACTTTTTCTCCCAATCAATTGCAGTTTTAATAATAAAATTTAAATCATTATGCTTGGGTTTCCATTTTAATAAATTATTAAGTTTAGTTATATTAGATACAAGCATTGATGAATCTCCAGGACGCCTGTCCCCATCTTCAATAGAAATTTCTTTACCATTAATTTTATTAACAACTGCTAAAACTTCTTTAACAGAGTATCCTTTTCCGTAACCACAATTAATAATTTGTGACTTCTGTTCTTTTAGTAAATATGCGGCCGCTTTTAGATGAACATCTGCTAAATCTGATACATGGATATAATCTCTTATTGCTGTGCCATCTAAAGTTGGATAATCATTTCCATAAATAATTATCTTATCTCTTTTGCCTACTGCAACCTCAGAGGCAATTTTAATTAAGTGAGTTGGGTTTTGACTTATTAAACCTGATCTCATTTGTGGATCTGCTCCAGCAACATTAAAATAGCGAAGAATCATATAATTTAGTTTGGGATTATTTTGTAAATACTCTTCTGTTTGAATTTTTGACTCACCATAAGGATTAAGTGGCTTTAATACATTATTTTCAGAAACAGGCTGTTCATTTGTAGGATTTCCATAAGCCGCAGCTGTAGAAGAAAAAATTATATTAGTAAGATTATTTTCTGCACAAATATCAAATAATATTTTTGCATTTTCTGTATTATTTCTAAAATATTTTTCAGGATTATTTACAGATTCTTCAACCTGAATATATCCTGCAAAATGCATTAAGATGTCAAATTTTTCTTTTCTTAGGAGATTTGCAATAACTGTTTTATCTTGAATATCACATTTTATAAATTCAGCATTTAGAGGTAATAAGTTCTGATTTCCTGTACTTAGATTATCAACTATAGTTACTTTGTGCCCATTATCTAGAAGAGCTAAAGATGCGTGGCTTCCAATATAACCAGCACCACCCGTTAATAAAACTTTCATAAAAATAATTAATTAATTATATGAATCTTTTAAAGTAAAAGTATAATAAAAACATGAAAAATATTATTAATCAAAAGATAATTGATACGCACCATCATTTATGGGATCCAAGATCTAATAAATATGATTGGCTCATATCCCCTGGTCATGAAATATTTAATAATGTTTATTTAATTAAGGATTATCTTAATGACATAGGTTCTTTGAATATTTATAAATCAGTTCATGTTCAGGCTGAAATTAACGAAACCGAAACTTTGTATGAAACTGAATGGATACAGAGTGTTAGTGAATCTGGAATAGGAAAAAATAAATTACCAAACGCAATCATTGGTTTTGTAAATTTTTTAGATGAAGGCGTGGAAAAAACCTTAGAAAGACATACTTTATTCTCTAATTTTAGAGGTATTAGACAGATATTAAATTATGATATAAATGATAGTTCTTCATCACATGCTAAAATTGATTACTTAAAAGAAAACATTTGGTTAAAAAATTTTTCATTACTTAAAAAATATAATCTTTCTTTCGATTTATCAATCTTACAAAATCAAACTGATGATGCAGCTAAGCTTATTAACAAGGAAGAGAATATTTTATTTATTATTAATCACACCCTTTCCCCACTCAATATTACTAATAAAATTTCACAAGACTGGATAGCTAATATTAAGCTATTATCCTCGTTTGATAACGTGGCTATCAAATTGTCAGGATTTGGAGAATTCAACTCTAATTGGACCGAAGATAGTATTCGGCCACTTATTTTAAATTCTATTGATAATTTTGGTATTAATAGATGTATGTTCGGATCGAATTTTCCAGTTGATAAATATTTATGTAACGCTAGTTATTTTGATTATTGGAATGCTTATTATAATGTTGTAAGTGATTTTACTGATAATGAAAAAGATAATTTGTTTTTTAAGAATGCAGAAACTTTTTATAAAATTTAAGGACAACAAATATGATTAGAAGATCTTTTAGATTAACTTTAAAAGAAGGAAAAATAGAAGAATATAAAAAAAGGCATGATGCTATATGGCCAGAATTAAGCAGTGCTTTAACATCTTTAGGTATTAGCAATTATTCAATTTATTATGATTCTAAAGATAATACTTTGATTGAATATATGGAATTAACAGATGAAAATCGATTTGATGAATTGGAAGAGATGGATATAGTCAAAAAATGGAATAATTATATGCAAGATTTACTAATTACAAAATCATCCACTGATACCTCTGCTGTTGAGGATGAGTTAAGAGAAGTATTTCATCATAACTAATCTCTTAAAGATTTATAAATATATTAAATATTAATTTTATAATATTTTAAAAGTAGTATTATCAATAAAATCCCAATCCAAATCAATACCTAATCCAGGTTTATTAGGAAGATGCGCATAACCATTTTCTATTTTAATATTGTTCTTTAAACCAAAGTTAAAATATTCATATGGAACCATTATTTCAAAAAATTCACAATTTTTTATTGCTGCAACACAGTGCAAATTAACAAGATCGATTGGATGGTAGACTGAAGTAATTATTTCACATTGAACTCCAAAGCTTTCTGCAAGCCTGGCAGTTTTAATTGTTCCTGTAATACCACCACACATCATTACGTCTGCACGAACCATATCTACAACCCTGGTAGAAATAACCTCAGCTAAACTATAAGGTTTTTTTTCAATTATTTCAGATCCAATAATTGGAATATCAAGTATTCTAGTTAGTTCTCTTAAATTATGAAAACTTTCATCAAAAAGGGGCTCTTCATACCAATAAAAATTTAATTTTTCTAACTCCCGTCCAAATCTTAATGCTTGTTCAAAATTTAAAGAAGATACCTGATCACTCATTAATTTAAAATCATCACCTACAGCTTTTCTAGCAGCTCTATGGCATTCAATCTCTAAATTAATGTCATCTCTTTCAAAATTTCCTTCTAAAAAGTCTAGTCCTATCGGATGAAGCTTATATGCATTAAAACCTTTATTTTTGCACTCCAAAGCTTCTTTTGCATAAGCTTCAGGACTGTCCAAACTAAGCGAACTTCCATAGATTGGAACTGAATCTCTAAAAGCGCCTAAGTACTTATATAAAGGTTGATTTGCTGCCAATGAAGATAATAGCCAACAATTTACGTCAAATGCTCCATAACCATATATTGGTGAATGATTCCACCATCGATCTGCTGTTTTATATTCATGCCAATGTTTTTCTCTATAGAGAGGATCGCGTCCAAGAAAAAAAGGTTTAAATATTGTATTTGCAACTTCACCAGCCATTGATGCACCTTTTCCAGCAAAGCCAAAGGTTGATGTACTTAAGCCCTCATCAGTTTTAAAAGTTATAACAAGAAATTCTAAATCAGATTTTTCATGATCATACATTTCAAAATTTTTGATCAAAGCTTCTTTTTGACTGCATAATCTAATTTCAATTTTTGATATTTTCATTGTTATAAATCCGATTATTTAATAATTTTAATAATCCATTGTATTTGTAAGTTAATTTTAGTACTTAATTCAATAAATGAAAGAAAAAGTTAATATAGCTGTTATTGGAGCAGGATGGTGGTGTACAGATTTTTATTTACCTTATTTATCTTCATTAAGAGATGTTAATTTGTATAGTGTATGTAGATATGGAAAAAAAGAATTAGAACTAGTTAAAAAAAAGTATAAATTTAAATTTTCAAGTGAAAATTATAAGGAATCACTTTCGTATGAAGAATTAGATGGAGCAATTATCTCCACCCCCCATTCAGAACACTTTGTATGTGCTAAAGAAGCTTTGGAAAAAAAATTACATGTTGTTATTGAAAAACCTATGACTACATCTTCAAATGAAGCAAAGGAGCTTTTTTTACTCTCTAAAAAAAATAAAAGACAAATTATTATTCCGTATGGATATAATTATACTCATTTTATGGATAAAGCGCGCAAATATATTGTTGAGGGAATAATTGGAGAAATAAGACACATTGATGCTTCAATGTCTTCGTCTACTCTTGACTTGTTTGGTGGAGAAGGGTTGATTGAAGCAAAAGATCATACTTTTCAACCTTTGGCGTCAACATGGTCTGATCCTAATAAGGGCGGGGGATATGCTTGGGGACAAACATCACACTTAATCGGAGCAATTTTTAAACTAGTTGAAGCAACTCCAGAAAAATTAGTTTGCTTTCATTTGGAGTCTCAAACTAAGGTAGATTATACTAATGCTGTTTCATTAATGTTTAAAGAAGGTATAACCGCATCAATTTCTGGATGTGCATATTTGCCGAAAAATAAAGAAGAACATATTGAGATAAAAATTCATGGAACTAAGGGAGCAATATTTTTAGATATAGAGCCCTCTAGAGAAAGATTGACTGCCAAAATTGATGGTAAAAATATAGAACATGATATGAATGGGGAGGGCGCTCAAACATATTCTATGAATCCTGTGATTGATGCATTAGTAAGTGCATGTAAAGGTAAAATAATTAATCATCGGAGCGACGAAACAAATGGCTATAAATCAGTTCAAGTTTTAGATGCAATGTATAGATCAATGCAATCTAACAAAGTAGAAGAAGTATATTAATAGATGGAGTATATTAAATTATTAAAATATTTTTTATACACACATAAGATATAACATTTTAGTAAATTTAATGCATAGTGTATGTCACGTTAATTTTAATCAATATACGAAAAAATATTACTAATGTTTTAAAGCACCCACAGTCATGCCAGCTATAAACCACCTTTGAAATATTGCAAATATAGTTAAGACAGGGATAATAGTTATCATTATAGCAGCACTATATGCTCCAATTGAAATATAATATCTGCTAGTTCCAATTTTTGCTAAAGCTACAGGAACAGTATGTAGTTCAGGATTTTGAAGATAAATCATAGCATAAACAAATTCATTCCAAGTATCTAAAAATAAAAGTATGACACAAGTTGCTATAGCTGGTTTTGCTAAAGGCAAAAGAATTTTCATTAGTAGCTGAAAATCACTAGCACCATCAGCTATTGCTGCTTCAGATATTTCTTTTGGAGTTTGTTCAAAAAACATGCGTAAAATAAGAACACCGATTGGTATCAAAAATCCAGCATATGCAAAAATTAGGGCCTGATAAGAATTAAGTATTCCAAAGTATAGCAGTATATAAAAAAGAGGTATTATTAATACCTGAGCTGGCATTGCAACACTTGCAATCATTACATTAAACAAAGTTTCTTTTAATGGAAATTTTAAGTGACTAAAACTGAACGCAGAAAAAATTGATAGAATTATAATCAAAGATACAGAAATAGTTACAACTATAACACTGTTCAAAAACATTCTAGGAAAAGTGACGCCGTGAAAATTATAGGTAAATGCAATAACATAATTTTGAAATGAAAACTCTTCAGGAATTAAAAAAAATCTAGCACTGTAAACCGTTTCAGGCGATCTAAGAGAAAGTGACAATGTATAAAGAAGAGGGAAAATAATTATAGCTATAAAAAAATATACAACAATTCTTGAGATAATATAAAAGTAAGGGCTAGTTTTAAATTTTGCCCCATAATTTTCTTTTTGAACATTTTTTTCCATAATTATTTATTAATTCTTTGATTAATTATAACTCTTAAAAGTCCAATTGCTAAAATAAAACTAAATATTACAAAAGCTATTGCAGAGCCAACACCCATTTTACCCGGTCCTCCACTTGCAAAAGACCAATAATAAAGATAAGAAGCTAAAACTTCTGAATAGTGAGCAGGACCTCCTCTAGTAACAACATATACAATATCAAATGCTCTAAAACCTCCTACTAAATTCAAAATCATATTAAGAATAGTAGTTGGCCATAGTAAAGGTATTACAATTGAAAATATCTTAGCACTCCAATTTGCTCCATCAATATCTGCTGCTTCAAGAAGTTCAGTATTTAAACTTTGCAATCCTGCATAAAAAATAACTAAGTTATACCCTATCCATTGCCATGTATTTACAATTATGATTAACCAAATTGCCAAACTAACGCTAGATAAATAGGAAATGTCTAATCCTAAGATGCTATTGAGCACCCCATCTTGTTCAAAGATTGTTTTCCAAACTAATCCAACAGATACAGGTGCAAGAACGCATGGAAAAAATATTACAGATCTTACCAGAGTAGAGTTTTTAAAATTTCCAAAAAAAATAAAAATTGATAGCATTAAAGCTATAGCAGTTTGTATAACAACAGCCCCAAATACAAATAAAAAAGTATTTTGAAGAGCGATCCAAAAATATTTATCATCATATATTTTGATAAAATTTTTCAGACCTACAAACTTTCTAAATATATTTGTTTCAAAACCTGAAAATTCAAAAAAACTTAAAATTAATGATGTTAGACTAGGTATAATATTAAAAAATAAAAAAATTACTAAAGCAGGTAATAAATAAAAAAGAGTTTTAGTTTGAAATTTTTTAGAGAGCATAAATATTAAATTAAAAAAGGGGGTAAAGGGGGTATAGATTACCCCCTTTGAAAAAAATTAGCAGTTAACCGCTAAATCCTGTACATTTATTCATTTTTTCAATGACATCATCAATAGTAGCCACACCAAGGAATACCTCCATTATTCCATCATAAAGACATTTTGGCTCCTCAGCATGTGGGTAGTAAATAGTAGTATTTCTACCTTCAGTAGCAAGCATTCTAATACCATCATTCATTAATGGGTTATCGGATGCTGCTAATAGATCAAGATCCATTGCAGCTAGAGCTACAGGTATTACACCATTTCTAGCAAATATTTCTGAAGCTTCGGGACTATTTGTATATCTAACCCAAGCAATTGCTATATCTCTCTTATCAGAATTGATATTAATCCCTGCATTGGTTCCAGTAGCTTTATTATATGTCCAAGGAGAATCTTTGGATATCTTAGGATAAGACATTTTATAAATGTTTGGATTATCCAATGTATTATGCTCTACAGGAGCAGATGCATTAAACCAGTCTCCATTACAGTAAATGCCTACACCTTCTCTAGCAATCCATTTACCCCAAGCTTGAACTTGATAGTCCATACCTAGTGAGTCAGCTCTCCATACCCCAGCTTCATGCATTTTTTTGTAAGCTTCTATTGGCTTTCTAAATACATCTTGATCCCAATCCACTTCTCCATTTAGTGCTTGTAGCATTAAATCATTTGGATAAGTTGGATTCAGTTGTTGAACCATATTATAATAACCATCCCAAACACACCAACTCTCAACTGGACCAAACATTAATCCATCAAGCCCTATTTCTTTTGCTGCATTTCCAATTTCAATCCATTCATCTACAGTATAAGAATCACCAAATTCTGGTAACTCAAATCCTAAATCGGCAATCATATCTTTATATACCCAAATTTGTTCAGTAAAGGCATCTTGTGGAGCTAAGTATAAACTCCCATCTTTCATAAGATCTGGAATACTAGCACTTTCTCCAAGCCAAGATTTCCATTCATCATCCATGATTTCAGTTAAGTTAAGTAAATGTCCTGCTTGATAAACACTCTCAAAATCTGCTCCAGGAAAAAGTGGAAATACATCAGGTCCAGTTCCAGATGATAAAGCTGGTTTTAAGTACTCCAAATATGTATTAAAAGTATATTGAGTATACTCAACTTTAACACCTGGATTTGCTGCTTCAAAATTTGTAATGAATTCAGCATAAGAATCAGTAATTCCAACAACACCTGCTTGCCAATCAGTAACATTCAGTACAGTTTCAGCTTTTGCTGGTACTGAAATTATAAAAGTAAGCAAAGTTATTACTAGTAATTTTTTTAAATAATTAAACATATATAACCTCCATAATTTTTTTATTTTTAAAATTAAAACATTTTTTTTACCATCTAATAAGTTATTAATAAAGGTTTTAAACTTAAATATTAAGAAAAATTTGAAATTTTAGATTTACAAAAAAACTAAAAAAGAATAATAAATGCTTTTTATGAATAAATTTATAATCTCAGATATTAAGGTATCTATAGTTAAAACTCAAAGCGCAGGTGCTGATTATACTGATCACGCAGAAGGTCATTGGATAAATGATTCTATCGTTGCAAATCCAATGTCTAGATATACTCAGTTTCAAGAATCAAGGGCTAAGTGGGGAATGGATGCAATAAAAGGAATTTTTATTGAAGTTATTACAGAAACAGGAGAACGTGGTTTTGCGACAGCTTACGGAGGATATCTTGCGAGTTGGATTATAAAAAATCATTTTAACAGATTTTTGATAGGGGCAGATGCAAGAGATTTAAACATTCTATATGATCAAATGTATAGAGCATCAATTTCCTATTCAGGACAAAATGGAGTTGTTATCAATACAATTGCAGGCATTGATTTAGCTCTTTGGGATTTAATTGGTAAAATTAGAGGTGAGCCAGTTTACAAAATGATTGGAGGAAAGGTCCGTGATTCTTTACAGACTTATGTTACTGGACCTGAGGCAAAATTATATCAAGATTGGGGACACGCTGGTTCAAAAATACCACTTCCTTATGGTCCTGGGGATGGAACTGAGGGTTTAAAAAAAAATAGAGAACTGATAATGGATACAAGAAAAACTGTAGGCCCTGATTATAAATTGATGGTGGATTGCTATATGTCACTAGATGTTCCTTACGCAATAGATTTAGCCAATGCTGTTCGAGAAGCAAATCTTTTTTGGATTGAAGAAGCACTTCCACCTCATGATTTGGAAAGTCATAAGTATGTTAAAAAAGCATGTCCATGGCAGAAGTGGTCTACTGGAGAACACACGAATACACGTTATGGTTTTAGAAAAATTATAGAAGATAGATCAGTTGATATTTTACAACCTGATTTAACATTGAATGGCATGACTGAAACACTAAGAATTGCAGCAATGGCTTCTGCATACGATATGATGGTTATTCCTCATTGCAGTGGTGTATATGCATATAATTTTGGAATTAGTTCTCCACTTACACCATTTAATGAATTTATAAATTTAAGTCCTAAAGGAGATAAGATTACACCTGTATTTGGAAAAATTTTTACAAATGAACCGGTGCCGGTTAATGGTGAAATTACATTAACAGACCTTCCAGGTTTTGGAGTTGAGCTTAATGATGAAGTTGAATTAGAAGAGATTTAACTATTTTATAAATTGACATTTAATTAATAAATATTGTATGTTTTGCTAATGACAGTTGAAGCTGATTTTAAATTTTATAAAAAAAATGGCTTTCTTATAAAAAAAGATTTAATTTCAAAAAATAATCTTAAGATAATAAATAAAGAAATTCAAAATCTACGAGTTAAAAAATTTAATGATAAAAATTTTTTTGAACATAAGATTATCAACAAAAAAAAATATTTAATTCGGTTAAAGGATCCTCATTTAAAAAGTAAAATTTTTTATAATTTATCAAGAAATAAAAAAATTATAGATATCGTTTCCAAGTTACTAGGTGGCACTGTAAGGTTCCATCACAGTAAACTTAATTTTAAATTACCACAAAAAAATGGTGGTGTAGTGGATTGGCATCAAGACTGGTCTTTTTATCCTCATACCAATGATGATTTACTTGCTGTTGGTATTTATCTTGAAGATTGTTTTGAAGATAACGGACCTTTAAAAGTTTTACCTGGGTCTCAAAAAGGTAAGCTTTTTGATCATCATTATAATGGAAACTTTGTTGGAAAAATAAATGCTAAAATAAATAGTAAGAAAGTTGTTTCTTTAACTGGAACAGCAGGTACTGTTACTTTTCATCATGTTAGAACAGCTCATGCTTCTGGTTTTAATTTAACTGATAATTCCAGGCCTTTAATGTTATTTGGATTTGCAGCAGTGGATGCTTGGCCTTTAACTTATGATGTTCGTAGTTCAGAGGATCCAAATAAAAATTTAAATAATTATAATAAATTAATTGTAAGAGGAAAAAAAACTCTAGTTCCTAGAATAGAGAAAGTACCAATAAAGATACCTTTGCCAAGAAAATCTGATTCAATTTATACTTTACAGAATAAAAAGTGAAAATTTACAAAGGTTATTTATAAATATTGAATAAGTAATTTGACTAAAAATAAATAATACCATATTGTTTTTATGTAATGATACCTTTAATAGATACTCACCAACATCTAGTTTACCGCAATGAAATATCTTATGGATGGACTAAAGATATTCCACCTTTGGCTGTTGATGATTTTACAATAGATAATTACAAATCTCTTACTAAAGACTTTGGCATTGGTGGAACACTCTTTATGGAAGCAGGAGTCGATGATGAGGATTATCAAAAAGAAACAAAATATATTAAATCTATAAGTGATAAATTAGACAATAATATTATTGGAATGATATCTTCTATACGTCCAGAAAATGATGAAGAGTTTGATTTATGGTTTGGTGAAACTATTGATATAGAGGTGACTGGTTACAGAAGAGTTTTACATACAATGCCTAACGAAACTTCTCAGAGTGAAATTTTTAGAGGAAATGTTCGCAAAATTGGAAAGGCAGGAAAAACTTTTGATATGTGTTTTTTGCCCT